>AGFS01015877.1_pt1 | contig 39824 bp, 39 predicted proteins | sample 305828 | NCBI WGS metagenome assembly AGFS01 (sample SAMN02954281, study PRJNA62041) | ant fungus garden metagenome | biome: terrestrial; feature: Atta colombica fungus garden; material: fungus garden; isolation source: Atta colombica fungus garden top | host: Atta colombica | place: Panama: Gamboa...
ATAGGCGAGGACGAACTTTTTCAGCCGTCGATGGCGGCGAGCGGCATCAACTCCGCGACCTTATCCGAAGAGATCCTGTGCGCCATCGAGCGCCTGCTGGACGTGATGGAGAGGCCGCTGGACGCACGTATCCTGGGCAAGCAGATTATCCGCGAGATCCTCTATCACGTGCTGCTGGGGCCGGGCGGCGGGGCGCTGCTGGCGCTGGTGAGCCGTCAGACTCACTTCAGCCTGATCAGCCGCGTGCTGAAGCGTATCGAAAGCCAGTACACGGAGAACCTCAGCGTTGACCAGCTGGCGGCGGAAGCGAACATGAGCGTTTCGGCGTTCCACCATAACTTCAAGTCGGTCACCAGCACCTCGCCGCTGCAGTACCTGAAAACCTATCGGCTGCACAAGGCGCGGATGCTGATGATCCACGACGGCATGAAGGCCAGCGCGGCGGCGATGCGCGTCGGCTATGAAAGCGCGTCGCAGTTCAGTCGGGAGTTTAAGCGCTATTTCGGCGTGACGCCGGGGGAAGATGCGTCACGTATCAGAACGATGCAGGGAGCTTAGGTTTTTCCCCTCTCCCCGGTGGGGAGAGGGTCAGGATGAGGGGATTACGCGCTGCAATACTTCTTCTTAATCACCATCGCGATAGTCCCCACCAGCCCCGCCACCAGCAGGAAAATCGGCAGCACCATCAGGAAGGTCATCACCTGATCTTCATGACGCTTCACGAACGGGATCATGTTCAGCGCGTAGCCGAGCGTCGTGACCACGCCAACCCACAGCAGGGCGCTCAGCCAGTTGAAGAACTGGAAGCGGCGGTTAGAGAGGCCCGAAATGCCCGCCATGGTCGGCAGCAGGGTGCGAACAAACGCCAGAAAACGTCCGGCCAGCAGCGCCAGCAGGCCGTGCTGGTCAAACATGCAGGTCGCGCGCTGATGATATTTATGCGGCAGCTGCGCCAGCCAGCCTTTCACCACGCGCGTGTTGCCGAGCCAGCGGCCCTGCAAATAGCTCAGCCAGCAGCCCAGGCTGGCGGCAGAGGTGAGGATCACCATGGTTGACGTAAAATCCATCACCCCTTTGCCGATCAGCGCGCCCGCGAGAAGCAGCAGGCTGTCGCCGGGCAGGAACGAGGCGGGCAGGAGTCCATTTTCCAGAAAAAGGGTGGCAAACATGACGAAGTAGACAATGCCCACCACGTGAGGGTCCGCCAGCGCGGCAAAATCGTGTTGCCAAAGCGCAGCGATAATATCGTGAATAACAGCCATGGACTTTCCTGTGGAACAGCAGATATGACGCTATTGTACACCCTGTTGACGCTTCTGGGATTGATCGCATGCGCAACTCGCGCAGCCAATTTGGGTAATAGTGTCCACAAAAGCGTCCGGAGAGTACTTTTCAGGCTGCACTCTACACGATACGCTCAAACCCTGCCGCTAAATCAGCAATTAGATCGTCAACATTTTCTAAACCGATGTGTAAACGAATCAGCGTGCCGTCGAAGTCCACTTCTCCACCCGGACGAAGGGCGGCAATCTGCTCCGGCTGGTTGGGCAAAATCAGCGACTCAAACCCGCCCCAGGAATAGGCCATGCTGAAAAGGGCAAAGTTATCGAGATAGCTTGCCAGCTCGTCGTTGTTGAGCCGCTTTTTCAGCACGAACGAGAACAGCCCGCTGCTGCCGGTAAAGTCGCGCTGCCAAAACGCATGGCCTTTGCTGCCCGGAAGCGCCGGATGGTTAACGCGCTCAACCTGCGGATGCTGCGCCAGCCATTGTGCTACCTTCAGGCTGCTTTCATGGTGCTGACGCAGGCGCACGCCCAGGGTGCGGATGCCGCGGCTGGTCATGTAGGCGATATCGGCGTCCACCATCTGCCCCATCAGGTAGGCATTTTCACGCAGCTGGTCCCAGCAGCGCGCGTTGGAGACCGCGGTGCCGATCATGCCGTCAGAGTGGCCAATCAGGTACTTGGTGGCGGCCTGAATGGAGATATCAATGTCGAACTCCAGCGCCCTGAACAGCACGCCCGCCGCCCAGGTGTTGTCGATCATGATAATGGCGTCCGGCGCCTTGCTGCGCACGGCCTTCACGATGGCGGGCACGTCGTGCACTTCCATGGTGATGGAGCCGGGAGATTCGAGGAACACGATGCGGGTGTTGGGCTGAATCAGCTCGGCAATGCCTTCACCGATCAGCGGGTCAAACCAGCCGGTGGTGACGCCGAGCTTGCTGAGGATCCTGGTGCAGAAGTCCTGGCTTGGCTCGTAGGCGGTGTTGGTCATCAGGATATGGTCGCCCTGTTCGACAAACGCCAGAATCGTATTGGCGACCGCCGCCGCGCCGCAGGGGAACAGCGCGCAGCCCGCGCCGCCCTCCAGCTCGCACATGGCTTCCTGCAGCGAGAAGTGGGTCAGCGTACCGCGACGCCCGTAGAACAGCCCGCCTTTGGCGCGGTTGCGCGTGGCGATTTTTTTCTCTTCAACGGTATCAAACACCAGCGAGGAGGCGCGCTGAATCACGCTGTTGACCGATCCCTGGGTGTATTTTTTGCTGCGTCCGGCCTGTACCAGCGTGGTATCAAGCTGCTTTTTAGTCATGTTCGCCAACCCTTTTTTATACGTCTGGACGTCCAGACTACCACGACTAAAAAAATCTGCACCCGGATGCTTATCGAATAAGGAGAAAATTTTATGAAAAAAGCGCATAAGAAATTTTTACTGCGTAAGCGCAAGGAAACTGAGCGGAAATTACGGCACTATGTAAATACTAATGAGAACCACTATCAATTCGACGACGTTTTGATATTATTAGCTCAGAATTTGTGATTTGCGTCCTGGAGATACAGAGTGGGTAATAATTTGATGCAGACGGATCTCTCCGTTTGGGGCATGTATCAGCATGCTGACATCGTGGTTAAGATTGTGATGATCGGCCTGATCCTGGCGTCCGTGATCACCTGGGCTATTTTCTTCAGCAAAAGCGTTGAGCTTATTTCGCAGAAGCGCCGCCTCAAGCGCGAGCAGCAGCAGCTGGCCGACGCCCGCTCTCTGGATCAGGCCTCCGACCTGACCTCCTCCTTCCACGCGAAAAGCCTGACCACGCTTCTGGTGAACGAAGCGCAGAACGAACTGGAACTCTCCGCAGGCAGCGAAGATAACGAAGGCATTAAGGAACGTACCGGCTTCCGCCTGGAGCGTCGCGTTGCCGCCGTGGGCCGTCACATGGGCCGCGGCAACGGCTATCTGGCGACCATCGGCGCCATCTCCCCGTTCGTCGGCCTGTTTGGTACGGTCTGGGGCATCATGAACAGCTTCATCGGCATTGCGCAAACGCAAACCACTAACCTGGCCGTCGTTGCGCCGGGCATCGCGGAAGCGCTGCTGGCCACCGCCATTGGCCTGGTGGCCGCGATTCCGGCCGTGGTGATCTACAACATCTTCGCGCGGATGATCGGCAGCTACAAGGCCACGCTGGGCGACGTTGCGGCGCAGGTTCTGCTGCTGCAAAGCCGTGACCTGGACCTCAACGCCAGCTCCGTTAAACCGGTGCACGCGGCGTCTAAACTGCGCGTAGGTTGATAAGCTATGGCGATGCGTCTTAACGAAAACCTGGACGACAACGGCGAAATGCATGAAATCAACGTGACGCCGTTTATCGACGTCATGCTGGTTCTGCTGATTATCTTCATGGTGGCGGCGCCGCTGGCGACCGTTGACGTGAAGGTTAACCTGCCGGCCTCTTCCAGCCAGCCGCAGCCGCGCCCGGAAAAGCCGATTTATCTGTCGGTGAAGGCGGATAAATCGATGTTCCTCGGCAACGACCCGGTGACGGATGCATCCGTCATTCCGGCGCTGGAGCAGCTTACCGGCGGCAAGAAAGACACCACCGTCTTCTTCCGCGCGGATAAAACCGTCGATTACGAAACCATGATGAAGGTGATGGACACGCTGCACCAGGCGGGTTACCTGAAAATTGGTTTAGTCGGCGAAGAGAAAGCGACCGCGAAATAATCACGAAAGCTGGCGAAAGCCGGCTTTTTTGTTTGCCCTACTTTAACTCCTTTCCCTCTCCGCTCTTCGACAGCGCGTCCTCATCCAGCGCGACGCAGGTGACGTTTGACGTGCGGTGCTGGCCCTCTGAGAGTTTGCGGGTCAGGCGCAGCGTGGCGGTCTCTCGTGCCAGCAGATACTGGTAATTGGCTTCCAGGCGCCCCAGAATTTTTTCTTTAAGCTCGGGGCGCTGGGCGATGATGCTGTTCATCACGGCGCCGTAGATCTCTTCTTTCACCTGCAGCGCGTAAATTTCATGGCGATGCTGCCACTTCAGCCGCACCAGGGCCGCCGGAATCGACACCATATCCTGTGCAATGCGCGCCATTTCGGTATTTTTGGCGTCTCGCAAAGCCTCAATATTTTGCTTTAAGATAAATTCATCGCTTTTTTTGTTATCTAAAGCTAAATATTCATTATTCTCGTCAGCTTCTTTCATTTTAATCATCACCCAGGTGATAAAAAATGGGGGCGTTTTTCTCACGGGTAATTAAATTAAGCCAAATTTCGTTACCCGCTTCATTTATATCTTGCGTCTTCTCCGCCATTATTTGGCTGAGTTTTTGCGCATCTATTTCGCCCTCGGCCTGAAGGTCGTTAAGCAGATGGACAAAGGCTTCAATTTTTACGGCGCGGAATAAGCGCTCTTTGATATGGCGGTCGTGCTCTTCCAGCAACATATTACGCGACTTCCCCGTTTGGGAAACACCGATTAATATATCGGATTCATAATCGGAGAGTTTTCTTTTCCCCTGAGTGAAATTAGCCTCTTTTTCTGCTTCCGTCGAAAGCTGTTCCACAGACGTGATGTGGTACTTAGCCGGAACAAGATTGTCGGGCAACATTTTTAATTTCCTTTAATTTCAACAGGGTGGGATTGATAAAGGCGTGAGATTCGTTGACAATATCATGAGGCAATTTTAAAATCAAAAAAAATGGAGCCTACCCATGAACAGCATTTTCTTTACGGTCATTACGTTACTATTATTGACCGCGGGCGTACTTTTTCTGATGCATGAGTTCAATAAAAATCAGATATCAAAAGCGCCGCGCGCGACGCCACAGCAAGAGCCGATGTCGAAAGAAGAAGGGGAAGACCATTTCTCCTTATTGATGAACGCGGTAACGCCGGTTTGGTACTGGCGGGTTAATCATGAATATATTGATTTTCTCCATGCGACAATAAAGCGGATGAACATGTCAGAAATTAATGACACGCCGGGTTTGTTTGACGCCCAGCGTCGCTGTAGCGACCTCAATTCTGCGGTCTATAAATATTATGACAATATCAAGAAGCGCTGCCTGAACGGGGAGAAGGTGTCCCACTCCGACCTGGACGTCTTAAACCTGCGCCAGTGTTTTCGCGAGTTTAGCCTTGAGGCTTATCCGGAGCTGGTGGCGCTGGTGTGGCCGCAGTATGCGCGTCCGGAGGTTAATCCTGACGATGTGTAGGGGTTTTGTTGGTTTGTTGTTGCAAACAGTGAGCGCCGTTGGGATATACTGCGCACTGGTTTCGTTTGCTGACAGGACTCTATGGAACGCTTCTTTGAAAATGCAATGTACGCCTCGCGCTGGATACTTGCCCCCGTCTATTTTGGCCTTTCGCTGGCGCTGATCGCGCTGACGATCAAATTCTTCCAGGAAATCATTCACGTTCTGCCGAACATCTTCTCGATTGCGGAAGCCGATCTGATTCTGGTTCTGCTGTCGCTGGTGGATATGACGCTGGTCGGCGGGCTGTTGGTGATGGTGATGTTCTCCGGCTATGAAAACTTCGTCTCCCAGCTGGATATCGACGAGCGCAAAGAAAAGCTCAACTGGCTGGGCAAAATGGACGCCTCGTCGCTGAAGAACAAAGTTGCCGCGTCGATTGTGGCGATTTCGTCTATCCATCTGCTGCGGGTATTTATGGACGCGAAGAACGTGCCGGACAATAAGCTGATGTGGTACGTGATTATCCACCTGACGTTTGTGCTGTCGGCGTTCGTGATGGGGTATCTGGATAAGATCAGTAAGAAGTAAATAAGTTACAACCATTACCCCTCACCCTAGCCCTCTCCCCAAAGGGGAGAGGGAGAAAGGCCGCACCGAGCAGTCCCCTCTCCCCTTTGGGGAGAGGGTTAGGGTGAGGGGAGGCAACTCCCGCACTATTTATCCGACGACGCCTGCCACAAATTCAGCTCTCCGTCCGCGACGTGCTGGTCAATCCGCTTCAGCTCTTCTTCCGTAAAGCGCAGGTTGTTCAGCGCCTGAACGTTCTCTTCCAGCTGCTCCGGTCGGCTGGCGCCAATCAGCACCGACGTCACGCGATCGTCCTTCAGCAGCCAGCTCAGCGCCATCTGCGCCATGGTTTGCCCGCGCGCGTGCGCCATCTCATTGAGCAGGTGCAGGCTGTTCAGGTTTTCTTCGGTCAGCATTTTCTCGGTCAGGCCGCGCACCTTCTTGCCTTCGCGCTGCATGCGGGAACCTTCCGGAATGCCGTTCAGGTATTTTCCCGTCAGCAGCCCCTGCGCCAGCGGCGTAAAGGCGATACAGCCCGTGCCGTTTGCCTCAAGCGCGTCCAGCAGGCCGGTGTTGTCCACCCAGCGGTTTAGCAGGTTGTAGGAGGGCTGATGGATCAGCAGCGGGATTTTCCACTCGCGCAGCAGGTCGGCCATGGCGCGCGTGCGCTCCGTGGAGTAGGACGAAATTCCCACGTACAGCGCCTTGCCGCTCTGCACCGCCTGCGCCAGCGCGGAGGCGGTCTCCTCCATCGGGGTGTTTTCATCCACGCGGTGGGAATAGAAAATATCAACATACTCGACGCCCATGCGCTTCAGGCTCTGGTCGAGGCTGGCAAGCAGATACTTACGCGAGCCGCCCGAGCCGTAAGGCCCCGGCCACATGTCGTAGCCCGCCTTGGTGGAAATAATCAGCTCGTCGCGGAGCCCGGCGAAATCCTCGCGCAGCAGGCGGCCAAAGTTCTCCTCCGCGCTGCCCGGCGGCGGCCCGTAGTTGTTGGCGAGATCGAAATGGGTAATGCCGAGATCGAACGCTTTGCGCAGCAGGGCGCGCTGGTTTTCCAGCGGCTGGACGTGGCCGAAGCTGTGCCACAGGCCGAGCGAGAGCGCGGGCAGGCGAAGCCCGCTTTTTCCGCAGTAGCGGTACTGCATGTTCTCATAGCGGCCAGCGTAGGGTTGCCAGGACATGATGTCTCCTTTTGTCGATGAATTTTCGAAACAGCGTTTTCATTCTGTTCTTATCAAATCACAAATTGGGGAGAGATGCGATGACGCGCCCGACGGCAAAGGCATTTTCCGCGAGCGCGGGAAGCGGTAGGCCGGGCGAGGCGACGCCGCCGCCCGGCATGCATTATCAGAAGCTGTAGCTCATACCCGCCTGAACGCTGGCGTCGTTATCCACATCGCCGGTGCCCAGATACACGCCGGTATTGAGCGTGAAGTTGTGGGCGATGGTGGCGTTAACCCCGGCACCGAAAATACCCATCGTGTTGTTATGCCCGGAGGTATTGTGGTAATCCGCCGCCTTGATGTCGGTATCGTCGCTGAACTCCGCCTGGAAGCGGGCGTCAATCCACGGCATCACCTTCACGTTGCTGTGCAGATCGCTCAGGGTGGTGGTCAGGCGCAGGCCGGCCCCGCCGTTCCACGAGGAAACCTGGCTGTCGGAGAAGGTCACTTCGCTGTCGGAGAAGCCGTTCGCCTTAGTGCGATCCCAGCCGAGGGTCGCGTACGGCTGCAGCAGCGTTTCGTCTGGCAGCAGCACGTTCACGCCGGTGCGGGCCTGGGCAATATAGAGGCTGCCGTCGGTTGAGCCGTGCAGCGCTTCGGTCATGCCGCTGGTGTCGCCCGTCACGTTGTTCGCGGAAAGGGTATAGCGCATGTCGCCGTAGCTGAAGCTGCCGTCGGCGAACAGGCCCCAGCCTTTGCCGTTCAGCGCCTGCTGCCAGCCGCCGTACAGGCTGTAGTAGTTGCCGTAAACGGTGTCGTTGAAGCCGTCAGCGCCGCTGTTGGTGTCCTGCACGCGGCTGCGGGTCCAGGCCAGCGCGATACCGCCGGTTACGCTGTCGCCGTTAGCGGTGTGTGCCGTCCAGTCCACGCCGCCCTGGGCACCCTGGGTGATGCTCTTGTAGTCAACGTCGTTGCTGAAGTTACCGTTTTGATACAGGAAGTCGCCCCACACCTGCGCGCCGTCCCGCTGGACGCCCAGCAGATTTGCCAGGTGAACCTGATTCATATGGTTTGTGATGTCGTCAGCAACCTGATGGCCCGCCTGCTCGGCCGCGTCCAGGCCTGCAACCAGCCCCTGCACGTCGCTTGCCAGAGAGCCTTGCTCGCTGTTAAAGACCACGTTCCAGTTGTAGCTGTTGTCGGCAGTCAGCAGGGTTTGCGGCGCGCTATCCGCGGCCACGATATCCAGGCTGTTATCGTAGTTGTAGGCACCGCTGCGGTTTTCCACGCTATCCTGGCCGTTGGTGAAGGTCGCGGCAGCGTAGTTCTGCGGCGCGCTGCTGCTGGAGGTGCTGAACGTCCCCAGGATCACGCCGTTTTTGCTTTGCGCCGTTGGCGTAATGCTGGCTACCACGATGGCGTTGTTCGCGCCGGTGATTTTGCCGAAGTTAACGAAGCTGTCGGTGCTCATGGTGACCAGCGCGTTGCTGCCGGTCGTCGTTGCGACCAGGGAAGAACCGTCCTGCAGGCTCCAGGTGGTGGAATCGTTAATGGTATCGATGCTGATGCTGTTATCGCTGGTGGTATTCACCGTTTCGAACTGGCTGATTTGCCCGGTAATGGAGCTGCCAGCATCCATGGAGAGCGTGTCGCTGCCGCTGCCGCCGTCTACGTTTCCATCAACGTGGGAGTTATTGGTTAATACTAGCGTGTCATTGCCCGCGCCCGTTTTCACATCGCCGTTCACCGTGGCGTTGTTGTTCAGGGTAATCGTGGTATTGCCGCTGTTTTTGCTGGCATCGATGTCGCCGGTAACGGTGCTGTTATCCACCAGCAGGGTATTAGACGAGTTGCCCTGAAGCGTGACGTCGCCGTTGACAATGCTTCTGTTGGTCAGCGAAAGGTTGGTCGTCCCTTTTTCATTAATTACGCCGATATCGCCGGTAACAATGCTGTTATTCATCGTCAGGCCGGTATTGGTGGTGCCGTAAACGCCGACGGCCACATCATCGAAAGCGTCAAGGTTGATATTTTTATCGGGATATTTCTCTTTAAGTTTCGCCGCGAGGGTATCGATATTTTGCGATATTTCACTCTGGGAAGCGTCAACGGTCGAATTTGTCAGCGAAATTTGGGTATCCGCCTTTAGGCTGCCAGCGTAAATACCGCCTTTATCCATGCTGCTGTTGCTCATGGAAATAGTTTGCTTACCTTCGCCCGCGCTGAGGATGCTGCCGTGGAGCTTGCTGCCGTTGGTAATATTCACGGCGTGATCGCCGTTGTCCAGCGGGTCGAGATATATCGCCGAGCCCATCATATAGGCTTTATCGCCGGTGGTTTTGCCTGGGGTGTTATAATAGACGCTGTCGTTTTCTCCGTTCAGCGTGGCGTTATCCACCGTCACGGTGGTATTCGTCTTATGGGCTGCACTCCCGACTTCGATCATATCCACGCTTGCGCCGTTATTGACCGTAATATTCGCCGTACCGCCGTTGCTACCCTGAATATAATGCCCGTTCATGTTGGTGCCGGAGACGGTTAATGACTGCGTGTCGCCGCTCTTACGCGCGCCATCCATATAAATATTGGTTGAGGTAGCATCGGCCATTACCGCGTTGGTAACGCCTTTATCCTGATAATAGTTGTTATCGGTATATTTCGTTAAGCCACAGGTCTGGGAGGCTGAGCCATTTTGGCATGCGGTTGCGCTCCCGGCGGGTTTTGCGGCCGCCTGCGTACCAAACGAGGCTAAAGCCAACAGAACACACTGTGAGATCAACGTCTTTTTCATTAGTTTGCGCATTTTTAAAACTCTACAATATCAAATAAAGTGGCCCTCTTTTTAAAGGAAAATAAAAATTAAGAACTCTCTTAGCCTCTATGAATGTAATTAAACTTAAAGATGAATTAAGTAATTCTTACTGTGTTTTAATTAGTTAAATGGATTAGTTAAATGAATCATATTCATGATGTGAATTTTAAAGGGCAATTAGCGTGCTAATCTTATTGCTCGTGAATGATTGGCGTGCGAAGAATTTGATGTGCAAATGTGAGGAAGTGCGTTCGTCGTTCAAATAAGAAATTGAAAGTTTGCGTGTGTTACATTTTTACATGTGGAGCAATATTAACTCATGCGTTTTATGGGGTGATTTTTCGCACGGCGACGATCAATTTACGCCGAATGAAAGGACTGCTCTTTTTTTTATAAAAAGCGTCTCGAAAAAGTAGAACTTCGTCATTTCCTGCCGATAACGAGGGTAGTACTCGCCTCTGGGCGAACTCACCCTCACGGCAAGGAACACTCTATGCAGATGCTTCGTAATTTTACTATCCGCTTCGTCATGCTGGCGATACTGGGGATCTTTTGTTTAATGTGGGCCGGCGTTGGCCTGTACAGCACCTGGTCACTTTCCCGCGTTTCCGACGGCAACGAGGTTGACCGTCAGCTGGTTCAGCAAATGACGGTACTCAGCCAGGGCAACGATCAATACTTCCGCTTTGTCACGCGCCTGAGCCGCGCGATGGAGGCCAAAGCCGCTGGCGGCACGCCGGATCTGACTTCCGCCCAGCAGGCGCTGGACAATATGCGCTTAAAGCTCGATCGAATGAAGGCCATCTCACCTGGCCCAATGGACGCGCAGGTGTCCGCGCAGGTCATCAGCGCCTGGCAGGCGCTGCTGGATCAGGGCATCACGCCGCAAATGGAGCAGGCGAAGCAGGCCTCTCTGGACGGCTACCGCCAGCAGGCCAATAACGTCACGCCGCCGCTGAGCCGCGCGTTTGGCGCCGCCGCCGAGCGCTTCAACACGGCCGCAGGGGACCGGCTCGACAGCACGCGCGTCGTGGTGGACGGGCTCACCAGCATGACCCGGACTATCATTATCAGCGCCACGATCGTTGGCCTGCTTATCCTTATCTTCACCGATCGCTACCTGGTGGCAATGCTGGTTAAACCGCTGGACCGCATCCGCCACCAGTTCCGCCAGATTGCGCAGGGCGATCTCAGCCAGCCGATTGAACCGTTCGGGCGTAACTGCGTTGGCCAGCTGGTGCCGCTCTTAAGCGCGATGCAGGACAGCCTGCGCGAGGCGGTCAGCTCCATCCGCTCGGGCAGCGAGAATATCTGGCGCGGCGCAACGGAGATCTCCAGCGGCAATAACGACCTCTCGTCGCGCACCGAGGAGCAGGCCGCCGCGCTGGAAGAGACCGCGGCCAGCATGGAGCAGCTGACGGCGACGGTGAAGCTGAACGCGGAAAGCGCGCGTCAGGCAAGCCAGCTGGCGGACGTGGCCTCGGGGACGGCCAGCCGCGGCGGCTCGCTGGTGGAAGACGTGGTGACGACCATGAGCGGCATTTCCGACAGCTCGAAGAAAATTGCCGAAATCACCAACGTCATCAACAGCATTGCTTTCCAGACCAACATTCTGGCGCTCAACGCGGCGGTAGAGGCGGCGCGAGCCGGTGAGCAGGGGCGCGGCTTTGCCGTGGTGGCAGGCGAGGTGCGCAACCTCGCGAGCCGCAGCGCCAATGCGGCAAAAGAGATCGAGGGCCTGATCGCCGATTCGGTTTCGCGCATCGAGCAGGGGGCGCGGCTGGTCAATGATACCGGCAGCACCATGGAGGCCATCCTGCGCGACGTGACGGAAGTGACGACAATCATGAAGCAAATCGCCTCCGCTTCCGAGGAGCAAAGCCAGGGCATTTCGCAGGTCGGCATTGCGATCGCGCAGATGGACGGCGTCACCCAGCAGAACGCCTCGCTGGTGGAGCAAGTCTCTGCCGCGGCGACGGCGCTCGAGCGTCAGACCGAAGCGCTTCAGCGCTCGGTTCAGCAGTTCCGCCTCACCGCATAACCCACTTCAGGGCCGCCTCGCGCGGCCTTAATTTTCACTCGCCATCGCTCAAAATATCGCTGTATAATTTATTATATAGCGATTATGGAGGGCAATGCAGTGGATAACCATTTTGGCAAAGGGCTCATGGCGGGGATGCGCGCCGCGCATGCCGACACGGCCAGGAACGTGGCACACTTTTGTTCAGACTATAAGCGCGGCTTTGTGCTGGGCTTTTCGCACCGGATGTTTGAGAAAACCGGCGATCGCAAGCTCAGCGCGTGGGAGGCGGGTATTCTGACGCGCCGCTACGGCCTGGATCGCGACATGGTGATGGATTTCTTCCGCGAGACGCACTCCACCGCCGCGCTGCGCTATTTCATGGCGGGCTATCGGCTGGAGAGCTGAAGCTCCCCGCAGCGTGTCTATTACAGCCTTACGTTCCCCCTCACCCTCAGCGGCGAGGGGAAACGCTGTGCCATGAGCTAGCAGGCAGGGCTACCTCAGCCCGCACATTAACCCTGACGCTTATCTTCGGTGTTGGTATCGAAATCGCTCGCCGCGTGGCGTTCGTGCAGCTGTTCGTTCAGCTCGCCGTTGGTGCGGTTGACGATGCGCCCGCGCTTCACCGCCGGACGATTCGCCACGTCCTTCGCCCAGCGCTGGACGTTGACGTACTTCTCCGCGTCCAGGAACTCGGCGGCATTGTAGACGCTGCCGAGCGCCACGCAGCCAAACCACGGCCAGATGGCCATGTCGGCGATGGTGTACTCTTCACCCGCCACGTAGCGTCCGCGCGCCAGCTGCTTGTCCAGCACGTCGAACAGGCGCTTGGCCTCCATGGTGAAGCGGTCGATCGCGTACTCAATCTTCACCGGGGCATAGTTATAGAAGTGACCAAAGCCGCCGCCGAGGAACGGCGCCGCGCCCTGCAGCCAGAACAGCCAGTTCAGCGCTTCGGTACGCCCGGCGGGATCTTTCGGCAGGAAGTGACCAAACTTCTCCGCCAGGTAAAGCAGGATGCTGCCGGATTCAAAGACCCGCGTCGGCGGCGTGGTGGAATGGTCGCGCAGCGCCGGGATTTTTGAGTTCGGGTTTACCTCAACAAAGCCGCTGGAGAACTGATCCCCCTCGCCGATGCGGATCAGCCACGCGTCGTACTCCGCGCCCGTCACGCCCAGCGCCAGAAGCTCTTCCAGCATGATGGTGACCTTCTGGCCGTTGGGCGTGCCCAGAGAGTAAAGCTGCAGCGGATGCGCGCCGACGGGCAGATCCTTCTCGTGCGTTGCGCCGGAGATCGGGCGGTTAATGTTGGCGAACGCGCCGCCGTTGGCATTCTTTTTCCATTCCCACACTTTCGGTGGCTGGTAAGTGTTGTCTGACATGTTGGCCTGCCTTTTGAGTGATGTGTTGAGGGAGTGTAGCAGGAGATAAACGATCGGTTTAACGTTGAGAGGCGTTATCCGAAGCGGCTCGATATTTTTCCGAAGGCAGGTGTATGATAAGTCCACCTCTGTCTGGTTAATCTCAATGTGCAGACGACGACAACCTTACAAAAATTGCCGCCTGCCAGCTTCAGGTTGGATACATGCGTAAAGGAAAGTTAAGCAGTGACGCTCCGTTTGGGACGTTGTTAGGCTATGCGCCGGGTGGCGTGGCAATCTACTCCTCGAATTACGATAGTCTCGATCCGCGTCACTACCCGGAAGAGGCGGATTTTCGCAGCTATATCGGCAATGAATACATGGGGCACAGATGGCAGTGCGTGGAGTTCGCGCGCCGTTTCCTGTTCCTTAACTACGGCTTTGTCTTCACCGACGTCGGCATGGCGTGGGAGATCTTCTCCCTGCGCTTCCTGCGCGAGGTAGTGAACGACAATATTCTGCCGCTGCAGGCGTTTGCTAACGGCTCCCGGCGCGCGCCGCGGGCTGGGGCGCTGCTGATCTGGCAGAAGGGCGGCGAGTTCCATGAAACCGGACACGTAGCCGTCATCACCCAGCTTTGCGGCGACCGGGTGCGCGTGGCGGAGCAGAACGTTATCCACTCTCCGCTCCCGCTCGGCCAGCAGTGGACGCGCGAGCTGCGCATGACCGTCGAGAACGGCTGCTACACGCTGCACGACACCTTCAGCGATACGGAAATTTTGGGCTGGATGATCCAGACCAGCGATACCGAGCACAGCCTCCCGCAGCCGGAAGTGGACGGCGAGCTGCTGAAAATCCGCGATGCACGCCTTGAGGATAAGCGACAGTTCGACGGTAAATGGCTCAACGAAAATGACGCCCTTCAGCAGGCGTACGTTCGCGCCAACGGCCACGTGATCAATAAAGATCCCTGCCAGTATTTCACCATCACCGAGAGCGCCGAGCAGGAGCTGATCAAGGCCACCAACGAGCTGCACCTGATGTACCTCCACGCGACGGACAAGGTGCTGAAGGACGATAACCTGCTGGCGCTATTCGACATCCCGAAAATCCTCTGGCCGCGCCTGCGCCTCTCCTGGCAGTGGCGTCGCCACCATATGATCACCGGGCGTATGGATTTCTGCATGGACGAGCGCGGCATCAAGGTGTACGAGTACAACGCCGACTCTGCCTCCTGCCACACCGAGGGCGGCCTGATCCTTGAAGAGTGGGTGAAAAACGGCTATCGCGGCAGCGGGCACAACCCGGCGGAAGGGCTGCTGGAAGAGCTGACTGGCGCGTGGAAGCACAGCCACGCGCGCCCGTTCGTGCACATCATGCAGGACAACGACGTGGAGGAGGACTACCACGCGCTCTTTATTCAGCGCTCGCTGATGCAGGCCGGGTTTGAAACCAAAATCCTCCACGGGCTGGGGGCGCTCAGCTGGGACAGCGCCGGGCAGCTGATCGACGACGAGGGCCGCCACGTCAACTGCGTGTGGAAAACCTGGGCGTGGGAGACGGCGATCGAGCAGATCCGCGAGGTGAGCGAAACCGAGTATGCCGCCGTGCCGATCCGCACCGGCCATCCGGCTGGTGAGGTGCGGCTGATTGACGTGCTGCTGCGCCCGGAGGTGCTGGTCTTTGAGCCGCTGTGGACGGTGATCCCCGGCAACAAGGCCATCCTGCCCGTGCTCTGGCAGCTGTTCCCGAACCACCGCTATCTGCTCGACACCGACTTTGAGGTCAACGACCTGCTGAAGCAGACCGGCTACGCCGCGAAGCCCATTGCCGGACGCTGCGGCAGCAATATCGATCTGGTCGGCGCCGGGGATGAATTGCTGGATCAATCCAGCGGCAAGTTTGTCGATCGGAAAAACATTTACCAGCAGCTGTGGTGCCTGCCGAAGGTGGACGGGAAATACATTCAGGTGTGTACCTTCACCGTGGGCGGCAACTACGGCGGGACCTGCCTGCGCGGGGATGACACGCTGGTGGTGAAAAAAGAGAGTGATATTGAGCCGCTGATCGTGGTGAAGGATAAGTAGCGCATACAGACGGTGTGCGGGCGATCCTGCACACCGTTCGAATTACACAAAAGAAAAGGGAATTTCAGTGTTAAGTCGTATCGATCGGTTTTTAATCTCTCCGCCGCCGATGAACCGTACCGGCATGTCTCGCTACGTCATTGAGTTTATCTGGTTCGGCATTAAGGAGCTGCGCGCCTGCCTGTTTGCCGGATTATTTTTTATCGCCATCTTCTGTATCCCACGGACCGGCGTGTTCGGTATTGCGCGCTACGATGTTTTGCTGCTTATTGCCGTGTTTATCCAGGCCTGCATGGTCGCGACAAAGCTGGAAAGCTGGGATGAGCTCAAGGCCATCACCTTATTTCATGTGCTGGGCTTCGCGCTTGAGCTATTTAAAACTTCGTCGGCAATCGGGTCGTGGCACTACCCTGAGGCGGGATGGAGCAAAATTGGCGGCGTGCCGCTGTTTAGCGGATTTATGTATGCGGCTGTGGGCAGTTACATCATCCAGTGCTGGCGTCTGTTTGATTTAAGAATACGCCACCATCCTCCGCTCCCTATGGCGGTTGCCCTTGCCCTGGCGTTATACGGGAACTTCTTCACCCATCATTTTATTGGCGACTATCGCTGGTACATTGCCGCCGTTGCTCTGGGCATGTATGCGCGCTCAATGGTGATATTCACGCCTTACCGTCGCGCTTACAAATTGCCCTTGCTGCTGGCCTTCGTTCTGATTGGCTTCTTTATCTGGCTGGCGGAGAATCTGGGCACCCTTTTTGGCGTCTGGCAGTACCCCAATCAGATCGGCGCCTGGGCGACGGTGCACGTTGGGAAATGGGGAGCATGGTCACTGTTGGTGATGATGACGTTTACCATCACGCTGTTTCTTAAGGATATCAAGAAGCGCATTCATATCGCGCAGTAAAAAGAGAGGGCGGCAAGGGACGTGATTCACGTCTCTAACGGGGAATCTTACTGAATACCACCGCGTTGGTTAAGAACGGAAGCGGGGCGTGTGGACTGGTGAATGAGATTTGCCCAAAAGCAAAAACCCGCCTTGTGGGCGGGTTCTTTAAATAGTGGTGCCGGACTCGGAATCGTAATTTTTATTAACTATATGAAATGAATGTAAAATAATCATAATAACCTTAACTATACCAACTAATGTACCATCAATTTATAAGTGTGATTCCCAATAAAGTCAATTATATTCAATTGGTTATGACAACATACTCTGCTAAACCTCACTGAACAATCTTCAAGTCTGGAGTGATTGTTCCGCTGCTTTTCCCTGCTCTATTCAATAGATTACCGTCACCAAATCCGATATGTTTACTCATAACATATCAAAGCGATAAGTAAAGCCAGAAGGATAGATGCCACATGACCAAAGCGGAGATCGCCAGCGCTGTTAATGAATGGTTTAACATTGATAATTACAGCGTCCTGCAAAATTTGACAGTAGAACAACTTTTCCAAGAGATAGAGAACAGGATTGTCGTTTATCGTATGGAGCAAAACCGGGCAGAGTTGTCTCCTGAAAACCTTAGCAGGCATCAGAAATATTATGAAGAGCTGATTGAAGGTAAAGTCGTGTTTGGTGATGTTTTCGGTGGACCAGTAAAAAGACTGTCTTCCAGCTATGCTGTCAAGCCTGTAACACACCAAGGGCTATGGGAGGTGGCGGGTTATGTTGCTGCTTTCGATAAATATGTAAACCCGGAAGGAAAACCCCTACCTCATATGGAAGTCTCGCACTATCTGAAGGAAGCCGAGGTAAACAACGAGGGGCTGATGCTGGTTCAAATTAATCTGGCGGAAACTTCATCCGAAGAAATCATCAATCACCTGAAAGTGATGGTGCCTGAGTGGAAAGAACAACTACAGGCTCCTGAGCCTCCAGCCAGAGATTTTCGCTTTGGGGTCAGCAACCTCAAGAGAATACTCGATTACAACATCATTCCCATCATGGATTTGCTGTTCTGGGCGCAGGATGAAGAGGTCAGGATTGGTATGCCGCAACTGACCAGCTTTTTATACCCTGATGAGTTCAAGGACGGTATCCGTGATGTTGATAAGGTGAAATCAACAGATCATCCGCTGGCAGTAAAATATCTGACAAAGCTTGCTCACTATCGGTCTTTTGTCGATTTTACATATAGATATGATGACAGAAGGCACTGGAAGGTTCAGGATCTGATCAGAGAGGAACTTGGTAAGGATGAGCAATCCGGTCAGGACTGATCTTCCAAGAGGCGGTGTGCTGCGCAATGCAAATATCGCCTATATACTCGTGATACTTCAAGTTGCATGTTGCTCTTGCAGCATTGTCCCCACAAGGCTTGGCACACGTCACTGACCAAACATGCATCTTCAAGTTTATCGTGTATATTCACCTAAGCTGAACATACCCTGTTTTTTCTCTTTCAAAAATCTGCGTAAAAAACTTCTTCTCGAACGTCCCTCTTAAATCACAAGAAAAACCCATACAATTATCTCATCGAACAACACAGGAGATAAATATGGTTCAAATCAAAACAGATAAACATCCCAAGCTCATTCGTTTACCTGAGGTAATGAACAGAACTGGATTCGGGAAGACATGGATATATGAGCTTATTAAAGCGGGTTGCTTTCCCGCACAGATAAAAACAGGTGTAAGAGCAATCGCCTTTATTGAAAGTGAGGTGGGTGCGTGGATTGAACGAGCTATTCAGACATCACGAAAACAAGCAGTTTAACAAATATTATCTATATAATGATCTAAGGAGGTTTTATGTAAACATAAGAAAATAAAACTGTTGTAAATAATATCCCTTACCAAAATCATACAGATTTCTGTAGGGGGACGTTCACTTAAAAATAAAGAAGGAAATAAAAATGAGTAAAGCAATAACAGAAGTCCATGAAATCAAAGTTTACAATGAATCTACCAGATTATTCCTTGTAAAGTCATTTTATTGCTATGAGCTTTATATCAGTAATATGCAGGAATACATGGGCGATAGATTTGTTAAAATGGTTGAAGACAGAATATATATGGATGATGTTTTTGACAAGGTAATAGAAAACAGTAAGGAAGGATTTAATAAGTTTCTTAAGGAGTGTAAAAGCTCAGGCTCTCTCAGAGATGTTTTATTCGATGAGGTCAAAGTAAATCTGAGACATATGCATAACGTTATTTTTAACTCAAACTAATGGTCATGTGATCAGTATATGGCCCCGCAAGGGGCTAATAATCAACTCAATAAAGGAACATTTAAATGAATGATAATATTGCAATATCAGTAAGTCTGCTATGTGAGCAAACACCTGAAGTATTCTGCACCATCCAAGCAAGCGTCAGTACGTTCATTGCGCTATGTGGGTATTCAGCAGAGGAAGTAATGGATGATGAAAACCTGACAGACGCACTGAACAGATATGTTAATAACGAGCTTGTCAGTGAAATGGATTTAAGATACGGATCAGTGATTATTAATCTGGTTTATAAAAAGTAGTTATCTGTTTATCCCTATTTCGGGGATAAATAAAATAAGTCAAACAAATATGTAAAAAAGAGGATTAATTATGTCTAAAGAAACTGTAGTAACAAATAAGTCTACACAGCTGTTCCTTGATCTTGCTATAAGATCATTGGAGGCAAGCTGGAAGCTTTTTCAGGAAGTGAATGGAGATGGAGACGCTAATGACTATCTTGATGATCCTGATTTCATGAGTCCATTTATTATGAACATCATTGACCATATTCAGAATAACTTTGAGAGATTTACAACCCAAGAAGGTGATAGTGGGAGTATTAATGAAGTTAACTTCGAGCAGATTGCTGTTGTGTTGGTGTGCCATTCAGAACGATTCAGGAAATGAGTTCTAAAAGTTGCCTCACAAGGGGTTAACTAAAAAAACAGTAAATAAAAACAGGAGCCAAAAATGATTGATGAATTTCATGTGATGTATATGTATAAAAAAATCCAAGCAGAAGCTGCTACTACCGACATCAAAACACTGGAACAGCTTTTGAAGAAGTTCCGCAAAGTTGTTGCGGAGCGTCGGGAAGAATGCTATCACGAGATTGGTGAGAAGAAGGCACAAAAGCTAAGGGCAGAAAGATTACAACGGTTGCTTAAGAAAATGGAGCGTGATCGTGTATCACCCCATGAGTTATAAAATAAAACCACCATATTGGTAATATACTGCCAGTATGGTAGTTTTATTTTAGATGGAAAATTTTCGGCACTTTGTCGCTGATGCATTAAAATCAGAAGATATACCAGAAAGTTGTTCAAGACTCTGTTCAACAGAACGTTGGAACTCAAGAGCAGCTTCTGTACGCTGTTTTATGACGAGAGCGAAGAGTTCATCAGGTGTTTTTCTAATAAAGTTTTTCTGTAGAGCATGGATTCCTGAACCTTCTCAAGGCTCTTGGATGCAAGAGCCGATGCATGGCTAATAGGATTAAGTTCTTCAATAAATTTTTCAAGCAGTGATTTTTTCTTTCGGTCTAATCTAAGGAGGTCAGTATGCGCAGATTTAAATTCTTTTGCTTCAATCAAGGGGGAGCCATTGGTTCTTAAACTGCGATATTCATCTCTGTATTCAGACATCGTTGGATATTTTTTTAATGCTTTGATGGTGTTCAGATACTGAATTAAATCATTATTGTCTAATTTTACTTTTCTCATATATACCTCGTAAATAAAATGGTGAATATATTTATATTACGAGATATAGTGTAAGTGTCAAATATAACCGGGAAATAAGAATGATAATATTCAGATGAAAACTATATTCTTTCTTCTTGATCGACATCTTCAGGATAATCATAAAAAATGTTATCTTCTGAAACAGAGTCCCAGTCAATATCTTCTTCGGGAGTAGAAAGTAAAGGTTTATCATCTTCTTTATCGATGGGTTTTTCTGCATTGTTTGTAAGCACCGTATCTTTATAAACGGTGACGAATACGTCTTCTATACCTTCACTGGTCGTTCTCAGCGACTTCTTAACATATTCTTTCCTTGTGGCATTTAATGTTCTGTACTGACCTTTCAGAAAGAGATTTGCGTTTATCATGGTATGCTTCCCTTCTTTGACCAGAATGCCTTTATTTATTAGCTTATTCCAGCATTTACACACGTTAGATTTGCTCATATTAAGCTCTTCTGCGAGTGCCGACTGAGATATACTGGCAATGAGGTTTCCATGCTGCATGAGTTTACATAAACGGATCATTATTGTATATTCTGCACCAGACATATTTTTTCCGAGCCTTTCCAGATTATCAAGAAAAGCATGAACATAGGCTATTCCCGGTCGAATATCGGAACTTCGCTCTTTTCTTACATTTACGGTTATTTTATCTTTTTTGTTTCTGTTATAAAAACTGTAAATCTCCAGCTTTTGTTTGTCTGTGAAATGATTTCTGCTTATATATTCTTCCACTTCTTCACTGCTGGAGGTCATTATTGTATTGTAATCAATGCTCATCGATTATCCTTCTATTGTTATTATGTTTATTCTATATAATGCAGGATGTACTTTTGTCAAAAATAAATGTGAAAAAAGGAATAATAATACACTTTTGTGAAATTGCGTTCACTGTTGTCGGGGGATTTTAACTATCAAAAGTTTCCACAGAAGAAACTTTGGTTTCAGTACAGGAAACTTCGGTTTCCGCAGAAGAAACTTAAATTTCCGTACAGGAAACTTTTTCCGTGAAATCTCCTTTAATTATAGTAGGTTACGTCTCCTTAATACTATAATATGTTTAATAACCTTAACGGGGAGTGTGCCGGTTTAATGGCACCATCTATTTGTCTGCTTTGTTTTTACTTGATGTTATGGACAGCAAGTGATTGTTTTATACAATCACGAAGCGCTGCTGATTTTTTAGTAAATATACAATTGTTTTTCCTCTACGTTATAGCGGCTACGCCGCAATTCTTTATGGATAAATCCATCATTAACAGGGGCAAGCCCTGTTTCAGCAATGTGATTGTTTTGAACAATCACTGAGTGCTGCTTCTTTAAATATAGTTTTCTATGCGTTTAAGAGTAAATGCTATATTTTGAAGATAAAATGCTATGTTTAAACATAGGATAAAATTTATAACTGGATGATGAAATGTTCTGGAAAAGATCTTTCCTCCTTTTAAATCGATATCAATAAAACCCTCATCACGATAGAAATACATATTTCAGAGTTAGGGCGTAGCTGTGCGTCAGCACATGAGCTTCAGCTCATAGATGGTGGTGATTTTCAAAAAAAAGGTGTTGGTGAAATAGAAAGAAATGCTTCGCAATAAAAATTGTGCTCGAAAAAACTAATCATTTTTAATATTGAAACCCCACAAGGCGATCATAAAAATCGCCCGGTTTCTTTTAATCCTCTTGAGTATTATCTCTTACTTCTTGCAAAATTTAATTAAGGAAAAACCGGCCTGTAGCCCTTGCGGTATAAGGTTTAGAGTGAAAATATGCGACTGACTGTACGGTCAGTGTTCCTGACTCTATAGTCAGTATTCCTGACTGCACGGTGAGCTTTCCTGACTTTGCAGTCAGTTTCTATGTCATTTTTTAACTTAAAAACGACAGTGCTTTAAATTATCGTCACTGGATTATTTGCGATTTTTGAAATATTTTCGCAAAAAAATATGCAAAAAAATATGCAAAAAAAATTGATATTTATTTTGTGCATGGTATTTAATTTATTATAAATAAAATAACAAGAGGTAATAACATGATGAATGAAATGGAAGTTGACTTGGATTTAGGCTTAAATCCTTTTTGTTTTGAAACAGAGCTAAAGATTGAAACACGAAAGAAAAATCTTACTGTTTCAAGAGGAACAGAGCTTATTGAAAAGAAAGATACAGGTAAAAGCTACTTCGCCAATATCGTGCATACGCAAGAGGTCGATAAAGAAGAGTTCATTAAACTCTATACCTCTCAGATAAAAGCATACTTTGATCTCACGAAAACAGCATACAAAGTGTTTTTCATATTTTTAAGAATATATCAGGATGCGGTAGGCAAAGATCATTTCTACCTGAGCTGTAAAAAGGCAATGTCTCTTGCGGAAAAGATAGATCACTTTGTCTTGTCTGAATCTATCTTTTACAGAGGGATCAAAGAACTCATCGAAAAACGTATTATTGCTAAAACCAATGAGAAAAACTGGTATTTCATAAACCCTGCTATTGTCTTCAATGGTGATCGTGCTCGCTTTGTTTCAGAGATTATAAAAAAGAAAGAAGCAATGGTAGAACAATCCGAAAGCATAGTCGTCAATGCCGGCGGCAATAGCACACTTAAAGATAAAAACAGGTCAATTGAAGCAGTTATACAAGAAGTTAATAACCAAGATGACATAGATTTGATAATCGCAAGATTGCAGGCTAAAAAGTCTCAAGGGTTAGTGAAGAGTGAAAGTATAAATGAAATCCCTTCTGTGGAGAACACAAGTCTTGTGCCACCAGAAGAACCGTTAGATTGGGATAATATTTAGTAATTAATTTAAAAAAAATAGCTACAAGAGTAACTCAGGCAACAAAATAATATATAAATGGAAATGGTTAATGTTAGATAATTAAATGCAATTATCGAAACCTCAACTCATTGACATAAGTTTATAAAGTGATATTTATAAAACATAACTATGTAAAGGATGGATAAAATGAAAGAAGATGATAAATTAATTTTTATATGTACTAAGTTAGAAAAGTTGTATCAAGTCTATTTTCATATGAAAGTTGATGCGATTACAGACCTTGAAAATAGACTTAGAGAGAAAATAAGAACTGAAATACTTAAAACTTTAGCATCACTTGAGGATCTTATAACTAAACAAGATTACCTACAGGAATGATCTTGGATGCTACCCGATAAATAGCCCTGCCCTTATCTTTATAGGGAAGCTGCTTGTCTTCATCCTTGATTTTTTTTTGAATTTCATAATTGATTGTACTTTTCACATCGGCAGGAAGAGACATATAAAATATTTTCAAAATCTCAATAACGGCTTCTGCATCAGTGGTGTGTGGTTCTTGTCCCAACATATGAATCTCCTAATTATAATAGATAAATATTGAAAAGCCCGCAGGGGCTTTCCATATAATGCTATTTATTCTCAAAATCTTCAAGCGTCTTACCGGCTTCGAGCGCAGCAGCGATAGCACGAGGAGTTCGGCCCTGACCTGTCCATGTCTTTTCAGAACCATCGGTATCGGTGTATTTATACTTAGCTGGACGTGGGGCGCGTTTCGCTCCGGTCTTGGAAGAAGATGGGCTGACAGTTGAAAGCAACTCTGCTGGGTCTATGACATCTTCCAGCAACTTCTGACGGAATGCTTCCAGCTTGGCCTGTTTCTCTTCTTGCTGTTTTACTGCTTTATCTCATCCCTGCATAGTCGCCAGTGCCAACATACTCAAGCAAAATGATCTGTAATATCGATCGATAAATTCATATTAATAGGTATAGGCGATTAAAAAGGATTTATCGATCGGTTTTCTAATTGGTATAATCGATCGATAAATCATATATGATAGCCTATAGCTATCATTTGTTTTGTATTGATCGATTTAAACGATGTGACGAACACTAAAAATAATTCAATTCTATCAATTGATTAGACGATAACTCCTGATCTGTAGGTCAGTGTGCCGGGATTGGGGTATACGAATCTGACTAAATCCTTGAGGAATAAATGAAAGGACATAACTTATTACCACTGGCGGTCTCTCTGGTGTTTCTTTCTGGCTGCCAGCAGCTCAACGATGGCGTGAATACAGTTAATGGAGCAATCAGTTCTTCGTTGTCTTCAGTAGGTAAAGTGCTGGGGGGAACTGCCACCACTCAAAGCCTTGGCCCGGTATCGCCAGTATCTGGCCTTGGTGCCGTCTGCAAAGACTATGAAGAAAATGCGATGGCAGCAGAAAAGAAATGGACAGGCAAAAGGATCTCTATCACCAATGCCACTGTTCTGGAAGTTACGAAGGGCAGAAGTGCCAGCGATATGATGACGGGAATGCCCAAATCTAACCCTAACTATTATCTGCTCTTCAAAACAGCAGATACCAGCTACTGCGGCGGGATGGTCTGGCTGGATTTCTACTCTGGTATTGATGATGCAGTTCTTACCTATAAGAAAGGCCAGAAAGTCAGTATCACCGGAACGGTAAACAATTTCGAAGTTCGTGGGTTCGCTACCGTTAACAACGCCGATATGCCAGTTCGTCTGGTTGTTCTGAAAAACGGCATTATCAATCACAAAAAGGGATAAGAACCATGCGTAAATTTTTAGCCATTGCGGGCCTTGCCGTGTTGTTATCAGGCTGCGGTGAAAAAGGTGATTTTGAGAAGGCGATCAACGCGAAAATATCACAATCAAAGCTGTGCTACTCACTGCAGGACAATGACATCACATTTCCTGTCCAACTCTCCAAACCGCGATTTGACGAAACAGGCACTGGAACAGGATCCGTGATCCTCGACGGCCTCGTAGAACAGGGCTTAATGGCCTTTGTTAAAGGATGGGATAACAATACGCTTGGGATAACAGATGAAGGCAAACAAGCCAAAATCTGGGATGCCAAGGAAGGTGTTTGTATTGGTCGCCGGGTTGTTGATGAAGTCAAAGAATGGACCGAGCCGGGCAACGGTAATCAGAAAGTTGTTCGCGTTTCCTACACATGGAAATTAACTGATGTTCCATCATGGGTGGACAAAAGCGCGTTCTCTGGTGTGAAAGGGATGAACGGACCTGCTGATGGTGCCATGAATCTTGTTAAAACAAGCAATGGCTGGAAAGCGATCTAAGGGGGCTATCATGGAAAACAAAACTATCCAGTGTCCGTTTTGCCTGAAAGAAAGTCAGAGAGGCGTCCATGTCTGCACCGGCTGCATGGCGACGGTTCTGTATGGAACCTACCCCGGTTGGTATGCTTTCGTGGTTATATTATTGACCTTCGGCCTGTCTATATTGGTCGGAATGTCTACAGGCATGGCGGGAGCTACTATCAGCCTACCAATCATTGCGGCTGTTGGGTTTGTCGCAGGTAAGGCAATTTTCTCTGATAATGTTGTCTTCAGAAGAAGAATGTGATTACCTCATAGATAACCACGTCCATGATGTCCACATGGGCGTGGTTTAAAATTATTATCTATTCAATAATAACTAATTCACGCCGTATACTTCCATATTTCTCCACAAGGGAACACCGATTTAAATCTAATTTACATCTTGAACCTATTAAAACTGTGAAGTCCCAAATATCAATATCAGTATCCTCACTGTCGTTATATTCTTGTAATGTCCATCTCGATACGCTTAGGGCGGGTTCACCGAGTCCTTCAGCAGTTTGATATCTAAAACAAACATCAGAATCTTGATCTGTAGAAAGATCAATACTATTAAATATAGGGCCACACACATGTTGCCCACCCAATTCCGGTGGCTGAGGATAACCTATAGCAACATCAAATATATGGTTATCCATTTCTATCCATGAATGATCAAAGCATACTTTATTAGAGTATGAACAAACTTCACCAATTTTTAATTTTGGATTCAGTCCCAATTCGGATAGTAATATATACATCGCTGCGGAAGTTGAATGACAGGCACCTGTGAAATTATTATCTACAACATAGTCCAACATTGATTCATAAATATCCTCTAAAGAAATCATATTTGTATTGTTCATAACGCATCCTGATATGTTACGGGGTTAATTGAAATGATGACATACATTTAGTATAAGATCGAGTGGTTCTAAAATAAATTTTTTTACTAACAGTATCAGGAAGAAAATATAAACGTATTATTTTAGTTAAAGTTAATATAATGAGTTCATCCATTTCTTCGATATCCCGGCGGCCTCAATTGTATGGAGCTTTTCTTACTGGGATACGATATAGATTGGGTGAGATCAATGTTTTTATCAGCATCAGCTTTATCATTTATATGTCGGCTTGGAAAACGGTTTATATCATCCTGTGTTGGCTTGTAGTCATCGTGGTTAAATTTAGCTTGTTTCTCATATTCAGTGCGTAGAACAAGATAGCCTAATACCTCATCAAAGACATAATTTTCAGCAATGCGTTTATCATGTTCTTCACTGATAATATCAGCTTTAGTTTTGTTTGTTTTAGCCCATATGAATTTATCCCTGATAAAATCAACTAAAAGGGTAGTGAAATGTTTAAAAATATTATCCTGACGTAAAGTAGTCTGTTTCCTCAAAACACGTTTAGGGGCGCTTCTGGATGCCCTATTTGGGTTTTTAGAAGAGGATTTTTTCAGAATAGTATTTGTTCCAGAATCAGAAATACTGACTGATGGTTTCTTACCAGCAACAACCTTACTGACTTTGGATTTATCACGATAGGATTTTACGCCACGCATACGAGTATTAGGTGCCGGGGCTACCAGTACAGGTCTTTGCGTTTCGTTGGTAGAAGAACCGGAACGCGTTTCTGGTAATACAATCTCTTCTGGTTCAGCAAGAGCAGCTACGGTGAAGCTTCTGACATCAACAATGATTTCAAGATCAAGTTCACTGAATGTTTTGTAGACTTCAACCGCTTCCTGCTTAGCTGCATCACGAACAGCCTGTTCTGCGGCCCTTTGCTCCTGAGCAGCCTTACTACGCCATTTAGCGCTGTGGATACGTTTCATTGCAGGACGATTTGTTTCAGCGGCCTTAGCAAGCCATAACACTTTTTCTTCATTATCTAAAGCTACTGCTGCTTTTTCTAACGCTTCCTCGTGCTGGGCCTGAAGAGAACGATGATCAATACGTTCTGATGAACCAGCAGCAGCAAGATAGCTGTTCGCCATAGCTGACCATGACTCACGCCAAAGGACAGACATTTTTCTGTCGTTCCAGCTTCTTTCTTTTTTACCAAAACCTTCCGGGCCTATGGTTTTTAAGGTCAACATAACGTGAGCATGAGGATTATCACTATCAAGATCATGGAAAGCGATATCGGCAATCATGCCTTTCTCAACGAAATTTTTCTGACAATATTCAAGAACAAGCTTTTTCTTATCATCATTGGTTAACTCGGCAGGTATGGCAACATCGAAATAACGGGATGTTTGACCGTTGTGCTGGCGCTCAACGCTTTCAACTTCATTCCACAATGCTGTAGAGTCTTTTACGATGTGTGCAGGAGCATTAGCAGGAGCTAATATGAAATGCCCATATAAATCAGTACGGCGGCTATAATCATACGTATCACCTGTTCTTTCATCTGTTATGCGTGTACGAGCATGATAAGCAGCCTTCGCAACGGAAGATCTGCCTTCACTTCGTTTCACAATTTTAAAATCCAGATGAAAAATAGCCATACAATAAAAACAACCCCAATATAAAATTAAATATCAAACCAAAATATAAATCTCCAATGCGACTATGCTGGTTTTAGTTTTTCGTAAGAAAAACTCTGGTGTTGACGTTGACCTTGGTTTTAGCCTGCGGCAGCAACCGTCGGTAGACCCCACACGCTCACGAAGTGAGTGTATAGGTGGGCATTGCGTTATTTTTATATCTCCTAAAGGAGCTAAAAATAACGACAATGTTTAAAGTTTTTCTATACTTAAATAATAACTCTAGTTTTACGGGCTGTGAAATTTACAGGGCTAGAATCGGATGAACGGCTGAGGTATTACACGAATCTTAATAATTATGGTTTTAGAGCGTGCCCGTAAGGGCGAAAGTAGTATTTTCTCTCCCGCCGTAAGGCGGGAAAGTGAAATTTAGATAAAACAGTGAAAATAATAAACACTTTTACGTGTTGCACAATTCACAGGTTAAGAGCTGAAATAAGAATAAAAAAATAACAGGTAAAATTACTTTCATTGATTTGATAAAATAAGTAACGGGGAGAGCATCAGATAATTAATGTTAGTGATTGAACTCGTATGTGCTGCATGTTTTTATTTTGAACTCACTGACATCTCATTTTTAAAATCAAAAACACTATTTTTCGGGATGAATCCCATCATTAACAGAGCAAGCCTGTTCAGCAGGTGATTGTTTGAAACAATCATCTTGCGCGGCGTGATCCTGTTTGAAATGAAAATATTCAGTTTTTATTCTATAGTTTGATCTTTTCCTTTTTTAATTGTATTTCATGTTTTTAACAACCAAGAGGAAAATTAGTTATGACTACGGATGATAAAAACAGAAAACAAAGAACAGAAAAAACCATCAAGCAAAAAATAGCATCTGCACAGATGCGTTTGAATCGTTTAAAGAGTAAGGAAAAATCTCTGACCAAGAGTGCTGAGACACGCTTGAAGATCATCCTTGGCGCTGAAGTAGCAAAAGCTGTGGGCTGTAAAGTAGAAGATGTGGATAAAGAGTTAATATTAGGAATGATATTGCAATTATCAAATATTAGCATTAAAGATAAAGCAAGATTAAAATTACTAGGGAAAAGATTTCTTGAGGATATGGTTGGCAGGCAGAAATAGCAAAAGTTTAAAGTACAAATACAGTTAGAATTTAAGATGATTATTTTGGCATTATATGGATACCTCCTATAATATAAATAACCGCATAATTATTGTCAAAATAACATAAAATCAACATCGAACCTGTAGAATTAAATTTATAACTCACCTAAGTAATCTATCTAACCGCAATATATCTGGCGACAACTTTTTAAATTTACCTGAATTCATTTAAAAAAGGGCCGCTAGGCCCTTTAAATTGTAAACTTCACGTTCTATTGTGTGAAGTAAATGTCTGATAGGTTAATGCTGAAAACCCTTTTGTAATATCAATTTCCGAGGTTTTTACCTTTGATAAACGCCCTTCGATGACGTCCTTTTCAATTCTATCCAATTCAAAAACCACAAACTTTTCATTATTATTAGCATTATATGACAGAGTGAAAATTGATTTTATATTTCTATTGGATCTTCCCATTACCTGTAATGCTTTATAATTCCCGTAATCATTTAAATAAGGAAGCCAATTATAACATTCCTGCACTGGCCTTTTTAATTCAACAAACTCTATTGTATCCCCCTTAATTTTAAATGCATCAATATCATTACATGATACATATTTGGATAAATTTTTTCTAGTCCATACTTGGAAAGCATCATTTGTAGTTCTATTAATTTGTTTAAAAGTTCCAGACTCAGCTGTCAAATCAGAATTAATATTAGAAAAATAAGTAACAAGCTGGGCAGAGCTAATGTTACGAATTGCACCATTGTAGATACAAAAACTATCCTTATTGTTGTCAAACATTAATATTGAAATATTCCCATCCAAAATACCTTTTAATTTTTCCTTATGCTCTAAGATGCTAGCAGTTATGCATTGTTTCCATTCGCTCTCATCACAATTTATCACTATCGCATAGAAATATCCGATTTTAACATTACCAAAAAAACGCAAACTAACTTTTGCCTGCTTTGGTAGCCCCAAACTGATTCGGTAACTTTCATGGTCTGATACAAAATATCCGTTATCAGATAAAAAATCGTTCATCCAGTCATCTTTGATGGTCAAATTCATATGGTCCTCTCTACATTTGCAATTAAAAATGCACCTTAAGCAGGTGCATTCTCCATCTTGGCAAAGTTTAAACTATTCTAAACTATTTAAATGTTCATATTTTATCGCGCATGCATATTTAGCAGGATTTTCATTTAACGGAGTTAATGATTCAAAATGAGCTTTCCCACATTTTATCTTTCCGGATTCATTATCTCTAAGGGTTAGTAAATTACTTTTTGTCTCGACGACAAAATAGATGTTGTCTTTACCATTCTTATTAATTACTAATGCCCAATCGGGATTATAGTTCCCCAAGGGGGTTGGGATCTTAAACCAGTTAGGAAGTTTAGTATATAGTTTCACCTCTTCCTGTATTTCTAAATCTTTAGCAAATTCTCTTTCAATATCCGAATCGATATTTATATATTCATGAAGTGATTTATTACCAGCCTTAAACATACGACGTGTATAACCAGTCAATTCTTTTTCATTAAATAAGCTTTGTGCATAATTTTCGGAAGATATAGGATAATATTTTATACCATCAATAATGGATAAACTTTTTACGTAGTTAATTCTTGTAATTACTTCATTGATGAAGGAATTGGGATTTTTAATAAAATCATTTATCCGACCACTGTCCTTCAAAATCTGAACAAGGCTACGGCGGGTTAGTCCGGTTTTATCTTGTAGCACACTCAATAGATCAGGAAGTTGTTGTCCTGATACTTCTATAACTGAAGTTGTTGTTCCATTAGCCAATACTTTGACATCTAATCCAGATCTATCTTTAGTTATTACTGCTTTGCTGAAACTTAATGTGGCTTTATCAACAGCCGGCATTTCTTCAATAGACTTAGCACACGCCTCAACCAGCTTTTCCTCAGAGAAGTCGAGCTTATATACTGTTTTATATTTTATTCGCTTCCATAGCTCATTAAAATATGGCGAGTTGAAATTTTCTTTACGATATTTAACCCTCACTCGCTCTTCAGCATTATTGATATTCAGCCGGGTGTTAGATTTATGCAGAATAGCTTCAATGTGTTTTTGTACAGATAAATACTTTTCCATGAGAATAAATGTGTTTTCATGTAGTGCTTTCGACAACTTTTTAGAAATCTTCCCTGATTTTTCTAGATAACCTTCAGTTATGAGCCAAGTCCATATTTCATTTGATCCTAATACTCCTATAGCTTTAGATTCTGATCCAGAATTTGTAACCACATGGGCAAAAGCATCTTTTTCGATGATACCAAAACGAATACCTGTTTCGTTCTCAATTTCGCTCTGTAGTCGTTCAGCATAGGCTTCATAGTTTTCACTGGCAACCACTGTCAGAATGTTAATGCTGTCATCACGAACACGTTCACCCTCTTGGTTAACGCACAGGCGAAGACCACGGCCTAAAGTCTGGCGGCGTTCTCGTTCACTACCCATCTCACGAAGGCTACAGATCTGGAATACATTAGGATTATCCCAGCCTTCTTTTAAAGCAGAGTGTGAAAAAATGAACCTCACCGGGTTGGAGAAACTCAACAGCTTCTCTTTATTTTTCATGATGAGGTTATAACCACGCTCAGCATTTTCGCGGCCTGCATTATTGCTTTCGCTTGTTTCAGCCCATGCACCTTTTTTATCGATGGAGAAATAACCATCATGAACGTCTTTCGCATGTTCTGGATGAGAAGGGAGCAAATCTTTATATGCAGGGCTTTTAATGGCTTTGAGATATTCTTCTTCAAAGATATGGGCATACTCACCCGGTTCACGCAGTCCTTGTTCATTGGTCTGGCGATAGAAATCTACCTTATCAATGAAAAACAGGGTAAGGACCTTGATTTGCTGAGTATTCAGGCGAAGCTCTTTATCCAGATGTTCACGGATTGTGCGTCTAATCATATGTCGCTGGATGAGCATCGGATCAATATCACCCACGACATCACCGACTCTCATATAGTAAGCATCAGAGGGAGTTTCCAGTGTAAGGTAACCTTCCTTGCCTGTTCTGATCTCGCTTATCCGGTATCCCTGATAAATATCACGTCCCGTTTCGTCATCAAGTGTCATACCGTCATATACGGTAATCTCAGAACGATTAACGTTCCCTTTTTTATCAGCTATATCAACAAGAACAGTACCACTGATAACATTTTTCTTATTGTTAATACTTACCAGCTTTACATAGGGGCTGTTGCTTGCATTCTGTACTTCAAGCCCAGCGACTTCGATCTGTTTGACCAGTTTTTGGTTGTAAGCATCAATGGCATCGAGGCGATACACCATATGATGTTTATGCACATGTGTTGCTGAATAACGTAAGGTGAACATGGGATGCATAGCATCAAGTGCGGTTTTACCCGCACCATTCAAGCCACCATCAACACTTTGTGGCTCATCTACGATAATAATCGGACGTGTAGCCCGGATCAGGTCAATTGGCTTATCCAGATCATCAACGGTCGTTTTTTCACTGGACTGATATAGCTTGTTAACGTCTTTTTTGTTAATCGCACCAACCGTCATTACCATGATCTGCATAACAGAGCTGGTTGCAAAATTTCGCACATCCGCAGGTTTAGACGAGTCATACAGATAGTATTCGTATGGAACTCCCGCATAGAGGCTTTTAAAATGTTCCTCAGTGATTTGTAGCGTTTTATAAACGCCTTCCTTAATGGCAACGGAAGGAACAACAATGATAAATTTGCTCATGCCATAGCGTTTGTTCAACTCAAGCATGGTGCGAAGGTAAACATACGTTTTACCTGTCCCTGTTTCCATTTCGACAGTAAAATCATGGCTGTCAAGCACAGGTGAGGGAGGAAGCTGATTTTTCAACTGAATATTGGTTAGGTTTTTCAGCAGAATATCATCTTCGGGTATTTTTGGGTTAACAGGCATTGAACCTGTTGCGCCTTCAAATGAGAGTGCGCCCTGAGCTGGGGCCAGCACAGTCATCTCGCTCTCCCATTTTTCTTGCCCTTCAAACAAATCACAGACCGAAGTTATGGCGTTTTGCTGATAGGTAAGGTCAGATTCAAAATGTAGTTTCATCGCATTCCCTTACAGGCTGTGTAGGTTAGTCAGGCCGTGTTGTTCCAGAATGGCGCAAAGATTTGTTTTAGCAACGTTATTTTCAAATGCGTCATCAAGGAAATAACAGACACTATCTTTGCCTGCTTTCAAACTTTTATGCCAGTCAATGATCCCCTTGGTCAGTTCTTCAACTGAAGATACTGGAATTTTACTGGCAAAGCAGATAATCAATTTGCCACCGTCAACACAAGAAACGGTCAACCCATCAAATTGTCGGCTTTCAATGTTTACACTCAGGTCTATACCACGTTTGAGCATAAGTTCAATAAGCAAGTCCGCCTCATTACGCCCCTGCTTAATTGGGCTAGCATAGTTTTCTAATTGTTGAAATAATGAATCTTTATGACCATCCCAAGGTGTTATATTTGATGTGTCTAAGCTAAATAGTCTGAACCCTGTATCTAATGTGTTCGAATTTGGGAATGATTTAATATTATCTCCTGCTTTTCTAATACGTTCAGCTGTAATTTTTGCGATAGTTTTATATTTTATACTCTCGATAGGCTCTGGAAGTTGAACTAATATAAAACGTCGACTACCATTATCTTCTAGATTTTTTTCCTATTACAGCTTGTGCTGTTGTCCCTGACCCTGCAAAAAAATCAAGTACAATTGCATTCTTATCTTTGTTTGTCGCCAACTCTAAAATACGTTTAATCAATTTTACAGGTTTTGGTGTATCAAAAAATATATCATCCCCTTTCATTATTTTTTTTAGTTCTTGTTTCCCCTCCTGATTATGACCAACTTCTTGATACGTCCACCATGTTGTTGGAACGATACCATCCTGCACGTCTGATAAGAAACGTTTTATTGCTGGAACATTATTTCCGTCCTGACCAAACCAAATACGATTATCATTGACGAGTTCTTTAAATCGCTCTTGTGATACTCGCCAACAAGTTCCAGCAGGTGGAGAAACTATCCGCCCAGAAGGGGTAGTAATTTCATAATCATTTGCTTTTGAATAGGTCTTTACAGAAAGGTCACCGGCCTTCCACTCTCCTCTAGGGTCATTATCATAATTTTTGTAGGCTTTATTTTGGCTATCAGTTCTTGGAAGCAAATCAATGGACCAACCCTTTTCTTGATTTTTGGCCAATTTGGCATTTTTAGCATATACCAAGATATGATCATGCATATCACTAAAATAAGTAGCATCATTTTGTGGAGAATATTTTTTTTGCCAAACAATATTAGCAATAAAATTATCATCTCCGAAGATTTCACTACAAATTTTTTTTAAATTATCTATTTCCGAATCGTCCATAGAAATAAAAATCACGCCGTCTTCGGTCAAAAGATTACGTGCGAGGTGTAACCTTGGAAAGATCATATTGAGCCAGTTTGTATGAAATCTACCGCCTTTCTCAATATTAGAGCTTATTTTCTTGCCATTTTCGATTTGACCAGTTATTTCAAGATAATTTTTCATATTATCTTGAAAATTATCTGGATAAACGAAATCTTTCCCTGTATTATAAGGTGGGTCTATGTAAATAAGCTTAACCTTACCAGAATAACTTTTTTGAAGAAGTTTTAAAACTTCGAGATTATCCCCCTCTATCATAAGGTTTTTGCTGTTATACCAATCAACGCTTTCGTCTTTACATGGACGTAAGGTCCCACTAGAAGGGGTGAGCGCAAGTTGCCGTGCCTGTCGTTTACCATGCCAGTTCAGGCCGTAGCGCTCTTCTTTATCGTCTATATTTTTACCTAAAAGCTGCTTTAAAACATCAAAATCAATGCCATCTTCATTGAATGCTTCTGGAAACAATGATTTGAGCTTACAGATATTATCTTCAGTGATATTCATTGATTGTAGTTCTGTCATATCAGAAGTTAGTTTTTTCATAAAAAGTATCCGTTCTGAGGTCACGGGTAATCGGTGCCCGAAATTGGTAAGCATTCTACGGTATGAAGCCATAGCCATCAACCAGTGATGGCTATTCAAACATATTCAAAACAAAGGGTTACATGCTTATATGTGATGATTTATCAAGCGGTTAGCCTTGATTTTCAAACCCAAAACGATCACCTGTGGGCAAACTCAAACGGCCTGACCATATCGTTTCGATTGGCATCAAGGAAATCAGCCCACCACTGAAGCATCAGCCTCCGTTCATCAAGATGCTCAGCAAGATGGATGTAAGCAGCGCGAACATGGTTACGCTCCTGATGGCTCATCTGACGTTCCACAGCATCTTTTGACCATAAACCGGATTCAATCAAGGCACTACAGGCCATAGAGCGGAAACCATGTCCACAAACTTCTGTTTTGGTGTCATAGCCCATTTTACGAAGCGCGTTATTGATAGTATTTTCACTCATGGGTTTATAGGCATAATGATCACCAATGAAGATGATTTCCTGATCGCCACTGAGCTTCTGAATTTCTCTCAGGGTTGCTATTGCCTGCTTGCTTAATGGGACAAGGTGAGGGGTTTTCATCTTAGAGCCACGGCTGGAGTGTTTCACCCCTTGAAGTTCGTCACGTTCTGCAGGTATCGTCCAGAGTGCATTCTTGAAATCAATTTCAGACCAACGGGCAAAACGCATCTCACTTGAACGAACAAAAGTCAGTAAAGTGAGTTTAACTGCCAGACGGGTTAGCAGTCTTCCTCTGTAGCTCTCAATACGGCTGAGAAGCTCTGTAATGCGTTCAAATGGAAGAGCCGGGCGATGGACTCGTTTTGCTGTTGCAATGGCTCCCGCTAAGTCCTGAGCAGGATTACTATCGATAATACTGTTATGGACAGCATATCGCATGATAGCGGTGATACGTTGCTGGAGACGAGCAGCAATCTCAAGATGCCCGGATCTTTCAGCCGCCTTAATTGGTTGAAGTAGGTCACGGGTTTTGAGGTCGGTAATGTTTCGTTTACCAATAACAGGGAACACATGGTTGGTAAGGCTGTTCAGCACTCTCTCTGCGTGAGTTTCTGACCAGTTGATGTTGCTTGCATGCCAGTCTCTGGCAACGGACTCAAAAGCAAGAGCGCCGCTTTGCTCTACCTTTTCAGATTTTTTCTTTTCGGAGGGGTCAATACCGGCAGCAATTAGCCTTCTGGCATCATCTCTACGACTACGGGCATCAGCAAGAGAGACAGCAGGGTAGACCCCAAGAGCCAGTAGCTTTTGTTTTCCTGCAAAGCGGTATTGTAGACGCCAGTATTTGGAGCCATTAGGATGAATAAGAAGATGCATACCGTTGCCGTCAGTGAGCTTTACAGGCTTGTCGGCGGGCTTGGCATTTCTTACTTTGACATCAGTGAGAGCCATCGTTTACCCCTCCCTGTGATGGTACAAAACGTATCGAACTAACAATACCAACAGATATACCATCAAGGCAATGTGGATGTTGATGAATGTTAATGAACGTCAGGGAAGGGGATAAAGTAGATAGTTTATTGACTTTAAAAGAAAAACGGACGTCAATGGACGTCCGTGTATGAATAAGTGGTGCCCGGACTCGGAATCGAACCAAGGACACGGGGATTTTCAATCCCCTGCTCTACCGACTGAGCTATCCGGGCAACGGGGCGCATTAAACCCGATTCACCTGCCGCCGTCAACGAAATTTGTTGTTTTCGCTACGGACTGCACACTCTCTCACCAGTTCGTCGCAATCTTAGGCAAAAAAGTGCGTCCAGAGAGCGGAAAGCGGCATGGCGAGCAGCAGCGCGGGCAGCATATTCACTACCGCAAACATCTTGATGCCGCAAATCCGCAGCCCCGTTGCCAGCAGCAGCAGCCCGCCGACGGCGGTAAAGTCGGCCATCATCGCGGGCGTGGTGAGCGGCAGGATCAGCGTCGCGCAGGTGGCAAGCGCGAGCTGGATCAGCAGCATCGGCACGCCGATCGCGGCCACGGCAATCCCCAGCGTGGTGGCGAAAATAGTGGCGGTAAAGAAATCGAGAAACGCTTTGGCAATCAGTATGCTCGGATCGCCGGTCATCCCTTCCTGCATCGAACCGAAAATCCCCGTGCCGCTGGCGCAAAACAGAATCACGATCGCGACGTAGTTCTGGATAAACGTCTCGTGCGAGCCGTTTTGCGCTTTGTCCGGCCGGGCAATTAGGTTTTTGGCCTTGCCGACCGCGCTGTTGATCCCTTTCTCCAGATAGCAAAACTCGCCGATCAGCGCGCCGAGCAGGGTGGCTAAAACCATCACCGGCAGGTTGGCGCATTTAATTACCAGAAGGATGCCGATGCCCAGCGAGGCCAGGCCAAAAATAGAGGGCATAGAGGAGCGAATACGCTCCGGCAGGCGCTGGCTCAGCACGGCTCCGAGAACGCCGCCCAGCAAAACGGCTCCGGCATTAATAAAAGGCCCGACGACCACGGTAAGCTCCTGTTATTTAATCGTTGATAGTGCATGAGTATGGCATGAACGCGGCGTAATGGAGTTAGCTTTGAATGATGTCGTGCATAATGATTCGATCTCCGGGGCGCAACGTATTACGCTCAGACGCGTTATCCGGCAGAATGCCGATTCTGACCGGGGCCGTTCTCCCTTTAAACGGGTATTTGCGCTTATGAAATCTTTGAAAATTGCCGTCAGCCGCGAGCTGGTGTCCGCCGTCTCAACGCACCGCGAAAAGGTGACGCTGGACAACACTGACTTTACCGACGTGGCGGCAGTCGTCATGACGGCTGCGGAAAGCGGCAGCGGTATTCTCGCGCTGCTAAAGCGCACGGGCTTTCAGCTGCCGGTGTTTATCTTCTCGTCGGATCCGTTGGCGCTGCCGGACGGCGTTACGGCGATCGTTTCCGGTAAGGCGCAGGAGTTTCTGGAGCTGGAGTCTGCCGCCGCGCAGTACGAAGCGGCGCTGCTGCCGCCCTTTTTTGACACTCTGAGCCAGTACGTCGCGATGGGGAACAGCACCTTTGCCTGCCCGGGTCATCAGCACGGCGCGTTCTTCAAAAAGCACCCGGCGGGAAGGCAGTTCTACGATTTCTTCGGCGAGAACGTGTTTCGCGCCGATATGTGCAACGCCGACGTTAAGCTCGGCGACCTGCTGATCCACGAAGGCTCCGCCAAGCACGCGCAGAAGTTTGCGGCAAAGGTCTTCAACGCGGATAAAACCTACTTCGTGCTGAACGGCACCTCGGCGGCCAACAAGGTTGTCACCAACGCGCTGCTCACCCGCGGCGATCTGGTGCTGTTTGACCGCAACAACCACAAGTCTAACCACCACGGTGCGCTGGTCCAGGCGGGCGCGACGCCGGTCTATCTCGAGGCGGCGCGTAACCCGTTTGGCTTTATCGGCGGCATTGACGCGCACTGCTTTGACGACGCCTACCTGCGGGATCGGATCCGCGAGGTGGCGCCGGAAAAAGCCGATGAGCCGCGCCCGTTCCGCCTGGCGGTGATCCAGCTCGGGACCTACGACGGCACGATCTACAACGCCCGTCAGGTGATCGACAGGATCGGCCACCTGTGCGACTACATCCTTTTCGACTCGGCGTGGGTCGGCTACGAACAGTTTATCCCGATGATGGCCGACAGCTCGCCGCTGCTGCTGGAGCTGAACGAGAACGATCCGGGCATTTTCGTCACCCAGTCGGTGCATAAGCAGCAGGCCGGATTCTCGCAAACCTCGCAGATCCACAAAAAGGACAACCACATTCGCGGCCAGGCGCGCTTTTGCCCGCACAAGCGGCTGAACAACGCCTTTATGCTGCACGCTTCCACCAGCCCGTTCTATCCGCTGTTTGCCGCGCTGGACGTCAACGCCAAGATCCACGAGGGCGAAAGCGGACGCAGGCTCTGGGCGGAGTGCGTGGAGCTGGGCATCGAGGCGCGCAAGGCGATCGTCGCCAACTGCCATATGATCAAACCCTTTATCCCACCGACGGTGGCGGGGCGGCCGTGGCAGGATCACGCCACCCACACCATCGCCCGCGAGCGGCGCTTCTTCAGCTTTGCGCCGGGCGCGAAGTGGCACGGCTTTGAGGGCTATGCCGACGAGCAGTACTTCGTCGATCCGTGCAAGCTGCTGCTGACCACGCCGGGAATTGATGCCGAAACGGGGGAGTACGCGGAGTTTGGCATTCCGGCCACCATCCTCGCCCACTACCTGCGTGAAAACGGCATCGTGCCGGAGAAGTGCGATCTCAACTCGATCCTTTTCCTGCTGACGCCCGCGGAAAGCGCCGAGAAAATGGCGCAGCTGGTGGCGATGCTCGGCCAGTTCGAGCAGCACATCGAAGACGATACGCCGCTGGCGAACGTGCTGCCGACAATCTTCCAGAAGTACCCGGTGCGCTACCGCGACTACACCATCCGCCAGCTGTGTCAGGAGATGCACGACCTGTACGTCAGCTTTAACGTGAAGGATCTGCAGAAGGCGATGTTCCGCCGGGAGAGCCTGCCCGCGGTGGCGATGAACCCGCAGGACGCCAACCGGGAATACATTCGCGGCAACGTCGAGCTGGTGCGCATCCGCGACGCCGCCGGGCGCATTGCCGCCGAAGGGGCGCTGCCGTACCCGCCGGGCGTGCTGTGCGTGGTGCCGGGAGAAGTCTGGGGCGGCGCGGTGCAGCGCTACTTCCTGGCGCTGGAAGAGGGCGTCAACCTGCTGCCGGGCTTCTCGCCGGAGCTGCAGGGGGTTTACAGCGAGAAGGATGCGGACGGGATTAAGCGGCTTTACGGGTATGTGTTGAAGTAGGCGCGTGCCTACCTAACCCTCTCCCCAAAGGGGAGAGGGGATTGCACGGAGCCG
>AGFS01014839.1_pt1 | contig 35302 bp, 21 predicted proteins | sample 305828 | NCBI WGS metagenome assembly AGFS01 (sample SAMN02954281, study PRJNA62041) | ant fungus garden metagenome | biome: terrestrial; feature: Atta colombica fungus garden; material: fungus garden; isolation source: Atta colombica fungus garden top | host: Atta colombica | place: Panama: Gamboa...
TAGCAACATACCTGAGCGTTTCTTACAGAGGGAAACATAGTTGAGTATGCAATCTATAAGTGACTGGGTAAGCAAGCTTGAGCCGCTTTGTGCCGAAATAGAAACGGCGTATCTTGATTTTATTATTGACCAGAGCGGTCTCGATTATTCCATTATCCCGGCACTTGAGGAGTTTTCTCCCCCTCTTCAATGGCAGTCCCTTTGCCTTGGTCTGCCGGAGGAATCTCTGCCCGAAATGGCGCCGCTCCTGATTCGTATCGCACTTAATGCCCCGCTACAGCGGCAGTGGTTTATCGAACTGGCGTATAAAACGCAAACCAGAACGCCATTACTGGCAATAGGGTCGCAGTGGGCTTTCTCCACGCTAGCCGAATGGCTAACTGACTGCGTTGATGCAACGCATGAGGGGCGATCAGGCCTTTTTCGCTACTTTGACGCTCGTCTATTTCCGTGGCTATTTTCCGATATTCTGCAACCCGAGCAGCAAGCGCAGCTACGTCGTCCCGCACTCTTCTGGAGCTGGCTGGATCTTGATGCCAGGCCGGCACTATTGATCGGTTACGGCGCTCCGCTTGGGCGTGGTGAAAAATGCCAGAAAATCGCTTTCAGTGATGAGCAATTCGAAGTGATGATGTGTCTTTGCGACGTTAGGTTATTTCTTCGCCATCGAAGTCTGCCGGACAGCTTGTTCAGCTCCCAAGAAGAACGCTTTTCAGCCTGCTTTCGGGCGATGTTGGATGCGACAAAAAATGGAATTTTGCTGGACAACGATCGCGAGGAATGGGTGATGAATACCCTGGTGGAACGGCACTCTCTTGCAGAATGAAAACCAAATCATGACTCACATGCCTCGTTATTGATAAAGGAATATTCCATGAACCTAACATTTCCGCGCGTGATACTGGTGGCATTGCTGCTGACTGTCGCCAGCCAGGGGGCGCTGGCGGGAACCATTAAAGCCATCAATCATACCCGTTGGGCGATTAACGCTTTCAGCGTCGATGGCCAGTCGGGAATAGACATTATCGGGCCGTATCAGGGGGGCGGCGGTGGATGCTGTTACCAGGTACCTGCGAAATGGAGACCAGGGATGACGGTAAAGGTGAACTGGGAAACGGGGGTGGCTTTTGCCAGCGATGTTCCTGATATCCCAGAGCCAGAACGGCCTGATACCTCTAGAATGAGTGAAAAAGAATATTATCAGGCGTGGCAAAGTTATTCAGATGAAATACAAGAGTGGTATAAAAAAATCAATGCATTAGGTGGACATCATTCATTTTTAGTTTCGGTACCGGACTATACGGGACAGGAAACCTGCGGGATCACCGTGCATTTTTTGCCTTGCGATCGGGCCAAAGTGACCACCAGTTGTGCCAACTACGGCAGTCCGGGATACCCCATTAAGGAACCTATAAAGATGATGGAGCCGAAATTATGTCCGCGATAATTAGCGAGCGGGTATGGTACCCGCCTGCGTTTCCGGCGCAAGGACGTTTACCGACGCAAGCCGCGCTGGCAGGGCAGAATAGACTCCGCCAGAAGAGCCTTGAAACGGCCTACCGACAGCAATTATCGCTGGCCGTCGGGCGGCGCGTGGAGCCCCCCTGTTGCAAAACACTGCATATCAGCCTGTTTTTTGATGGCACCGGTAATAACCTTAATCACGATCTTTTTGTCGCCAATCCGAAGCATCCAACTAATATTGCCCGCCTGTTCCGCGCCACTATTGGCCAGGGTTATGCTGGTGGGTTGGCGGATAAAGGGCCTGAGCTGCTGGATGCCAGCAACAGTGGCAGCAATAAATACTACAAATATTATATTCCCGGCGTCGGTACTCCTTTCCCGGAGGTGATGGATCTGGATTTCAGCATAATGGGACTCGCCGCGGCAACACACGGCGAAGACCGGATAAACTGGGGGCTGCTACGGCTGGTCGATGCTCTCAAACGGACCATGGATAAGGATGCGCTCTCGGATGGCGACAGCTGGAAGGCGGTCAAAAAGATGGCAACATCGATGGTTTCCTTTGGCCTGACCGGCAGCGCTAACCGCTATGAAACCATCCATAATCTGTTGAATGCAATGTCCGCAGATCTGCGCAAAGCGCTGCTGCCCGCTATGCCCGGCAAACAGAAGCTATTAGGCATTAAGCTGTATGTGTATGGTTTTTCTCGTGGAGCGGCAGCGGCCAGGACCTTTGTTAACTGGCTGAGCGAACTGCTGCCAAAGCCAGGGGAGGGAGAAACAAAGCCCGAACTGTGTCTGGCGGTGGGAGAGCTGAAGATCCCATTAAGCGTGGAGTTTCTGGGCCTGTTAGATACCGTTGCTTCAGTGGGGGTCGCGCATATTGCCCCCGTAGCGGAAGGACATATGGGGTGGGCGGACGGAAGCCAGGAGCTGCCGGATGAAGAGTTCTACGGCGGATTTATCAAACGCTGTGTACATCTGGTTTCGGCACATGAACAGCGGCTGTGTTTCCCGCTGGATTCCATTCGCCGCCCGGACGGCAAATACCCGGCGAATAGCGTGGAGGTTATTTATCCGGGGGTGCACTCGGATATAGGGGGAGGATATCCACCGGGGGATCAGGGGAAAGCCAATACAGTAAACGATGGTTATTTACTTTCACAAATTGTTTTACACGAAATGTTTGCCTCAGCTTTCGAATATGGGGCCCCTTTGAAATTACCTATGGAAATATTACCTCAGGATTTGGCAAGAGATGCGTGGAGAACGATGTCTTTTGATTTGGGTCGCGAATTCTATCTTTCTCGAATATTGATCAATCGCTTCAATGCTTGGCGTGAGCTAACTTTAGGGCTTCCGACTCCTCAGGCCCCAGGCTCGGCCGAACTGGCCGCCAAATATGACCCCCAACGTGCTCCCCTCTGCCTGGAACGAGCCCTGGAAGAACAGATCGCTTGGATCACCGCATGGCGCATTAATCGCTATGCCGGCGGTAGCTACAAGACCCAGCGCTTTTACATCGATTCTGCGGCAAATGGACTGGATAAAGATAGCGATCCGCAGGTCAGAAAAAAATCTGAAGTTGAGAGAGAGGAGGCCCAACAGGCGGTAGAAAAAGCACGGCGTAAACGTATTGTTGAGCAAGATCAGGAGTCCGCGTTTCTGATGCTGCCGCAAGGGCCAAAAGATTTTGATGCCGCCCTTGGGCAGACGCAATTGCGTCAGGCGGCAGATGAGTTTCGGGAGGATTATCATCGACTATCGCGTACGGATAACGGCAATTGGTTGTTTAAGGCCGTCGACGCAATGAGTAATGCGATTTTCCTGCTAAATGGTGATGATGAATACGGTGAGTGGCTAAAAATAAAAACCACAGGCGCCGAGCGAGAAAAAAACTTTTTCCGCCGCAGGGTGAGAGCAGTAATGCCCATCTGCCAGCAGGACTGGTACGGGCGTTGTTCGACGAGCAAATTCATGATTCCCGCGCATGGTTTATGCACAGCGCTCTAGGAGCCCGCGAGCCGTGGGGGAGTTATTTTCTGCAGCGGATGATCTACTTTGGCAGTCGAAGTAGTAAACCGCTAACTCCACTGATGATTGCTGGTGCGGTAGTTGGGGCAGCGACGGTCGCAGGCGGTGTCGCCGTTATCATTAAACAGAAGCGGGTAATGGGTGAGCTTATTGGGGTAATTGGCGCTGCGGGGGCTATTTATCTGGAAACTCAGGCAATCGAACTGCTTTCTGGTAAGCCATTATCGATGCTGAAAAACGCCGCGCAGTTACAGTTGCCCACCATGGAGCCTGGCCTGGTCGTTGCCGGTCAAACCCAGATGATTAGTGAGCAGCGGCTGGCGCTGAAGAAATCACAAATAGAAAAGCGTTGGACGGAATCAATAGCCTCAGCGCTGCTGGTATAGTTGGAGCAGGAGCGAACAATGTTACAGGAAAGACGCCAGAACCTTACTCTGCACCTATTGTGCGGATATGGAAGATGAGGCCATTACCTGAATATCCGCCTTACCAGGTTGCCAGCCCGCCATATGGTGTGCTCTGGCTGTCGATAAGCTTGATAGTGGTGGTGTTCTCGGGAATCGGGGCGCTAATACTTCAGCCTGTTGGAAACGTTGTCGGCATAGTGTCATGCGGCAGTGCGATAGCGATGGTGATACTGTGGATGCTTCGTCTCCTCTATTACCGGCTGTCGGTTCATTACGCTCAATACAAAAGATGAAAAAATCCATGGTAGGGAAGTAACAGAAATTGTTCTGCCAACAACTTATCTTACCGGTAGCTACCCAAAACCTCATTTCAGGTCATTACGTAACGCACAGATCTGTGTAAAATCAGAGTTAACCCAATATCGTGGAGTGCTTTGCTATGGCTGGCGTGAACAAAACGCACCTGACTGAAACAGACATCATTACTAAATTCATCCTTCCTGCGGTTAAGGATGCGGGCTGGGATGTGATGTCGCAGATTCGGCAGGAAGTGAAACTTCGCGATGGCAAGATTGTAGTCCGTGGCAAACTGGCGTCACGTATCAAAGTTAAGTCTGCCGATATCGTGCTGTACCACAAACCTAACTTGCCATTAGCAGTTATCGAAGCCAAGGCTAACAAGCACGCCATCAGTAAAGGGATGCAGCAGGGGCTGGACTACGCAAGCCTGCTCGATGTTCCCTTTGTATTTGCCTCCAACGGTGATGGATTCATCTTCCACGATAAAACCAATCCGCAGCAGCTCGAATCCGAAATTGCCCTCAGTGACTTCCCAACACCCGAACAACTCTGGCAAAAATACTGTGCCTGGAAAGGGTTCACTCAGGAGCAGTTACCCGTTATCAGTCAGGACTATTTTGACGACGGTAGCGGGAAAGCTCCTCGTTACTATCAGATGCAGGCGATTAATCGAACGGTGGATGCCGTATCGGCAGGTAAGAATCGAATTCTGTTGGTGATGGCGACGGGTACGGGCAAAACGTATACCGCGTTCCAGATAATCTGGAGGCTGTGGAAAGCTAAAAACAAAAAACGCATTCTATTCTTGGCGGACCGCAACATCCTGGTTGATCAAACTAAACGTAACGACTTTCAGCCGTTCGGTAATGCGATGACTAAAGTTACCGGGCGCACCATCGATCCGGCTTATGAGGTGCATCTGGCGCTGTACCAGGCCATTACCGGACCAGAAGAACACCAGAAAGCCTATAAACAGGTGGCGCCTGATTTCTTCGACCTGATTGTCATTGACGAATGCCACCGTGGCAGCGCTTCTGAAGATTCAGCCTGGCGAGAGATTCTGGAGTATTTCGGCAGCGCCACTCAGGTCGGTCTGACGGCAACGCCAAAAGAAACGGAAGACGTCTCCAATATCGATTACTTCGGTGAGCCGGTTTACACCTATTCGCTGAAAGAGGGTATTGAAGACGGTTTCCTCGCACCTTACAAAGTCGTGCGCGTTGATATCGACGTTGATGTCCAGGGCTGGCGGCCCGTCAAAGGTCAACTGGATAAATACGGCGAAGAGATTGAGGACCGTATTTACAACCTGAAAGATTTTGATCGCACGCTGGTGATTGATGAGCGCACCATGCTGGTGGCGCAGACCATCACCGATTACCTGAAACGTACCAACCCGATGGATAAAACCATCGTTTTCTGCAACGACATCGATCACGCCGATCGAATGCGCCATGCGCTGGTGGTGCTCAACCCCGAGCAGGTGTTGAAGAACGAAAAGTACGTGATGAAAATCACCGGCGACGATGATATCGGCAAGGCGCAACTGGATAACTTTATCAATCCTAAAAAAGCCTACCCGGTTATCGCGACAACGTCAGAGTTGATGACCACCGGCGTTGATGCGCAGACCTGTAAGCTGGTGGTACTGGATCAAAACATTCAGTCGATGACCAAGTTTAAACAGATCATTGGGCGCGGCACACGCATCAACGAAAAACACGGCAAGCTGTGGTTCACTATTCTCGATTTCAAAAAAGCGACCGAGCTGTTTGCCGACCCACGCTTTGATGGCCTGCCAGAAAAAGTGCTGGTGGTAAAACCCGGCGATATTTCTGACAAAGATTCAGACTTCAATGAACAACTGGATGCGGAAAATAACGCTGATGGCGGTGATAATGACGCCAGTGAAGCGCGAGAAGACGTCGCTGACTATCAGGTCAATCGTGACAAGCAAGCGGGCAACGGTGAGTTCCATGACGATGATGAAAACAAAGTCCGCAAATTCTATGTGAATGGCGTGGATGTAAAAGTGCTGGCTAAGCGCGTTCAGTATTACGATTCTGATGGCAAACTGGTGACTGAATCCTTCCAGGATTACACCCGTAAAACGATGCTCAAAGACAGCGAATACGCCTCACTGGATAGCTTCGTGCGCAAATGGCAGGATGCACCACGCAAACAGGTGATCATCGAAGAACTGGAGCAACTGGGGATTCTGTGGGACGTGCTGGCCGAAGAGGTGGGTAAAGATCTCGACCCGTTTGATTTACTCTGTCATGTGGTGTACGGTCAGCCGCCGTTAACCCGTCAGGAACGCGTGGCCAATGTGCGTAAGCGCAATTACTTCACCAAATACGCCGAGCCAGCACAGCAGGTGCTTAACACGTTGTTGGATAAATACGCCGATGAAGGGGTTCAGGAAATTGAGGATGTTCAGGTACTTAAACTGAAGCCGTTCGATACGCTGGGACGGCCGATCGAAATCATCAAAACACGCTTTGGTGACAAAAAGGCGTATGAGCAAGCCGTCAATGAACTGGAAAACGAAATCTACCAGTTACCGCCACGCTCAGCCTGACAACCTATAAATATATTGCCACTGGCCGCGTCTGCGACCGGTGGCATCCTTTTTTAAGTATGGAAAGAAAACATGTCAATTAGCTCAGTCATTAAATCCCTTCAGGACATTATGCGTAAAGACGCCGGTGTGGACGGCGATGCCCAGCGTCTGGGGCAGCTTTCATGGCTGCTGTTTTTGAAGATTTTTGATACCCAGGAAGAAGAGCTGGAACTGGAGCAGGATGACTACCAGTTCCCGATCCCCCTGCGCTATTTATGGCGTAGCTGGGCGGCGAACAGCGAAGGCATCACCGGTGATGCGTTGCTGGAATTTGTGAACGACGACCTGTTCCCGACGTTGAAAAACCTCACCGCGCCGATCGATAAGAACCCGCGTGGCTTTGTGGTCAAACAAGCGTTCAGCGATGCCTACAACTACATGAAAAACGGTACGCTGCTGCGCCAGGTGATCAACAAGCTCAATGAAATCGACTTCAGCAGCAGCCAGGAACGTCATCTGTTTGGCGATATCTACGAACAGATCCTGCGCGACCTGCAAAGCGCCGGGAATGCGGGCGAGTTCTACACCCCGCGTGCTGTGACGCGTTTTATGGTCAACCGCATCGACCCGAAGCTGGGTGAGTCGATTATGGATCCGGCGTGCGGCACCGGCGGCTTCCTCGCTTGCGCCTTCGACCATGTGAAAGACAATTACGTCAAAACGACTGAAGATCATAAAACCCTACAACAGCAGATATATGGCGTAGAGAAGAAGCAACTTCCGCACCTGCTGTGTACGACCAATATGCTTTTACACGGCATTGAAGTGCCGGTGCAAATCCGTCACGACAACACGCTGAATAAACCACTCTCTTCCTGGGATGAGCAGGTCGATGTAATTGTTACCAACCCACCGTTTGGCGGCACAGAAGAAGACGGCATTGAGAAAAACTTCCCGGCAGAGATGCAGACCCGTGAAACCGCCGATCTGTTCCTGCAACTGATTATCGAAGTGCTGGCTGACAAAGGCCGCGCGGCGGTGGTGTTACCGGACGGCACGCTGTTTGGTGAAGGCGTAAAAACTAAAATCAAAAAACTGCTCACCGAAGAGTGCAACCTGCACACCATCGTGCGGTTGCCGAACGGCGTGTTTAACCCGTACACCGGCATCAAAACCAATATCCTGTTCTTCATCAAAGGTCAGCCAACCAAAGACGTCTGGTTCTACGAGCATCCGTACCCGGACGGCGTGAAGAACTACAGTAAAACCAAGCCGATGAAGTTTGAAGAGTTCCAGGCGGAAATCGACTGGTGGGGCTGTGAAGCTGACGGTTTTACCAGCCGCGAAGAAAACAATCAGGCGTGGAAAGTCAGTATCGACGACATCATTGCCCGCAACTTTAACCTCGACATCAAGAACCCGTACCAGGGTGAAACCATCAGCCACGACCCGGACGAACTGTTGGCGCAGTACCAGACGCAGCAGGCTGAAATCAGCGAGCTGCGTAACCAGTTGCGCGATATTCTTGGTGCGGCTCTGGCGGGCAGCAAGGAGGCGAACTGATGACCATTGAGAAGCTGATTACCGACCATATCGATATTTGGTCTTCTGCACTGCAAACCCGCTCCACTGCCGGGCGGGGTAGTAACGGTAAAATCGACCTCTACGGTATTAAGAAACTGCGCGAGCTGATTTTGGAACTGGCGGTACGCGGCAAACTGGTGCCGCAGGACCCGAATGATGAACCGGCGTCTGAGTTACTGAAGCGTATTGCCGCTGAGAAAGCGGAGCTGGTGAAGCAGGGGAAGATTAAAAAACAGAAGCCGCTGCCGGAAATTAGTGAGGATGAGAAACCGTTTGAGTTGCCGGTGGGGTGGGAATGGGTGAGGTTAGGTTTTATTACTAACTATGGCGAGTGTGATAAAGCAGAACCAACAGATGCGGATGCAGATACGTGGATAGTTGAACTTGAAGATATCGAAAAGAGTACATCCAGACTCTTAAATCGAGTTACGTTCTCTGAGCGTCCATTTAAAAGTTCAAAGAATAAATTTAATAAAAATGATGTCCTCTACGGGAAATTACGACCGTATCTGGATAAAGTTTTGGTTGCTGATGATAGTGGTGTATGCACAACTGAAATTATTCCTATAAAAGTCTATGGTAATATTCTCCCAGGTTACCTTCGCCTTTTACTTAAATCTCCGAGGTTTATTGCTTACGCAAATGAATCAACGCATGGAATGAACTTACCAAGGTTAGGAACCGATAAAGCTATTAATGCAGTGGTTGAATTAACAGCAATTGCAGAACAATCAAGGATTGTGAATAAAGTTGATGAGCTAATGTCCCTCTGCGACCAACTGGAACAACAATCTTTGACCAGTCTGGACGCACATCAGCAACTGGTGGAAACCCTGATGGCGACGCTGGCCGACAGCCAAAATGCCGAAGTACTTGCCGAAAACTGGGCGCGAATCAGCCAGCATTTCGACACGTTGTTTACCACCGAAGTGAGTATTGATGCGCTTAAGCAAACCATTCTGCAACTGGCGGTAATGGGTAAACTGGTGCCGCAAGATCCTAACGACGAACCTGCTTATGAGCTGCTTAAACGCATTGAACAGGAAAAAGCGCAACTGGTGAAAGAAGGTAAAATCAAAAAACAAAAGCCGTTGCCGCCAGTGAGTGATAAAGAAAAACCTTTTGAGTTGCCGAAGGGGTGGGAATGGTGTCGCATTGCTGAATTGGGAATATGCTCAACAGGAAAAACGCCTAGTACAAGTAATAGCTCCTACTACTCTGGGAAAATCCCTTTTTTAGGTCCGGGTGATATTACACCAGATGGCTGTATTTCTATCGGTGAGAAATTTGTAAGCGTTGATGGCGCAGAGAAAAGCACTATTGCATATAAAAACGACATTTTGACTGTCTGTATAGGAGGGTCAATAGGTAAGTGTGGCATTGTCAAAGAGTTAGTTGTATTTAATCAACAAATTAATTGTATATCTCCTATTATTGTTAGGCCTGATTATGTTTTTTATTCTTTTAATACAGGGGCGTTTCTCGAAAAATTGATTTCTGAGGCTACGGGTTCTGCAACGCCTATCATTAACAGAGGTCGATGGGAAATGTTATTAATATCTTTGCCTCCTGAAAAAGAAATGGTTCGTATTATAAATAAAGTTAAGCAACTTCTTGTTACTTGCGATTTAATTAAATCCCGTCTCCAGCTCGCCCAGCAAATCCAGCTCCACCTGGCGGATGCGCTCACCGACGCAGCATTAAACTAAGGAGCAGACGATGCCGGTTCATCATGCAATCTGGCGGATAGGGGAGAATCCCCAGCCGCTAACTATCAGCAAACTCGCCAGCGAGCAACTGCTGGAGAAGATGATTTTAAACGACCCCACTATCCTCTCCGATCAGTGGATGATCATCGGCCATCAGGAAAATACGCTCGATAAAGGGCGTATCGATCTGTTGGCGATTGCGCCGGATGCCTCGCTGATCCTGATTGAACTGAAACGCGACCGCACGCCGCGTGAAGTGGTTGCTCAGGCGCTGGATTACGCCTCCTGGGTGGGTGACTTAAGTGCCGAGCGTCTGTCGCAGATTTACGATAGATTTTCCGGTGGAGGGAACTTGGGTGACGCATTCAGAAAACGCTTCAACGCCGAGCTGGAAGATGATTCCATCAACAAGTCACATCAAATCATTATTGTCGCAGCGGAGCTGGATCCCTCCACCGAACGCATCGTCGACTACCTGAGTAAGAATGGCATCTCCATTAACGTTCTGTTCTTTAAAGTATTCCAACACGGTGACGAACAATTCTTAAGCCGTGCCTGGCTTATCGATCCGAGTGAAACGCAAACCAATGCCGCACAGGCCACGGCTACCAGCGCCAACGCGAAAGAACCCTGGAACGGCGAGTTTTACGTCTCGTTTGGCGATTCCAACAGCCGTGTCTGGGAAGAGGCGCGCCGCTACGGGTTTATCAGCGCGGGTGGCGGGAGCTGGTATAGTCAGACGTTAAAACAGCTTCAGCCTGGTAACCGCGTCTGGGTGAAAATACCGGCAACGGGTTACGTCGGCGTCGGTATTGTACAGAGCGGCGTTGAGCCTGCCGGTAGCTTCACCATCAACACTGACGACGGTGAAAAGCGGGCGATGGATGTGCTTAAGTACAGCGATCTCTATCACCAGAATGCGGATGACCCCGACAAGTCTGAGTATTTTGTCCCGGTGAAGTGGCTGGAAACCCGCAGTGAGCAAGAGGCGGTAAACGAGGTTGGATTCTTCGGCAATCAAAACACAGTGTGTAAGCCCACCACGCCGAAATGGCGTCACACCGTCGAAAAATTAAAACTCTATTTTAAAAGCTGGGATATTCAAGTGTAAAATCCCAGACTAACGAGAGGCCTGAAAAGGCCTTTTGTCATTTCTTCACCGGATAGATTCTTATCGAGACGCGCAAGGGAGAGTCGCGCCCGCCTGTTTTACGCTAGCGCTCTGCTAGTGACAGCCAGCTCGCAGGGAGTGAGCTGACCGTGTTTAACGCCCTACCGAGGGGCGTAAATTGCACACAGAGGTTAATGATGGCTAAAGCGCACTCCACGCCGCTCAACGATATTGCGATTATCGCTGCGAATTTAAAAGACCGTTATAAAAACGGCTTCCCTGTTTTGAAAGAAATTGTGCAAAACGCGGATGATGCGCAGGCATCATCCTTAATCTTTGGCTGGAGCCCGGGCATTGCCGGATCCGATCATCCATTACTGGGTGATCCTGCGCTTTTCTTTATCAATAATGCGCCGCTGACACTCGAAGATGTAGAGGGGATCCTCTCCATTGGCATTGGCACCAAACCGGGTGACGAAAATGCGGTGGGAAAATTTGGGCTCGGTATGAAAAGCCTGTTCCATCTCGGTGAAGTCTTCTTTTACCAGGCTTTTGACTGGCATACCGCCTCGGCCAAATCAGACGTTTTTAACCCCTGGGACAGTTACAGATCTGCCTGGGCCGAGGTGAGCGTGCAAGATAAAGTTCGTCTTGAGGATGAAGTCCGCGCAATTACCCGAAATGAGTGTGATGGTTATTTCGTTGTCTGGGTTCCGCTGCGTTCAGAGAGTATCTATCAGGCCCGGCAAGATGATGAAAACTTTATTATTGTTGGCGAAGACTATTGTTATGAGGTGCCTGATTTTATCACTGACCGGCGATTAGGGGATAAGCTCGCCAGCCTTTTACCGCTGATGAAAACCTTGCAGGACATTGAGCTGGTCGTGAAAACAGGGCAGGGATACCAGCGTCAAATACATATCTCGCTGCCTGAAAAGGCGACTCGCCCACAATTTACCAATCTTAATGGTGCTGGGGAATGGCAAGGCCACATTCGCGTTCAGCATGCTGGATTGCCGCACCCTCAGCAAAAATACTACGTCGGGCATGAGGTTTTGCTGAATACACCTGAGTTTTCTGCCCTGAAATCACAACGCACCTGGCCATTCAGTTATTCACGAGAAGGTAAGAAGACCGCGGATAAAGCGCTGCCTCATGCCGCTGTGGTGATGCTGGCGGAGAAAGTACCTGAAGGAGAGGCAACGCTGACGGTGGAATGGGCGGTGTTTTTACCTTTAGGTGAGCAGGACACCGCGCAGCATGCGCAGAAACAAAAATTCTCTCTTTCTGGTCAATACTCGTATCAAATTATTCTGCACGGCTACTTTTTCATTGATGCCGGGCGAGTGGGTATCCAGGGGTTGGCTACACTCACCAGCGCCACGCCGTTATTCAATGCCCCTGATTCTCCTGCTCAGGAACAACTGGTTCAGGAATGGAACCGCTGTCTTGCTACTCAGGGAACGTTGCCGTTATTACCGAAAGCGCTTGCCTCTCTTGTGTCGCTTATTCACGCCGGGGATGCGGAAAAAGCGGCAATTTCGGATGGTGTGCGTAGGGCTTTACGCAACAATAATGCCTGGCTTCACTGGGTAACGTTGTACCACCTCTGGGTATGCGAACTGACGCGGGATGGAAGTCAGTGGTGTTTAGTTGATGCGAACACTCCCGTTCGTCTGTTGCCTGCCACACCTTCAGGTGAAGCGCATCGTCCCTGGGAAGTGCTGCCCGCGCTGGAAAGCCTGGGTGTAACGCATAGATTTATCGATGAAACGCAGCCGAATATCTATAACGAATTTAAAAGTAAGTGGCAGTTGTCAGAGATTCAGGCATTGCTACAGGCCATACCGTCAATGGTGTTTACAGCACCAAAGCTCACGAACTATCTCAATCAACTGCTGAAAGCGTTGCCGATTGCGTCGGATAATTATTCCCGTGACCTGATGTCGTTGCTCAGGAAAACGTTCTCTGACGTGCCGTTGGTGGAGCTTTCACGAAACCAGACGGCGATCGGTGAATTGATGGCGCTCATTCGGCCGACCTGGCGTTACAGAATTGCCATTGACCGTCAGGAGCAGGCCCTGTGGGAAACGCTTGGCCGTACGGTTATGGATACGCTGCTGGTGCCCGCTTTTCTCGATAACAGTAAAGAGCCCGCCAGTGCCTCTTTAAACTGGGAGACCGTCGGGAGCCTGCTGCAGGCGATGCAGGCGCAGGCTTCTGCCAGCGATGACTTTGAAAAACTGGTGCGGGAATTTATCGGCAAACTCTCCGCTCCCGATCGACTGGAGTTGTACCGCCGGTTTGATACATTGAAGATCTTTAAGGTTTCGCAGCCCACCGGTGCGCCATACCTTGAAACGCGCCGTCATCTGCTTGACTTAAAACAAAAGCGCAGAGTCTTCAAACGTGGAGGCAGCGCCAACTTTGGCGTGGGGTTAAGCGCATTGTTGCAGCAGGCGCTGATCGAAAAAGAGGTCGTCCTGATCACCAATGATATTAATCAGACCCTATTTGGTGGTTCAGAATATTCAGAAGCGCAGGAGTGTGACAGCGAGGGTGTGGTCCATCTGCTTGAGCTTCACCCTCGTCTGGATTTGCCGGCAAAACGCATTGACTTGCTTAATAAAATGGCTGCGGACGGTGACAAATTCGGCCCCAGAGAGCGGCTTGCCTATCGCTATCTGATGCACGGTAATTCGGCTGATACCGGCGAGACTGAATTGTGGAAAGCGGGTAAGGCGCATCCTGTATGGGCAAAAATACTTTCTGATGCTAATTCACAACAGCGTAAGTGGACCATTATTTCGCCAGAGATTGAGCAGAACCTCGGGCTGACTCCCGGATTCGAGAAGGCGCTCAGGCTTGATAGTGTAACGCCGGATCATGTGATCCAGCGCTTCAAAGAAAGCCTTGAATATCTGGAGTTTGATGACTTATATGCAGAAGATGCGGAAGAAGTTCTGTTGCACATTGGGCGCGCTATGGGTGAAACAATGTGGCGGCAGATGGCGCTTCATCGTAGGGAAGGCAAAGAGGGGTACATATCCCTTGATGAGCGTTGTTTCTTACGTGGGGGGCGCATTGAACTGCCCGCTGAATTGAATGACAACGTGACGTTCATCCAGTCCGCCAGCCAACCGGAAGTGCAGGAGCAGCAGCGCAAATATCTGCCAATGGTGAACGCTGAGCATGCAATCATGCTGGCTTTATCTGAGCCGAATCCGGGACAATTCTGCGATTTTATCCTGCAATTGTTAATGCAGCCGACGAATGACGTGTCTTCAGAGAGAGCGTTCAACAACCTGCGCAGCCAGAAATGGCTTTTGCACCGTGGTGTGGCGATAGCACCAGAAAATATTCTGGATATCAGCGCGAAAGACTATCCGGAGATCGCGAAGCTGACTGAAGCGACGCCGCTCATCGCTCTGCTTGAGGATATTGTTCTACCTGATGCTAACCATGCGCTGAGTCCATTGGTCGTGCGAGGTAAGGCTGCGTTTTACAAAGCGCTCACTGTGGCAGCTACACTTCCGCTTTATGCTATCGGCAGCAGCTTACCCCTTACAGATTCTATTATTCTGCAGGCCTGTGATAGGCCTTACGCATTTGAGGACTTTGACGGCTGGCGGCTTTTAATTGAGTGCCTCAAAGGCGCTGAGTCGCTTGAGGGAAATGAGGCCATCAATGCGTTGAGTGTTACGCATCCGGTTACAGACAAGATAGTTTCCAGCTACCGACGCCTCGTCGACAGTATGAATCCAACCCAAAGCGGTGAATTGCGTAAAGCACTGTTAAGCTCGCTGTGTCATACCCATTCAGATCCCGCCAGCGTACTACGTTCAATCCCACTCAGAACGGCTGCAGATACCTGGGCGTTAGCTGCTGACCTCTGTTATGGCGTAACGGGAGCAGAGCGTAGTGCTGTACTGCATGAAGACGACTGGGCGTATTTGCAGCCCTGGCTGCAGGCTAATGACTTATCGGTAGACAGTACTGAGTCCGAAGGGCATCTCAGTCATGTGGAGCATTCAGCCAATGTCTTAAGGGCCTACTTTGCTCCATGGGAACGCTGGGTTCCACGTAAGGCAATCGCTGCGCTGCTGGCTTTACTGGCGGGGAATCGTAAGGTTCGTACGCTGTGTGAGAGCTATCTGGGGCTGCAAAGTTATGCCCTGTTTGTGAAAGAACTGTCTCAAGACAGTAAACCTTTAACTAACCATGAAGCTCACTTTGCGGGGTTAACGCTCTTACAGTGCATTGAGAAATATGCCTTTGCCGTGAAGGTTTACGAAGAAAACACGTTGCAGGTTCATTCACTGTTCCAGGAACGTTTGACCGTGGCGCTGGCAACTGATCTGGATACAATCTTTGTTGGTCAGCACGGCTACGCTTTTTATACCGGTCAGGCACCGCAAATCTTCATTCGCCGATTTTCCCCAGACCAGTACACCTCTCAGCAACTCCTGGCAATTTTAAAGCGCAGTACTAGCTGGCTGCAGGAAGGCATTTATCTGCAGCGAGCAAGGCTGGATACGCTCTGGCAATCCTTTGAGCAGGCCGAGCAACTTGACGTGAATATCGCGCGAGTCACTATCCTGAACAGCATCGTTGAGCGCCTGAAAACGCTGGGCCTTAAAAACTCTCAGCTTAACGTTTTAATGAGAGCCTATGAGAGTGAGCTTCACTCTCTTGCTGAAAGTAGTGACGGCAAGTCGCTCCACAGCCCGAGGCTCACTGAAATTGTCTATGACATTGCGAATGCCATCCGAGATCGCCCTGAGCTGCAGGCTGAAATATTAACAGCGGTCAGAAAGCGTATAGAAGATGCTCAGTATCAGCCATCAAGCGTTCCTTTTGAGCTGTTCCAGAATGCCGATGATGCAGTAGAAGAGTTGTTTACGCTGGACAGTGAGGCTCGTAATGAGCGCGAGCACCAGAAATTTATGGTGAAGCAGCAAAACGGCGGATTGTCCTTTTTTAACTGGGGGCGTGAAATCAACCGCTTCCAGAGTGTAAAGAATGAGCAAATTGAAAACATACATGATGGCTATAAAAACGATCTGAAAAAAATGCTGGCGCTTTATCAGTCGGATAAAGAGCAGGGCGTTACCGGCAAGTTCGGCCTCGGCTTCAAAAGCTGTCTGCTGGTATCTGATAACCCTTACCTGTTGTCTGGGCGGCTGGCGACTAAAATAGCGGGTGGCATTGTGCCCGAGTCCTGTGATGCTGAAAGCTATAAACAACTAAATCAACTCACTGAAAGTGCCGCGACAAATGGCCTGTTACCTACTCTCGTATATTTGCCACTGCGCCAGCATATGCAAGCGGAAATGGTGTTAAAAGATTTTACTCTGTATGCAGGTTTACTAAGTCTTTATGCACGTAACTTGCGCCAGATTGTCATTGATGAGCATGAATGGCGCTGGGAGCCTGCTCAGTATAAACGTATTCCTGGTCTGTCATTGGGCAAGGTTATGTTGCCGAACAGCAAGGGTGTTCAGTCACCAGTGCGAGTGGCGGTTTACCAGACCGAAATCGATGATGAACGCTTCCATCTAGTTTTCCAGGTCACGCGCAGGGGCCTGAGAGGTTTTGACACTCATATTCCGCGACTGTGGAATTTGTCTCCGTTGATGAGTGATACCCGGCAGGGTTTTTTGATTAACGCTGGATTTGAGGTTGATATTGGTCGGCGCCAGTTGGCTATTGAAGCTGAACGTAACCGGGGCATCATTCAGAAAGCAGGGGCGAAAGTTCATTCTCTGCTGGAATTGCTCTGGCGTGAAACTGAGTATAACTGGGAGGCGCTGGTTGCTGAGTGGGAACTAAGCCCAGAATTAACTCATAGTCAGTTCTGGGAAAGCATCTGGGACGTAATGTCTACAGGCATCAGTAACGACGCTACCGCGATGGAAAATGAAAAGTTGCTACAGCAACTTTACGAAAGCGAAAACGGCATCATGAGCTTCTATCGCTCATATCCCGCGCTGCCCAACGGATTTAAAGAGCAGGCTGCCGGGCTGATAAAGTGGAGCGACAGAGTGCGTTGTGCGGATGAACTGGTTTCCCGTCTGGCGAGTTCACTGATTCATCTCCCTGCGTTTCAGGCATTGCACAGTGCACAGTGCCTGGTAGCAGACACGACGGGAGGCAAACTTAAAGTCGAAACTAAACTGTCGCTTGAATCGTTATTAAGTGCGTCATTGCCGGATAAACAGGGCGTTGATATCCAACATTTGGTTCCACGGGATGCTGAGAAGCTGGCAGTCGTATTTAACGAAGAGTTCGATAAGCGACTGGGAGAGCTGACAGGCTGGCAGGACAAAATCGAGGCTTTCAGAAAACAGCTGACGAACTTGCATGTGCAGACGCAAGCAGGCACGACACGCCCGATTAGCCAAATTTTGCTCGGTAACACTCCTTGTGCCGAAAAAAATGAACGGTTGATCTCTGGGTTTGCACCTACCGATGCCATCATTTCATCATCATATTCTGAGCAGGCCTGTGAATTTATTGTTTATTGCAAACGCAGAAGCCAGGGATATGTTTTTGAGGATTTAATCAAATGGGCAAAGCGCAAAGACCTGGCGGCTGATAATCAAAAGCGGCAGGCATTTTGTCGTTTTCTGATAGAAGGTCTGGAAGGGGAGAAACTGGCGGGTATGCTGATGGAAGAGATACCGCCTGATTGGTTACTTGAGCTTAAGCTGCGCCCAGGCGCCTTCCCGGCAGACTGGCACTGGAGCAATAATGATATTGCCTCTCTCCTGCAGGGACGGTTACTGACTAACAGTGACAGAACAAGGGCATGGGAGCGCGAGATTCGCGAGACACCGGAAGAATACAAACCGTTGGTGACTCCTGGTGAGGCGGTGCAAAAAATTTACCGCTGGTGGGAAGATAACCAGCAGGAGGAGTTGGCGAAATACAATACCCGACTCTACCCAGACGGCTGGTTTGACTGGGAGGCTTTAAGAAATGCCACTGACGATCAGCGCTCGCGTCTGGCGCTATTGAAACTCCTTTATCTTGGTTCATGCCAGACCATTGGCCGGACTCAGGAAGAGCAACATCGTTCCGCGATTGAACATTTTGAGGAAAAAGGTTGGTGGGAAACGTTTATAGATCCAGGTGCTGCACAGCAGTGGCTGGATGTGATGGACGATTACCTTGAGGATTCTTTGTACAGTGATACGTACCGTATCTGGCTGCAGATACTGCCGTTGTATCGTTTTTCCAAACACTTAGATACCTATCGCGAACTGCTGGATATGTCGGAAGCGTTCCTTGAGGATATTGGGGATTTACTGCGACCGGCATCTAGTTCCAGGCTTTCGGGAACCGGGATAGGTGTCGTTCCAGAATTACGTGCAACTCTGGGAACCGGGGTGAACTTCATCTTCCGTGAATTGGTGCGTAATAACGTGTTTACCGATTCCAGCATTCATCGATATTGTTTCTCTGCGCCGGAACGCGTCAGGCGTTTGTTACTGGCGATGGATTTCGACGAAATGGATGTTAAGCAATCCACAGCCAGTGACTCGCTTCTGCTGTGGACGTTTTTCCGCGAACACCTCGACGAGGAAGATGCGACCTTTAATCATTGTTTCGACATACCGCTGCGCATTTTAACCAGCGACGGGAAACGCTCGCTTCGTATTGAGATATTTGGACAGGATCCTCTGGATTACATATGAAAATGACATTTCAGCAGGGCCAGCAGGTACGACATGAACGCTTTGGGCTGGGGACGATAGAACTCCTGCGAGAAAATACCGCACTTATTCGTTTCGAGTCGAGTTTTGAAGAACGTCCACTTTCCGAACTGGAGCCGGTACGCAGCGCTCAGGATGCTTTAGCAGAAGGAAATTATGACGATCTGCGTGAAGTCCTGGCGCGCAGTCAGGCGCTTGCGATCCGCTCCATCAATGATAGTTGGGGGGTATTTTCTACTTCACGTATCAACCTGCTGCCGCATCAGTTATGGGTATGTCACCGCGTGTTACGGCAATGGCCGGTACAAAAGCTGATTGCTGATGACGTAGGGTTGGGGAAAACCGTTGAGGCGGGGCTGATCCTTTGGCCGCTGCTGGCTAAGAAACGTGTGCAGCGCCTGTTAGTTTTGGCTCCAGCTTCGTTAGTGCCGCAGTGGCAGGAGCGTTTGCGTCAGATGTTTGATATTCGGTTGTCCCTCTACTCCGCGGAAATTGACACTGAGCGTTCAGATTACTGGAATACACATCCCTGGGTTGTTGCCTCACTGCCAACGTTGCGAAAAGACATTAACGGCAGGCATGAGCGAATGCTCAAAGCAGAAGATTGGGATTTGCTGATCATCGATGAAGCACATCACCTTAACTCGCTGGAAGATTCGGGGGCGACTCAGGGTTATCGATTTGTGCAGAAGCTTATCGATCACGGTAAGTTCGCCTCGCGACTTTTTTTCACCGCTACCCCGCATCGCGGGAAGAATTACGGCTTTTTTGCCCTGTTGAGGCTTTTACGTCCAGACTTGTTTGACGTAAATAAGCCATTTGAAACTCAGCAGCATCATGTCCGAGATGTTGTGATTCGCAATAATAAGCAAACCGTCACGAATATGGACGGCGAGCGTTTGTTTAAGACCGTCAACGTGACCTCACAGACCTATCATTTTTCTGAGGCTGAACAGTCATTCTATGACCGGCTCACACGATTTATTCTTTCAGGACAGGCCTACGCTTCGTCGCTGAGCTCAGCAAATCAGCAGGCTGTGCAACTGGTGTTAACGGCAATGCAGAAACTGGCTGCAAGCTCAGTGGCTGCAATTTATGCTGCAATAAATGGCCGTATTGCCAGGCTAGGGGAAAATCAGAAAAAGCTGCAGGCGCTGAGTGATGAAATGAATGCCATCCTGAGTGATTCTCAGGCCCCAGAGCTGGACGATGCCTACATTGCGCTTGAAAGCGAATATGTTGAAATGTCTGCTTCGGTTCAACTTATGCAGAATGAGCTGCCCATGCTTGAAGAGCTGCAGGCGTTGGCGGGGAATGTAGAATCGGAAACGAAAATCCAGACCCTACTTAATGTGCTGGAAACCACGTTTCTTAATCGCACCGTCGTATTCTTTACTGAATATAAAGCGACACAGGCTCTGCTAATTAATACTCTGAATGCTCGCTTTGGCTATGGCTGCGTCAGCTTTATCAATGGCGAAGGACGGCTGGAAGGGATTTACAATAAACAAGGTGTCAAAACGTCATGGAGTATGGATCGCTACCATGCTGCGGAGCAATTTAAAAGCGGGCAGGTACGCTTTATTGTTTGTACAGAAGCCGGTGGTGAAGGTATTGATTTGCAGGACAACTGTTATTCCATGATTCATGTTGATCTGCCGTGGAATCCGATGCGTCTTCACCAGCGAGTGGGGCGACTCAACCGCTATGGCCAAAAACATCAGGTTGAAGTTATTACTTTACGCAACCCCGATACTGTAGAGTCCAGAATTTGGGATCTATTAAACAGCAAAATAACCACAGTCATGCGTTCTTTGGGCGACGCGATGGAGGAACCGGAAGATTTGTTGCAGCTTATTCTTGGGATGAGTGATAAAGGGTTTTTCAATTCACTTTTTGCTGATGGCCTGATACAAAAACCAGAAACTCTAAATACGTGGTTCGATTCCAGAGCAGGGACCTTCGGAGGTCAGTCGGCGGTCAGCGTAGTTAAGGGGCTCGTTGGTCATGCTGATAAATTCGAATATCAGAATTTACAGGAAGTCCCTAAGTTGGATCTAAATAACATGTATAGTTTTTTAGAAAATATGCTCAAATTGAATGGTCATCGTCTTGAGAATGAGGGTGGGACACTTTCTTTCGTTACACCGAAAGAGTGGATAACCCAGTTTGGGATTAAGAAAAAATATAACAACATGACGTTTGACAGAATATCTGAAGACAAGTCACTTGAAGTGCTTGGCGTTGGGCACGTTATTTTAAATAATGCGATCGCTCAGGCAGAGAAGTTCAATGCGTCAACTGCGGTAGCTCGTGGAATTACTGCGCCTTTACTCATTTATATTCTCCGCGATCAGATTACTGGTGACAGTAATGTACATTCATTCACTGTTGTAGGTGTGTTACTGAATGACGAACCGAAAATTCTGGTGAACGATGACCTTGTCCATCAATTATCTGTCATTTATGAAGGCATGCCTAAGGGATCACCTGTTGTAAAACTTGATAGTACCTATCAAATTGATTCTGCCAATGATCTTAAAATTGCAGAGATATCGTTAGAACAGGCAATTCCTTCGTTAAATCTGCCTTACGAAAAAGTCAGTTGGAACCACACAGCAACATTTATACCTCAATAAATTATGTTATTATAGATACCAACCCCACCTTTAAATCAAAGGTGGGGTTGGTTAATGATTGTTCCTTATGGAGACGCATTTCACAATTTTGAATATAATCACCATACCACTGCATCATTTCCCTACGACCATCCAGATACTGGGCATGGTTATAAGTACCACGAATCGAGTTTTTATCTACATGCGCTAGCTGTGTTTCAATCCAGGCCGTGTTAAAACCTTGCTCATGAAGAATGGTACTCATAGTGTGGCGAAAACCATGGCCGGTAGCTCTTTTATCATATCCAATTCTCTTCAAAACCATGTTAACACTGGCTTCACTCATCGGTTTATTAACATCATTTCGTCCAGAGAAAATAAACTGATAGCTTCCAGTGAGTTGTTTCAGTTGCTGAAGGGCTTGCAAGGATTGGCTAGATAGCGGGACGAGATGCGTTCGCTTCATCTTCATCCTGTTTTTAGGTATTTCCCAGAGACTGTTTTCGAAGTCAATTTCGCACCATTCAGCCATTCGTAACTCTACTGTTCTTAATCCAGTTAGCATCAACAAACGAGTCGCGAGCAGAGTTATTAAACTACCTGAATAATTTGATAATTTCTGTAAAAATTCAGGTAATTCAGGCACGGTCAGAAAGGGATAATGATGTTTTTCATATCCTTGCAATGCGCTGGCAAGATCTGCGGCTGGATTGTATTCAGCACGCCCCGTGACTATTGCGTATCGAAAGACTTCACTGCAGCGTTGGCGAACTTTACTGGCTAACTCTGGCGCGCCACGTTTTTCTATACGCTGAAGAACGGATAAAAGCTCTAGCGGCTTGATTTCGTTAACAGGCCTGGAACCTAAATGAGGGAAAACATTATTTTTGAATCCACGATTAACATAATCGGCATAGTTTTTTGACCATCCAGAGATTTTCGCGTTGTACCACTCTGTAGCTATTGCCTCAAAGGTATTTGTGATTGATCGTTTTTTGGCGAGTAGTTCTGCTTTTTTTACTTCACCTGGATCTTGATCGTTAGCCCGAATTCTCCTTGCGTCATCGCGCCTGGTTCGTGCATCAGCCAGAGAAATATCTGGGTATGTGCCAAATGATAATTTTTTCTCTTTACCAGCAAATCTGTATTTCATCCGCCAGTATTTTGAACCGTTAGGGTTAACCTGGAGATACAGTCCACCACCGTCAGCGAGTTTATAGGCTTTGTCTCTGGGCTTTGCAGTCTCGACCTGACGCGCATTTAAGGGCATTTGGGGGCCTCATTTTTCATTGAACAGGATAAGCCCCCACTAAGGCCCCCAAACGTTTATTGATTCACGTTGAGATGGGTAGATATCGGTTGACATCACACAGCCAGAACAGAGGGTTTATCACTGATTATAAGGGGATTTTATTGAATTCGGTAGACGTCAGGAGAGTTGTATATGGTGTCCCCTGCAGGAATCGAACCTGCAACTAGCCCTTAGGAGGGGCTCGTTATATCCATTTAACTAAGGGGACAAGGCGGCGGGATTATAGCGTTTTTTCCGCCGCCCGTTAAGCGCATTGCGATTAATTGCTTAATTTGCAGCCGTTTAGCCCTTTTTATCTGCTTCGGCCTTCGCTTTGGCTTTCTGTTCCTGGGTCATGTCGTTGCGAATCTGGGCGTGGCTTAGCAGAGCGAAGATAAAGGTGCCGCCGCAGATATTGCCGGCAAGCGTCGGCAACGCGAAGGGCCAGAAGAACTCCTGCCAGGGCAGGGCGCCGCTGAAAATCAGATAGAAAATTTCCACACTGCCGACGACGATATGCGTGGTATCCGCCAGCGCAATCAGCCAGGTCATCAGGATGATGACGATGATTTTCGCCGAGCCGGCGGCCGGGAACATCCAGACCATCGTCGCCACCAGCCAGCCGGAAATAATCGCATTGGCGAACATCTCGCCAGGCGTATTCTCCATGACTTTCTGGCTGATGCTGTGAAACGCCTCACGGGTGGCGTCATCGAAAATCGGCATGATATTAAACGCCCAGGCGGCGATAGCGCCACCCAATAAATTACCTAATAACACCACGCCCCACAGGCGCAGCAATAGCGCAATATTACCGGCGCTGGGTTTATGCATAATCGGCAGCACGGCGGTAACGGTATTCTCCGTAAACAGCTGCTGGCGGGCGAGAATGACGATAATAAAGCCGAAGGTGTAACCCAAATTCTCCAGCAGATAACCGCCGGGCAGGGCGCTGAGGTGAACATGAAAAATTCCCTTGGCCACCAGCGAAGCGCTAATTGATAAGCCGGCGGCAATCGCTGACCACAGTAGCGCCATGGCATCGCGCTCGAGCTCCTTTTCACCCTCCTGGCGAATCACCTCATGGGTGGCCATTGCCTGCGAAGGCAGACGCTCCTCATCCACTTCTATTTTCTCGCCATGTTGCTTCTCTTCGCTTTCAACTTCTCGTTCATCGCTATCATGTGTGCCGGTGGCGCTATTTTGTCGGGTCATGGCTGCTCTCCCTTTGTATTTGTTACTAAGCGTAGAGAGAAATCAGCGCGGCGGCACAGGATATGCTCCTAAATTCAGCGCAATGGCAAGAATAGCAATACGAATATTGCAAAATATGTATAGAATCGGGAAGCTACATTGATGCCAAAGAAGGCTATGCTGAAAGCAGCTACCCAACGATAAAATGCTAATGGGGGCGCCGTCCCGGATGCCTCCAGCGATAGCCAGAATTAACAGGGAGAAACCTATGAATTATCGCCTGTCGGCGCTTGCGCTTGGCGCCACATTGCTGGTGGGATGCGCCAGTTCCAGCACTGACGATCGGTCGCAGGGGCGTTCAGATCCGCTCGAAGGGTTTAACCGTACCATGTTCAACTTCAACTTTAATGTGGTTGATCCTTATGTACTGCGCCCCGTTGCCGTCGCCTGGCGTGATTATGTGCCGCAACCGGCGCGTAATGGTTTAAGCAACTTCACCAGCAACCTTGAAGAACCGGCGGTAATGGTCAACTCCTTCCTGCAGGGCGATCCCTATAAAGGCATGGTGCATTTCACTCGCTTCTTCCTTAACACCATTCTTGGGATGGGCGGCTTGATCGACGTGGCCGGTATGGCGAACCCGCAGCTGCAGCGCGTTGAACCGCATCGTTTCGGTAGCACGCTGGGCCACTACGGCGTGGGCTACGGCCCGTACGTACAGTTACCGTTCTACGGCAGTTTCACCCTGCGTGATGAGGGCGGCGACATGGCCGATGGCCTGTATCCGGTACTCTCCTGGCTGACCTGGCCGATGTCTATCGGTAAATGGGCGGTAGAAGGGATTGAAACTCGCGCTCAGCTGCTGGATTCCGATGGCCTGCTGCGCCAGTCTTCCGATCCGTACATCCTGATGCGTGAAGCCTACTTCCAGCGGCACGATTTTATCGCTAACGGCGGTAAGCTGACGCCGGCAGACAACCCGAACGCGCAGGCGATTCAGGATGAGCTGAAAGATATCGATTCGCAGTAATCCACGCGATTCATAAAAGAAAAAGGGTGAACATGATGTTCACCCTTTTTTCATATCGTTTGCTTATCAGAAGCGGTAGTTGAAGTTTGCGCCGTACAGCCAGGCGGTACCTTCAGAACGGAAGGTGTAAGGACCTTCTTTAATTTCTACGTGCTGACCGTGCATGTAAGAGACGCCGACATCCACTGAAGCATCTTTATTGAACGCGTAGGTGGTACCGGCGCTCAGCCACAGGCGATCCTGATCCGGGATAGAGATGGAGCGGGTGCCAGCCGGAATCGGGCTATCATCGAAGGCGATACCGGTACGGAAGGTCCAGTTATCGTCATAGTAATAGGTGGTACCCAGCGCGATGCGATAAGCATCTTTAAAGCCTTCATCTTTATAGAACAGCGTCTGACCATTGCTGCCGGTGGCCTTCAGCTCCTGGAACTGGCTCCAGCTGGTGTAGGTCAGGCTATAGTGCACTGCCCACTGCGGCGCGACGCGGTTATAACCCGACAGCTCCCACATTTCTGGCAGATTGAGAGTCAGCGCGCCGTTAGTGGTACGGCCATCGGTACCGGCCGGTAGACCGAAGTTGCCGAGGATCTGGTTATACGCGGACGGCAGATCGCTCTTATAGTTGCCATCAAAGTCGATTTTAACTTCAGAGCGGTAGGTGAAACCGTAGCGGTTGTTTTTGTCCAGCTCATACAGGATACCGGCGTTCCAGCCGAAGCCCCATTCGTTGCCGTTCAAATGCGCAATCTGAGTGTCTGCAGGGATCTGGGAAACCCGGCCCGCTAGCGCTGGCGGCAGCTTCCCGGAACCGGCAACGATTTGTCCTAAATCACCTGCGTAGCGTTCGATTTTCGCTTTCGCATACACCGCATCAAACCCTAAGCCAAAGCTCCAGTTGCTGTTCAGGCGATAGGCGCCGCTTAAATTGAGGTTAACGGTGGTGAGATCGGTTTTGCCACCCATACTGCCGGCAGCATAGTCATCAGCAAACTCAGTCGCGAGGCCATAGTTAGAGGTAATAGATGCACCCCAACCAAACTGCTCGTTATTGGCGAAACAAAGTGGAAGTTTGGTACCCATGCCGTTGGGGCAATATTGTCTGCATTCAGACTTTTACCGGTAGGCGAGGTACCAGAAACATTAACGTCCGGATCGACGAAGACGGCGCCTGCCGACATCGTCGGGCGGTCAAACATCATGATTAACGCGGGGTTACGGCTGGCGTTGCCCGCATCGTCAGCGATTGCCCCTTCACCGGAATAGGCACGACCAAGACCTGAAGAGGAGAATTCATTTAACTGGAATCCTGCGGACCAGGCTTGGGTTGAAACAAGTGCTACAGCCACTGCAAGGGCAGATTGGGTAAAGCGGGTTTTCTGGCTCATGCCCATAACCTCATTGAGTTATTTTTATTTAAACTATGTTACATGCCGTAACAGAAGCGCGAAGTGTAGGGTCTGCTTTACGACAGAGAAATCAGACCAGTGGCCTGAGTATAGGTCTGACCAGATGAGTTGTTGCAAGTTTGTTTATGAGATTTTTCAATTGTGATAACAGAAACGCGATCCAGCTGGCAAAATTGCCCCGGTGCGTCATGCCCAAAGTGGGGCATTTTTGTTTTGGATCATTTTTAAGTGTGATTTCTGTCACTTAACCGTTTTCTTGCTATTAACAACTGGAGGGCGGCCGGGGGCGGGCGTAAAATAGGCGCATTATTTGTCTGGCACCAAAGGTGCATATACAGAGGAAATCTACGATGAGTAAATGTAGCGCTGATGAAACCCCAGTTTGCTGCTGTATGGATGTTGGCACCATTGTGGACAACACCGACTGCACCGCCTCCTACAGCCGCGTGTTTGCCAACCGCGCTGAAGCGGAAGCGACGCTCGCCGCGCTGAGCGAAAAAGCCCGCAATGTTGAGTCTGAACCGTGCAAAATTAACTCGACGTTCACCGATGTTGACGGCGGCGTGCAGCTGAATATCGATTTTGTTTTTAGCTGCGAAGCGGAATCGCTGATCTTCCAGCTGGGGTTACGTTAATCCTCTCTCTTAACGCCTCTTTCCTGAGGCGTTATCTTTTCTATTCAATGTGTTTTGGCTCCCACTTTTTCTCTTCCCCGATTGGCTTAATGTAAAAAATTAGTTAAGACTAGTTATCAGGTCAGACCACTTGGTTTTATCGGTTAACAGGGGAGTGTTATGAGTCAGGCATTACCGCTTATCACCCGTCAGGGCGATCGCATTGCCATTGTCAGCGGTTTACGTACCCCATTTGCCCGTCAGGCGACGGCGTATCACGGCGTTCCGGCCGTTGATCTGGGTAAAATGGTCGTCGGCGAAATGCTGGCGCGCAGTGAAGTTCCCCCGGAAGTGATTGAACAGCTGGTCTTTGGCCAGGTTGTGCAGATGCCGGAAGCGCCTAATATTGCTCGTGAAATCGTGCTCGGTACCGGCATGAATGTGCATACCGACGCCTATAGTGTTAGTCGCGCCTGCGCCACCAGTTTTCAGGCGGTAGCCAATATTGCCGAAAGCCTGATGGCCGGCACGATCCGCGCGGGCATTGCCGGCGGCGCGGATTCCTCCTCCGTTCTCCCCATTGGCGTGAGTAAAAAACTGGCCCGCACCCTGGTGGATGCCAATAAAGCGCGCACCCTTGGTCAGCGGCTAAAACTCTTTTCCCGCCTGCGCCTGCGCGATCTTTTACCGGTGCCGCCTGCTGTCGCGGAATACTCAACCGGCCTGCGGATGGGCGACACCGCTGAGCAGATGGCGAAAACCTGGGGCATCAGCCGTGAAGATCAGGACGCGCTGGCGCTGCGCTCGCATCAGCTTGCCGCCCGCGCCTGGGAAGAGGGCAAATTGGCCAGTGAAGTGATGACGGCCTATGTGCCGCCTTATCGCGAGCCGCTGGAGCAGGACAACAATATTCGTAAAAATTCAACCCTCGCGGATTACCAGAAGTTACGTCCGGCGTTCGATCGCAAACACGGTAGCGTCACGGCGGCAAACAGTACGCCGCTCACCGACGGCGCCGCCGCGGTGATCATGATGACCGAATCCCGGGCCAAAGAGTTGGGGTTAACGCCGCTGGGCTACCTGCGTAGCTATGCTTTCACCGCTATTGATGTCTGGCAGGATATGTTGCTGGGGCCGGCGTGGGCGACACCGCTGGCGTTGGATAGGGCGGGAATTACCCTTGCAGACCTCACGTTGATTGATATGCATGAAGCTTTCGCCGCGCAGACGCTGGCGAATCTACAATGTTTAGCCAGTAATCGTTTCGCCCGGGAAGTGCTGGGCCGTTCACAGGCAACCGGGGAAGTCGATGCCAGCAAGTTCAATGTGCTGGGCGGCTCTATCGCTTACGGACACCCCTTTGCGGCGACCGGCGCGCGCATGATTACGCAGACCTTGCATGAACTCCGGCGCCGCGGCGGCGGATTTGGTCTGGTTACCGCCTGCGCGGCAGGGGGTTTAGGTTCCGCTATGGTTCTGGAGGCCGAATAATGGAAGCGGCAACAGCTTTTACGCTTGAAATTCGCCCGGATAATATCGCCGTTATCACCATCGACGCGCCCGGCGAAAAGATGAACACACTGAAAGCCGAGTTCGGCGGCGAGGTACGGGCGATTATCCGTCAGCTCCGCGAGAATAAAGCGCTGCGCGGCGCTGTATTTATCTCCGCTAAACCCGATAACTTTATCGCCGGCGCCGATATCAACATGATTGCTCGTTGTACCAGCGCCGCAGAGGCCGAAGCGCTGGCGCGTCAGGGTCAGCAGATCATGGCCGAGATCAACGCGCTTTCTATCCCGGTGATTGCCGCCATTCACGGCGCCTGCCTTGGCGGCGGCCTGGAGCTGGCGCTGGCCTGTCATGGGCGAGTCTGTAGCGATGATGATAAAACGCGGTTGGGATTGCCGGAAGTACAGCTGGGATTGCTACCGGGATCGGGCGGCACTCAACGCCTGCCGCGGTTGATTGGCGTCAGTACGGCGCTCGAAATGATCCTCACCGGTAAACAATTGCGTCCGCGTCAGGCGCTAAAAGCCGGTCTGGTGGACGATGTTGTCCCGCAATCGATATTGCTACAGACCGCGGTTGAGTTGGCGCTACAGGGCCGGCCGGCGAGCCGAACAGTACCGGCGCGCGAACGGGTGCTTGCCGGGCCTCTGGGCCGTCAGCTGCTGTTCCGCATGGCGGCAAAAAAGACCCGGCAAAAAACGCAGGGTAATTACCCGGCGGCAGAGCGTATTTTACAGGTGATAGAAAACGGACTGGCGCACGGCTGCAGCAGCGGTTATGCAGAAGAGGCGCGGGCGTTTGGCGAACTGGCGATGACGCCGCAATCGCAAGCGTTACGCTCTATTTTCTTTGCCAGTACCGATCTGAAAAAAGATCGTGGCGCCGAGGCTGACCCTGCTGCGCTTAATAGCATTGGCGTGCTAGGCGGCGGTTTAATGGGAGGCGGTATTGCTTACGTCACCGCTTGCAAAGGCGGCCTGCCGGTACGCATAAAAGACATTCAGGCGAAAGGCATCAATCATGCGCTGAAGTACAGCTGGGATCTGCTGGATAAGCAGGTGCGTCGCCGCTATCTGCGCGCCAGTGAACGCGATCGTCAGCTGGCGCTGATTTCCGGGGCCACAGATTATCATGGCTTTGCCCATCGCGATGTGGTGATCGAAGCGGTGTTTGAGGATCTGGCGCTCAAGCAGCGGATGGTTGCCGAGATCGAACAATGCTGCGGGCCGCAAACGATCTTTGCCTCTAACACCTCATCGTTACCGATCGGCGAGATCGCCGCTCAGGCCGCCCGGCCGGAGAAGGTCATCGGTCTGCATTTTTTCAGCCCGGTCGAAAAAATGCCGCTGGTTGAGGTTATCCCGCACGCAACGACCGATGAGCAAACTATCGCCACGGTGGCCAAGCTCGCGAAGCTGCAGGGGAAAACGCCAATCGTGGTCGCGGATCGCGCCGGTTTTTATGTTAACCGTATTCTGGCGCCCTATATCAATGAAGCCATGCGCCTGCTGCTGGAAGGTGAGCCGGTCGAACATATTGATAATGCATTGGTTAAATTTGGTTTCCCGGTCGGACCTATTCAGTTGCTGGATGAAGTCGGCATTGATACCGGCACTAAGATTATCCCGGTACTGGAGACCGCTTTTGGTGAACGTTTTAGCCCGCCTGCAAACATCATTGACGCGATTTTGAAGGACGATCGCAAAGGCAGAAAAAATAATCGCGGTTTCTATCTTTATGAGACAAAAAGGCGTAAAAGCAAAAAACGGGCTGACCCCGCTATTTACCCATTATTGGCAGTAGCCAGTCCGCAGGCGCGTTTGTCTGCTCAGCAGGTCGCTGAACGCTGCGTGATGATGATGCTCAACGAAGCGGCGCGCTGTTTTGATGAGCAGATCGTGCGCAGCGCGCGCGATGGCGACATTGGCGCCGTCTTTGGTATAGGTTTTCCGCCGTTTCTCGGCGGCCCGTTCCGCTATATGGATAGCCTCGGCGCGGGTGAAGTCGCCGCAATCTTGCAGCGTCTGGCCGCACAGTACGGCCCTCGTTTTTCTCCGTGCGACACCTTATTACGCATGGCCGAGCAGGGGGCGACCTTTTGGCCCACTGGTGAACGGACGACCTAAGTTGTGGTCAAAAGAAGGTAAATCCAACGTTGGCTGGCGCTGTTGATTGGCGGTTTTGTAAACAAATATTGACTATACTTACGCCATTGAGGTAAAAAACAGCGTTTCATTCGTTGGATGGATCAGGCACAATGCCCGGCCACCGGGTCGCCTGCGTATTGTTTACGCAGAGCGAGTTGCGGTGATTCTGGTTAACAAAAGCGGTGCAATATGCAAGTTTTTATCATGCGTCACGGCGACGCTGCCCTCGATGCAGCCAGTGACTCCGTTCGTCCCTTAACCGTTTGCGGTTGTGACGAATCTCGTCAGATGGCAACCTGGCTGAAAGGTCAAAAAGTGGATATTGAGCGGGTGCTTGTCAGCCCTTACCTGCGTGCAGAGCAAACTCTGGACATAGTAGGGGAGTGCATGAACCTGCCGAAAGATGTCGACGTGATGCCGGAACTCACGCCATGCGGCGATGTAGGGATGGTCAGCGCTTATCTTCAGGCGCTGGCGAATGAAGGCGTGAAAACGGCGCTGGTCGTTTCACACCTGCCGCTGGTGGGGTACCTCGTCTCAGAGCTGTGCCCGGGGGAAACGCCCCCGATGTTTACGACCTCAGCGATTGCCTGCGTCACCCTCGACGCCGACGGCAAGGGCGAATTCACCTGGCAGATGAGCCCCTGCAATTTGAGAATGGCGAAAGCAATCTAAGGCTTTCCCCCCCCGGAGCTTCCGCTTACGGAAGCTCCGGCGGCAACCACTCTTCAACTTCAATCAGTACCAATAGCGCGGCATCGCCGCCGTACTCTTTTGGTGCCTGATGGAACGCCATAATATGCGGATGTTGCGCCAGCCACAGCGGCGTTTGCTGCTTGAGGATATGTTTGCCGTGCCCGTGCATCACGCAGGCGCAGAAGACGTGTTCGCGGCGGCAGGCGGCAATCAGCGCGCCGAGTTCTTGTTTCGCCTGCTGTTGGGTTAAACCGTGCAGATCGAGAAACAGCTCCGGCGAATAGTCGCCGCGGCGCAGTTTTTTCAGCTCAAAATGGCTGACATCCGCGCGCACGTACTTCATCGCGCCTTCCGTATTGAGCAACGGCTGAAATTCGTCGGAAAAATAGTGGCTGTTATCCACCTGTTCCTGCAGCAATCGCTTGGGCGGTACCTCGCTGAGTTTCTTGCGCTGCGGGCGGTGTACGATGGTGTCCTGTTTAATTTGCCGGGTGCCGGTCATTAGCTGGCGGAACAGCGCCTGATCCTCCGCGCTTAGCGGTGTTTTCTTTTTCATTGCCCAATCTCACTATTTCTTTTCGGTAGTTTACCCGACTCGCCCGCGCTTCAGGCAAGGAAAACCTATTTTTCCCCACTCCTGCTGCGCAAGAATGCTGATTTATCGCCGCCGTCGTGGCAAACTAGCCGCCGAATTTATAGCAGAGCGTGCCCTGGAGGATTGCGTGGATAAAATTTTTGTTGATGAAGCGGTCAATGAGCTGCAGACCATTCAGGACATGCTGCGTTGGGCGGTAAGTCGTTTTAGCGCCGCCAACATCTGGTACGGTCATGGTACCGATAACCCGTGGGATGAGGCCGTACAGCTGGTATTACCCTCACTGTACCTGCCGTTAGATATACCGGAAGATATGCGCGCCGCGCGCCTGACCTCCAGCGAAAAACATCGTATCGTCGAGCGCGTGATTCGCCGCGTCAACGAACGTATTCCCGTCGCTTACCTGACCAACAAAGCGTGGTTCTGCGGCCATGAATTCTATGTCGATGAGCGCGTGCTGGTACCGCGTTCGCCGATTGGCGAACTGATCAATAACCAGTTCGCCGGGCTGATAAACCATAAACCGCAACATATTCTCGATATGTGTACCGGTAGCGCCTGCATTGCTATCGCCTGCGCCTATGCCTTCCCGGAAGCCGAAGTCGACGCTGTCGATATCTCCCCGGACGCGCTGGCCGTTGCCGAACATAACGTTGAAGAGCATGGCCTGATTAACCAGGTTACGCCGATCCGCTCCGATCTGTTCCGCGATCTGCCGAAGCTGCAGTACGATCTGATCGTGACCAACCCGCCGTATGTTGATGAAGAAGATATGGCCGATCTGCCGGATGAATATGAACACGAGCCGGTTCTGGGTCTGGCTTCCGGTAGCGATGGCCTGAAGCTGACGCGCCGCATTCTCGGCTGCGCGCCGGATTACCTCAACGACGACGGTATTCTGATTTGTGAAGTCGGTAACAGCATGGTACATCTGATGGAGCAGTACCCGGACGTGCCGTTCACCTGGCTTGAGTTTGATAACGGCGGTGATGGCGTCTTTATGCTGACTAAACAGCAGCTCATTGAGGCGCGCGCGCATTTCGGCATTTATAAAGACTAAAAAAACAACACGCAAACATAACGAAAAGAACGGAGCCGTGATGGCAGGAAATACAATTGGACAACTCTTTCGCGTCACCACCTTCGGCGAATCGCACGGCCTGGCGCTGGGCTGCATCGTCGACGGGGTGCCGCCAGGCATTCCGCTGACCGAAGCCGACCTGCAGCACGACCTGGATCGCCGTCGCCCTGGGACATCGCGCTACACCACCCAGCGCCGCGAACCGGACCAGGTGAAAATCCTCTCCGGCGTCTTCGAAGGCGTGACCACCGGGACCAGCATTGGCCTGCTGATTGAAAACACCGATCAGCGTTCTCAGGACTACGGCGCTATCAAAGATGTGTTCCGTCCGGGACATGCGGATTACACCTACGAGCAGAAATATGGCCTGCGCGACTATCGCGGCGGCGGGCGTTCGTCCGCGCGTGAAACCGCGATGCGCGTGGCGGCCGGGGCGATTGCCAAAAAATTCCTCGCGGCCAAATTCGGTATTGTTATCCGCGGCTGCCTGACGCAGATGGGCGATATTCCGCTGGCTATCAAAGACTGGGATCAGGTTGAGCAGAACCCATTCTTCTGCCCGGATCCGGATAAAATCGAGGCGCTGGATGAACTGATGCGCGGCCTGAAAAAAGAGGGCGACTCGATCGGCGCGAAAGTGACCGTCGTGGCGGACGGCGTTCCTCCGGGCCTCGGCGAGCCGGTCTTCGACCGTCTGGATGCCGATATCGCCCACGCGCTGATGAGCATCAACGCGGTGAAAGGGGTGGAAATCGGCGATGGTTTTGAGGTGGTCAAACTGCGCGGCAGCGAAAACCGCGACGAAATCACCAAAGCTGGCTTCCAGAGTAACCACGCCGGCGGCATTCTTGGCGGTATCAGCAGCGGTCAGCAAATTGTTGCTAACATCGCGCTGAAGCCAACCTCCAGTATTACCGTTCCCGGTCATACGATTAACCGCTTCGGCGAAGAAGTCGAAATGATCACCAAAGGGCGTCACGATCCGTGCGTCGGCATTCGCGCGGTTCCAATCGCCGAGGCCATGCTGGCTATCGTGTTAATGGATCACTTTATGCGTCAGCGCGCGCAGAATGGCGACGTGACGACAACAATTCCACGCTGGTAACCGATGAAAAATACCGTTATCGCACTGCTGGCGCTGTTGGCCAGCACCGCCAGCCTGGCGGCGACGTCGTGGCAGAAAATATCCCAGCCGATTAGCGGCAGCGCTCAGTCTATTGGCGCGTTTGCCAATGGCTGCATCGTCGGCGCCCAGCCGTTACCGTTGAACTCCCCTGATTACCAGGTGATGCGTACCGATCAGCGGCGCTACTTTGGCCACCCGGATCTCGTGCAGTTTATTCAGCGACTGAGCCTGCAGGCGCACAATAAAGGTATGGGGACGGTGCTGATTGGCGATATGGGCATGCCTGCCGGCGGGCGCTTTAACGGCGGCCACGCCAGCCATCAGTCGGGTCTGGATGTTGATATTTTCCTGCAACTGCCGCAGACCCGTTGGACCTCCGCACAGCTGCTGAAACCGCAGGCGCTGGACTTAGTCGCCCGCGATGGTAAGCGGGTGGTGCCGTCGCTGTGGAGCCCGCAAATCAGCAACCTGATTAAAATGGCGGCGGAAGATAACGATGTGACGCGTATTTTCGTCAACCCGGCTATCAAACAGCAATTGTGCCTCGATGCCGGTAACGATCGCCAATGGCTACGCAAAGTCCGCCCGTGGTTCCAGCATCGCGCCCATATGCACGTGCGCCTGCGTTGCCCGGCCGGCAGCCTCGAGTGCGAAGATCAAGCGCCGCCGCCGGCTGGCGATGGCTGCGGAGCCGAGCTGCAAAGCTGGTTTGAACCGCCTAAACCTGGGTCAACCCCACCTGTGAAGAAGACGCCGCCTCCGCTGCCGCCTTCCTGTCAGGCGCTACTGGATGAGCATCTTCTCTAATGGATAGTTTTGCCGAGCTGTTTATGGTGTCGCCAATGGTTCTGGTGGCGCTCTTTTTTGTCGCAATTCTGGCCGGATTTATTGATTCCTTAGCCGGCGGCGGCGGTTTGTTGACCGTCCCGGCGCTGATGGCGGCGGGTATGCCGCCCGCTCAGGCGTTGGCGACCAACAAGCTACAGGCCTGCGGCGGTTCCATTTCCGCGACGCTCTATTTTATCCGTCGCAAGGTAGTGAATCTCGCCGATCAGAAACTCAATATTCTGATGACGTTTATCGGCTCGACGGCGGGCGCGCT
>AGFS01162904.1_pt1 | contig 31990 bp, 37 predicted proteins | sample 305828 | NCBI WGS metagenome assembly AGFS01 (sample SAMN02954281, study PRJNA62041) | ant fungus garden metagenome | biome: terrestrial; feature: Atta colombica fungus garden; material: fungus garden; isolation source: Atta colombica fungus garden top | host: Atta colombica | place: Panama: Gamboa...
TTCCATGGTTCCTCGCTTATTTATGGCGGTACTTCAGCGCACCGCTCGGGCAGGTATCAATCACGCGTACGACCGTATCCACATCAACTTCATCCGGAATGATCCACGGCTTGCGCTTGAGGTTGAACAGCGCCGCGCTGCCGCGCACGCAGTTTCCCGAGTGCTTACAGATGCCGGTGTTGAAGTAGACGTCAATTTTTTCACCGGTGTAGGCCCGGTAGCCCGCGTCCAGTAGCTCTTTATCCATGACATTGCCTCTGTTGTTTTTATCTCAGCTAAGCATAGCGCGTAAGCGGAAGCATCAACAATGCTCTTCCTGCCCGCAGAAGGTGCTGATAAAGTAACCCGCAATCGGAAAACAAACACCCTTAACGCCATGATAAATAAGATTGATTATCAGATAGAAAAGTACAGTTTTACCGAGCTTAACGAGACGCCCGATCGCGCCCGCCAGTGGGCGGAAGTGCTGGACGAGTGCCGCCAGTCCCAGGCGGGGGCGGAGGAGCGGCTGCGCATTGCGCTGCTGAATATGGATTACGTCACCAGCTTTGAGCTGCCTTTTCGGCTGCTGCTGATACGCACCCCGCAGCTCATTGCCGGGCTCAAGGATAAATTCCAAATCAATCGCAAAAGCGCCCTGTTCAACGGCAAGCGTTTTGGCTGTATCTGGAGCCTGAAGGCAAACATGAGCGATATGCCGGAAGAATTTCAGTATCGGCTGGTGACCCGCATCCGCCGCACGGATCCCGCCGGAACGACCGCTGCGCCCTATCAGCAGATTGCCAAAGAGCTGAAATCCCCGCGCGAACGGTTGAAACGTGCGCTGGAAGAGGGCCTGACGGTTTCAGCCCTGGACGGCCTGTTCTGGTTTGGCCTGCAGCGTATCGCGGCGGACGTGATGTACCTACGTAAAAAAGGCATGACGATCGAAACGCACGAAGCGGAGGTGTTTGATAGCCTGACGGGCACGACGAGACACGTTCCGGTTTATCGGCTGGGGAAGCGGTAGCAAGACGAAAAAGCGGCGTTAACGTTCGAGAACGATTAAATCAAAGATGCGGCGTGAGATAATGCAAATGTTCGGAAAGAAGCTGGAGCGGGCGAAGGGCTTAGAACAAACCAGCACCAGCCCTTATAAAACAGCAATAAAATGAGTTATAAAATAAAATCTATACACATTACTATACACATAGCATTTTGCTTTAGGGCTCGCCCCCAAATTTATAGAAGTAATTACGAACATCATATCCGCAAGTTTGTATGCAACAAAATTACAACAAATAATGCATTGCACAATTTTGGTGCATCTAACTCGATCGCTGAGAAAAACACGCATATATACTCAGAAAACGTTGTTCCAGTCGTTCCAGTTGTTCCAAATCTCACAACCACATGAATTTTAACGAATCACACCCGAAAAACTGGAACAACTCGGGGGTAAAAAAGTTGTTCCAGATGGCGGTTTTGGTACAACTCGGGCGGATAGTTTGAAGCGAGAACGGCAATTTCGCACAGATAATAGACAGTGAATACCGGGGGTTCAATGAGGAAAAGGAAAGAGGGAGGGGTGACGGGAGGCGGGGGTGCGGGGGTGAATTATGTTGCTTGGTTGTTATTTTTGCGGAAGTGCTGCTGTAGTGCCGGGAGGGGAGTCTAACATGAGAGATCAGCAGTAGTGGCGCAGAATTTGAGCAGACGAAATTCGTATGCACAATTCAAACACTGTGATGCGCCGAGTTTGAACAACTGCGCACGTTTAACGTACGGACATCGCAACCCATTGATTAAACTTAATTCCGTTGAATCGACGGAATCGGCGGGCAGCAAACACGAACAGCATTCGGGTTCGCCTGAACATCGACACTGCTTAAGTTTAGAGGTTTCGACGAATAACGTAGAGAGCTGCTGCGATGATGGAATTATCCATAATCAGGAAAATCATAATGTTGCATTTTTGCAGAGTGACCAATGGTCGCTCGAAAACCAAGCTGAAATTATCGGGGCAGCTAACAGCATTACAAGGAGTAACCCTGTGACAATTAGCATTTCCCGCACCTAAAGGGCATAGAAGGGGCTTGCATGCACATAATCGCATGCTCGAGGAAATGTTTGATGAAGCCGACATGTGGTTGGTTTCTGAGTACCCAACTGTTCGCCAGGTTGGACTTTAGCTATCTCTCAGGTACTATTCCCGGCGATTACTCGGGCATGAACACTGAGCAACCACCCGCCGCCTGTTCTTGCTTACGACAGGCGGCGGTTTCCTTCACGAAGCAGGTTCAGTCGTATCCTTCTGACGCTGATTCCATATGCTGTTTTCTGGCATATCCAGACGAACATCAATCCAGCTGTTAGCCGGTACGTCGATTGGCTCCCCTCTCGTTTTGATGATTTCTCCGTCATCGCCCAGCATGTACTTGCGCTTGAACAGGCGGATCGTCAGTCCGCCACTTTCGGTTTGCTCTGCTTCGACAACGCCAAGCTCACCCATTCCGCTTGGGTCCATTGGGGGCAGTAACTGCCAGCCTTCCGATGCCAGACCTGCAGAGCCGGTGAGTACGTAAACTCCTACATCGAGACGGGAAATACTAATGCCTTCTGCCTCGGCGTTAGCTGTACCGCATCCGCACCAGACAAAGCCATCTTCGTCGATGTCTGCACGCTGACATTCATCCTGACTTTTCACTACACGGGCAACGGGTGATGCTGCCTTAATAGTGCCATCACTGGCCTTTGTAGTATTGCCAGTAGTATAGAGCGTATACCATGGCGTCCAGGTGCTTCCCTCCTTCCCTCGAATGCCAGCCAGCCCCGTAGATGGAACAATCTGAATTTGTGCGCATTGCGTTCCTGCCCTAGCCAGAACAAGCATGGGAGCGAACTGATTGAACCAACCGCTGCCACTTGATCCCGGTGCCTGATGAAAGCCGTTTTCGACGTGCTGATCTGCATAAATATTTTTGTTTACGCCTGTTGTGCTTCCTAACCCCCAGTCGCCTACTCTGATGACCCTTCCAACTGTTGAATCCGTCTGGCTGGCTGCAGCTGTCAGCGTTGAGGCGCTCCCGAGTTCAAGACCTGCTCTGGCTCCTTCAGGCGTTGTTCCACCTGTTCCACCCTGTGAAACAGGGACTGCACCGTTCGTTTTAGTGGCCACAGTGTTAACCATATACAGCCAGGACGGGCCAGTAAAAGATGAGCCGTCCGGCAGCCTGACCGTGATGTTTCCGGATGAGCTAAAAACCTGCTGCCAGTTCTGCTTGTCATAGTTCAGGCCGCGCATAGCTTCTGCACTCTGTGTTACCAGCGCTGCAGTAACCAGATTCATGGCGACGCGGGGGACCGCGTACCAGGCTGCGCCCGCCTGAGTAGGTCCAGTGAATTTGCTTACTAGCGTCAACGTTGTATTGCTACCAACCGTTTTCACGGGGAGCGTGTAGGGAATGCCACCTACCGTTACAACGATAAAATCTCCCGCGGCCAGCTCGGTGTTAAACGCCGTGCCGCTCCCCGTTACTGCATCAGTATTATTGGTCAGGGTTAATGTTCCTGCTGACATGGTCGCTCCTTTCAGGCAATAAAAAAACCCCGCCGGAGCGGGGTTTATGTTTATACGTAATGCATTATTTGCAGGTTGTTTTGGTAAATGTATTCGCACTTACCCAGCGCCAGCTGAATGGATATCCAGCCCGGTACTGCGTCTGATTGTTTTGTTTGCGCACGCCGTAAATCTGAACCGTACTTTCCTGACCCCCAATGATGGCCGTGCCGCTGCAAACTGGTTCCTGTTTTTGAAGTGCGCCAGCGCAGCCTGAAAGCATGACGATGCCCGCCATACAGACAAGTAGCTTAATCATTTTGATGATATCCAAATGTATTCATGATCTTAGACAATACCAACATGAAAGAGGTGGGTATAATTGATTTAATAGATCAATCATCTGTTATTGATCGCTCAAAACGATCAATCAGTCATATGCCGCTGTATTTATCGCGGTTAAGGAAATACCAGTATTGGTTCCCCCTCCTGGTGAGCCTGTGCCAGTGGAGGTCCCTCCTGCGTTTATCCTCGTATTGGTCCCGTCATACCTGCATGCCGAATAAGCATTAATGGTGTAAATGGTCGGAGGCTGGGTTGAGTTATTTACAACGATGGTCTGCCCAAGCTGCGCAGGTGAAACAGCCCATGAGCCGCTGAGCGTCTGGTCGATGTTAATCCCGCCATTTGCACCGGGCGTGCCAACTGTCTCCAGGTCTGACAGTACGCGGGACTCATTCGTCAGCACAAGTTTCCCAGTTTCGTCCCATATAGCCAGCCCCCACTCAGGCAACGTTTGCGGGAATATGGCAAACACGTATACCGTCAGGGTAAAGCTCTGGTTATAAGGATTAACCCCGCCAACATAAATATTACCGCCGTTCCTGTAAGACATTACTGGAGTGGGCTGGGCTGTGTTGGTAGTTTTTATAAACACCATCACAGGGTAACCGGCGTCCAGGGCAATATTCTGCGACACCTGCTGAGAGCTTCCGTTAGCGGATGAACTGAAAGTATATTTTCCGTAAAGACAAAAAGGCGTTGATTGTGGCGTAACAAAGGGATTGCCGTTATCCATTAATATCATCGCGCCAAATTCGGCCATTATGCTTTCTCCATGAAAACGACCACCTCACACTTTGAGGCCGGGTAATTACCCAGGCCTACAGAAGAGGCAGCGGTTACCGTTATTGTGTTACCTGACGCGACGATGCGCCTCCCTACACTGTTACCGCCTTCATCCAATGAAAGAGCAAATCCCACCTTCATCCCTGCGGGGACTGTATAAGACCAGCTGCCGGATGTTTGTCCGGTAGTCAGCTGTATGCGCCCAACAACGGAAACCGGCTTAATACCGTAGTTGTTCTTCTTGCCACTTGCATCCCACGTCTGAATCCCCCACTCAGCCATTACCAAACTCCTGTTAGTCTTCCAACCTGCACACGTAGCACGCCATTGCCATCCTTAACGCTCTGCGTATTATTGGTGAGTCTCATCCCGCCTTCGCCAGACACCGCACCATTAATCTCAAACGTACCGTCTGATTTCATGATGGTGCCCGTCTTACCCTGCACATAATTGGCAGAACGAAGTTCACCAATTTTTGCCAGGGTGATGGCTGTGTACTGGATAAAAGCATCGCTGATAAACACCTGACCGTTAACCACGGCAAAAGGTGAATACTGCGTATCGCCGCTGCCGCTCATAAGAACGAACTGGTTAGCGTTAAATCCGACGCGCGTCACCACGGGTTTCCCTGCCTCGGCCAGCACAGCAATACTCATACCGGCGTTGTACATTACGCCGTTAATCCTCACCCCTGTTTTCAGCGTATAGATTGCAGAGGCCCCCGTTGCGTCTACGACGGCAGTAAGCTTGTCCTCCAGTACCGCTGTTACATCATCAAACTGCGCCTGCACCTGAGTAGCCATTTCAGCCATCGCCCGATCGACCTCGGCAATAGTTGTTTTAACCACCAGAATATCAGCCCTTACTTCTCCGTACTGAGCCCACTGGTGCTCAACTGTTCCGTGATTAGCCAGCGCGTTCTGTAGAACCCCCTCGATGTTGGTGTCTATATCGCTAGTGAGACGTTCGCCATCGGCTGAGGTAAGGAAGTCATCGGCGATATCGCCAAGGTAATCATCCGCATTATCATTAGCCATACCCCGGACCCAGTCCGTATAGCCTGACTCGTTTCCTGACCTGTCGACCAGCTGCGCGCGATACCAGAATTCCTGCCCCGCTTTAAGGCCAAGCTGGATATATTCCGAGGATGGATAAGGCACATCGGTGAGCAGCATTGGGTCAGAAAAATCAGAGTTGGCCGTATACTGAATTTCAGTTTTCAGCGTATCGCCCGTATTGGCAGGAAACCCCCAGTTGAGACGGATACCCCAGTTTATCGGGGTTGTCGTAAAACCAACCGGCTTAGGTGGATTGCCCACTTTACCCGTCAGCGTTTTCTCTTCTGAATAGCCCCATCCCGATGAAATTTCTGCGGCATTGATTGCGCGCACGCGCACCAGGTAGCGTCCGGCATAAATCCCCGGGACGTCGAATGACGTGGTGGAGCTGCGCGGCACGTTAACCCAGTTCCCGTCGTTACGCCGCCATTGTGCTTCATAGGCAATAGCGTTCTGCGCCTGGTCCCAGCTCACGCGCATCGTTTCGATGCTGATATTTTGCTGAACCACGGAAAACGAGCTGATCACGATGTTCTCAGGCGGCGACTGGTTGCCCGGCGGGATCACGCTCACCGGCCGCTGGTCAATGATGGCTCCGGTATCGATACGGGCATATTTATCCGGATCGTGCCATGCGCCGGTAATCGAGAAAGTACCATCATCGTTATCGGAAACGCTGACAACTCGATACTGCTGCGCGTAGAGCTCGTCAGATTCAACCACCCAAACAGCTTCGGCCTGTGGCGTCTCACTGTATGCCGTGGTGACTGTGACTGATTCCCCGTTCACGGCCTGAATGGTCCTGCTCTGCGACGCTCCGGAAGGCAGGTTGAGAATAAGGCGATCACCTGCTGCTGCATCTGCCACGCGGTCAAGTTTGATAACGCGACCGTTAACAGCGCTGATGCGGCCGCCCATAACCTTTCCGGAAAGCAGCTCGTCTGCCACGGCGATGATGTAGCCCGGCTGCGGAATGTTTCCGTCCAGCCCGACATCAAACGAAACAACGCGATCCTTGTTGTTGGTGAGAATACCCCAGCGCCCCTTTCGGTTCGCTTCTGACTGCCTGGTGCAGCCGATGGCTGTCATTTCCAGTTGATTGAAACCGTACCGCGCCACCAGCGCCTGCTCAAATACCGGCTCCATCGCGTCGGCATAAGCGTTACCCGGGTCTGACCATGAAACCAGCGCTGTGGTGTAGCGGCTTTTCGTGGTGCTGCTCGAATAGGTGAATCGACCGCCAATAACGTTAGCGCGCGTGTAGCTGTAATCAACATCGCGCGGCATGTCAGCCAGGGCCACAATCTGATCCCCGCCCCAGTAGGTCATGCCACGGAAGATAGCAGCAAAATCACGCAGGACTGTGTAGGCGTCGTTCCGATCCTGGATGTACACGTTGCAGGTATAACGTGGTTCGGTACCGTTGCCACCTTTGCCGTCTGGTACCATCTGATCACAATACTGGGCAACCTGATAAAGCGTCCATTTATCAATATTCGCAGCGGTCAAACGGTGTCCGAGGCCGAACCGGTCAGAAACAACCAGGTCGTAAAAAATCCACGCAGGGTTATCCGTCCATGCCCACTTAAACGCACCGGTCCATGTACCGCTATAAGTGCGGGTCTCAGGGTCGTAGGTATCTGGAACGCGGATAACGCGGCCGCGCGGTTCGCATGAAATTTGAGGAATAGAGCCGTTGAACTGGCTTGAGTCGAATTCGATGTAGAGCAGCGCGGTGTTCGGGTAGCGCAGTTTGGCGTCAATCACCTCGGTGAAGCTCTGCAGCGTCATCGTGTCGCCGATCTTCGCGCTGTTGGCATCAGAGGTAATCTTACGCAGGCGTATTGTCCAGGTGCTGCCAGCCTGCGGTAAATCGATACGGTGGCTGCGCTCATAACCAGACGTCGTTTTGCCGGTCACGCTGGTATTGAGTACCGTCTGCCATGTGCCGCCGTCCGTCTGCAGGTCAATCGCATAATTGACCGAGTAACCCACCAGATCGCCGTCGTCCTCCTGTTTGAAAAGCGAGGGCCATTTCAGACGCAGGCGAACTGCTGAAAGCTGCGTATTGGTAAAGGTGCGCGTCCATGCTGTAGCGCTTGATACCTCAGTTCCTACGCTGATTTCGTTTTCGGTACCGGGAATACCCTGAATATATTTTTGCGCCTGCGTTCCCGCGCGAAACTCCCACGTTACGCCGCTGAAGTTTTGGGAGCCGTCAGCATTCTCCAGGGCTGTTCCGTCCAAGTAGATATCTTTGCCGGTTAGCTGACCTGCAAACTCCCCTTCGCCAAGCGCAACGAGGATTTTTGCCTTCGCTACAGATTGCAGATCATCAGGCTGTTCGGTAGGGGTTCGTGAACTGGAGCTGCCGCCCTTGCGGCCCTTTAACACTTTATCTGTAGCCATATTGCGCCCATAAAAAAAGCCACCCGAAGGTGGCCAGAAAAAAGGTTAGTTATCTACTGCTGATCTTCGACATAAATTCCGGCAGAAATAATCGCTCCGCCTATCAGCCGGCGGCCATACAGGAGCGGTACCGGGTAGCCTTGCGCCGCGGTGTTTGTTACACCACCGAATGCATAGGATGCGCGGTTATCTGCACTTTGTTTGCTGGCTATGCCTGATGGCTGAGGAGAAAGCATCTGTACAACTCCGCCTAGCATCATTGCAGCACCAAATTTATATAAAAATGGTGAGGCTGCAGCCCATGGAGTGAAGCTAAGCACAGCACCAGCGGCCACCAACACAGCACCTAAAACTGTTTGCAGCACACCAGCTTTTTTCCCCCCAATGATTACAGGTACAATTCTGATCACTTCACCTGTAACGGGGAAGCCAAGGTCATCTACTCCTATGTTTTTCTTCCCTTTGAAAACGGCAAAGGTTAGACCACGACTTTTACTACTAATCATATAACTTTCAAAGCCCGGAATAGTTTTAGCGAGGGCCGTTCCAGCTTCAGATACTTTATTGATAAGGCGATGGTGGATCTTTCCAAAAATTTTACCCAGCTCGCCACTTAGCTCAATTTGCGTCATTACCTCTTGCATCGTACCCTCTATTCTTTAAATGCTTATTAATCCGCTTTATTCGCTCGAATCATAATATTACATTCTTTATTATTTAACTCTCCAGATTGACCGATACTTCGCTGTATTAAACAGTCATTAACAAGCTTTTTAACCGCTAGCTTTGCATATACATCACCGTTGTCTGAAAGTAATCCGGTGATAAACTCATTGTCAGATCTATTATGCTTCTGTTGCGCTTCCATCATCGCAATCATAAATGCGTAATGGTTAACGTAAGTGACTGCAACTGAATTAGATTTAATTTCTGAGTGGCGATCAAGGTAATCGTTTACAGTTCCTGCAAATAAATTCAGAGATGTTGATAATAATATTATGCTCAAGGCAAGTTTCATGGTTTCGCTCCTTTGTTTTGAGCAAAGGTTAGCACAGGTCCTTATGGCGAAGTACCTTCATCGTTCTCTCTTGCCAGTAGCCTCCATACGGTACGCGTTGGCTCAAGTGTCCGTAAAGGTGGTGCAGCAGCATATTTCCCTCCAGCAGAATTCCCGCATGATTCCACTTATCAGCCTGGACCTGCATGATCACCATATCGCCGGGTTTCGGCGGCCCGTCGAATTCACGGAATCCGCACTCATACCAGCAATCTTGGTAGAAGTTGTCCGGATAGTCGTTTTCCCACCAATGATAATCCACCCGGTAATCGTGGAGCTCAATACCATGCGTTTGCCGGAAATAACTCATTACCAGCCCCCAGCAGTCGAAGTGTCCAAGCACAAACGGACGCTCCAGCAGCGGCAGTTCTCCGCGTGGCTGGATGGTGCGTAAATCCCCCTCCGGCCAGCTCACGATGTGCCACGGCAAAAGCGTTGCATCGCATTGCGCTTTATCCAGTTCGCTCGGTTGCGTCGTGGCATCAGGGTGACTGTGAGCTATGGCGATCACCGTTCCCCAGTCCTCAGCAGCTGCGTAATCCTCTGGCGAGAGGTGGAAATGTTCCGTCGGCTCTGCAGCGAGGTTACGACAAGGGAAATATCGTTCAACACGGCTTTTCTGCACCACCACGCCACAGCACTCGCGAGGATATTCTGCTGCAGCATGCGCCAAAATTGCATCAATGGTTTTCTGACGCATATTAACTCCTGATCAAAGACGTGCCCGGGAAACCACCATGCGAAAGCTCGTTATTTTCACCGAACCGAAGTTTGCAGGCCGTCAGCGTGCCGTTGCATTCGTCCAGAGACGGGTCGCTCACCGGGTTGTTGTTTTTATCGAAATAGCGGGTGCCGGCATAGTCGCAGCCGTCGCCGGTGCGATATTTATTCCGGATGCACCAGGTACACAGGGAATGAAGCTGTCGCGTCGGGATCATTTGCCCCTGCAGGTCCATCGGGCTTGAGAGTGTGAACTCAACAACTTCATTACTTTCACTACTCTTTGAATCGATGTAGAAAATCTTCAATTTTTCCTGCGTGGGATCGGCTGTCGCATTGCCATCCGCGAAGTTTTTTGCATCAAGATATTTGCCTAACGTGTCATGGATAGTCACCTTCGCCTGCAGCATATCGTCATAGGCAAGACAAAGAGCTGTGATGGAGCTATCAAGGTTTGCTACCGATAATTTTGGTTGCGCGCTGCTCCCGCTAGTAGAAGCTTCGATCCCCTCAATCTGACATGGCCATGCTTTGTATTCCTCCCCCTGCCACCAAATTGATTTAGCTGGAAGCTTATCTTCATCACCCCCGGCCGCGACAATTTCAGCTTCAGTATGTGCCAGACTGTAGCTGTGAAACCGCAGAACCTCGCCTGTTCCAAAGGCCGTTCCATCGACCTCGTAAAGCCTGACCTCATCGCCAGGCTCAAGCTTCTGATAATCTTCATTTAGACTCATGGTTTGAATGCCTGTTGGAAAGTTGCGGAAAGTGAGTAGTTCTCACCTCCCATCGGAGTGGGCTTATACTCAGCACAACGATATAACCCAAGCGGCTCAAGCGGAGGTTTCCACTGGAATGATTTTGTTCCTCCATGCCTGTCAAGAAAGGTTTTGATCGCCTGAACGTATTCTTCAGTCCCAACAAAATTCAGTTCCCACTGCTGGCTGCGAGGATTGAGGCCATCGCCGGAGATCTGCTCGTAGCCATCCCCAAACTTAGCGCTTCTCGTCCTGAATGAGACGGTTTGTGTCGGACTGACTCTGGGGCTCCAGGTAAAAGTTTCGATAGCCATGTTTATCGGGTTCCTTTCATTGCGTTCCAGATATCACCACCAGGTCGGATATCACGCATGACATTCTGCTTGTATCGCTGATCGACGTAACGGCCTACATCGGTACCGAATTGTTCCAGACCTGCAGGCGCCTGTGTCGATGTGTTACCGTTTGAATCGATGTTTATATAAACCTTCGGTGCCGTGTCACCTGCCGCTGCACCACTATTTACAGCACGCACGCCAAGTGAACCATCAGCTGCGCGGGTCAAAGGCATAATCGCTTCTGGTCCCGCCTCCCCCATTACCCCAGCCCCTTTCGCGAATGCGAAAAACGTAGGGTTATCTACAACCTGACCGCTGTAAGCGCTCAAATCTGAGGAGGAATAAACGCCTCCTTTAGCGTTGAACTGGAAGTTACTGCCATAGTCGGCAATGGCTGTTCCTGAACTGGCCGCCGCACCGCCTCCAACAGCCCCAAACACACTCGAACCTACGCTCATGATTGAGCTCAGAATCGTATTAGTTAGCAACGCCTGGGCTGCCATGTCGACGAGGTTTTGAATTATCGACTGAGTAAGCGTGGAGAACAGGTTGATCATGCCCTCTTTAAAGGTCTGCGTTTTAGTCAACAGCCCCGTCAGAACATTAGTGGTACGCTCCCGGGTAGCATCCACCAGGCCGATCGCCAGATTATTGAAGTCACTCTGTGAGCGATATAATTCCAGCGCGGTCTGATACTGAGCATCAGCAGAATCTTTACTGCTCTTCTGCATCAGCATTTCGTACTGCTGCTTACTTACTGCTCCATTGCGATAATAGGTCTCGATCAAGCTTTGCTGTTGTACGAGTTGATTTCTTTGCTGGGCTAGCGGGTCAACGTCCCCGGCAAGCTCAAGCCGTGGCGCTGATAGAGCATTAGCCTGGGCCTGTAAGATTTGTCGGGATGTTTCCTGTGAAAGTGTGACACGCGCAGCCATGTACTCTTTTTCAGTAAGCAAGCGTGCATCAAAGAGAGACTTCAGCTCCTGACTGGCTTCCTTTTCCTGATTGATTGCCGAGCGCGCGGGTGAGTACTGCTCAGCAAGTTCTGCGCGTTGCTTCTGGTAATTCTCAGCATTCATCAGCAGCGTGCGCTGCAGGTCCTGCTCACTGGCTCCATTTTTACGGGCGGCTGCGATCAGTTTTTCCTGGCTGGTTTTTTCCTGAAGATCAATTTTTCCAAGGCTGGTTGCATGAGCTTCTTCTATCTCCCTGCGCAACTGAAGGTACTGATTAACCGTTTCCTTCTTGGCCTTTTGAGTATCCTCACCGGTCCACGGAGTAGTGACACCCTCACCGGCCTTTGCCGTCTCCGCAGAAATAGTTTTGATGTCACTTGCAAGCGATTTGGCTTGATCTGCAATCCCTGTCTGGACCAAAAATCGCGCCTTGCTGACGTTCTCGAGATTAGACTGCGTAGTTTCTAACCCCTTATTCACAGATTCGAGATCAGCTTCAGCTCGTTTTTTACTGTCTTCCACGCCTTTTTTCTGTCGGAATGGGTCAAAACCACCGAGGCTATCAAGCCTGCTGTCTGCGTCCTGAATCTCCTTGATCAGCTGGTTGCGCTGGGTGACCTGATTTTCATACTGGTCTTGCAGGTCAATCTGCTTAACGGCCAGTTGTTTATCAGACATCTGCATCAGCGCAGCAGTAGTCTCAATAACAGCATCCTTGAGGTTAATTGCTGACTGCCGGGCATCCTTCGCCTGCTGATGAAAATACAGTAGCGCCGAACCCGCCAGCATTGCTGCGCCGAACGGTCCACCACCCAGTGCTAAAGCCCCGCGAGCAAGTCCAACTGCAACCGAGGCAGCCCGAGCAGATACTGAGACCTGGCGATTTGCTGCAGCCAGCTGCATTTTCGCTCGGGTTGCCAGATTCGTTTGCTCGGTTTCTTCTCGAATTAACCGGTTAAACTCCCCCTGGTAATTAACGTTCAGGCCTTGTTGCCTGGCGGTCTTCTCCATCTGGCGGTAGTACCCAAACTCGGCATCATTGCGCTTAAGTGTGGCGGCAGTTGCTTCAAGCGTTTTGCGTGCACCGTCAGCCTGGGCCGCAGCCGCAGCTCTTACAGCTGCCTGATTTTGTTGCCAGGCGCTTACGTTTTCACGAAGACCTGCAGTTAGTTTTGTCGAGAGAACGGGGATCAATGTGTACAAAGCTACGCTTGCAACAGCATTGAAATTATCGGTGAGCAGGTTTATTCCATCGGTTACTGACTGAATGCCTGAGCGCAGGGGGCCAGTACTGCTTTGACCAATCTTAATGATCATGCCTTCAAACGCACTGGTCAGCCCCATGATGTCGCCATTCAGGTTATTTACGCGAATAGCGGCCTGCTCATGCGCAGTCTGGGTGCCGGTGAGGGCCTGGGTTAATGCATCAAGTTTGCTGCGGTTGTCCACCAGCACGGAGGCCGCATTGATATTCTCGACCCCGAAAAGCTTTACAGCCTGTGCGGTAGAAAGATTTTTCTTCGACAGGTTTTCCAGCGCGCCACTGAGACCTACGACTGAAGGTTTCAGTGTTTTGTCAGTGCCTTTCTCAAGGGACAGGATCACGTTTCTTAACGCGGTACCAGCTTCACCGCCTTTGATTTCACGCTCTGCAAGAACCTGAATCGCTGCATTCAGCGTTTCAAAGCCGACTCCTGCCTGTGCAGCGGCCACACCGCCATTTTTGATGGCTGCGGCTGTATCTGCGATTTCGGATGCCCCGAACTTGGCGCCAGCTGCCAGCACGTTGATATAACGGTCAGCTTCCTGAGCCCCTGCTCCGAACTGATTAAGTGAAAGAGCGAGAGTACGGGTTGCGTCAGGCAAAGTTGAGCCTGCGGCCTGAGCAAGCGTAAGCGCGCTCTTTGTCGCCGCAGTAAGCCCGCCTGCGGTCTGAAGAAGTTCAGGCTTAGCGGATGCCATCAACTTCAGAGCTTCCACAGCCTGGCTCGCACTGTATTCAGTGCTGCGCCCCATTTCCTGAGCCGCTTCATCGAGCGTCTTTAACTGAGTTCCCGTCGCACCAGTGATGGCTGACAGATCGGACAGAGCCTGCCCGTATTCCCGGGTTGTCGTGATGATTGCGCCAAGAGACAAACCGGCACCAGCAAAACCTGCCAGACGACCAGCAACACCGGTAATGGTTTTACCCATCCTGGCATAGGCTTCGTCTGTCTTTTTAGCATCTTCTTGCGCGTTACGGTTGAAACGCTTTGAGGAGTTCTCAGCATCGCCGTATGCGCCCATCAGCTGAGATTTAAAATTGGCTGCGTTGAGATGCAGCCCGACGGCAAGGGAGGCAACGTCAGCCATTACATTAATGCTCTCATAACTGCCGCACACTGATCGTCAACATTACTGACTGCAGCGGGAGGCGGGGTTTCAGGGGGTGGCCCACTCTCCTCGCCTGGACGGCTAATAGCACCGGTGCGCAGGAAATACGCGCGCCAGTGGTATAGAGTTTCAACCGGGAGTGAAGCTATCTTTGACGGATCGGGCTCGCCCCAGCGGTCGGCCAGCCAGAAAATAAGCTCAAGCCAGGGCGAGCTGGTTAGTTTTTTTCCGCATCCTCAAGCTTGCCAAGGGCATGTTTTTTGACGGTGGCAATAGCGTCCAGCAGGGCCACGTTGTCATGCGCCTGCAGCAGTTCCGCTGCGGTGGGCTTGTCTTCCGTTGCGATTGAGCTGCCGTCATGCTGAACCAGGCAGTCGACAATCAGCTGCACGCTAAGCTCTGAGGCTTTACGGGCATCTTCAGCAATCTGGCTGTCACGCAGCGCTTCTTCATGATCGATGAGTTCGCCCGCAGTCATGCGGCGAAGAAAAACGGTTGTTCCAAAAATTTCGGCAGTAACAATTGCGTTTTTAGGTTTCAGCAGAGCTGATTTCAGAGCAGAGACATCGATGGTAGACATAATTTTTCCTGAATATGAAAAAGTTAAAGGCCGCCAGAAAGCGGCCAGTGAAGAATGTTATGGATCAGCTGCCTGCAGCCGTACCCCAGGTGATGTTGTTCTGTTTTCCCTGAACGGTAATCTGAATGACTTCACTTGCCGGGGCGGTGATTTCATTCATCTGCCAGCCGGACAGCGCCAGGATCATATTCGCTGTTCGTCCGTTTGGCAGTTCAACGTAAAACTGCACGGTTTCTCGGTTTTCTGCTGCGTTGAGGAAATCGGCAAAGTCCTGATTGGCTGGATCGTCGATAAAGCCCAGCGATTTTTCCGGGCCTTCAGGCAGGTCAGAAATAAACTGTTTGCTGGTATCAATCAGCGTAGTGCAGTCTACAAAGCTGCCCGTCTGACCTGTAGCACCCAGTGCTTTACAGTTGATGAGGGGTTTCATTGTTGCTACGTCGCTGCCCGCGGCGCCCCACATAACGACGGTGCCAGCAGGCAGCATCGCGTACTCTGGCGAAGTTTTGTCAGCCATAATTTCTCTCTCTTTGAAGGTGGCAGCGAACGCTACCGATGGTTTTCAATGCGGTCGCGTATTTCTATCGCAAGGATGCGCAGAACTTTCGCTTTCTGATAATCCAGCGCTGGACGAATGAAGGGGCTGGCGACCTGCTTAACGGTCCCCATCTCCTGCGCCAGCGCTTTGATGAAGTGTTTTTTGCTCGGGCCAACGCGGAGATAAACAACCGCATTTCCTTTAGCTTTCGAAGAAGAGGAGCGGATTTTTATAGAATCGCGCATGTGCTCATCTTTTGCCGATTCGTCATATCCAGCATGCGCTTTCATATCCTCCAGAACAGGCTCAAGAGCAGCTTTCCCGGCATCCCGCAAAACCTGCGTACCAATCTTTTCACCTAGGGCGAGCAGCTGACGTTCAAGTTCCTGAAGTCCTTTTACTTCCATGCGGATCATGATGATTCCTCATAAAAATAAAGCACGAAGTCTCTGGTAAGCCTGTACTGGACCTTATTGCTGGTAAGAGTTGTTTTGTCCTGAAGTATATTTCCACGCTGAATGTACTGAACCGGATAACCTTCAAGCTCTCCGTGGACAATACCTTTCCAGTGAGACCAGATAGCCTTATCCAGTTTTACCAGCCCGGTATAATCATCAACTTTGTACAGAGAGATTTGAAAACGGCCAGCAATAAGTCCTGTTCGCACCATTCCGGTTTCAATTTCCGGATCTGATATCCGCTGGAAAGTAATACCGCTTTGCTCGCTGTCTGGCAGCAGAAGAGGATAAACAGCCATCCCGGTAAGACGCTCAAGCGAAATTTTAATTGCCTGTTCTATCATGTCGTATATCCCGTTCAGCCGTTATTACACATCGATCCGACTTGCTACGGTCAACGGCGCGAACGGTATAGACATCCTCATTCCACGCAATTTTCCAGTCAGTCTGGACGTCTGAACGCACCCTGATAGTGAACAACCAGGTTTCAACAACCTGTTGTTGATCCAATGTGCGGATTTTTCTGTTAGAAACATTCTCAGCCTTGGCCCAAACAGTAGCAACCACAGCTGGCTCCCCGGGGAGCGGCTCGCCCAGTGGCCCTCGCTGACTTTCGAGTTTTTGAAGTACAATGCGTTTATCAAGCTCGCCAGCACGCAATGAACTCATAGGCCATAAATCCTGTAAGGCTGAAGAAGAGCTTCTACGGCGAAGGGAACCTGAGCCACAGTCTCACCGATAACCACAGATTCACGATTCGCGTACCAGTGACCTATCAGCAGTAACATGGCCGCTTTAACATCATCATTCAGTAAAATCGGGTCCGGGTCGTCTGCGTAGCCAGGTGAGCTTTGGTTTTCATAGAGCGTTCGCCTTGTCCATGTCTGGACGTAACGCGCCGCCGCACCGGTGTATAAAGTCAGCAAGGCATCATCACCGGTAAAGTCGGTATCAATGCGGCAGTGCTGTTTCACCACATTTTGATCAAGCATTTTTCTGACCTAAAAAGGCGGCCCGAAGGCCGCTGTGTTTATCAGCTACCTGCACCGGTGCTGAAGGAGCCATACACGAACGCTTCAGGGCGTTTGACGGCCAGCGCCAGACGTTCCTCGCAACGGATGGTGATCATGTTTTTCTCGAAGTCGTCGGCGTTCTCCGTGGAGATAACAACGTTCGCATCTTCGCGGTCGAAGATTTGCGCACCAGCGTTGAAAGCACCAGTCAGGAATTTACCCTGGAAGGCTGCCGCTTCGGTGGCAACAACCGGCAGGCCCCACAGCGTCGGCCCAGTCAGCGCTGCAGGGTTAGCCAGGATGTAACGTCCCAGGCTATCTTTGGTCAGCTCGATCCGCGCCCAGTCAATGAAGTGAAGAACGTGGCCGGAGGCCGGGAAGCGCGCCAACTGCGCCTGCAGCATTGCCAGACGCAGATCGTCAATACCGCTCTGCTGTTCAACAGTAAACGCCGGGTTAAACGCTGACGCCTGAGGAACGATGCCATGCAGATGCACACCGGTGCCGTCACCGAAGAGAATTTCCTGCTCTTCCGCGTACTTCAGTCCGTAGCGCATTTCGGCATCAACGGTTGACTGCAGCTGTGCGAAATCATCCAGGATCTGCTTGGAGGCTTTGAACAGGTGAGCGATGGTGCTGACGCCCGTGATTTTCGGCGTAAACTCAATGTCGCTGTAGGGTTTCTGCGTATTCTCAGGAACCACTTTCGCGTTATTGGTAAAGCCCGTCTGCTGCACCCAGAAAATAGCCGGGGAGGAAGTGCGGCCAGGCGCAATCAGATCGCGAATGAACAGGCGCTGTTTTGGTGCCGTATCGATGCCAGGAATTCGCTGGGGTTCGACAACACCATCAGGCACATCCGCAGAAGTCAGTGCGGCCTTAACCGGGATACTGATACGCTTGCCACCTTCCACGCCGGAGGCAAAGGTTTTCAGCGCTTCAGCAGAAATCACCTGCTGGCCGATTGATTCCACAACATGCTTCGCGTTTGCCAGCGGCATCTGGGCGACATGTTGCTCCAGTTCGCCCATTGCTGCCTTCAGCGTTTTTTCTGCTTCGCGCAGAGCGTTGAACTCAGTTGCCATTTTATCAACGGCAGCTTTTGTTTCTTCTGAAAGCTTGCCGGACTTCTGCGCCTCTTTGACTGCTTCTTCTGCTTTCGCGTTGAACTTGCCGGTTGCGTCTTCAATGCTGGCAGTGACTTTTTTCAGAATTTCGTTTACTTCAGACATAAAGGGTCCTTATTTGACTAACGCCGCCAGGGCGCTTTCAAGTGAATTGAGGGTTTCAGGTTTGATGTCTTCGGCAGCGCCCGGCGTGCCGTTGTTGGTGGTGACAGCGCCAGGCATGCCACCGGATAAGGCTTTAATGAGTTTTCTGCGCTCAGAGCGCGGGGTGTTGGTCTTGGCCAGCAATGCATCAAGTTTGCGAAGCGCGGCTGCAGGCGATTCGTCGCCGTCGCTGACTGCATCAGCAGAAAGCAAGCTGTCTGCCAGTCCCTTCGCCACAGCATCACTGCCACCGATATAGCTTTCCGCGTCCATCAGCTTCTGCACAGCGGCCATATCAAGGCCGGAGCGCGCCGCGTAGATGTCAGCCATAGCGGTATCGAAGGGTTCCAGTGACTGTGCCAGTTCAGCAAAGTCATGACGGTTTCCCATCGCGTATACCCAGCAGTTGTGGATCATCAGGAAGGCACCGCGGCCAATCAGAATATCATCCCCGGCCATCGCAATTATCGAGGCGGCGCTGGCGGCAATGCCCAGCACCTTCACCGTTACATGGCCTTCGTATTCGCGTAGCAGGTTATAAATAGCCAGACCTTCGAACATGTCGCCGCCCGGTGAGTTGATATTCACCGTGACGTCGGCGCCGTTCATCGCCCGAAGCGCACCTGCAATACGTTTAGCTGTTACCCCTTCGCCCCAGTAGTCCTGCCCGATAACATCAAAAACAGAAATGCTGTTATCGTCGGTGGCCGCCGCTTTGATCCCGCCGTCCCAGCGGTCCAGTGCGGACGGTAATGTTTCACAGGTAACGCGCGCGCAGGGGCGACCCGCCGGTGCAACCGGAAGTTGTTTTTTGCTCATCAGGAAAGTGCTCCTAAGCGGCCTGTTTCAGCGGAGATTGTTCAAAGGAAATATCGGGGAATACGTGGTTGTGTAGCTCTCGCAGGGCCAGTGCCTGAACAGCAGGGTTGCTGCTTTCGAGATTTTTCAGTTGCGTCAGGTTGAGCTGAACGGTGTAAATATCGCCCCCTTCAATTGGCGGCATGTTCTCAAGACGACGAACGTCATTACGGGACATCCAGCCATTTTGAAGTGCGCTAGTATAGTAAGCGGCACGGCCCGCGCTGTCGGCGCGCAGCAATCCTTCAACAGAGAATTCCGCGAACACCTCATCATCGCTGTCAAGCAAGCACCGGCCAATCTCCTGCTCAATGTTCACCAGCAGCGGACGAAGAGTGTGGGTCAGGAAAAGGAGGTTCATTCCTTCCAGACTCGATGCCCAGCTACTCTGCTTGGTCGTATGCCCAACCATATAAGGCGGGACACGGAACCAGCGGCAAATCTCTTCAATGCTGAAAGATCGGCTTTCAAGAAGCTGCGCCGCCTCAGGATTCATTGTGACGTTCTGGTACGTCAGTTTGTTTTCCAGCACCATCAGTTTTCCGGCGTTTTTTGAACCGATAAATGCCTGAAGATTCTGGCGCAGACGGTCACGCTGTTCTTTCGTCAACGCATTTTCTGAGGACAGAAAGCCAGTGCTCTGGAGACCATTCTCAAAGATTTTCGCAGCAGCTTCATCCACCGACATAGCCGCGCCAAAAACATCAACACCTGCCATCGTCGGCATCATGCCGCAGACACCATCCAGACCAAATCCACGGATGTGCATCATATTTTTGACCGGGATAATGCGTTCCGTTCCGTCCTCGGTGTATTTGTATTGCAGCGTACCGCCAGAGAGTCTCTTCACTACCATGTTTTGTGGAAGCAAGGGCACCAGCGATACCAGGCGGTTTGCGATGAACTTCTTCTCTACGAAGGCGTTCCCGCGCAGACAGATACTGGCGACAACCATCAACATAAAACGTGATGGCGTCATTTCTGAATTAGGACGACGGCACAGCACCGAATATGCAGGATGGTCTACAGCAGCCTTTCGCGAACCATCAGGCTGGCGCACGTATATTTTCAACGGGAGTGTCGAAATCGACTCGCTTAACAGCCTGACACACGCCCAGACAGCAGAGAGTTTTATCGCTTTATCAGCGGTGACTGTCTTGCCACTGCTGCTGGTGCCATACCATTCGCGCCAGAATTCACCTGTCGTAAGACTGATTGGCACGCCCAGCCAGTTTAACAGGGCGCTTTTCACACGCCCGGGTTGCTTGTTCTTAGCCATCAGATACCCACTATGATCGGTTCGTCAAAAAAGCCCTCAATATCTTTGTTATCCTCTTCATCCCCTTCAGCTGCGCCAACTGCCATAGCGCCAGAAACAACGCCATCAATACGGCCATTACTTCTGCGCTTGCTGAATACCCGGTTACCGTTTTTATCCTCTTCAATAACGGCGTTCGCCGCACACCAGCGCAGGCAGGGATTAAGAACAATGCTGATCCGCTTCTCCATAATCAGTTGCTCGAAAAGCTCAATGGAATGCGGCATCCACAAACCTGATTCAGACGATTTACCAAACCCCTGCCCGTGCGGTACGAGAGGAACCGTGACACCTTCGTCATCCAGCTCAGGGGTCAGGTAGTCAATGTGATAGCGGTCGAAAGCGACTTTTCGTATATCAAACATCGCAGCCAGTTCAGCCATACGCTTTGCGACAAAGCCGTAGTCAATGGCCGTACCGGGAGGCGCATGGATATGACCATCACGCTCCCACACATCGTAAGGAACCCGGTCAACGCGAGCGCGATCATATAAAGTATCTTTCGGGGTCCAGAACTCTGTCAGCATTACGCTGATGTCAGGAAAATAAAGAGAAAGTGATGTAAGGTCCCGCTTGCCAGATAAATCCAGCCCGCCATAGCAGGTTTTCCCCCGTAACTCCTCAATACTGATGTCCTTTTCACAGGCCATCCAGATATCGCCGCTGATCCACGGGTTCTCTGCATCCACCCACTGACAGAAGTTCAGTCGGCGAACCAGGCTTTCTTTCGCAGGCATGCCGCGGGCATCTTCTACCTGCTCGCGCAAATAGTCAGGCTGAAAGGTATGTCCCATGGAGGGATTTGCTTTACCCCAGCATGATTCATCTTTAAAGGGATCGTCGCCTTCATCCAGCGAGCATATAAACGCAAAGAATGCATCGTTCTCACGTTGACCTGCCGCGACCTTTTGCCCGTACTGGTGATAGTCATAACAGACACTGGTTTTGTCATGTCCACTGTTCGTGATCATGAAAATCAGCGCCTGTCGGCGGCCCTTGGTACCTGCACGCATCATTTCTACGGCACGGTTGTCTTTGTGTTCATGTATCTCATCAATCAGCGCACAATGCGGGCGAGGACCAGATTGTCCATCGTCAGAACTGATTGGCCGGAAGAAAGAACCGTTTTGCAGGAATGCCAGGTTCCACTCTTTGCCAGCACCGCCGGATTTCTTGATTCGGGATAGTAACGCAGGAGACTGATCGACCATCGCCACCGCATCACGAAAGAGAATCATAGCCTGGTCTTTTTTAGTCGCTGCAGCGTACACTTCCGCGCGCGGCTCCTTATCAGCCAACATGCAGTAAAGGCCTACGCCAGCAGCAAGCGGGGATTTCCCAGATCCTTTCCCTGATTCAACATATACCGTACGAAAACGGCGGGTTCCGTTTGCTCTTTTCCATCCAAAAATCGAACCAACGATGAAACATTGCCAGGGAAGAAGTAAGAATGGCGCGCCTTCATGCTCGCCGCCATTTAGTTTCAGTACCTGTGCGAAAAAGTTAATTGCCCGGGTAACGGCTTCAACATCCCAAAACAGTCCACGATTTTTCCCGTCTTTAAGGTCTCGCAGATGTCGGTTACATGCATGCCGAATATCAGGACCTGCAATAACGTTACCTTCGGAGACATCCATTGCATACTGTGTAGCTGGATCAACCGAAGAACTGGTTGAGCGGGTCTTCTTCTTTTTCTCCACCATCAACTTTCACCTTCGTTCTGGCGGCCGGAGTGAGACCGAATTCAACCAGGTAGCTTTTAAATCGACGATCGGCATCGGCAAGCATGGCAACCGCCGGATTTGCTTTAATCAAAAACCCCCCTTCAGTCTGCACGGTGTACGTTCGCCCCTCGTCAGTGATCGTGAGGCGCAGCTGCAGAATGTCAGCGTAAATATCACAGAGACGTTCGAGCGCCAGCGTATCGGCAATGGTCAAGATCCCCATGCCATCCAGCAGAACGGTCAGTTTTCCCCACGCCACCTTCCCCCAGTCAGTGAGGTGCTCTGGTGGGCTTGGGATTTCCCGCGCCGGAGTGGGCTCTTTGTCATTAAGTTTGCGTTTGCCCGGGTTGCCGGTTACCACTTTAAGGTGAGTCGGTTTCGGGCGTCGTCCTGCCATCGGAACCTCCCGGAAAAAAACTTTTCATTTCGCGGTTGTGTACAAAAAGGATGGGCGGCGGTCATTCGGAGGCAAGGTGCTGAACTCTTTCCCCACCCTCCCCCTGCCCACTCTCGAATGAGAAATGTTATCGTTTGAACCAGTGCGAAGATGGATCAAGAGGAAGTCCGCTTTCATCACAGCCGATGATTGTGCCGCGCTTCTCCATCCTCTGCTTCGTTGAATCATGGTGCTGCTTGCACAGGCCCTGCCAGTTACTGCGGCTCCAGAAGAGCTTCTGGGCTTTGCTTATGGCGGTCGCATCACGAGAACGAAGCGCCTCTTTCAGTTTGTGGGGGGTGATATGGTCAACTACCGTTGCCGCTGCCACCCTTCCCTGCTCCTGACACATCACACAGAGTGGATGGGCGCGAAGGAAGACCAGGCGCTCTCTGTCCCATTTGCTGCCGTAGATACGTGGTTCTTTATTCACGCAAGCCTCCATGCCCGTCGGCGTTCTGTTCTTGGCGCTGAGTCAGGGTGACGCTCAACAGGTTCACCATCTGCATGATCCACCAGCGAATAGCATGGGTAGATCACATTCCAACCCCAGGCATCACCCACTGCATAGTCAGCAGGCTTACTGCTATCCCAGTTAGCCAGAACATGCTCTATCGACTTAAGAGGCAAGCTGTAGCATACGCCGTGTATCAGACGTGGTAGCGAGATGAAATCAGCCTGATATTTATCAGCAACGATCAGGCGTTCTGCTATCCGCATCTGATATTGGGGCGGGCGACCGGTTCCCAGATAGAAGCTCAACAGCGCTTCAGGAAATCTGTTGAGCCAGTCGGAAACCAGCTCGGTAAAGCCAGGAACGGGGAGCGCGTCGTCTTCCAGCACCACTACCCGGCATGGTTGGCAGGCAGCCCACTCGAGCGCGCGTCGATGATTCCAGTTAGCGCCGTGGTTACCGTCATCAATCAGCAGATGAGCATCCAGCAGCGCAGCAAGACGTTGTGCATGTCCTAAGCGGGTATGATGGCCGACCACCACAAACTTAATGTTTTCAGCCACAAGCTAATCTCCAATGAAAAAAGCCGCACGATGGCGGCTACTTTCTGTATATCAGGGTGTTACTTCACTTTAACCCTGGTTAAAGTAGATGTTCAGCCCGTCAGTGGTGGGACACTGACACACTCATATTAAGAGGGATGGCTGATAACCTCTGCATTAGGAAATAAAAATGGATCAACAAACAGCTTCACTTCTGCAACAAATCGCTAAACTCGAACAGCAGATGGCTAAACAAGGTGCCGCCACAAACTTTGTAATAACTCACATGATCAAGCTTCTCGATGAGCAATCAGGGGATGGTCAGTTTTCTGCCAAACTTAGAGAAACGCTTTCACAGTCTCTGGATAAACTGAATCACAGCCAGTCAGGCCCTATCAAGTCTGCCATCAACGAGTTGCTTCAGCCGTCTATCCAAGAAATGTTCCAACCGAAACCAGAGAAGTTCATTAAATAACAATAAGCGGCCTTCAGGCCGCTTTATTAATATCATCATTCACAACGCTGATAAGCTTTGCAGCAGTTTTTATGGCTTCACCCTCATAATATTCAATCGTACCACCCTCAATTCGAGCAATAAAAACCTCCAGATTGAAGATATTTAACATTGGTACCGCCATCGCCCTTACGCTAACGGTAGCGCTAATAACATCGCCATTAGCGGTGAAAGACGAAACTACTAACTCGTGGTTTTGCATCATTCTTATCCCCGAAAAAATTATTTATGTTTAAACCAGGCGCATTCTTTGCCGATACCATCAGTCTTAAAAACTGTGTGGATGCGCGGGCCGGTAACAATTCGGTCGCCAAAAGACCTAGCGACAATGCCAAAAGCGATCATATCCCCCACCGCGGCGCCAGCCTGTTCTTTCTTCCAGAAACGATAGCTCTCAATCCGGTAGTAAAGACGGATGATGCCGTGAGCGAACGCCATCACATCAGCGCGGGTGCCACCCAGCAGACCAGCGTTAAGCATCACATCGCCGCGGTACGCTTCAATGAATTCCTGATAGATACGCTCAGGATGATTCTGTTTCGCCCAGGTATCAGCGTATGTCTTCGGTTCAGAACCGACATACACCTTTCCGGGCTCCATTTCTTCCCAAGGCGCGTTAAGCATTTCGACATCGGTACCATCGGTACACCAGACAAACCGATATTCAGGATGATCGCGCAGGTGCTGCCAGATGTGCAGCCAGCGCCGGAAGTAGACATTCATTTTCACGTCAGGGACGCGATACAACTCAACGTCTGCCGGTGCCGTCTGCAGCTCATCCACCAGCGCAATACGTCCACAATTCCGAAGCGAGGACGCCCACCCGGTCAGCATGTCACGCGAGGCGGTCATTTTCGTACCGCGCTGAGGGTCAAGCTGGCTGGTCAGTAACGTAGTGATAACGACGTCGCGCTGACGCCGATATTCAACGTAACCGGTAAAGCCGGTATCACGTCGTTCGTTGTGGATCTTCACATTACGTTCCACCAGGGCCTGGCGGTCGGGACTCGGTACCGAACGCTCCACCGCTTCATGCTCATCGAGGGAATGAATCAGCTTGTCTGAATCGAGGACATCAGCGTAAGCCCACGTAGTCAGTCCTGCGTTATGGATACGCAAGGCGAGGTCGCTGTGCTCGTACATGCCGCGACCATAAACCGGATCGAATCCGCCAACCTTCTCGATGGCGCTGCGGTGGTAATACAGCATCACGCCGCGCTGTCCAGTGTACGCCACATGCTGATCGTCACGGTAAAGCACCGAAAGGTCATTCAGCTTGTTGCGGCCAGCCAGATCGAGAAACTGGTAAGCCAGGTGCGGCTCGGGTGATTCGATGTAAGGAAGATGCCAGTTATCGGAGATGGGCCAGGCGTCATCATCCCATAAAAACAAATGCTCACACCCGCCATCCATCAGGGCTGACAGGCTGGCGTTCTTCGAAGCAACAATGCCGAGTGATGTTTCATGGCGAAGCAGCTGCACGCCCTCGGGAACTACCGCTGCAGGTTTTGAACCATCATCGACAACCACCACCAGCGCACCGGCGGGAAGATGCTTCATGTGCTGTTCGAGTGCTCGCTTTAAAACGTCTGCGCGCTGATGCGTCGAAATGGCAATGCCGATCCGTGATGAAACGACGCTGGCGGGAGCGTATGGGACACCATCAATAGTGACCTGCATAAAACCTCCAGCCATTTAACTCTTTATTGCATTGTGAATAGAACCGCCGGGACGCACTTCTTTACGCAAATACTGTTCGATTTTTTCGCTAATAAGGCGGCCTAATACTGTCTCATCGCAAATGGCTGGCACCTTGAGAGACATTAATTCATCCACCATCTCCTCGGTGTACTCTGTTGCCTCAGGGGTAAGATAACTGGAAACTACAGCATGAACTTTTTCGCGAGTTGTTTTATCCGCTCCATCAACGTTGATACGCATGTTGCAGTTGTACGTAATGTGGCCGCCGGTATCAGAATCGACTTTTGCGCTAACGGCAGTGTCTGGTTGAATGAAAGCATCCTTGATAAATACCCGTCCACCCTTCATGGTAAATGGGGATAAATCAGCAAGCGCCTTGCCAAATTCCTTCGTCAAACGTCTGTGCTTGATGTATTCCACCGCCTCACGAATTTCGTCAGGAGTGAAATCCGCTTTAATAGCGACCCAGCGACCGTCCATGAAAACAACCGCTACTTTTTCACGTTCTGTATTGCCAAGCTGCTCATAATGTCGAGCCAGAGCAGTATCGAGGGCATCAGCAATGATTTTTTCACCCATGATTTATTTCCTTTTAGGCGTGAGCCTGTCGCACGGCAAAGCCGCCGAAAGTAATCGGTTTGCCCAGGCTCACAGCTGAAAGACTTTCTTTGATGTGCGCGTGCGATGCGCATTAAAAAGCCCCGCGGATGCGAGGCTGTGAGAATTTGCTACGGTTAAAGTCCAGAGGAGAGACTGTGTCAGAACCTCATGGATGAGGCTCTATTTCCCCTGGGTCTGCTTATCCCACTCCTCGCGGAACTTGGATGGGTTGTCGAAACCTTCACTGCACTGGTTGATTTTCATCATTTCGCCCTTTCTCAATTTTTCGAATTGCCGCCCGGTCGATGTTGCACTGCCCGACTATCCCGTAAAGCGTCGCGTTCATCGAAACACTGTCACCGTATGAGGGTTTGTCTGGCAGATCCGGCACATCAATGCGCGACGTCAGCTCCACCGGCAGGCTCAGGACCGGCTGCTTTATCACCCGGTATTCCACGGGCGGCTTCTGCTGCTGCGCGCAACCGCTCAACAGCGGCATCAGGAACAGGAGCAGCAGCGCACTTATCTGCCGCCAGATAGCGCTTAATTTCGCTCTGTAGCATTCGGTTCTGCTTGGCCGATTCAGCTCTTTGCTCTGCGACCTCAGACATGACCACGTTTTGCCTGTTAACGGCGCCAGCAAGCTCTTTAACGCTCCCCGCCAGATCGTCATTTTTAGCCCTCAGGTCGTTGATCTGCACATCCTTGCTGTCGTTAAGTTGTGTCAGCCTTTCGTTCGTCGCCGTCAGCTGATGATTGCGGGCATTTAGCCCCCACAGGCAGATAGCGACAAGGATGATGAACGCGCAAGGAATGAGAATGTGCGCATTGTTTTTGAAAATGCGGAATAAACTGATTAACCCGAACATAAAACCCCCTTAGCTCTAGTCAAGCGGGCTTTCCTGTCCTCCAGTCCGTTGGTACCACCGTTGATGATTCTGGTGATGCGGCTAACATCATCTGATTCAGCGATAGCGTTAAGTCCGTGATTGCTCCACCAGGCAGCTGCGGATTCAGCAGCATATTGAGGCTGAGTAAGTAGTTCCGGGCTCTTTACGATATCAACGCCAAGCTGATTCACCAGCGCGGCGTAATTCGCTTTCCCCGTCACCTGAATCAGGCCGCGCCCTCGGTAACGATATCCATCACCGCTGTTGCGATCGCCGTTCCCGTTGCGGTTGGCGTAGATGATGCTGCCAATCATTTTCTGGTCGGCAGGGTGAGCACTCTGGCCCGAGTCAACGCGGCCATATTTAAAAGCGTCTTCCTGGCTGATTCTATTGCCGAACATTGCCAGCAATGCACCGTAGCGGTAATTCAGGCTCTCTTCCACATGCACGAAACCAGATGATTCATGCCCCACCTGCGCGAGGAAATGCGCCTGCCTTAACGGTGTGCTTATGTCGAACTTCTGCATTGCTGCCAGCACGACTGGAAACCACTTTCCGGCCAGCGCCGAACTTACGCCTGTTGCTTGCTGGAATTTACTGAGGGTCAGCATTTGCTTTGTCTCCCGGTTCATTCAGGCCAAGGCGACGGCGCGCATAGGCGAAAAGAGAATCCACCCCGACATACCCGACGCCCGCCGAGATCGGCCAGCAAAGTTCAGGGGGAAAATTCCAGTTGAATATTGCCCATATAGCCGTAAGTGTCGGCTGAGCGAAGAAACAAAGAATTCCGCACATCGTTGCGCCGGCGATCCGGTCTTTCCACTTTGATTTCGCGCCGCGCGAGGTAGCGAGTATCGACATGACAAAAGCCAGTACCGAATAGCCAGCTTCGTTTTTGTGGTTTACAAGCCACGCAAGCATCACCGCCCAGGTATCTGGTCTGTCTTGCATAGTGGTTTTCTTCATGTTCGCACCTGCTTGGTGCTGGTTGGTTGGGTCAGGCCCTCGGGACGATTTAACAACAAGGCATGTCGAGGATGTTTCCCAGGACCTGAAAACAAAAAGGCCACCAGAGGGCAGCCTTAGAAATGAAAAAGCCCCACCGAAGCAAGGCTATTTGAATTGAGGCACCTCATCCAACAAACCACCCGAGGTTAATTGGATTTTGACGAGATGCTTTTGGATGAGCGCTGAACCCAAAGGTCAGTATTTTCACACAGCAATTTTGCAAAAAGCAGCGCTCATTCAAAACTGGATGCTTTTCAGTCACTCCGGGGAACCCATCATCGCAGACTGAAAAGCTTTAACTGGAGCGGACAGCGGGAATCGAACCCGCATCATCAGCTTGGAAGGCTGAGGTAATAGCCATTATACGATGCCCGCATTATGGTGCCGACTACCGGAATCGAACTGGTGACCTACTGATTACAAGTCAGTTGCTCTACCTACTGAGCTAAGTCGGCAGTGGTCCGCCACCGGAGCCTCGAACCCCGTACCACAACATCTGGGTTGCCGCTCTTCCCGATGAGCTAGTGGCGGTATGGTGGCCCTTGCTGGACTTGAACCAGCGACCGGGCGATTATGAGTCGCACGCTCTAACCAACTGAGCTAAAGGGCCGGGAGCGAGATGATACATAAGTCAAACTAACCACGCAATAACAATGGTTTTTTATGGTTGCCCCTCTCTCCGTCTGATATTGTTGATTAGCCAAAACCGCAACGTTAAACGGGGTAAAAATGAGTAATTACTCAGACCTTTTCCAAATAATCAAAATCAGAGTTTGCCAAAACAACAATGTTCCCGCATCGTCACTGGCTGGAACAAATAACTACCGAGCTAACCAGGTATGGTATCGAATTGGCCAGATATTCACGCTGGAATGCGTCCTCTCCGAGTACAGAAAATGTCACTCATCAGATTATTACCTGCTGGACAACGAAAAGGCTCTTCATCACCTAATATTTCAAATTACAAAATGGAAACTGGAGGACATCAGGAAGCTGCCTCTAAATGACAGTCTATTTATTGTCTCAGACAGGTTAAAATCTGATTACATGCCCGCAGAAGCTGCTGAATACCTCCGCTCATTAAAACTTCCTGTCAACCATTATCCTGTTGATGAATTCTCAGCAGCGGATTGGGATCCCAAGGAAAACTCAGTTTTCCTTCAAAGCCATCCTTAGACAATCGTTCAATTTCCACAGAAATTTCATTGAGCCGTTCTTCCAGAGCGGCCTTTTCTTTCACCAGACAATTGAAGTGGGCAAGGTGGGTTTTCTGCTGCCCGAGCCAGCCTTCAAGCTCCTCAGGCATCATACCTGGGTTAAAAAAATACGGCTGTTGCTTACCGTCTTGCATTGCAGACCTCCAGAAAAGCAAAAACCCCGCCGAGGCAGGGTTTCAATGTTTAATTTCGTTTGGACGGTATCTTCCACGATTAGAAGCATACATGACAAGTTCGGACAAAATCAAGCTTAAAGTCGCTAATATGCTAAATTTTGTTCACATCATCACGAAAGCGCGTTGCGTCCTGAAACGCCAAGTCTGCTTTTTGTTCTTCCCTGTGGCAGACATCGACAAGCACCTCCAGAAACGGTTTCCAGTTACGGGTCCACGTTCTGACGTGCAGATCCGGGACTCGCTTCAGTATCGCTTTATAGGCTGCAGTAGACGGCACCCCAGAAAATCCATTTCCGCTGCAGCGCTCACAGGTTTTAAACACCGGCGCGCCGCGCTCGCTAGTGGCTTTGCGGTCTAGCACCTCTCCTTTACCACCACACCGACAGCGAGCGCTGATTGTTCCCTTGCCTTCGCAAGCATCACAGACTGCCGGTACAACCTCTGTTACCTCTGTCCACTGCTCCCAGTCAGACGGACGAACGGCACGGGATCGGCTGGCCCAGTATGGCGCTTTACCCCATGGGTACGAAACCATACGGGTGTCCTGCTCGCGTATTGTCCGTCCGGTACCACTGCAGCTGTGACATGTCACGCTGGTAGCCGCCGAGCGGGAGTAATCAGCAAAGGCAAATTGCGCAAGCATCTGCATACACCATCCGAACTGCCCACCAGCTGCTTTGCGAACATTCTTCGGTGCAGCATCCATCGCATATCGCGCCAGCGCTTGAACTGCGAGCTGTTCATCCGTTTTGCTGATACCAGCCTTTCCGAAGAAAGCAGCCAGGCCGAAGCGCGCACGGCTGCTGGTGGTGCCAATCGCCGCCATTACATCTGTACCGGTAAGACGATCCGGAGAGGTTCCTTTCACGTCGTCGCTGATGTGCATTCCCTGAGGGCTAAAGTGTTTGAGTGCAGACTCGAGCTTCACAATGATTTCCTCCGGAAGTGGGATGTATGGATTATCTCACTTATTGCAATGCGCATCCATTTTATTGCATTAAACGAAACACCGTTATTCTGCATTGTGCGCACCGATAAGATTGAGGTATACGGCATCACTGTCTGCGTTCATAAATCCCTGATGTCGCTCACTTTGCAGATACCATTTGAGAACATTCAGGGCTTCATCCCGGCTTACTGGCCTGATAATTTCCAGTTGTTTATCCAGCCAGCTTTCTCGATCGCTGACCGGCCCGCCGTCTCCGCTCAGTTCGTTGGGGGCAATTTCTCTTTTGGCAGCATCCCGCATGCGATAAACCCAATCCCAGCACTGAAACTCACGCACTACGTCTGACAACGTATAAGGTGCTGGCAGTACATCTGTAATCATCTCAAAGGATTTTTTCTCGCGGAGTTCCATCACCTCGGTTACACGTTCACCTTCGATTCGTCCTTTGCGCTTTTCTTCTTCAGTCCAGCCATAACTGTCGCTGTACAGCCAGCCCAGCGCACTCTCCAGCAACTTTTCCGGTAGAGTTAACTCATCGTAGATCGCTTCATAACTACCAAACACACCGCGCACCTCTGAAGCGCGAGCTGCCTGTTCACGCGCCCGCTCTATAAGGTGCTGTGGGTTATCCATCATCAGTGTGCCAAACACAATGTTTAACCCATCGACACCATTTGACTGAAGATAGCGGGTATAGCGATCCTGCGCTTCCTTCGGGGTAATGGTCAGTTTCTCCAGTGCGGCCTGTGCAGCCTCAAGGTGAGCCGGCTCATTGAGTTTTATTACCTCCAGCACCCAGAGATAAGCATCCGTCTGTTTATGTCCGGTGATAACCCGTTGCAGGGGCAAAGGTTTGATAGTCGCCAGTTCAGTGTTGTATTTCGGCTCCGGGATAGTGAAAAGAGCCCGGTGCTCAGGATTGTCGCGAAATAACCCGGAGCGACGACAAAGGCTTTTCACCGTATTTAGATTAACGCCGGTTTCACGTGAGATAGTTTTATACCCTCTGCCGCTGCGTTTAAGGCTGAATATTTGCTGTTTGATATCATCGTTCATTTGCACACCCTGTATGCGGGCGGGTTGCCCCGCCCCGTCTGTTATCAGAAAGGCACATCATCTGCAAAATCGTTACCCGGTACAGGTTGCCCGCCAGTGTTTTTCTTCCGGCCTCCCGGGCGCACGGTCTTTGCGCTAATGACAGAATCAGCCACCATCTGATAACCCGTCTGCAGAACGCCATTATTCCCCTTCCATTGACTGGCCTGCATGGCGCCCGACACGCTGATCAGATCGCCTTTCTGATGTTTCAAAAGATAGTCCGCTTGTTTTCCGAACGCCGTCACCGCCAGCCAGAATGTCAGTTCACCACTCTCGGCATCCCGGCAGGGAAGTGCCACCGCCAACCGGG
>AGFS01024172.1_pt1 | contig 27861 bp, 27 predicted proteins | sample 305828 | NCBI WGS metagenome assembly AGFS01 (sample SAMN02954281, study PRJNA62041) | ant fungus garden metagenome | biome: terrestrial; feature: Atta colombica fungus garden; material: fungus garden; isolation source: Atta colombica fungus garden top | host: Atta colombica | place: Panama: Gamboa...
CTTACCATTGATAATGTTAGAGGGATCCAGCATGACATCCGGTTTTTCCAGTGACGCCAGGCGGAAATCCGGCAGAGGCTTACCCACCAGCGCCGATTCAAGCACGGTAGGATCGTCGCCGTCGCTGTTGCGCATTAGTTGCCACATCAGCGCCGCCGCCAGAATCAGAAAGATAGCCAGCGGTAAATATAAGACTTTGCGGTTCATGACGCGTTCTCCGGCAGTGATTTACGTAAGCGGTAACGTGGGTCCAGAATGCACAGCACGCCGCCAAACGCCATTAACATCCCGCCGAACCAGATCCAGCGAACAAAAGGTTTATAGTACAAGCGCACCGCCCAGCTACCGTCGGCCAGCTCTTCACCCAGCGCAGCGTACAGGTCGCGTACCAGCCTGCCGTCGATGGCGGCTTCGGTCATTTCCATGCGGCTGCTGCTGTAAATGCGCTTCTCCGCCCGCAGCGTACTCACGTGACGGCCATTCTGCGAAACTTCGATCACCCCTTCACCGCCAAAGTAGTTCGGCCCGGTGATATCCCGCACGTCACGGAACACAAAGTGATACTGGTGGATATCGACGCTATCGCCCGGCTTCATCCGCACGTCGCGTTCGATGCTGTAATTCTGACTGAAGGCGATGCCAATGACGGTGACCACCAGCCCTACGTGGCCGGCGACCATTCCCCAGTGACTGCGTCCGAGGCGGGTCAGCCCGCGCCAGAAGGGGTGGCGGTCGGTGGCGCGCTCCACCACTTCCATCACGGTAAGCACGAATGCCCATAGCGACATCAGCAGGCCAACCACGGTCATGGCTTTAATACGATCCTGCATCAGCCACGGCAGTGCGATGGCCAGTACGATGGCAACCACCGCGGCAATCAGCAGCCGCTTACGCAGCTTGTGGAATTCATCGCGACGCCAGCGCACCAGCGGCCCGATGCCAAGCAGCAGCGAGAACGGGATCATCAGCGCAATAAAGAGGGAATTAAAGAACGGCTCGCCGATAGAAATGCTGCCTAATCCCAATAACTTATGTATCAGCGGCAGCAGCGTTCCCAGCAGTACCACCAGCATGGCGGCAATCAGCAGCACATTGTTGCCCAGCAGCAGCGACTCGCGCGACCACAGTTCGTGACGCACCCGGGAGCGTACCTTGCCGCCTTTGATGGCGAATAACAGCAGCGAACCGCCGATAGTGATCACCAGCAGCGCCAGAATAAACATGCCGCGCGTAGGATCAGAAGCGAAGGAGTGTACGGAAATCAGTACCCCGGAACGCACCAGGAAAGTGCCCAGCAGGCACAGCGAGAACGCCAGAATCGCCAGCAGCACGGTCCAGGATTTAAAGCTGCCGCGCTTTTCGGTGACCGATAGCGAGTGGATCAGCGCGGTTCCCGCCAGCCACGGCATCAGGGAGGCGTTTTCTACCGGATCCCAGAACCACCAGCCGCCCCAGCCGAGCTCATAATAGGCCCACGCAGACCCCAGCACGATACCGACCGTCAGAAAGCTCCACGCCGCCAGCGTCCACGGCCGTGACCAGCGCGCCCACGCGCTATCAAGACGCCCGGTCATCAGCGACGCAATGGCGAAAGCGAAAGCCACGGAGAAGCCCACGTAGCCCATGTACAGCATAGGCGGGTGGAAGATCAGCCCGATATCCTGCAACATCGGGTTCAGATCGCGCCCTTCGATGGGGAAATCAGGTAGCGTGCGCACGAACGGATTTGAGGTCAGCAGGATAAACGCCAGGAAGCAGAAGGAGATCATCCCCATCACCGCCAGCACGCGCGAAGAGGCTTCCAGCGGAATATTACGGCTCAGGGCCGCGACCGCGCAGGTCCAGCCGCTCATCAGCAATACCCACAGCAACAACGATCCCTCGTGCGCCCCCCAGGTCGCCGCGACGCGATACCACACCGGCAGCAGCGTATTCGAGTTACTGACGACATACAGAACGGTGAAGTCATTCACCACAAAGGCGTACACCAGAATGAGAAACGCCCCGAGGATGGCGGCAAACATCGCTACCGACAGCGGCTTCGCCAGCGCCATCATCCGCGCATCCTGCCGCATCGCGCCCCAACTGGGAAATAGCGCCAGCAGGCAGGAAATGCCCAATGCCAGGCACAGCAGGAAGAGGCCGATTTCAGGGATCATTGCGCGGCTCCCTGCGGCTTCTCAGCCGGATGATGATTCTCTTCCATCGCTTCTTTCACTTCCGGAGGGGTGTAATTTTCATCGTGTTTCGCCAGTACTTCTTTCGCGCGGATATGCGTCCCGTCCTGCAGCGTCCCCTGGGCTACGACCCCCTGCCCTTCGCGGAACAACGCCGGCAGGATCCCGGTATAGCTCACCTCGACGACGCCGCGGGCATCATAGAGTTTGAAGGTCACATCGAGGGTTTTATCGTCACGCTTCACGCTGCCGGGCATCACCATGCCACCGATACGTAGACGCTGCCCCGGCTCTGGCTTCTGGCCATTTTCCCGTTTGCCGTATATCACTTCGCCCGGTGTATAGAAGAGATCGATATTGGAGCTTAATGCATACATCACCAGACCAACGGTCAGCGCCAGCCCCCCAATCACTCCGCAGGCGAGCCAGAGACGTACTTTACGCCGAGGATTCACAACGCATCTCCCTTCATTGACCTTTGCTTACGCGCCGCCGATACCCGGCGCTCGCGCGCCATCTGCCGGCGTATATCCGCCAGTAGCGCCCGGCGCTGCCAGCGGGTGTGGATGAACAAAATCAGCAACGCGATGACCGTCACTGCAACCGCCAGCCAGACATAAAAGGCGTAGCCGCCCATCTGCCAGAAATCGCTCCAGGAGTGAAAAGCGCTGGTCATGAGTTCTCCTCACGCTTACTTGCGCCAGCCAGCGCCACGACCCACGGGCGGCGGCGCTCCTGCAACAGAATTAAATTACGCATACGCATTAATGTCAGAGTAATAAAGAGGAATAAGAAACCGAAAATGGTTAAACGCAACGGCATGCGCATCGACGGGTCGATGGTTTTCTGCATATTGGTCGAGCCCTGATGCAGGGTGTTCCACCACTCCACGGAATAATGAATAATCGGCAGGTTGACCACCCCGACCAGCACCAGTATCCCGGCGGCGCGCCCGGCCAGCCGGCGATCGTCAAAAGCGTGATACAGGCCAATCACCCCGACGTATAAAAACAGCAGGACCAGTTCGGATGTCAGACGCGCATCCCACACCCACCAGGTTCCCCACATCGGTTTTCCCCACGCGGAACCGGTCACCAGCGCTATAAAGGTATAAACCGCGCCTGGCAGCGCCATCGCCATCACCGCTTTATCCGCCATTTTCATCTGCCAGACCAGGCCGACAAAAGCGGTCACGGCCATTGAGCCGTAAATCCCCATCGACCACATCGCCGCCGGGACGTGCAGATACATGATGCGATAGCTTTCACCCTGTTGATAATCTGCCGGGGCGTAGACAAATCCCCAGACGCAGCCCACCACCAGAAACAGCGCGCTGAGGATAGCCATCAGCGGAATGCATCGTCCGCATACGCTATACAGGCGCTCTGGAATGGCGAGTTGATGTAACACTTTCCACATTTTTTTTGCCTCATTGCCCCGAGGGAACGGGAATTATTGCACGCTAATTCTGAGTGCCGCCGCGGTAGCAAACGGACTTAAAGTGGCGCTTCCTGCCAGAAAGGCGCCAAGGATGGCCATATAGCCGTCAACCGGTAACTGCATCTGCGCCGCGCCCACGGCGGCGGTGGCGAAAATCAGTAACGGAATCATCAGCGGCAGCACCAGCAGGCTCAGCAATACGCCGCCGCGCCGAAGGCCGACGGTCAGCCCCACGCCGATGGCGCCAATAAAGCTCAGCGTTGGCGTGCCCATCAATAGCGTCAGGGCCAGCACCTGCCACTCCGCCGTCGAAAGTCCAAATAACATGGCGATCAGCGGAGAGATTATCAGCAGCGGCAGCCCGGAGACCACCCAATGCGCCGCAATCTTTGCCAGCACCACCAGCGACAGCGGTACCGGCATCAGCATCATTTGCTGCAGCGAGCCATCCAGCCAGTCATCGCGAAACAGCCGGTCCATTGCCAGCAGCGAAGAGAGCAGCGCCGCCACCCACACAATGCCCGGTGCAATCTGCCGGAGCAGCTGCGGTTCAGGGCCGATACTGAGGGGGAACAGGGTGATAATAATCAGGAAAAACCACAGCGGGTTGATAATTTCGGCGTAATTGCGAAAGGCAAGGCGCAGGTCGCGCCAGAATATCTGCTTGATCATGCCGCAGCCGCCTCATCGTCATTCAGCATAATCGTGCGTAAGGGAACGCAGAGCGGGCGCAGGGGTTGATGGGTGGTCAGGATGACCGCACCGCCCTGGCCGACGTGCTGCTCCAGCCGGGTGGTCAGCGTTTGTACGCCAGCCGCATCGAGCGCGGTGAAGGGTTCATCTAAAATCCAGAACGTCGCCCGGCTGAGCCATAGTCTCGCCAGCGCGACGCGCCGCTGTTGCCCGGCGGAGAGTTGCGCTACCTGAACATCTTCAAAGCCCACCAGCTCAACCTGCGCCAGCGCCTGCCAGCGCGCCTCAATGGTCGCCTCGGGATGGTAAAAGCGCAGATTTTCGTCCGCCGTGAGCGCCCCTTTCACACCAACCTGATGACCGAGCCATAAGAGCTGCGCGTGCCAGCTATCGCGAGTACGCCGCAGCGGTTTGCCCTGCCAGAGAATTTCCCCTTCTTCTGGCGTCGATAACCCGGTTAAGAGATGTAATAACGAGGTTTTTCCCGCGCCGTTGGGGCCTGAAATTTGAATAATCTCGCCTGGCTGTACCGAAAACGATAAGTGGGTAAAAAGGGTTCGTTCATCCCGCAGGCAGGCGATATTTTGTATGTCCAGCATCAGAAAGCAGGTCCAGTCCGGGCGTCAGCGCATTCAAGTGCCTTATTATAACGAAAGAAAACAATCTGTTTTGCTGAATGTATTAAAAATTTTATACCGGAGCTAAGCGGGTAAAAATGCTAAAAACACATAATCGAACATGCCAGTAGCGGTTGCATTTTCACCACTACCGGCATTCCCTTCTTTAGCGATGCAAGCGTAAGGTGCTGGCAATAGAGGATATTGCCGCAATAGCGCAGGCGAAGCCAAACACATAAACGGCAAACTGTGCGCCGCCTGGGCCGGTTAAGCCGTTCAACAGCGCAATGACCATCGCCACCAGCGCCGCACCGATGGACTGCCCTGTCGTCCTGGCCGTTGATAGCACGCCGGAGGCCGTTACCGTGCGATTTGCTGGAACATTGGCAAACATCTCCTTGTTGTTTGGCGGCAGGAATAAGCCATACCCCACCCCGCAAACGGCAACGCGCCACAAGAAATCATTCACCGTCGCGGCGTGCGGCAATAGCGCCAACGACCCTAAGCCAAGACAAAAGATAACCACCCCGACGGTAGAAATTTGCGTCGGATTAAAACGGTTTGACAGTCTTCCCGCTACCGGGGCGCAGAAGGCGACAGCTACCGGCCACGGCGTAAAGATAAACGCCGATTCAAGCACTGAATAGTGATAGCTATGTTGCAACACAAACGGTAAGCCAACCAGCGCCATTCCCTGAGCCACGAACATAGAGACGGATGAAAGCACAGCAAAGCTATATTGCCGTGAACGAAATATATCAAGCGGCAATAAGGGGTGCTTTGCTCGTGTCTGGACGATAATAAAGAAAGCAAATAACGCCACTGACGCCGCCGCACAATAGATAAGCGTCAGGCTCTCCCAGCGGCCAATTTGATCGACTGCCACCACCATCAAGCCCAATGCTGCTGCCGAACTCAGAGCCCCAGCCCAATCAAAGCCCTTCTCCTTTTCGTTATCCGCCCCTAATGAAATCAGGGAGAAAATAATCGCAGCGCCGCCAAGCGGGATATTGATATAGAAAAGCCACGGCCAGGAAAGATACGAAATGATAAGTCCGCCCAACGCCGGACCGATTGCCGTGCCAACCGCAAAGGCCAGCGCATTCAGCCCGAATATCGTTCCTAGCGCGCGAGGTGGAAAAATAACCCGATATAATCCCAGCCCCACGCTTATCATGACCGCATAACTTACCCCTTGTAGTATCCGCATGGTAACCAGTACGCCAAAGGTCGGCGCAAGGCTACAGCCCAGCGAAGAGAGCGTAAATAACACCATTCCCGCCGTGTAAAAACGCTTCTCACCGATTCTGCTGCCCAGCGACGCGCAAATCAGCATCGTCGCCGCGCTGGCTACCTGATAGCCGTTGGTGATCCAGATACTGGACGCCGAATCGACCTGTAACGCACTGGCAATGGTGGGCAATGCGATATTGACAATAGAGCTATCCAGCGCCGCCATCAGCACGCCAATTAATATGGCCGCGGCGGCTAAATAGCGCCTCGGCGCCTCAAAACCTTGATCAAGTGTACTACTACTTACCAACGACATATCCGCAGGTCCTTTATTAGAATGAAATTACGCGCACAGACTTTCGCTCGCGACGCTCGCCCCTTCGAGATAGGTCAGCATCCCAAGCATAAGTACCTCCTCAGGCCGGGCGATAACCGGAGAGCGCGGCGTTTTCCACGGCTGCTTGCTGCCATTAATACGGATGCTCCTGAGGAAGCAGTAAGCGGTGAGGACATAAAAGCGATGACGCATATTCTCGCCCATTATCGGCAGCAGCCCGGAAATACCGCCAATTTCCGGAATTTCGCTGAGAATATTGCCGTAATCCTGTTTCGCCAGAACAAACATGAGTGCGTCAGACATCGGTACCATTTTCACTGCGTCTTCAACCTCGGCTGCCAGCTCATGCCAGAACGAAAAAGCAAAGCGCGAAAAGCCGAAAAGGGGATCGAGGCCACTGACGGAAAAATCAGGATCGATGAAATGAGTCAATGAACGTTCTTCGTCATAAAGCACGTTGCCAAAGTGAAAATTGAAATGAGCCTTTTCTACCGATCGAAATTCTTCACCACGCGCCATCTCGATCGCTTTTTCGATAACCTCTCTGGCGGTAATGCTAAAACGGACGCCATTCAGTAAAACCGGTTTATCAAACAGATCGTGCGCAAATCGCGTAGCTTCCCACTCCTCCTGCAACCTGGCAGGCATATCGCTGACCCGTGCAGGTTGGTTTTCTATCTCCAGTCCAATCGCGGTTTGGATGTTCTCCAGTGCATTCAGAACTATTTTGCGCCGCGCCGCGAGCGTCCTTTGTTCATCAAGCACGATAGCCGATAGCGGAAGTGAGGCTTTCTTTTCCAGAACATAAAACTGACGTCCGGCGGCAACTCCCTCGTGTAACACCGGCACCATCAGTTCCGGATAAAGAGCATGTAACGCGCGGATTTGCTCAACCTCAGCCTTTAGCTTGCTATTAAAATCAGGAGACATGGCGGTTTTCACCACAAAACCAGAATTTAAAAAATCAACGGTATGGGAACGTGTCATTTTTCAATCTCCTGAAAGGTTGCCACCGGTAGACCTTGGGCAATATTGCGCGCAACGGCGCGAACAACTGCGGTATACCCTACCGAATTGTTAACAAAGGACTGGATAATCACTTCGCTCAGATTCTGCTTCGCCAGATATGCGGGTCGAAGAATGAGTAAATGGTTAGCGTCAGAGAGAATTGTCGAACAGCGGCGCTCATAAGCATAAGCGCGTCCCCCAAGAGGCGACCGCGAGGCCATCACTACATGAGGATGCAGCTTGTTCACGCGCTCAATAGCGGCTTCAATTAAACCAGTCGTTAAAGCACCGTTATCTTCGACGATAAAGCGGTTAATCTGATAGCCAGGGGCATGAACTGGCGCGCGAAGCGACACCGTATTCACCAACGGCGCCCACGGCATAACTTTTTTCTGGCTCATGGCAATTTGCGAGAAGCTGGGACGCAGATTGTCGCGAGCATCCTGCATACGGCCTTCAAAGGAGCGAGTGCCAAGTACGCCATTCGGCGTATCTGGATGCACAATATCGGTTTCAACCGACACAATTTGCGAAGCGTTGCCATGGATAGCATTTAGTGCCTCAACCACAACACGTAATGAAGCATGCATCCCATTGGTCTGGCAGGAACCCAGACAGTACATACCAGAACTTACTACCTTACGCTGAATCGTACTGATATCGTCACTCGTCAGATCGCCAAGGCAGCCATAAATACTTTTTAGGCTATCAGCCTCAGCGACACCCAGCACTACATTGGCCAGCTCCTGCATGTTGCGAGCCACAGGACTGTGCTGATCCATATCCTGTTTGCTGGTGGCAATAAAACCGATATCAAAGCGCCCGTTAACGGGTGGGCACACTTTGGCTAAATCGCCAAAGAAGAAATGAATTTCACGACCGTCAATTTGCAACGTATCGTCATTGATTATCTCGACCCGGGATTGAATGCCAGGTTGCGCCATCGCCAGACGCGCCACAATGCCATCAATCGGACGTAACTCCGGATAGTGTTTATCAGTAGCAGGCGGATTCGTTACTACGGTCTGCACCACGAAACCATCATTCTGCGGATCGTTTTGAATCAACAGATTTGCGCCAATCTCTGCACCACAGCCAACCAGTATTGCCTTTTTCACTTCATTCACCTTTAGCGTTATAAATTTATGTCAATGATTCAGAAATGGATTAATGCCAGGAAAAAAGTTTCAGGAACTCATTAACAGACATAGTCTCAAGCGCCGGGCCAGTGGTCAGGATATCGGCCAGTCTGTCCGCCCGATCGCGGAGCGGGCTGTCTGAAAGATTCAGATGGAATTTGGTTAACAGTGCGTCAAAACACTCCTCACGACGGCGGACGTGACCAAGCGGATATTCAATAAGCTCGGCAATCTCCTCCGTCATTCCACGACATTTAATGTACAGCGCATTCGGGATCGCGCGTTTTTCTGGGTCGTAGTAGCTTTCGGTAAAAGAAGGACGTTCAGTGCAGGTAATTTTGTGGCGTAAGGCTTCCAGTTGCGGATCGCAGGCCAATGGCTCATGGAAATCCCTAATCGTCAGATTTCCAGTTTGTAGCCCTACCGCTACCATATATTGCAGGCAGTGGTCGCGATCGGCTGAGTTATTCAGCACACCTGATTTATCAATAATTTGAATCGCCGGACGCGTCGTTTCTACGCGAACATATTCGATTGATTCAGGTGAATAACCGGCGGCAAGTATTTTTCCACGCAGGTTAATTGCCGCCTCGACCGCGGTCTGAGCATGATATTCAGCAGGATTGGGAACTTTAAACAATATATTATTGATGACGAAGTCTGAGAGATCTCGCGTCAGGTTGAACGACTGACCGCGTAGCACCGCGTCATCAAATCCCCAGCGTTTAGCCGTTAACGCCGTCGGATACCCCATTTCATCTGCCTGGGCAAACAGCGCCAATTGCAGTCCGCGAGCTGTGGCATCGCCGGCGGCCCATGATTTACGGGTGCCTGCATTAGGTGCATGTCGGTAAGTTCTGAGCGCATGGCCATCAATAATCACGTTGGAAAGCGCACTCAGCGCCTGATCCTTCGATAATCCCATGATCTGTGCAGCTGCAATCGCCGAAGCCACCTTGACCAGCACGACATGATCAATACCTAGCGCATTAAAACAGTTCGACAGGCACAGTACGCCATGAATTTCATACGCCCTGATCATGGTGTTCAGAACCGCCGCCATACTTACCTCTGGCTGGGCGCTATCGGAGAGGCTCCGCCACGCGGCAGCGGCCAGGATTGCCCCAAGGTTATCGGACGGATGTCCCCACTCTTGCGCCAGCCAGGTATCGTTAAACTCAAGCCAGCGGATCATCGAACCAATTTGAAAAGCCGCTTCGATTGGCCCTAACCGCAATGGCGTCCCCATGACCGGGACCCCCTGAGGGTTGCGACTGAATTGCGCGCTGCGCATGAGTCTGGAACAGTCGGCATCTGTAGAGGCGGCTATCGCACAGCCTATTGAATCCAGCAGACAAAAACGCGCCATCCGGAGCGTCTCATTATTAAAGGCTGTTTGCTCGTAGGCATAATCAACCAGATCGATCATTATTTTATCAAACTCAGCGTGCGCCATGTTTTATCCCATAAACGAAATGAAGGTTTCATCAATACGAGTAATAAAGGCCAGAAAAGCGAGATGACTGAACACAAGAGGATGCGTAACCACTTGATTATAAAATGAATAATTGGCCTTACTGATTAAATCGTAATTGGCGCAGCAATAAAAAACCAGCGAATAAAATCGAGGTATTCATCGAAAAGATTGATACCTTAATGATATTCAACAGAGCATGGCTCATTGCAATGGAGATTCAGGGCATACGAATTGATATACGAATAAGCTTATTGATGTCGAACGCCTTCGCTGTGACGCTCTCTGGCCAGCACTACCAACACTGGCAATTAGAAACATGATGACAAAACAAACGTCACAAATTATAAATACAATTGCAACATTAAACTAACCTTTAGCATGAGGTCTCAAATGAAGCTAAGTGAACTTCTTGCGTTCGTGACGGTGGTGGAGACAGGGAATATAACCCAAGCCGCAGAGCGCCTGAATCGAGTGCAATCAAGCATTTCCCACCGAATACGAAGTCTCGAGGACAACCTGGATGTCACCCTGTTAGACAGGAAAACCGAAGGATGCACTCCCACAGCGCAAGGCCAGATACTTTATGAGTATGCACTCAAAATTCTGAACCTGGCGGACGATTGCAAAAACAACATTTCCTACTCTAAAAGCAGTCAGTTAACGATAAGAGTTGGAATAATTGAATGTTTACCCCCCTATATTATTAGTTCCTTGATTGATTTAGGCCAGGAGCTGGGCTGGAACATCGACATATCAATCGGCAACACAATTAGTTTGCTCAGCGCCTTTGATAAAAACGAATTTGATGCGGTAATTATTGGCGCCGGATTTTCCAATACACAACATGCACGTTCCATATTGCTCTCAAGCGAGCTGGTAATTATCACCGAGAAAAATCAACCTCCCATTACTGATATCTCCAGTCTGGATGGCGAAGTCTTTTTGCTCAGTAGTAAAAAATGTGCAACGTCTACGCGCAACTTCAATGTGCTGTTCAATGAAGGCAATATCACGCCAAAACGTGTCGTTGAATGCGGATCTTATCCAGTGCTGTTCTCAAGCATTGCCGCGGGTAAAGGGGTATCGTTGGTGTTGCGCTGTTCTATTAGTAGTGAAGTTAAGAGCAAGATTAAGATTCATCAGCTCTCCGGGCAGTTCAATGACTTCAAAATAGAGTTGGTGTACCGAACAGACTGTGCCTATCTGGATATCGCCAAATTCACCGGTATGATGACCTCTGTGTTCCAGGATCCTCGGCTGCGCGATATCGGTTATTAACTAACTCATATGAACTGCATAAATTATGCTCGCACCACATTATAAAATACACCTACCTATTGAAGACGATCGGTAAAGGTGATTAGCGGGGATATGTTGTCATTCAAGGAAAATCTTGTAGAAAGCTGCGGCTTTCATACTGATTAAGCAGTAAAGCGTGGGAGTGCATCTCATTGACGCATGCCTCCCACCAGAAATGCTGAATATTCAATCTGTCATCATGAGGGTTCGCGCAGGCTGACCAACCTTCTTTCCCGAAACTTTGCCAGAATCGTTTTCATCATTGGTACTTCGAAGTATTTGTATAAAAAAGCGGCGAAAGCAATTGACAGAACCAGAGCAACAGCGATAAGCCCAATCCCTTCAGCTAAATCAAACTTTCTCCCTGCCGTTAAATTCAAAAAATAAAACAGTACTAAGAAATGAACCATATAGAATGCATAAGAGATCTCTCCTAACCAAACCGAGGTTGGCGAATTCAATGCAGTTTTCCTGGTTTTCAAGTCATCGCCGGCAAAAGAGGTAATTAACAAGCAAACAGGAATGATAAATACGACACTCATACTAAATTGGTATGGAATATACATAGAAGCAATATACGTTGCCACCAGTAAAGCAAGTGATACCGTTTTCGACAACATAATTGCCCGGCCATTGATGAGTAGTCGTGCAGCAAACATACCGGCCAGAAACTCAAAAATACGTGCCGGAGGGAAAATATACGAAATCCAGAAATGATGTTGAGAAATAGGGAATGCTCCCATCATTTTATTCGGTTCAGCCCACAGATAGATCGCAACCTGGACTGCTAACGATGCCATTGTGACCAACAACAGAGCAAATAAATCATGCTTTGTCGGGATCGTCTTCATAATCCGGTAAAGGAATGGAAAAGAGAGATAAAACATAGCTTCGATGCATAAAGACCAACTCGGCCGGTTACCAACGAAAAAGTAATGTACATCGTTAAACCAGGTATTCACCAACAGCAGATTGGTCGACCATAATTTATATTGATAAATACTGACTGCACCAATTAAAAATGCAACCAACCATGTCAGGAAATGTGTTGGATAAATTTTAGCAAAACGCCGCAGATAAAAATCACCAACGGTATCCGTATCTTTCGCGGACCATACCATGATAAACCCGCTCAAAATAAAGAAGTATGACACTCCCAGCCAACCAGCTTTACCGACAATAACGGTATAGATATGTTGAATCGTCGGATTGGCGAATGGGGCGAGATCGCTGGGCAGTGATGCATGAAATAAAAAACTAAAAAAGCAGCCCAAAACCTGCTTCCGGTGATGGAAGGAAGCTTAGGCCGCACTGAAAATGCTCCTGCCGCTATTGATTGCATCCCTGGCGTGATATGTGCTTCACCGTAAAGCTTATCACTACTCATTTCTTTTGTTATTAGAGAACTCATTACACTCCTCCACAGATGGTATTTTTATATCACCAAGTTATTCTGAAATAGAAAGATGATTACTGGTATAAAAATTAATAACGGCAAAGCAGTATCGACTCAGATTAATGTCTATTACTCATCGGTAATAATGCAATATCCTGTGTTAAGCTTTTTAATATAACCAAAACCCTGCTGACCAAAATGCATACCGCCAACAAGAACTTGATCGGAGCTGGCCATCTCAAGGATGCGCGCACGCGTCTCCGCTGCCAACTGTGGATCATAATCAAAGGCGATAGTGACATCCGGCTTTAATAGCTGAATATGTGGGAAATGCACAATATCCCCCCAAATCAATAGGCTGTTATGACTCCCGACAATGCTATAGCCGGTATGTCCAGGTGTATGGCCTTTCAAGGGAATAGCATGTATGCCGGCAAGCACTTCACCATCATCAATTAACTGAAGCCGATCTTGATACTGTTTAAAAACGCTGCGCGCCAACAGGAAATTACCTTTAACGCGATCGCTGACCGTCGCAAACTGGTTATCGTCTTGCAGATAATCATATTCATCACGACTGATGAATAGCTCCGCGCGAGGAAATATAGCTTCTCCCTGAGCATTAACCAGGCCACCAATATGATCGGGATGAGCATGAGTGAGTAGAACGGCATCAATATCATCTGGTTGCAAGCCCAGTTTAGCTAAATTCTTAACTAAACCGCCCCCCCAACCTTTAATGCCACCAGCACCGCTATCAATGAGGATATTCTTCCCCTGCTGTTGCACTAAAAAGGTATTGATATGAACTGAATTTGGTTCCTCAGGACAGGATTTTTGCTGAATGGCCCTGCACTCCGTTTCATCTACATTTGCCAGTAGCCCGAAGTCAACCTGCAAGTAGCCATCGCTAACCGCAGTCACTAAGACATCCCCAAGGTCCTTCATTGGCAATTTTTCATTCATATTTTATCCTTTAATTTTTAGCGAAAATATTATTGGCTTGATAAAGGAAACAGCGAATTCTCGCCACAACGCCGATCCTCTCTTTAATTAACAAATCTACCTGATGTAAAAATTCATTCATCACCGGCTCGCTACGAAATATTTCTTGTCTGAGTTTTGCCTCGACATAAACTGGCGTACCATAGCCGATTTCAGCAGTGAGATAAGTAATGTGGATATTATTGTCTTTAGCTTGCAGTATCTCTTTGGCTAAATTTGCCAGGGCAATCGAAAATTCAGCAAAGGCGGCGGAATCCAACCGATATCTTGCTGATGTAGATACAGTAATACTGGGCATTTAGAAACTACTCCTGCAACAGGTATTTTAGCAACGTGGAACTACACGGTATGGGTAGTCACCAGACGCATGCGTTTAATCACATCCGGATTAACCACCGTGCCCAACTCGGCATCACCACGGCGGAGTTTATCCACCCATTCCATTCCTTTGGTAACCTGACCAAAGACGGTATAGTTTTGATCTAAATATCGAGCGCGGGTTGAGGTGATAAAAAATTGATGGCAAGCACTGTGCGGATTTCGCGATCTGGCCATGCCAATAGTGCCGCGTTCAAACGGCAAATGATTAATCTCCGCAGCCAGTTTTGGCATTACGCTGGGATCAAACCGTGTATTTTGTAGCGGCTCACCAGTTTGCGCCATAAACCCATCAATAACCCTGGAAAAAGGCATACCATCATAAAATTTAGACTGTACGAGTGTCTTAATCCGCGCCACATGATTAGGGGCAATATCAGAAAATAACTTTATCGTGACGATGCCACTATCCAACTCCATCTCAATAGTATCATCTGCAGAACCTAGCCATTTTAACGCGGCAGGCAACGCGACGGCTCCCGCACATAATCCCAGGCAGCCGCCAATAAATAACCGACGATTCATATCATTTACTCCATTCTGGCGACAGAAATTACCGCCTGTCGCTGCATTTGCTCATTAGCCGCGCTGATTGGCCCCTTATCGCGGCATTGATCTATTAATGTGTTTGCGCTTTCTCAATAAATGTAATGATCTCATCGGTAAGCGCATCCGGTTTTTCTAAATTAGGTAAATGTGAAGCGCCGGGGATAACATGTAATTCGGCATTACGCTTTTTCGCCAGACGTTGCGCGTAGTCTTGCGGAGTCAGCTTATCTTCCGCTCCCCTGACTATAACCGCACTAACCCCATGGATATCCATATTAGTCAAATCAGTATCGGCAATAGCTAAAGAACACCCGGAGAAAGCTTCGACCGTTGTATTGCGCAGCATTTTCCTCAGACCGTCAGCCTCAGGCGAGTCGATAAATTGCGGCGTGACCCAATTACTGATAATTCCTCTCTCAAGGTGCTCAAGACCATGCTGGAAAACATCCTCCGCCCTTGCGCGCCATAGCGAGGGCGGAGCGGCATTCACCAGCGAAGTATCAATAATCACCATTCCCTGTACGCGTTGCGGTAATTTGAAGCCAATCCATTGTGCTATCGTGCCGCCAATTGAAACACCGACGACATAGAACTTATTGATGTTCAGATGATCGACGACAGCAATAACATCATCGGCAAGATCTTCCATTGAAAAAGGCAACGCGTCGACGGCACTGAGTCCATGTCCGCGAATATCCAGGCGGACTACTCGATAACGCTCGGTTAATCGCGGCATTTGCAGATCCCAAAGATGCATATCCGTTCCTAACGAGTGAAGAAGAATCACTGTCTTCGCATTTTCTGGGCCCTGTACATCGACGTGCTGAGTTAATTTCAGTGGTCGGATAAACATTTAAAATCTCCGTATGCTTATTTTTACTTTTATCATTGACTCCGGATGCCGGTACACAGGCTCAGACGCACGGTTATACCAAAGGAATGTTTATCTGTTTAAGCTATCCCGCAAGCGCACTCATCAGGAAAAACGTGAGGTTATTTCCCGCATTAACATCGGATAAATGTTCTTATCTTGTTAGTACTGCTAGTATTATTAGAGTAATTTAATCCTGTGCTCTAACGGATAATTTCGATATCGCTATCGAATTTGTTGATGCGGTAAAGCCCCCCAATTCCCACCTGCTACGCTTACTACTCCATTCCATAAAAAAGGCTCAACCATGAATATTGATTTATCGGGGAAAGTCGCGCTGGTGACGGCGTCCACGGCCGGTATTGGTTACGCCATTGCGAAGGGGCTGGCGGCCAGCGGTGCGGAAGTGATTATCAACGGCCGCAGCGAACATAGCGTTAATGCGGCGATGGCGCGGCTGCAACAGGAGGTGCCGGGATTCAGGCCCTATCCCGCAGTGGCCGATCTCAGTGACGCCGCCGGGGTGAGTCAACTGCTGCAGGCGGTGAATGAAGTCGATATCCTGGTGAATAACGCCGGTATTTACGGCCCGCAGGATTTTTACGCCACCGATGACGCCACCTGGGAAAACTACTGGCAAACCAACGTGATGTCTGGCGTTCGCCTGTCACGCGCGCTGTTGCCCGCCATGGTGCGTAAAGGCTGGGGACGGGTGGTCTTTATCTCTTCCGAATCGGCACGCAATATTCCCGCCGACATGATCCACTACGGCGTGACCAAAACCGCGCAGCTGTCGCTGGCCCGCGGGCTGGCGAAATACGTCGCCGGCAGCGGCGTCACCGTAAACAGCGTGCTACCCGGCCCGACCCTCTCAGACGGTTTTGCCGAAATGATGAAAGAGGAAGTCGCCCGCACCGGTAAGCCGCTGGAACAACTGGCGAAAGAGTTTGTTATGGCGCAGCGCCCCGCTTCCGTTATTCAGCGTGCGGCCTCGGTGGACGAGGTGGCCAATATGGTGGTCTACGTCTGTTCGCCGCAGGCTTCTGCCACCTCCGGCGCCGCGCTGCGGGTCGATGGCGGCGTGGTCGATGATATTGTCTGAATTACCCGCTAAGCAGGGGGAGAAAGCTCCCCTGAGATTGATGACAAACCTCATGCAACCGTTGGACTTACAGATTGCAAGAGACAAATAACAAGGAAAATCAATTTATTGGTTTTCGGCTGATAACCACAAAGAAGGAAAAACCACGCTTTATCCTTCTTTGTCAGCAGTCTGGGGGGAGCAAAGCTCCCCTTTCTCACCTGCAGTTGCGCTATTTAGCGCTAAATAGCTCAAAAGGTTTAAAACACGCCGCGATGTCGCACAAAGTGAACAGGAAGTAGCATTCATGATACTTATCATTGCTGTTTTGAACATAAATAGTGGTGTTAATGTCTGTCATCAGAAGCTTACTTTTCTTTCTCGGCGCGGCGGTGGCTTCCGCCATCGCGGTACTTTGTTTGTGGGTGGATATCCGGGTATTTGGCAACGATATCCCGGAGGTTTCGCTTACCGAAATAGTGCAGGAGGGCGTGCTGGCGATAATCGTGCTGATTCACTTCCTGCTGGCGAAAAAATATGAGCTCCTGCGCTACTGTAATATCCTCGTTGGCGGCTTCTTCCTGGCGATGCTGATCCGCGAACTGGACGCGCTTTTTGACCTTATTTCTCACGGTAGCTGGGTATGGTTCGCGCTGGCAACGACGATAGCCGCGCTAATCGTTCCACTGCGCCACTCTCGTCAAACGCTGTCGCAACTGGCGCAATACACCCGCACGCCATACTACGGCATGATGATAAGCGGCCTGCTGGCGATTCTGGTCTTCTCACGGCTGTTCGGAATGCATGGCTTATGGTACGCCGTACTTGATGAGAACTACGCGCGGGTGGTGAAAAACACCGTTGAAGAGGGTAGCGAGTCGTTCGGCTACATGCTTTGCCTGACCGCCTCGATTGGCTACTACTGCTACTTCCGCTATCAGGCGCGACAGAAAAGCTAATCCACTGCGCCGCCAGAATCTGATGCTCTGGCGGCAGCGCGAATCATGAATTACCCCTGAATTTTCCACTTCCGCTTGAGCACATTTTTGTCCTGGCTGTCCAGCCAGTGGTTCACTTTCTCAAGCAGCGCCGGATTATCCTTATTCATCATATAGACCTTATAGCTGGCGGTACCGGGAAACGGCGTCTCATTCGCTACGCAGAACACGCCGGGCTCCTTGCTCTGGTAATACTCCCCTTCAATCAGGTCGGTCACCATCATATCGGCCGTTTTTTGCCGTAGCGCCTGCAGATTATCGACATTGTTCTGCACGCGAATGATCTGCGCATGCTTGATGTGCTCATCAACGAAACTTTGGTTAGTGCCGCCGGGGTTCACAATCACCTTCACATTCGGCTGGTCGATTTTTTCAAGGCTGCCGAGCGCTGGCGCGGCGCTGCAGTTAGCGAGGGCGATTTTGCCATTGGCCACCACCGGATGGCTCAGGGAGAAATCTTTCGCCCGTGCCGCCGTCTCCGTTACGCCGCCCATGGCGATATCAAACTTATCGGCTTTTAAATCAGTCGATAGCGTTGGCCAACTGGTGATGATAAACGTCACCTTCACCCCCAGCGTTTTACCCAGATCGTGCGCCATATCGACGTCGTAGCCGATAAGTTCGCCAGCGCCGTTATGAAACGCCAACGGCGCGTAGTCCCCCGGTACGCCGACTTTTAACTCGCCGCTTTGTTGAATCGACTGCATATCGCGCGCATGGCCCGCCAGTGCGGCCAGGGATAGCGTCAGGGCAAGCACCGCCTTCACTTTCATTTTATGATCCTTTTTTAATCATCAGTTTTTTGGTTATCACTCTGTCTGTCGCTGACGGCAAGCAAAATTATCTCTCTACCGCTCCGGCCCACAACCACATTGTTAACGATATGTTTTATTTTTGTGATGCACAACCAGGATTCATTGCACCTGATTTGTGCAATGAATAACCAAACCCTACGCTCAGGATCCGCTCACCTCCCAATAGATTAGCGATATTGCTGGAAATACTATTTCCCGCAATAGCTGGCACACATCGTGCTTTGTTAATTGAGTATCAGAATTCTGTTAAATGAGAGCGAACTATCATTAAGGGCAGAGATGAACGATAGCAACGGCTTGTTTCACATTATTGAATCCACTTTCAGCCAGCTCACGCCGAGCGAAAAGCGTATTGGCAGTTGGCTGTTAAGCCATCGGGAGCATATCCCGTTTGAGACCGCCGACAGCATTGCGCAGGCCACCGGCACCAGCGGGATAACCGTAGGCCGCTATCTGCGCAAGCTGGGCTATCGCAATCTCGATGACGTGAAGCACAGCCTGAAAGAGCCCGCATCAACGCCCTATCGCCAGTGGGGAGTGATTGACCGGCTTGACTCCTGGTCACAGCAGCAGGCGCAGCCGGATCGCGCCAGCCTGTCGTTGCAGATGGAGCTGGATGCCATTCGCTATGTCTACCAACTGGCGCAGGAACCGACCTTCGCCCGCGTCAGTCAACGCATCGCCGAGGCCGACGCGGTTATCATCATTGGCATTCAGTCGACTCGCGGCATCGCCAACACGTTCTTCAGCCATCTGGAATACCTGCGCCCGCGCGTGACCTACGCCGACGGCAGCTCTGGTAGCTGGCTGGAATCATTGAATTCTGAATACCAGCACCCCTATGTGGTGCTGACCGATACCCGCGCTTACTCCGTCGCCGCGCGCCAGTTTTGCCGGGTCGCCTGCGAACGCGGAGTTGCCACCGCGCTGGTCACCGATATCTGGTGCCCGTGGGCGCGCGACTATCCGGTTGATTTACTACAGGTGAAAACCGATACCGGCCACTTCTGGGATTCGCTGGCGCCGATCGGTTGTCTTTTTAATCTGCTGCTCTCCGCGGTGGTGGAACGGCTGGGGCCGAGCCTCTCCAGCCGCCTTGCCGCGAACCGCGCGCTGCAGCAGGAATTTGGTCAGTTTGAACGTTAAGGAAATTTTCGATGAGCCATCTTTCCCTGGTGGATATCGCCGCGCGTTTTCCCACGCTGCCTGTCGACCTGAAATACGCCACCGCCGATAACATTACCGGCCAACCGATTTATCGCGAAGCCCGCTGCCTGCTGCACCCCGATGCGGCCGTCGCGCTGGAGAAATCCATCGCCATCGCTGCGCTTGCGGGCTATCGCCTGCTGGTGCTTGACGCCTATCGTCCACAGCGCGCCCAGCAGCTGCTGTGGAATGCCTGCCCGAACCAGGATTACGTCGTGCCGGCCGATATCGGTTCCAACCACAGCCGCGGCACCGCCATCGACGTAACGCTACTCGATGACCACAACAACCTACTCGACATGGGCACCGCCTTTGACGAAATGGACGATCGCTCGCATCCCTACCACCCGGCGGTGGCGCAGGAGGCGCAGCGTAATCGCCTGTTGCTGAACGCCATTATGTTCGGCGGCGGCTTTAAAGGCATTACCACGGAATGGTGGCACTTCGAACTACCGGGCGCGGCCGGTTATCCGCTACTCGACGATGTTTTCGCCTGTTTCTCCCCCGCTCAGATTGACGGAGTTTCACCATGAACATGACTCGCCCAGCATCCTAGGTTTTCGCCCGTTACTGTTAGCCGCCGCGCTCTGCGCCGCCATCCCTTCCGCCTTTGCCGCGGTGCCGAAAGATATGCTGGTGATCGGCAAAGCCGCCGACCCGCAAACGCTCGACCCGGCCGTCACCATCGATAACAATGACTGGACGGTGACCTACCCGGCCTATCAGCGGCTGGTCAAATACAAAACCGATAATGGCAAAGGTTCCACCGATGTCGAAGGGGATCTCGCCGAAAACTGGCAGGCCTCCGACGACGGCAAAACCTGGACCTTCACCCTGCGCAAAGGCGCGCAGTTTGACGACGGCTCGCCGGTGACGGCAGAGGCGGTCAAACTCTCTTTTGAACGCCTGATGCGTATTAAACAGGGGCCATCGGAGGCGTTTCCCAGCGGGCTGAAGGTAGATGTCGTCGATCCGGCCACCGTTCGTTTCACGCTGCCGGAATCTTTCGCGCCATTCCTGCATACCCTCGCCAATGACGGCGCCTCCATCATTAACCCGGCGGTGCTGAAAGCCAACGCCGCCGATGACGCCCGCGCCTATCTGGCCGAGCACACCGCGGGCTCCGGCGCGTATAGCCTGCAGCGCTGGCAGAAAGGCCAACAGTTGGTGCTGGTGCCCAACCCGCACTTCAGCGGCAATAAGCCGGCCTTTAAGCGCGTCACGGTGAAAATCATCGGCGAAAGCGCCGCCCGTCGTCTGCAGTTGACCAAGGGCGACCTGGATATCGCCGACGCGCTGCCGGTCGATCAGTTTGCGGCGTTGAAGAAAGAGGACAAGGTGGCGGTCTACGACTACCCGGCACTGCGCGTCACCTATCTGTATCTCAACAACAGCAAAGCGCCGATGAACCAGGCGGATCTGCGCCGCGCGGTGTCGTGGGCAACGGACTATAAAGGCATGGTCGACGGCATTCTCGGCGGTAACGGTAAGCAGATGCGCGGGCCGATCCCCGATGGCATGTGGGGCTACGACGCCAGCGCTATGCAGTATTCATTAGATCTCGACAAAGCCAAAGCGGCGCTGGATAAGGTGGCGGATAAGCCGAAAACGCTGACGTTCCTCTACTCCGATAACGATCCGAACTGGGAGCCGATTGCGCTCTCCACCCAGGCCAATCTGCAGGCGCTGGGTATCCAGGTCAAGCTGGAGAAACTGGCCAACGCCACCATGCGCGAGCGCGTGGGGAAAGGTGATTACGACATCGCGATCGGTAACTGGAGCCCGGACTTCGCCGACCCCTATATGTTTATGAACTACTGGTTCGAGTCGGACAAAAAAGGGCTGCCGGGAAACCGTGCGTTCTACGACAACCCGCAGGTTGATGCGTTGTTGAAACAGGCGGTCGCCACCACCGATCAGGCGGCGCGAACCAAAGATTATCAGCAGGCGCAAAAGACCGTCATTGATGACGCCGCCTACGTCTATCTGTTCCAGAAAAACTATCAGGTCGCCATGAACAAAGAGGTGAAAGGCTTCGTTTTCAACCCGATGCTTGAGCAAATTTACAATATCGCCGACATGCACAAGTAGCGGGCCGTCTCTCCATCTTGTCTGGTCGGGCCGTCACAGGCCCGGCCGAGGAGCGTCATCATGAGTTTCTGGGGTTTAATACGACAGCGCTGTTGGGGGCTGATATTAGTCGTCGCCGGCGTCTGCGTGATTACGTTTATTATTTCGCACCTGATTCCCGGCGACCCGGCGCGGCTGCTGGCGGGCGATCGCGCCAGCGATGAAATCGTCCGCCATATTCGCCAGCAGCTGGGGCTGGATTTACCGCTCTGGCAGCAATTTGCCCGCTACGTTGACGCCCTGCTCCACGGCGATCTCGGCACCTCGATTCGCACCGGCCGCCCGGTACTGGAAGATTTAAAAACCTTCTTCCCGGCGACGCTGGAGCTGGCCTTTTGCGCGCTGCTGATTGCCCTGCTGGTCGGCATCCCGCTCGGCGTGCTGTCGGCGGTATACCGCAATCGCTGGACCGATCACCTGGTGCGCCTGATGGCGCTGACCGGCATCTCGACTCCGGCATTCTGGCTCGGTCTCGGAGTAATCGTCTTGTTTTACGGCAAGCTCGACTGGCTGCCCGGCAGCGGCAGGCTCGATGACTGGTTCGATCCGCCCACCCGCGTCAGCGGTTTTTATCTGCTGGATTCACTGCTGGAAGGCAATGTCGAGGTCTTCTTCAATGCCCTGCAGCACCTCATTTTACCGGCAGCCACCCTTGCCTTCGTTCATCTTGGCATCGTCGCCCGGCAGATCCGCTCGGCGATGCTCGAGCAGCTCAATGAGGACTACATTCGTACCGCGCTGGCCAGCGGCCTGCCGAAATTCACCATTGTGGTGCGCTATGCGCTACCCAACGCGCTGATCCCCTCTATCACCGTGCTCGGGCTGGCGCTGGGCGATCTGCTGTACGGCGCGGTGCTCACGGAGACGGTGTTCGCCTGGCCGGGGATGGGCGCCTACGTGGTGTCTTCGATTCAGGCGCTCGATTTCCCCGCCGTGATGGGCTTCGCCATCGTGGTCTCCTTTGCTTACGTACTGGTCAACCTGGTAGTCGACCTGCTCTATTTATGGATCGACCCGCGCATGGGTCGGGGAGAAAGCTAAGTGATGATGACTCAGGAACAACCGCTTCCACGGCCAAAGGCTGAAAAAAGCGGCCACTGGAAGCGTCGTTGGTGGTTGATCCGCCAGAGCCCGCTAACGCTGATTGGCGCGGCGATCATGCTGGTTATGCTGTTTTTAATGATCTTCTCGCCGTGGCTGACGCCGCACGATCCTAACGCCATTAATCTTGCCGCGCGTCTGCAGGCGCCGTCGTTCGCTCACTGGTTTGGTACCGACGAGGTTGGCCGCGATCTGTTCAGCCGCGTGCTGATCGGCAGCCAGCAGTCGGTGGCCGCCGGGCTGGCGGTGGTATTGATCGCCGGGATCAGCGGTTCGCTGCTGGGCTGCCTATCCGGGGTATTGGGCGGGCGCAGCGACGCGCTAATTATGCGCTTGATGGACATTATGCTGTCGATTCCGTCGCTGGTGCTGACCATGGCGCTGGCGGCGGCGTTAGGCCCGAGCCTGTTCAACGCGATGCTGGCGATCGCCATCGTGCGTATTCCATTTTACGTGCGACTGGCCCGCGGCCAGACGCTGGTCGTGCGTCAGCATACTTTCGTCGAGGCCTCGGTGACGTTTGGCGCCTCGCGCTGGCATCTGATCAGCTGGCATATTCTGCGTAACGCCCTGCCGCCGCTGGTGGTGCAGGCCTCGCTGGATATCGGCAGCGCGATCCTGATGGCCGCCACGCTCGGTTTTATTGGCCTCGGCGCCCAGCAGCCTACCGCGGAATGGGGCGCGATGGTCGCTAACGGTCGCAACTACGTGCTCGATCAGTGGTGGTACTGCGCCTTCCCCGGGGCGGCGATCCTGATCACCGCCGTCGGCTTTAACCTGTTTGGCGATGGCATCCAGGATCTGCTGGATCCCAAGGCCGGAGGGCGCAACTAATGGAAAATAGGGTCTTAACTATCGATAACGTTCGCCTGAGTTTCCCGGTCTATCAGGGCCAGGTCAACGTGCTGAATAATATCTCGCTGCACATCGATCGCGGCGAAATCGTCGGCGTGGTGGGCGAGTCGGGTTCCGGTAAATCGGTGACCGCGATGCTGGCGATGCGTCTGCTCTCCGCCGGCAGCTATCATATTCATAGCGGCGCTATCACCCTGATGGGCCACGATATGCTCACCCTGACGGAAAAAACGCTACGCGATATTCGCGGCAGCAAGGTCGCGATGATTTTTCAGGAGCCGATGACCGCGCTTAACCCCACCCGACGTATCGGTAAGCAGATGGTAGACGTCATCCGCCAGCACCGTCCCATGTCGCTGCGTGAGGCGCGCGCCCGTGCCGTCGAGCTGCTGGCGGATATGCAAATCGCCGACCCGCAAAGCGTGCTCAAGCGCTATCCTTTCGAACTCTCCGGCGGCATGCGCCAGCGGGTGATGATCGCTATCGCCTTTTCTTGCGAGCCCGACCTGCTGATTGCCGACGAACCGACCACCGCGCTGGACGTCACCGTGCAGCGTCAGGTGTTGCGCCTGCTGAAGCAAAAGGCCCAGGCGACCGGCACGGCGGTGCTGTTTATCAGCCACGATATGGCGGTGGTTTCTCAGGTGTGCGATCGGCTGTACGTCATGTACGCCGGCGCGGTCATTGAAAGCGGTAAAACCGCAGAGGTGCTGCAACATCCCCAGCATCCCTACTCTATCGGTCTGTTAAACAGCGCCCCCGATAATGGCGAACCGCGTGCGCCGCTACGTTCTATCCCCGGCACCGTGCCGAATCTGGCGCGTCTTCCCGCCGGCTGCGCCTTCCGCGAACGCTGCTTCGCCGCGGGTGAAGCCTGCGGTATTACCCCTACGCTGCAGGCTCATGATAACGCCGCCGACAGACAGGCTGCCTGCTGGTATCCGCAACGGGAGAATGCCCATGTCTGAGACGCTATTAACCCTCAATGATGTGCACCTGACGTTCGCCGCGCAGAAAAACTGGCGCGGGAAAGTCATCGAACGCGTCTATGCGCTAAATGGGCTGGATATGACGGCCAGACGCGGCGAAACCTTAGGGATCGTGGGCGAATCCGGCTGTGGGAAAAGCACCCTGGCGAAGCTGCTGATGGGCATGCTAAAGCCCTCTTCCGGCCACTTCACCCGCGCGCCGGCGCGCGGCGAAAACCAGAGTGGACGCATGCAGATGGTGTTTCAGGATCCGCTCTCGTCGCTGGATCCGCGGCTACCGGTCTGGCGCACCATCACCGAACCGGTGTGGATCCAGTCGCGCATGCCTGAAAAGGCGCGTCGCGATCTCGCCGAGCAGCTGGCGCTACAGGTGGGGATCCGTAGCGAATATCTCGATCGGCTGCCGCACGCTTTTTCCGGCGGCCAGCGCCAGCGTATCGCCATCGCCCGCGCGCTCTCGTCGCAGCCGGAGATTATCGTGCTCGATGAGCCGACTTCAGCGCTGGACATCTCGGTGCAGGCGCAGATCCTTAATCTGCTGGTCGAACTGCAGCAGCGGCAGAATCTCACCTACGTGCTGATTTCGCACAACGTCTCGGTGATACGTCATATGAGCGATCGGGTGGCGGTGATGTATCTCGGGCAAATCGTTGAAATGGGCGAGGCGCGGCAGGTGCTGGATAATCCTGCGCATCCTTATACCCGGCTATTGATGGAGTCGGTACCGCGCATCGGCTCACCGTTAGGCGAAGGCGTGCGCAATACCGAACTACCGGGCAACCGCCGGCTGCCGACGGGCTGCTACTTTCGGGAACGCTGTCCTTACGCCAGCCAGGGCTGCGAACGGCCTCAGCCGCTGGAGGCGCAAGCGAATGGCGCGCAGGTCCGCTGCTGGAAAGCGCAAACAATAAGATGAGACCGGGCGCCGCCCGGTGCTACTGTTATCGGTTTGCAACGGTTTTGTGTACGGAAAACATGCGCTTTGTGTTAATTCAGAGCACATTGCGCTCCCGATATTTCTTCTGCGTTATGGCTCTCATGGTGCAGGGAGCGCACAGAGGGCTCTGGCCGCCAAAATCGCCACTTCGTGGTACCTTCGACTTATCCCTGCAGGCTCCGGGTCGGGCCGAGGCTGCGTCCCTGCAAGTCACGGCCCTCAGCCCGCATCCATGCGGGCTGCCCCGGCCTTCCGGGAACGTCTCAGCGATTTTGAGGCCACCAACACCGGCAGTTTCAGCCAGCATGGTGAATAAATTAAAGGCAGGCCGCACAGACCGTAGGCCGGATAAGGCGAAGCCGCCATCCGGCGCAAAAGCGGCGCCTTATCCGCGGATATTGCCCGGCGGCGCTGCGCTTGCGCGGGCCTACAGATCCAGTGCAATGAGTGGCCCAGTGCCATAGGTAGCCCGGGGAAGGAGCTTACGCCGCCCCCGGGTCAGCCGTTATAAATGAATCAGAACAGCCCCAACGGCGCAGTGCCGTAGCTCACCAGCAGGTTTTTGGTCTGTTGATAGGCTTCCAGCGCCATCTTGTGGGTTTCTCGCCCGACGCCGGACTGCTTATAGCCGCCAAACGCGGCATGCGCCGGATAAACGTGATAGCAGTTGGTCCACACTCGACCGGCCTTGATGCCACGCCCCATGCGGTACGCCAGGTTGGTATCCCGCGTCCATACCCCGGCCCCTAAACCAAACTGCGTCTGGTTAGCAATCGCCAGCGCCTCAGCCTCGTCCTTAAAGGTGGTCACGCCGATGACCGGGCCAAAGATCTCCTCCTGGAAGCTGCGCATCTCGTTGTGCCCTTTAATCAGCGTCGGCTGAATATAGAAGCCGCTATCCAGCTCGGCGGTAATGCTCGCGCGATCGCCGCCGGTGAGGATCTGCCCGCCTTCATCACGAGCAATCTTGATATACGACAGGATCTTATCGAACTGCTGGCGTGATGCCTGAGCGCCGATCATCGTTTCGGTATCAAACGGATCGCCGCGACGGATCTGCATCACTTTCGCCATTACCCGCTCCATAAACGGCTCGTAGATCGATTCGTGGATCAACGCGCGCGATGGACAGGTACAAACTTCCCCCTGATTGAAGAAGCCCAGTACCAGCCCTTCCACCGCCTTCTCGATAAACTCCTCCTCACCATCCATTACGTCGGCGAAATAGATATTCGGCGATTTGCCGCCCAGCTCAACGGTACAGGGAATAATATTCTCCGCCGCGCAGGCCATAATATGACGGCCCACCGGCGTCGAACCGGTAAAGGCAATTTTGGCGATCCGCTTGCTGGTGGCTAGCGCTTCGCCGGCCTCTTTGCCAAAGCCCTGTACCACGTTCAAGACCCCAGCCGGGAACAGATCGCCGATGATTTCCATCAGCAAAGTAATACTTAGCGGCGTCTGCTCCGCCGGTTTTAAGACCACGCAGTTACCTGCCGCCAGCGCGGGCGCCAGTTTCCATGCCGCCATCAGCAGCGGGAAGTTCCACGGAATAATTTGCCCGACCACGCCCAACGGTTCGTGGAAATGATAAGCCACGGTGGTGTCATCAATTTCGGCGGTACTGCCTTCCTGCGCGCGTAGACAACCGGCGAAATAGCGGAAATGATCGACCGCCAGCGGCAGGTCGGCGTTCAGGGTTTCGCGGATCGGTTTGCCGTTATCCCAGCTCTCCGCAACCGCCAGATACTCCAGATTCTCCTGAATGCGGTCGGCAACCTGCAGCAGAAGATGGGAACGCTGCTGTACCGAGGTTCGCCCCCAGGCGTCCGCCGCCCGGTGTGCCGCATCAAGGGCAAAATCAATATCTTTGGCGTCGGAGCGGGGAAACTGCGCAATGTTGCTCCCATCGACGGGAGAAGTATTCATGAAATATTCGCCGCTTAACGGCTCGACGAATTTACCGTCTATGAAGTTGCCGTAGGCCGATTTGAATGAAACCAAAGCGCCCGGTTTGCCAGGATGAACATAACGCATAGCAATCTCCTTCTGTAGGGTTAAGGCGCAGCGGCGTGGTGGTTTTTGCTATTGTCCGCTGCACGCTTTCTCCTGTAGCAGGGGTTATGCCAA
>AGFS01138578.1_pt1 | contig 26747 bp, 23 predicted proteins | sample 305828 | NCBI WGS metagenome assembly AGFS01 (sample SAMN02954281, study PRJNA62041) | ant fungus garden metagenome | biome: terrestrial; feature: Atta colombica fungus garden; material: fungus garden; isolation source: Atta colombica fungus garden top | host: Atta colombica | place: Panama: Gamboa...
GTGTATATTTCTTATCCGACAGAACGTAGCGCCCTTACAGGGCGAGCGTCACGGTTCTGCCGTTCCGATGGTGTTCATGGCCTGAGCTCCATTTTATACTCTGCGAAATATATATTTCGCGCCCTGAAAAGTTGCTTTTCATCACAGATGATGCCAGGAACCTCTAACGGGGATAGAGTCAGTCCCTGGCCCCGCCTCTGCGCTGAACGCTTTCTTGCCTGCGGTATCGCCAGCATAGGCTTTCGTCGTTACTACTTCGCATTCGCAGATTGCACCTACTTCCGTTTTTTTCTGCCAGAGCTGCAAATCAAAAGCCAACAACGGTATCTCCATGACCCGAACAGGCATCTGAGGGTTATGACCTGGAACCTCGTAGAAGGAAGAAAACATTGCTTAATGTGATTTTCATTCCACTGAGCTTCAGACACCATTCCCCCAGAATCAGTTTCGCACCGCCGGTAACATCAAAGGCCAGGAAGCGACCAATATGCGATGGAAGTTCCTGACAATGAAAATTATCACAGCCGTTCTATACAGATGGTGTGCTCTGGTACATTCTGGGCTAGCCAGAAGACCCCGCCGAATGTAGTGTTGAGTCCATATTGAATGGAGCCTTCCTTTAATTCGGATGACCATGCCCCTCCACCGAAATTACTGCCAAAATAACGAGAAAGATTTCCCCACTCGTTCCATAGTCCACCTAGCCCCCGCTCTGTGGTAGCTACATTATTTATATTGTTGGTTAAATCAGACACAGTGGGTAAAGAGTATCCTGGCTGCGCTGCGCAATAAGCCATGGCATCTGAAAAAACCTTACTGCTATCTCCGTCGGTTAATACCCAGTTTTTAAGTGCGAAGCTGTACTTAATAATGCTTCCTAGACCACTTTTAGGTGTTCCCGTAATGGTAACCTTGTCGCCCGTACCTGTTCCGGTAAACGTCACCACTCCATCAGCCACTGATACCCAGCTGGCGTCGGCCTTCCAGGTGTAGTCAGTCACCCTTTTGCTGTCTTTCGGCACGATGGTGAACATCGCCCCGGTAAAGCCGGTGGTCGGGAAGGTCCCCTCTTCGCTGGTCTGTGTAAAGGTGTAAGCATTGACCTGTGTATTGATGGATGCGGGTGCCTCATCTTCCAGCGTGATGGCGTACTTGTCAGAGCTGTCACTGCCGGTCCAGCCGCTCAGCTTCAGCGTCGCCTGGTTGTCCGTGCTGACGGTTTCTGCCGCGTACGTCGCCGTGTAGGTTCCGTCACCGTTGTCCTTCCAGCTGCTGCCGGCTTTGAGAGCTGCATTCGGTACCGTCACCGTGGTGTCAGTCAGCAGACCAGCATTGCCCGTCAGCGGCTTCCTGTTGCTGTCCTTCAGCGTCACCGTGATGGTGATGTCGTCGCCTGAGACGTAGGTGTCCTTATCCCGCGCGATAACCGACTGGCTCTGGTCCGGCGAGGTGTCGGTGAGCGTCACCGTCGCACTCAGGCTGCCCATCGAGGTACCGTTGTATTCCGGCACGATAGTGTATTTACCCGCCGAGGTGCCCTTCAGGGTGGCCGTGTAGGTTCCTTTTGTACTGCTCTCCGTGATGGCACTTTCCGTAATGATACCGCTGGCCGGTGTCTGACCGCCGCTGTCCTTTATCATGAACGCCAGACTGTCCTTCAGCCCCGTCAGGGCATTGCCCTGCGCGTCCTTCGCAACCAGCGTCAGCGTTGAGGTCGTCGCATTATCGGCTGCGATGGTCTCCGGGCTCGCCGTGAACAGCGACAGCCCCACATCTGGGGTAGTACTGCTGATTGTTACCCCGGCAGGGGACAATGTAACGCCACTGACTGACGGCGTTAACGTCACCGTCTCATTGTCCGTACCCGCCGTGACCGTCACAGTGTAGACCCCGGCGGATTTTCTGGTCAGTGCAGATACCGTGGCACTTTTCAATGCGCTGTTTTTCAGGCTGATGTCCTTCACATCCATGTCCGCCGCCTGGTTATTCTCATCCCGCAGCGTCAGGGTCAGCACCTGCGTGCTCTTCCCGTCCGCCGGCAGCATGCTGCTCACCGGCGTGAAGGTGCTGTACTGTTTATTTACCTCAGGGGCCTGCACCGTCACCTGGGTGTCACTCCGCTCAGACCGGTTGCCCTTCGTGTCCACCGCCACGCCGCTGACGGTGTAGGTGTTCACCGCCTGCGTCGTGGCCTGGTACACCGGGAGCACCACCGCATAATCACTTCCGTTCTGCACGATTTTACCCCCGGCCGCACTCAGGGCCGCTGCATCCCAGTCAATGCGGGACAGCCCGTACGTACTGGTCACGGAGACACCCAGGGACTTCTGCTCCCCGGCGTGGCCGGTAATCAGGTCTGCCGTGTGCAGCCTGAGGGCCTCCTTCTTACGGTACTCCAGCACGATGTTGTTGTTACGCTCCACCAGGTCATACCGGCTGCCGGTCAGGCTGCGCATGGCCGCCACCGCCGTCGGGTCCACCTGATTTCGCCACGGCACGCCCAGCTGGTAGTTCATGTCCACCGTCAGCCGGGTGTCGCTTTTCCCCGACTGGCCCTGACGCTGCTCTGCCCCCAGGGTAATCAGCGGCACCGGGGTGTAGTTAATCCCGGCCGTGATGGCGTGCGGGTTCTTCTGGCGGTTGTCCACCCCGAACAGGGCCACTTCTTTACCGTAGTACTGCTCATACGTCAGCTTCCCGCCCAGCTGCGGCAGGGACGGCAGCCAGGCCTGCGCCCGGATATCCCAGCCGTTGGCAGGCCGCTCCTGGTAGTCGGCCAGGTCCGGGGAATCCTTCCAGCCCGTCAGGCGCATGTAGCCGTTGGCGCCCAGCTTCAGGAAGTCACGCCAGTACTCAAGACCGGCGCCCATGCGCGCATGGTCCCGGGAGAGGTCATAATCACCAAAGAGATTTAACCCCACCATATAAGTCGGGGTGAAGTGACGAAGGCCGGCGCCGAGGTTGGCCTGGGTCCGGCTGTCGGTCCGGTGCAGGCTGCCCTGGGTGAACGCCAGGTTATCGCCCTGGTCATACAGGGGTATCAGCAGGTCGAACTGCGAGTTCTTCAGGGAGAAGTTTTTGTCCGCGTCCAGCTGCACGCGGGCGGTACCAAAGTGGCTCAGCCACTGCTGAAGGGCCCCGCCAGCCTCACCCGTAGCCATACCCCGGGCCATGGAGGCGGCCGCATCACTTTTTGCACTGCCGGCCAGGAAGCTTCCGGCCTGTGAGGCGTAGCCTGCCACCTTCTGCGCCTGCTCATCGCCTTCCTCTCCGGTCACGGACGTCGGAGCATTCTCACCGGCGGTCACAGACGCACCCGTGGTGGACGCCGTTTGTTTACCTTTCACCGCCACCGGCACGTCCACGTCATCCCCCGCCCGCACGCCGTTCAGGCCGCGTGCGAAAGTTCGGAACTGATTAAGCTCACGCAGCTGGTCGAGGGTCAGGTGGAATTTGTTTGCAACGGAGGCGGCGGTCTCACCGGCGCCCAGGGTGTAGACCTGCGTGCGCTGCGCGGACAGGGGCGCGGGCTGCTGCAGAAAATGCTGCTCGCCGGCCCCCGCCATTGCAGGGGTGAAAGCTACCGCCAGGGGAAAGACGGCCTGTATGGCGATATTGAGTCAGGCCAGACGGCGCAGGCCGGGTGAGAAAGTGGCATCCGCGGACGGATGCGATGAGCGTGAACGTTTCATTTATCAGAACTCAAGAAGAAGACAATACATTAATCTTCTGTAGCCGTACGGGCATGGAAACAGCCAAACCAGACAGGGGAGATGATTAATTCAGGAAAGTAATAAGATTATACGAGGATACGCTTGAGATCGACAAAAACGATCAATATACGCATTTTGATTGCTGCTGGCGATCAAAATAAGTGAATTGATCGCCCGAACCGAACGTTTTTTTTACAAAATACTGGGGATTTACTTAATATTCATTCACAAAGATACTGGATTGCAGGAAGTGAAATAAAACGTAAACTGGTAATTACGCGCTGAAAAAAAACATCTGCCACAGAATGGAAATATTTATTTAACCCTGCTTGTTTAGGTAATATTTAACGTGAACGTAGCGTCCCTGTGGGGCGAGCGTCACGGCTTTGCCGTTCCGATGGTGTTCATGCCCTGAGCCCCGTTTTATACTCTGCGGCATGTATATTCCACGTCCCGCAAAATTGCTCTTCACCGTCGATGACGCCTGGAACAGGTTTCTCGCCAGGTTCGGGGACCGCGTCACTCCCTGGACCCGCCTCTGCGTCGAACGCATGCTCGCCTGCGGCACCGCTGCCATGGGGGTGAAGCGATACTGCTGCGCCTCCCCGGACTGCACCCACTCCCGCTTCTTCTGCCAGAGCTGTAAGTCAAAGGCCTGCAGCGCCTGCGGTTTTAAAGCCACCGAGCAGTGGGTGTCGCAGCAGAGCCACATTCTGCCCGACTGCGACTGGCAGCACATCACCTTTACCATGCCCCACCTGCTGTGGCCCTTCTTTAACAACAACTGGCCCCTGCTTAATGCCCTGTTCCGCGCTGCCACCCGGGCCATGCTCCGGTGGGCCCGTAAACAGGGCGTGGAGGTCGGTATCTTCTGCGCCCTGCATACGTACGGCAGACAACTTAACCAGCATCCCCACATTCACCTCTCCGTCACCCGTGGCGGGCTTGATATTAAACACGGTGTCTGGCGCGACCTCTTCTTTAAGAAGCACGCCGTGGAGGAAATCTGGCGCGGGGCGGTCACCCGCCTGCTGCGCCACAGCTACAACCTGATTAATCCCGGCAGCCTGCCGGGGCTGGGACATATCCGCGACAAAAAACAGTGGGGCCGCTACCTGGAAGCGCAGTACAGACGACGCTGGAAGGTCCACTTCGCGAAGAAGACCCGCGGTGCCTGGAAGAGCGTCAAATACCTCGGCCGGTACCTTAAACGCCCGCCTGTGTCGGCAGCAAAGCTGAGGCACTACAGCGGCGGTGCCGTGGTGCATCACTATTACGACCACCGGACGCAGCAGTACCGGCAACAGACGCTGACGCAGGAAGAGATGATCGGGCGCTATATCAGCCATATCCCGGAAAAGCATTTTAAAATGGTGCGCTACTACGGATTTTTATCCAACCGGAAACGGGGTGAGCTGCTGCCAAAGGTGTATGAAGCCCTGGAGATGGAGGCGCGGAAAAAACAGGAGCAGCCGGGCTTCGCCGCGCTGATGAAGGCGTTCCTGCGCACGGACCCGTACAAATGCATTCTGTGCGGCAACCGGCTGCGTTTTATCAGCGCGCAGGCTGGCAGACACGCTGCGGAGTTAGTGGCAGAAAGGCTGCATAATATCGACCGTAAACGATGGCTGCTGTCACAGACTGCAGGATAAGTGCGCCCGGACACGGGTATTTTGAATAAAAAAGAAGCAAAACGAATGAAAACAGCCCAACCGGTCAGAGTGGATGGCGAGAATGGTTCTCGCCCGCGCGCTATGTTCATGGTCAGGAAGCGATCGACAGGCGATTGAAATTCCTAACCATGTAGCGCCCTTTCAGGGCGAGCGTCATCGCTTCGCGATTCCGATGATTTGCATGTCCTGAGCCCGGCTTTATACTCTGCGGTATGTTAATTTTCTCAGGAATTCATTCACATGGCTCGCAGCAAAGCCCCTCGAAAGCGGAAACCAACACCATCATCACGACGCTCACGCCCCGATTTCCCGAAGCGTTTCCTTGTCTCCCTGCCCCCGGAAAGCGACCATGATGACCCCGACGAGTTTTTTTACGACACACCGCAGGATGCCATTCGTCACTGTGTCCACCTGGGGCCGCAGTTTTTCCTCGATACACACTTCGACCCACCTCTCGTCTGCATCATCCGCGGCTTTGAGCCCCCTGACTCACCCGACGGCGATGTCATCCTTGAGTCCATGCCTGCTGATGTGTTTATTATCGCCACGGGATCCGGCATGCTACCGGTGACCTTCGCCCCCTGGGATAAGCACACCGACAACTGGGCCGATGACTGTGACGACTGGCACTATAATACCGGCGCCACTCCAGAGCGATAATCCGCCGCATGTATATCCCGCGCCCTGCAAACCTGCTGTTCACCATCGATGACGCCTGGAACCGGTATATGGATAAACACGGGGACACTCTCAGCCCCTGGACCATACTCTGCGTCAGGCGCATGCTCGCCTGCGGCACCGCTGCCATGGGGGTGAAGCGATACTGTTGCACCTCTCCGGACTGCACCCACTCCCGCTTCTTCTGCCAGACCTGTAAATCAAAAGGCTGCAGCTCCTGCGGACATAAAGCCACGGAGCAGTGGATTACAGAGCAACAGCATATTCTGCCCGACTGCGACTGGCAGCATATCACCTTCACCATGCCCCACCTGCTGTGGCCCTTTTTCAGCAACAACTGGCCCCTGCTTAATGCCCTGTTCCGTGCCGCCACCCGGGCCATATTACGGTGGGCCCGAAAACAGGGAGTGGAAGTCGGTATCTTCTGCGCCCTGCACACATACGGCCGCCAGCTCAACCAGCACCCGCATATCCACCTTTCCGTCATCCGCGGTGGCCTCGATATTAAACACGGCGTCTGGCGAGATATCTTCTTTAAGAAGCACGCCGTGGAGTAAATCTGGCGCGGGGCCGTCATTCGCCTGCTGCGCCACAGCTATAATCTGATTAATCCCGGCAGCCTGCCGGGGCTGGGCCATATCCGCGATAAAACTCAGTGGCAGCGGTATCTGCAGGCGCAGTACGGACGCCGATGGAAGGTTCACTTTGCGAAGAAAACAAAAGGTGCGTGGCGAAGCGTCAAATACCTTGGCCGGTACCTGAAGCGACCGCCGGTGTCAGCTGCGAAACTCAGGCACTACAGCGGCGGTGCCGTGGTGCATCACTATTACGACCACCGCACGCAGCAGTACCGGCGGCAGATACTGACACAGGAAGAGATGATCGGACGCTATATCAGCCATATCCCGACGAAGCATTTTAAAATGGTGCGTTACTACGGTTTTTTGTCAAACCGTAAACGGGGGATCTTGCTGCCAAAGGTGTATGAAGCCCTGGAGATGGAGGCGCGGAAAAAACCGGAGCAGCCCGGCTTCGCCGCGCTGATGAAGGAATTTCTGCGCACGGATCCGTACAAATGCATCCTGTGCGGCAACCGGCTGCGTTTTACCAGCGCGCAGGCCGGCAGACACGCATCGGAACTGGTGGCAGAAAGACTGCATGCGATAAACAGAAAACGATGGCTGCGGGCACAGGTCGCAGGGTAAGTGCGTCCGGAAAATGGGTTTAAGGTTAAAAATGCGCCGAAAACAGCATTTTCTCACCATAAGTTACCCGGTCGTGCGCTATCAGGCCACCCCAGGATATAAAACTCATGGTCAGGAAAATTTTAAAACGATGATTCAGTTTCCTAACCATTAAAATGAGCACGCCTGTGGCGTGAGCCGGCTGGCGCCGACGCACTTTTCCTGCCCGATAACGCCCTGTAGACTCTGCACCATGTATATTCCCCGACCCGCAAAGCTGCTGTTCCAGCATGACGATGGCTGGAGCCGCTATCTCGACAAACACGGTGACACCCTCAGCGACTGGACCAAACTCGCCGTCGAGCGCATGCTCGCCTGCGGTACCTGTACCATGGGCGTACGCCGCTACTGCTGCGCCTCACCGGACTGCACCCATGTCCGCTTCTTCTGCCAGAGCTGCAAATCAAAAGCCTGCAGCAGCTGCGGCCTCAAGGCCACCGAGCAATGGATTGCCGAGCAGCAGCACATCCTGCCCGACTGCGACTGGCAACACATCACCTTCACCATGCCGCACCTGCTGTGGCCGTTCTTCAATAACAACTGGCCCCTGCTCAATGACCTGTTTCGCTGCGCCACCCGCGCCATGCTCCGCTGGGCGCGCCAACAGGGGATCGAAGTCGGTATCTTTTGTGCGCTCCATACCTACGGCCGGCAGCTCAATCAGCACCCGCATATCCACGTCTCCGTCACCCGTGGCGGCCTCGACATCAAACACGGCACCTGGCGGCAGCTGTTACGCGCAAATCAACCCTGGAGGCCTGCCGGGCCTCGGTCATCTCCGTAATGAAGATCGGTGGCACCGTTATCTGCATGCGCAATATCGCCGCGCCTGGAAAGTGCATTTAGCCAAAAAGACGCGCGGTGCCTGGCGCAGCGTAAAATACCTTGGCCGGTACCTGAAGCGCCCGCCGGTGGCCGCTTCTCAGCTGCGCCACTACCGAGGCGGTGCCGTGGTACATCAGTACTACGATCACCGCACGCAACAACACAAACGCCAGAAAATCAGTCAGGAGGAGATGCTGCAGCGTTACGTCAGCCATATCCCGGCCCGAAACTTTAAAATGGTGCGCTACTACGGCTTTCTGGCCAACCGCAAGCGCAGTTCACTGCTGCCGAAGGTCTACGACGCGCTGGCGATGACGGTACGGGAAAAACCGAAGCGACCCGGATTTGCAGTGCTGATGAAAGGCTTCCTGGGTACCGATCCGTACCAGTGCATCCTGTGCAAGGGCCGGTTGCGTTTTACCGGTGCCGTGGCGGGCGAGCACGCCACCAAACTGCTCTCTGACCGGCTGCAGCGGATGGCGAAAAAACGATGGCTCCAGACCCCTTCTCTGGATAAGTGCGCCTGAAAAATAGGTTTTAGCTTAAAAACACGGCAAAACTTGAGCTTTACCGCATTACTTTACGACAGGCTGCACCATATGAGGTTCTTCCTTGACACGGTTCATGGTTAGGGAACCCAATAAGGGTCGATTGAGTTTCCTAACCATCAAGATTGACGAACTTTATCCTGATATTGTTAAATGAACATGCGCTTTTGTGTCACAGGATCAAAAAAGGCCTCCATCAGGAAGCCTTTTTTGAAAAATTTATTCGCGTTCCGACCATCGTTGAGTAGGGGCGGGCGCTTACATATATAGAGTTGCCTCTGGGGAGAGATTATGATTGTTTAGGTGCAGCATGTCAACCTCAATCTGTCACAAACATAGACACGCGCTAACCACAAATTTGGCATTTTTGTCTAAGTTCATGGAAGGTATACTGAATCTATGAAACCTTATGGATCAGAACAATGACAATTCAAGCGATTACAGAGTCCCTTTCTACAGCCAGGTTCTCAACATACCAACTACCTATCCTTGGCGGGGCCTCGCCAGAACAATGCCTTGGCATCTATCTTTGGAATAAGCAACTTGCCAGTGCTTTTCTACCAGCGCTTCAAATTATTGAAATTTCGCTTCGCAACGCTATCTATCAGTCCTGGATAGCACACGAAGAAGAGCAGGTTGAGCTGAATTTCCAGCCGCATGATTGGGTGACAGAAAAAGCTAAAATTGACAAGCTTTGGTTTGTTAATACATTTACAAGACAGAATAACTTCATCGCATGGAGTAATATCCAAACAGCGGTAAAACAGCTTAATTATGAAAATAAACCTTTAACCGCAGAAAATTTCATTTCAAAGCTAACTCTGGGCTTTTGGGTATCTCTGGTACAAAAAGATTTCGATGTACAAAAAAACTCCTATCTCACATTATGGCCACATTTAAGGCATCGTGTATTCCCGAACGCTGTCGATTCGACCTCCGGTTCTCCATTGTCAATAAACAGCATAGGTAACGAACTCAAAGATATCAATAAGATAAGAAACCGGCTCTCTCATCACGAGCCTTTATGGCGTAATAAGAAAGCATATCAGGTTGAGGATATAATAAACAAAGTAATTGAACATTATGACAGATGTTTGAAAGTAATATATTGGATAAATCCCTCTAATCTCAAATTACTTGACATAATTGAGAGTAATACAAGAATGTCTGAACTTTGTTCATTACATGCTCTCTGGAAGAATAAACAACTCCCTGCAGGAATTCCCACTTTGCAAGTGAGAAAAGACTGGTCTAAAAGAGTTAAAATCAATCCTGAACACACGGGCGAAATAATAAACATTACTGCAGCGAATGTGTTGATCAAAAGTGACAAAAATCAGGCCATTTTTTATGGAGCGGATAGGGCTATGCAGGGCGGAATCAATACCTTTGCCCTTAATGATAAGGTTCGATTCACGCCAGAAGCAAGCTCCGCAAAATATCCTAATGCAAAGAATATAATGAAGCTTTAATACCTCAGTAATGTCATGAAAATGACCGGTCTGACTGAAGACGATCTGGCACAGATCAGCCACTAATCACCTTTTCTGGCACTCCCTGTCCGGCTATAAGCGTATACTGGTGGGGCAGGGAGGCACCAGACTCAGGCTCTGCCTGCCAGCCACAGCGATGAAACAGCTTCATCACTCCCGCTACGTTTCCCGTCAGACGCGCTGTCAGCGGATTTATCTGTTGGCCGCTGTCGTCAAAAGCGACATCGAGGTTGGCCCGTGAGAGATAAATACCGTTCACGCCCGCACTGAGCGCCACAGCATTCCGGCCGGACCAATCCCGATCGCTAAGCAGACGGTAGTTCCAGTGCATATCTTTCGCTGTTTCCAGCGCATAGGTCAGCCGGAACAGATCGTTCTGTTCAGTCAGCTCGCCAGTGCAGGAGCGCCAGAGGTAATTCAGCTTGCTGGCCAGCTTCGCGCTGACGCCCAGCTGGCGTCCCTGTTTCAGAAGCCACTCGATATCGGGGGCAACATCACGCGGAAAACGCCGTTGCTTCAGTGCGGTAGCCAGCCAGCGTGTGAGAAAAATGTTTTCCTGCGCCGGTGATAACACATCACCTTTTTGTCTGGCCAGCGCAAGCGCCACCAGGGCACACCAAGCCATGTGGCCCGATTTTTCTGTCAGCGTCACTGCGTGTCCTTCTCCTTTCTGTTCCTGGTTGTTCAGGCATCACTCTGGCATATTTTAACCGTAAAGGAGGCAGCCAGTCATATGAAACTAAGCGATTACTATAAATTTATTCAATGCCTTCCATAGTTAATCAGCTAAAGAAATGAATATACGTTCACTGTCATATATATTTATTATCCTTTTAGTTTTATCTTTATTCCAGTGACAACGACCTGCAAAAATAATTGCAGCCCCTTCGAGACTTTCAGAATCTGAAATATTAAATTTTTCGATTATTGCATCACGCAGATCGCCTAAGGGTATTCCAACATCCCTGCATTCAGCAGGATTAAGCCATTCAATATCATTGTTCGAGTTATAAAGCGTCCCCCAGTAAAACCTGAGTGCATTTTTAGTCATAGGTTCAGCATCAGGAAATTTCACAAATAAATTTTTGGCTTTATACTTGAAGTCGCCGAACGGGATGATCGTATCAGACGTCGCCAGTCCTGTCCCCCGGATTAAGCTGTGCAGTATTTTTTGAAGTGAAACTGTCGGAACTCGCTTTTTTTCTGACTTTATGGAGTGGACTTTATTGTGCCCCGTCCCGGTTATCTCCGTTTTCCCGCTTAAACCAGACGGTTCGCTGCCTGCTGAAGAAGCACTGTCAAAATTGAAGCTTATTTTAATTGTATCTGACTCTGCGATTATCTGCTGAACTTCAGAAGCATTTCTGACTTCCCTTTGTCGTTGCGGTGAGAGTGTACTTTCCCTGCAGGTGCAGTACCGGGACCCAAAACAGGCCTGTTTACCATCAACACTTTTTTTTTCTGTAGAATGCCTGTTCACGGCAACCAGGGCATACCAGTGAATGCCTTAATTTCTCTATTTCTTTCTCAGGTAATTTCTGGAAATCGATAACTGAGTAGCACTTATCGACACCACCAAAAGTACAAATACTATTAAACATAGTAAAGTTACCTCCTGTTATTTTGTTATTTAAAAGATAATTAAAATCCCCTCAATATAACACATTACTTTTTCTCTCTTACCTGTTGTCCCCTTCTCAGCGCATAGCCCAGGCGTAATGTTTTTCCGCATAGTTGTACAGCCGATAAGAGTTCTGTTCGTCGCCACCAATAAAAATACCGTTATCCATTATCCCCTCGGCCAGCCGCTGTGTGTACCGGTGCGCAGCCTCATCCAGTTCAGCCCGGCTTCCCCATGCCCCCTGTTGCTTACGCCAGTTCAGCCTCACGGCTTTCAGCAGACGGCACATCTGCTGGCGGATGAAGTAGCAGGCCACCACGTTGCGCGCATCGCCCACAAAGACCACGTCGCTGTCCGGCCGCATCATTTCGTTCCACAGGTAGATATCGTAGCAGCCCAGCATCATGGCCACCCGCTTTGCGACAAAACCGCCGTACCAGTAATACGCGGTGCGGGGAATGTTCAGCCGGCGGCTCTCGGCAACATTACCGGTGTGGAATGACAGCAGGCCAGACTCCGTCAGTTCCCGGACCAGCCCTTCCAGCACCCTGTGCCAGGCACTGATTTCACTGCGCTCAGACAGCGCTGAAAAGTTCCGGCTGACAATGCCGGCAATCTACTGTTCCGGCACGGCGTCACCCTTCTCCGCCTGAAGGGACAGTTTACGGCACAGCTCCTCGCGCTCCACCAGGGCATTCAGCATGGCATCAGCTGTCACGTTCTGTGCGGAGGCCAGTGTCGCGACACGTTCACGCAGGTTGTCAGAGAGAAAGACGCCGGCTCCGGCGGCCACCGCCGGAGGTATCCTGACGCGGCGTGAGACGGGCCTGTAGATTTCCCCGGTCTCCGGCCTGATTTTCAGGCCCGCCTTCAGCCAGCGGCTCAGTTCCTGGGGAAGGATATCCGGGTTGTCCTTCAGAAAACGCGCCCGTTTTCCGCGCGCCGTTCCGTACACGCTGTCAATGTAGTCGGTCAGCAGCATAACGATATCCACAGAAGTGTTTATAAACATAACTGTTTATATCACATGCATACCGGACTGCCGAGCAGTGCGCAGCCGGTCCACTGAATGGCGCGAAGCGACATGGAGGCGCCTGCAACTGTTGAATATGGCTCTGTGAGTGAGTGGCGCCGTAGCCCGGCGCAGCCGGTTACATTGTTGATAGGTTCCACCAATCCATCCCTTCACCCTGTCAGACTAAAATCCGTTAAAAGTGATACAGAAGCTTCTGTGCGCTGTCGGAGTGGTCACGACAAGGCGTAGCCGCAGCCGGGGCGTATCTCCGCGTTAGCGGGCCGTGAGGGCCGCTTACGGGCGTGTTACTCAATACTTCCAGCGAAACGATTTACAGCGACTTAGCACTCTAGTTACAACATCCATCATTAAAAGCGACATCACTCCCGGCCTTCGGCCGGGGCGGGGTCGCTTTTCAGTGGTGGGGAGGGGCTGTGCGGTTTCAGACGTGTGCTGCTGGTGCCTTTTGGAAATTATTTCGTATGTTGTAACTACAGGCGTGCCAGGCGCCCGTCGCGTAGCGATGGGAGCAACTTCAGGTAGTTACCGAACCGGCGCGGACTACGTCCGCTGCAAGGGCGGACATTTTCAGGAGCCTGTCCACATGTCAGGCGCGGAACAGGTTATGTATTTATATGAAAGAGATAAAAGATGTTTAAAAGAATTACAGAGCAGGTTTTTAAAGGAAACCACGCACTTTGAAAGAATACCGACAGGCGCTTTATCAGCACAACGGTTGTAACCTTATGGAAAGGTCCCTTGCAGTTATTTGTGGGTTAGTGAATCTGGCGACCAGATGTGGCCACTCTGATGCAATTTCAGGCCATTCTGATGGCGGAATGGTGTGAATGTCAGGAAGGACAGCCGTCATTTCGTGCAGAGAACCGTCAGCCGGGAGCAGCAGACGTGCGAAACCCTCCGGCGCCAGCCGGATTTTTCAGTCAGGTAGGTTATATGGGGACGGTGGCCAGCCGCGTGTAGTTATTGCCCCGCGACATCAGCATCCGCTCTTTCACGCGACGTTCCAGCTCGCGTTCGAGAGCATCCCTGTCGCCGACGAAACGTCCTCTGGCGTAATCACGCGTCAGCTGCTGTTTCACCAGGGTCACAATGTCCTTACGGGTCCGGTTCACGTCACGACGGGCACGGGCACGCTTCAGGCCATGCTGTTTACGTTCGGACTGGTAGCTGCGGAACCGCTCGCGCACAAACCGCCAGGCCTTCGCTATCAGCTCGTCCATCTCCAGCGGCTTCAGGCGCTGCTTTTTACGCTGCTGATTCTCCCATTCCACGCGGCTGCGGCGGGCGGCCACAACTGCCACGTCAGAGATGTCCAGCGCGGAGAACAATGCCGGCGTGAAGGTAATATCGGTCGGGATGTTGCAGCCAATCTGCGGGTCATACTCGGTCTGATAGGTAATCAGCCCCAGCTCTGCCATAAACTTCAGCGCACGGGTTGCGCGGGTGATGGACAGGTTGCCGCTTTTCGATTCCGTGGCCAGCCCGCACTCGATGGCCAGATTGGTAATGGAGCGCTGGACGCGGTTGGCCAGCGGGTCATAGTGAAAGCACAGCCCCTGAAGCAGCGCATCGATGGCACGACGGCGCAACAATGGCGGCATCCGGTGACGTTTACCCAGCGAGCGTATAAACGCCACATGGACGGAAAAGTCAAAACGGGACGTGAAGCCTTCGGCTTTCACCATCAGCTTACGACAGAACGGCAGGGTCTTTTTCCCCTCGCGCGGCGTGAATACCGGATTCGGGTTTTTGACCTGACGATAATGGGAGAACAGGGTCTGAGCGTCAGTCACACCTTCCTGCGCTTATGTTGCACGGAAGGAGTAAGTGCAGAAACTGATCTTGAAGTTTTCTGAGCATGCACATATACTCCCTGCATAGAGCAACAGCTTCTATGCAGTTTTGAAAGGCCCCGTTAATCTTCTGAGTCGCCAAACATAGAAAGATTATCGGGGTTTTTGCTTTTCTGGTTCCGGGTAGACACCTCATCAGAACCAGTTCCCTGCCACCTTACGGCGTGGCCAGCCAAAAATTCTTTAGACGATCAACAATCTATCACCAGAAACACATATACTCAAGAATGTTAGTCCGTGACCTTGTTTCGGCACTCTGAAACCGCATCATGAATCAGCTTCTCAATCATTTCTGACTGTGTCACACCTTTAGTCGCACACAACAATTCAAGCTCTGCTTTAAGAGACTTCTCCACATAAACACGCATTTCTTTATGGGTCTCTTTCAGCTTCGCGACATGCGCTTTCTGCCTTTGAACAGGAGACATCGGATTACCTTTACGGTACTGACGTTTCTCTTTCGATGAGGAAGTTTCTGCATTTCCAGTCTGCGGCATCTCTGCCTCCTCAGCTTTCAGGCGGTGATCGTTTCGCAGAGGATACTACAGATTCGTGAAATCAGCGACTTAACTTTACGCGAAAGTGTGAGCCATGTTGGCGCATGGCTCACCTGGAGGGATGCAGATTGCAGATCACGTTACGATGCTGATTAGTATGAAGAATGCCAGTCAGTTCCCCCGTCCCAGCGCGACTGCCAGTGCTGAAGGTAGGCTTGTGCCACTTCCGGCTCGTCATTAATCACCAGCACGTTCTCGCTATTTCTCGAGGCCGCTGAGCGGGTCATATTAAAGCTGCCTGACTCAACCGTCTGATTATCAACAATAATGACTTTGTCGTGCATGATGGCGTAGTGGCCGTTGGTACGCAGTGGAATGCCGGCATTCACCACAACATTCATCGCCGCCTGGCTGGTTTTGTTCCGGTTTCCTTTCTCATCGAGGACTATTTTCACCTCCACACCCCGGTGTTTTGCTCTGACAAGTGCGCTAACCACCTCCGGAGACGTAAATGAGTAGCCCATCAGCCGAATTTCGTGCTGTGCTGACTCAATAGTCTTAAGGACCAGCTGCAGGGCCGTTCCTTCCGGAGAAAAACCCGTCTCGATGCTGGCGGCATACGCTGCCGGTGCGGGTGAACAAAGCGCCAGACCGAGCAGCCCGGCCACCAACCATCTGCAGGTATTTGCTTTGCGGAGTACTGGCATAGTTATCCTCATTACATACCGTCCATAAAGTGCGGGGAGAGTATCTGTACGTCATTAATCAGCAGCCAGAGGCTCAGGCTTAGTTCTTCCATCAGAACCACAACAGCAACCAGTGACGTCCACGCCCGCCGATCGCGTTTCAGGAGCTGACGAAACAGCGCCACGCTGGCCACAAAAATGCCGACAGTTATCCAGGGAACGAGCTGGTTGATAACCATTGCACTGCTGCTGCACTCAAAACATGCCATAGGATTTCCTTCACAGAATTGATTAAGAAACGCCGGGATCGGGGAAAAATCGCTTTTCCCTGGTTCCGGCGTTGGACAACGACGCGGAGCGGAGGCGTCAGGTCGTTCTGGTATGACGGAACCAGTAGCAGACAGGCCCGTCGTCGGTATCATGGACTGAGCCCAGAAACCAGCCGTCATCGTCCGGCGGTTCGGGTATCCAGCCCCGTGCGTCCGGCGCTTCATCGGTAAATCCGGCAGCAAAAACCTCAGGAGCCTCATCGCGCATGGTCATCACAAAGCACTGCAGCCCGTGGGTCCTCAGCCAGTAGCTGAACTCCGCCGCGGTTCCGCAGCCACTGCGGACATACGCCGGATGCGACCAGTACCCCTGCTCATCACGCTCTGCGGTAACAGGCACAATCATCCTCTGACCTCCCCCGGCACGGACTGACTGACGGGCGTTTCGGTGTGGCATTCACCTGCAGCGTCTTCACCGGGTACCGGTCCGTCGAGCATCTGCGTCCATCTCTGGCGCTCACCTTCCGACATTCTCCGGCACAGTCCCGGCACCAGGGCATTCATCAGGTGCTCAATGTACGCCAGCCGGCTCAGCGTCAGGGATGCGTCTTCGGACTCCGGTCGCCTTATCGCCCGTGCCACCTCACGACACTCAAGAATACCTTTCATGAGCCGCGCGCCACCGGCCACGCGCTCCATCTCTTCGTAATGATGTATCTGCTCCACCATTCTCATGAAGATGACCTCATCGCTTTCACGGGCACGCGTTTTTTCACTCATCGCAGTAACGCGCTGATAAACCATCCAGATAAATAACGGCATTGATATCAACGCACATGTTTTCAGGCTGGCCCCCTCCGACTGAAAGTTATTTATTGCCAGATAAGCAAACAGGTAAATCAGGCAGCAGACAAATGCCAGCCCGGTATATTTATAAATTCGCATTGTTAACCTTTTTAAGTTTGGCCTCTGAGTTCATACGTAAAGCCCATATTTAATTCCCGGAAAGCAATAAATACAAAAATGGCATAACATTGTTGCCATTAAACCTGAATTGCTTATCGGAAATCATCATTAACGCAGTCATCCCTCATTAAGGAATGAGTTTTATTCTGCACCGGGACAGCAGGAGAATGAATTAATGCCGCATCTTAACCCGCTTTTTGTTGAGTGATGGCATCTGACACTCCGGACTCAGCCTCAAGCGCCGTCAGAAAGTCCCGTATCATCCTCTGCAGCTCCCGGGCATCTCGGCTTCGCAGCAGCGGCATACCCGCCTGGCGCATGACCTCATCCAGCAGGATGTCACGCCGGCAGCGGCTTTTCTTCAGGTGGGACGCATCGTCCAGCTCCACGGCAGCCACAACGCGAAACGTCCTGCGATCAACGATAACCACGTCGCAGTGCCACTGGGCCGTCATATGGAAAAGCTTCCACCACGTCCGGCTCCGGCCCCTGACGCGCGGTGTTATCTGCACGATATCAGCCACCCTGACCTGCGGGCACAGATACCACCGCCTCATGTCCACCGACCGGAACAGCCCCTGCATAAAGTGTACCTCACGGTCGGTCATCAGCTGCGCCTGCCGCTCCCAGAACACGCCGCCCGCCATCAGTAGCTCTATATCGCCCAACCTGACGCCAGCCTCTCTCAGCCGCCTGATAAGCGGTGCCTGCGGCCGTTTCTGCTTCAGTACGCGGGAGAGCAGGAAAATCAGTGCCAGCAACGAAATGATAAATAACACCACACTGGCATTCATGAACCCACGCTCCCTTCGCTTCGCACGCCCTCGGATAACTGCCCGCTATCACCCGAGAGGGGTCTATCCCGGTCCAGCACGAACCGTTCAGAGAACAGCCAGCCACTCAGGATGAGGGTATTGGCGGGTTCATCAGGTGCGCAAATCGTAATACTCTCTTCCGTCACGTCTGTGATATCAAAGTTCGCACCGCAGAGATGCCGGATAATGTCATCCCGCGAAAGAATGCGACCGTCCCCAACCAGTTGCTTCACCGTCCCTTTAATTATATCCCTTGCTTCTTCATTCACACCGGAGCATTTAATTTCAACTGACATACTATTTCCCCTACTGGTTTGAATTTTGTTTATTCTAAAAAGACATCCCCACCTCTCTGGCGGTAACTTCATAACGAAAAATAAAAAGTCAGGCATCACGAACAGGCTTTGTTTTCCGCAGCCGGACATTACCTGCATCATGCCTGATAACATCTATCTCATTTAATACACGCCGTAACTCGTCACGCATGAACTCCATTTCATTCCATGAGCCAGAATGCCTTATATATTTAGTCATGTGGTAAAAAATTTTCGGCAGGAAAGAGGTTTCATAGTCAACCCTGTTTCTCCGGTAAAGTTTAATGATGGCAAATAGCAATAATATATTTAATATCACCAAAGCAATGACTACGGTATACATATCTGAGGCTCCGTTATATTGAATACAGAGAAGGACCTTTACCAAACGATGAAGGAACATTACTTCGTAAAATACCGTTCGGATGTGTTAACCAGAAACGCCGGAGACGGGGAAAACCTGCTTTTACCCTTCTCCGGGGTTGGACAACTGAGCACGGCGAAGGCGTCAGTCTCTTTTAGCGGTATCAGGTGGCGGACGCCTGATTATTTTTTTGTATCACCGGCAGCATGACTGATGGCCTGCTGCAGGGCCTCCGCGCTGGTGTATCCCGGGATAACTGTCACGTTATCAGCGCTGGCGCCGGTTGACGGGAGAACCACTAGGGCTGGCGTACCGCTGAAGCCCAGCTGCTGCGCGAGCGTGTTTATGCCATCCAGGGTTCCCTGAACGTCAGGGGCTTTCTTCGCATCGAACTTCACGGCTTTTGCGGCCGCGCTGATATCACCATCGGTCAGCTTGCCCTCGTTGTGACCGGTGGCGTAAATCGCATTGTGATAGTTAAGGTAGGCGTCGGCCCCCTTCTGCTTCCAGACCTGGAGCCCGGTTTTCGCCGCGCTGAGCGATGCCGGCCAGCGCTGGCCAAATATCGGGAATTCCTTGAACACAAAGCGCACGTTCGGGTTTGCTTTTATTACCTTTTCCAGCTCCGGCGCCAGGCGGGCACAGTAGATGCACTGGTAATCGAAAAACTCGACGACCGTTACTTTTGCATCGGCCGGCCCATATGACGGCGTGCCTTTATCGTTCAGCAGCGCCGCCTGATTCTGAATCACGGCGGCCGTCATTGCCTGCTGCTGCTTCTCCTGCTGTTGGGCCTGCAGCTTCTGGCTGACCTCAACCAGCACCTCCGGATGGGCCAGCATGTAGTCCTTCGCGATTTCCCCAATGCGGGCTTCCTGCTCCGGAGTAAAGGCAACGGCAGGCTTCTCTGCTGCCCCCGCCACGCCGGAGACCAGAAGGCCTGCGGCAAGCATGACTGAAAGGGTTTTATTCATGTTCATCCTGTGTTTTTCTCTTCTCGGTTGTTATCAGTTCGTTTCGTGCACGGGTGGCGACGCTTCTGGCCGCCCTGCGCATGTGTTTGGCGTGCTCCTGAGCCCTGCGCTCCACGGCATACGCCGCCTCCTCCGCACTCACCGCTGCGACCGGTTCACCGGCAAGGTTTTTACGCCACGCGCCTGCCGTCATGGCACCCAGATACGCATCCGAGCGGGTCACTGCGGCAAGGCAGCGCTTCAGCGTCTTCACGGAGACATCCAGCCCGCGCTGGTGAATGTCACTGACTATCGCCTCCCGGATATTGACCGCCAGGAGCTGCGGCTGGCCGTCCGTAACCAGGGCTGGCCAGCAACGTTCCAGGAGCGCGAGCGCGTCCGTAAGCGGCATGACCTTCCGGTAAACCGGCTCCGGGGCGGGTTTGCGCCTGGCCGCACGCATGGCCTCCCGCTCCTGTGCCTGTCGCTCTGCCCACAGACGGGCTTTTTCGGCTTTTCGGGCGGCCTTCTCATCTGCCTGCGCCTTTTTCGCGCTCTCATCCACCGCCTGCTTCCTGACCTTCCAGGCGGGTGTCGCATTCACCACCACGGTCTTTTTACGCCTCACGGACCTGACCGGCTCGCCTGGTCCGTCCGTCGACGGCATATTCTTATCGTCCATCACCGGCTCTCGCCGCAGCGTCAGCTTAGGGCGTTGTTCCTCTGTCATCTCAGACTCCTGTATTCCCTGTAATTCCCCTGATTACATCGCAATCAGCCCCAGCGCGGCAAGATGCACTGCATAGAACAGGGGAAAGAATTCGCGTGGCCAGAAGCGGGGCACCAGAGTGCAGGTCCGGCTCAGCACCGTCAGGGTTATTCCGGGTATCACCAGCCCCGCGATGGCAAAGGCGGCGCTGTCCGCAGCATTCAGCGCGAGTATCGCCAGCGCCAGACACAGCGCCAGCCCCGTGCGCGTGGTGCGCCGGCCCGTCATACAGACGCCGCAGGCCAGCATCAGCATGACTACTCCCGTCAGACCGTAACTTCCCGCCGAAAACGGCAGCCAGGCCAGAACCAGCATCAGGGACAGCGGCCACACGCGCGGCCCGTGCCGCTGCATCAGCGCCAGCGCCTGTCCGCTGACCGCAAAGGCAAACAGGATATTGCCCAGGTCCGGGCGAAGCCCGGCCAGTATCCAGCCGCCCTGCGCCACCCCGGCCCATATCCAGAGCCGGTTCAGGGCGCGCTGCTGAATCTGCGGATGGCGGGCGAGGTTCATGGCCCAGACCAGGCCAAAGAGCGGAAACGCTCCCCGACCGGCAAGACGCAGCCAGTCATTATCCAGTCCGCACAGCATGCTGATGTGGTCGGCCACCATCAGGAGCAGCGCCACGGTTTTGATAAGGTCGGTCTGGCCCGGCGTCCACACAAGCAGACGCTGCAGCCAGCAGTCGGCCGCCACCACAAGGGGGAACAGCGGATGGTTTTCAGCGCGCATGTCAGTCGCCTCCCAGGGTCTTTTCACGTTCAAGGTCGCGCACCGTTTCGCGATCCATCTGCTGCAGGCGGTCCCGCTGCACGTTCTCGCGCACCACCTGAAACACCGCCTCATCACGGCGGCGTTCTTCCGGCGCGTCCGGCAGCGTGAGGGGAGATGCCGGCGTTTCTTTTACCCGCTCCATATCCCGCACCACATCCTGCACGGCGACGTCAGCGCCCCCGGACGGCCGGTCGCCGCTGCGGGCCATCTCGCGGACCGCCTCTTCAGCCCGCTTTTCAAGCTCCCGCTGCAACTCAGTCTCCCGGGCCTGCTGCGCCAGCACCTCCGGCGGAACCGTTTCTGCGGGCTGCGTACCGGTGCCGTCGGGCAGGCTGTCGGCCCAGATGCGCCCGCCGGTAATGGCGCCGGGGTTCCACGGTCGCGCCTCGCCCTCGAGCCGCACCACCACGCCGCTCTGCGGATTCTCCCGCGCCAGCCGCACGCCCTCTTCCATACCCCGCGCCAGCAGCGACTCGCCGTTACGGCTGGCCTGCAGGCCCGCAAACGCCGCGTCCCCGCTGCCCATCACGCGACCTTCGCCGCCGAGCCCCTTCAGCTGTCCGTCTCCGGAGGTCAGGGCGCTCAGCCAGACGCCCGCCTGCCTGCCGTTGCGGTCAAAAGCGGGCAGCGCCACGTGCGGCTGCGGATATTTACGCCCCGGCGAGATAAATTTCGCCATCGAGCCCTCGGGCTGCAGCCCGGCCTGGCGCAGGGCGGCGCGGCCGGCCGGCACCTCACCCAGCGCTTTTGCCGTCGCCGTCAGGCGGGCGGCATTCGCGACGGCGCGGTCGCCGCGCGGCTCGAGAATGTCATGCGCCGTACTTTTCGCCTGCGATTTTTCCATCGCGGCCACCCACTTATCCCGGTTGTCGGTATAGACCTGCGCGTGCTGCTTCATGCGGCTCAGCGCCACGTAGGCCGACTCGAAGCTCACCATCCGCTTACGTCCACCGTCCGTGCCCTGCAGGGAGATGGAGAAGGGTTCGCTCGCCCCCTGTGAGCCTTCAACGGTGACGGCATAGGCCAGGTCTATGTGCTGCTCTGCCTGCTCCGCTGACGGCGTGAGCGTACGGGTCTGTTTTCCATCCGACAGCGTGACGCTGTCACCTTTTATCTCACTGACCGTCCAGACGCTGTTGGCCACGAAGCCCCGCTCGTTGTCGCTTTTCGAAAAGCGCATCCGGTCGCCTTCCGACACGGTGATGGTGTCCTGACGGTAGAGCGTGACGCCCTCCGTCGCCGCCTGCGCCGGCGACAGGCTGCGGGTGTTGCCCTGCGCATCCTTCAGCGCCACCAGGTGCGCGTCCCCGTCCAGCGCCTCAATCCTGTAATACGTGCTGTCCAGCAGGGCCAGGCTGTCGCGGGATGCCTCCCACGTTGCCATGCGCCGCAGCTCCCCGTCACGGATATTGGCAGGCGTGAGGACCGGCAGCGTGACCTCTTTTTCACCCACCTCGCCGGCATCCTGACGGGCATCATGAATCATGGCGTTCACCTGGCGGCGGTCGGCGTTCAGGGCGGTGATAACGATGGTCTGCGCCTGCGCCTCCTGCGTGCGCCCCGTGTAGTCCTTCACGATAGCCTCCAGCAGCGTCGCGGGCTGCCCGCCGGGCATCATGTCGCCGGCAGCCACGGCCTTCGCGATGGCCTCCTCCCGCTCGCGGCTGAACTCCATGACGGAGCTGTCCGGCTGCCAGGCATCCGCCCTGCGCGGCACCTGTGCCGGCGCCACGCTTTCAATGGTCGTCAGGGCGCTGCCGATATCGCGGTTAATCAGGCTGTAGACGGCAGGTTTTAGTTCCGGCGTCTGGCGGACAATCTCCTGCATCACCGCCACGTCGATGGCGCTGCGCTTCTGCAGCAGGCGGAAGGGCTGGCCCGGGGCAATGGACTGCAGCTGGTCGGTATCGCCGCTGGAGACCGCGCGTCCCCCGCCCCCGGCAATCAGGCTGTATGCCTTCGCCATGTCGGCGTTACCGACCATCGAGCTTTCATCCACGAGAAACAGCACGTTGCTGAAGTCCGGTCGTTCGCCGCCGCGCAGCTGCTGCTGCGTGTCGTGAATAAAGGCGGCCAGCGTCTGCGTTTCGGGCACGCCCGCATCGCGCATCTCGCTCACCGCCCGGTGGGTGGGGGCCACGCCGATAACGCGCGGCCGCTCCCGTTCCGGCAGCGTGCCGATGGCCGACATGACCGCCCGGAACTGGGTCGTCTTGCCCACGCCGGCGTAGCCCTGAACCAGGGTAAAGCGGTCGGGGGACTCAAGTATCATGCGGGTGGCGTTCCGCTGCCCGTCGGTCAGGCCCGCCAGCTGCGCGTCCGGAACAGTATCCATCAGCGGAGTGACGGCCTCCTTGCCCTCCAGAACGTGGCGGAGGGTACTTTTTTCAGCGTTGTACGACTGGTGTGAGACCAGCAGCTGCAGGCCGTTTCCCGGCGATACCGGCATCGACAGCAGGTCGCCGCTGCGCACCTGACGGTCCGCCTCCTTTTCGATGGCCTGCAGGCTGAGGTTGTCCTGCTCAAATTCTTTCGCGGCGGCCATCAGCTGCGGCTTCGTGAACGCCAGGCCGTTACCCTCCAGCACCGGAATGGCCAGATGGATAGCCTGCTGCTCCGGCGTGTGCAGACCGGCCTTCTGGTGCGCCAGCGCATCGCCAAGTGCATCCTTCCCGGCGGCCTCCTTCACCTGCGACGTGACAACGCTCCAGGCCGACTGACGCGACAGCTTCTCCGTCGTTTTCTGCGCCGTCTGCGCAGAATAGAGCTGCACCGCCCGGCCGCTGAGCGCCAGTTTATTCAGCGTTGTGTTATCCAGTTCGCGCTGCGACAGCGAGGCAAAGACCGTGGCGCTTTCGCTCACCGAGCGGCCCGGCGACTCCACCCAGCCCTGACCCACCTTCGCGGCAGTAAACGGACTGTCACCAGCGGGCAGGACCACGTCCGCCTTACGCCCCGGCAGGCTGACGACGAGCCCCGCCTCCCCGAGCGTCTTAACGGTCACCGTATCGCCTCCCCTGAGCCGCGTCCCCTGCGCCTGACCCAGCACTGCCAGACGGTCGCCTTCAGCCACCTGCAGCGTGCCGGTGCGGTACAGCGACCAGCTGCTGTTGAGTTCAGACAGGCGGGTCACCCGCGTCTCACCCTGGGCGTTGCGCAGCGTCAGGCTGTTGTTGCGGCCCGTCACGCGGTCAATGACAAAGCGTTCCCGGCTGCGTGCTTCGGCATTCCAGCGCTCCATGACCATCCCCTCCCGGTAGTGGTCGCGCACCTGCTGATGGCGGCTGTCGAGCCAGACCGGCTCCAGCGTAGTGATAGTGACCTCCCGCTCGCCCAGCACCTTTTCCGCCTTAAGCGCCTCGCGGACAGCGCCTGCCAGCACAGCCTGCTCGCGCGGGCCGGAGACCTGCGCCACGCTGTGTTCACCTGCGCGGACGCTTCGGGCAAAGTCAGCGGCCAGGCGGTCATACCGCTGCCGCCGGTCAGGCTCGCTGATAACCGAGACCCGCGTCTTCTCACCGCCCTGCCACGCGAACGTGCTCACCCCCGCCTCCTTCATGACGGTCAGGGCGCTGCCGGTTCCGGTGCGCTGGCCGCTGTCGGCAATCAGCAGCTGGACGTTATGGCGCAGCGCACAGTCGAGCAATGTCAGCGTTTCTTTCAGGGTCAGCTTCTCCCCCTGATCAACAATCAGCGTGCTGCCGGGCGTAAAGGTCATCCCCTCCGTCAGCCCCCGCCTGTCGGTGATATGCTCGCCGCTGAGGCGCTCATCCTGCATAAGGGCGCTGCGTGAGCGCCTGTCGGCGGCGATAATCTGCACGTCACGCCCCTGTTCGCGCGCCATCATCGTCAGCTCCGCCACGCGCTCACGCTGGCCGGCCACCCCGCCCTGACCCGAAATGATGGCCACCGGCGGACGGTCCTGAGCCAGAACGCTGACGGCATCGCTGTATGACCGGCTGCGGGGCACGCCCTTTTCCGGAAAGATGTCCGCCTGCCCCGTCCGCTGTAAATCGCGGGTCATCGCCGACACCGACAGCTCGTCCAGCACGTGGATATTCGAGGTAAACAGCCCCTTCTCTTTATCCAGCGGAATAAGCTGCTCGTTTTTTATCGCCGCATCAATGCCGTCACGCGCCATCTCCACCATGCCCGACCGCGCGGGCAGCTGCCCGAGGGTGGTGGCCAGCAGTTCGGAATACGTGAACCGCGCCCGCCGGTCGCTCAGCATCGCAATGGACTGTCCGACGCTGCTGTTAATATCAATGGCTTCAGGCGTCGTGACGGGAATATTACCCTGCATAACCCGCTGGTCCGCCGCCTCGCGGTAGGCCTGGATGTCAAACCCCGTCGCTTTCAGGGTCTGCATCCACTCGGCCATGCGCTGTTCGGGGTCAACCTTCTGCTTCGACTGGCGGGTATCGAGCGCCGCCACGTCGCGGGATTTCAGGGACGCGTCCTCCCCGACCGCCTCGCTGATGGTCCTGCTGCGGCTGGAATACGGCTCCGTCGGTACTCCCTTCAGCTCCCACATGCCGTGTTTGCCGACCGTCTCAGTTTCATAGCCCATCGCCGCGACGTCATCCTTCAGCGCGGCACGATACAGGCGGCCAAAGGCAATCTGGTTGGCGTAGATATTCTCAATAAACCCGGTTTTACCCACTTTGTCGCTGCTGAGCGTGCGCCACTCATCGCCATGCTGCGTGACGTTGGCCACCACGGTGTGGGTATGCAGCTGCGGCTCCTGGTCGCGGCTAGTATCGTGGTTAAACAGCGCCATCACCAGGTTGCCGGTCAGCTGCGTTTCGCTCCTGCCCTCCGTCATAACCCGCGTGGAGGCCATCGCCTCTATCTGCTTAATGGCGGTCTCCACTGCGCGGTTGTGGGCCTCGATAAGGCGCTTGTCGCCACCGAGCATGGCCATCACGGAGACGCTTTTGGGCGCAGAGAAGGTGAAGTCGTAGCCCGGACGGTGTTTGTTCGCCCCGTCCTGAGTCCGGTTGAGGTCGCTGCCGTCCGGCAGGCGTCCCTCCAGAACCTTCGTAAAGACCTTCTGGTCCACCCCGCCGCTCAGTCCCAGCGCTTCAGCCCCTTTTCCGGCCCAGCGCTCGCCCATACTGCCGATAACGTAGTAGTTGTCCTTGTCGGTGTAATAATTACCCGCGCTGCCTGCGGATTTTACCGATCCGATGCTCATCATCAGATGTATCCTCCCGGCTCAAGATCCTTTTCATGCGCCCGGTGAACGTTGATGTTCACTTCTTCACAACGCTGCCTCTCCTGAGGAGACAGTTCGTCCTGCTCCGCCTGCCACGCCTCCCATGCCGCCATATCCACCACCTCACCGCTTTCACTGATGCCGGGCGGCAGCTGCTCAGCCTCCTCCGCCTTTGTCTTCAGCTCAGGCTCCACGCCGCCTGTGCCTGCGGCACCCGCTGCGGATGCCGAAGCGGATGCGGTGTCTGCAGCGCGGAGCGCTGGCGCCAGTTGCTGTGGCTGCTGTGGCTGCTGTGGCTGACCATCATTTTCCGCACTGCCCTCTGGCGCGATAACGTCTGCATCCGGTTCAAAAAGCATGGCGATGCTGCGGGATTCATGTTCACGTGCAGCCAGCGCGGCATTCAGGCGTTCTTCCGCTTTACCGTCGATGGTGCGT
>AGFS01029020.1_pt1 | contig 26420 bp, 24 predicted proteins | sample 305828 | NCBI WGS metagenome assembly AGFS01 (sample SAMN02954281, study PRJNA62041) | ant fungus garden metagenome | biome: terrestrial; feature: Atta colombica fungus garden; material: fungus garden; isolation source: Atta colombica fungus garden top | host: Atta colombica | place: Panama: Gamboa...
CATATTCTGTCGGTGACATCTGATTGCTCGAACCATGCCGACGCTTACTGTTATAAAACATTTCGATGTAATCGAAAATATCGCTGCGGGCTTCTTTCCGCGTTCCATAGATCTTTTTCTTTATCCGTTCGCGTTTCAGCAACTGGAAAAAGCTTTCTGCAACCGCATTATCGTGACAGTTACCGCGACGGCTCATGCTCCCCTCCAGGCCGTGTGATTTCAGGAACGACTGCCACTCATGGCTTGTGTACTGACTGCCCAGGTCCGAGTGAACCAGCACCTGTCTTTCTGCCATACTGCCATCAGCAGTGCATTCAGAACTATATCCTTTGTCATCCGGGACTGCATTGACCAGCCGATAATTTTGCGTGAGAACAGATCAACAACCACAGCAAGATACAGCCAGCCTTCGTGGATCCTGATGGTTATTTCGAGACGTGTTGCAACGCTGGAAACAGAATGACCGCGATCAATAACCTGTTTGACTGCTTCAATTTTAAACTCTTCGGGATTAAGTTTACCGCTCATGGGCACCTCTCTTTAAGTCATCTTAAATGACTCCGAGGTGTCTGTTAAACCCGTGGCGATTCAGTCTGATGCAAATGTCAGATCGTATGCGCCTGTTAGGGCGCGGCTGGTAAGAGAGCCTTATAGATGCATCAGAAAAAACCTCCGGCTATACCGGAGGATATTTATTATCGAGTTCGGAGACCGCCTAGGCGGTCTCTTCTGAGAAAAGACTCTTACATAGAATCGTGATAGGTTCGGCTAATGAATTGGCCAAAAATCTTAAAACTGCTGATGGTCTGAGCTATTTGATCACCTATCTTGTTGTGGAGGTGAGCATGCCCAGTATCAGTGCGCTACTTCAATCCGCTATAGCTTTGCTTCATCCTCATCCTCATCTTCATCTTCATCTACGTAGTAATAACCATCACCACCACAACGAGGACAAATGTCAGCTTGTTCATCACCTTCTCCGTAACAAGTATGGCACTGCGCGAACGGCTTATCTTCTTCTGGGTCATAACCTGAACCATTGCAGTTACTGCATGTAATAATTACGTCACCACCACGCCCATGACATAATGAGCAAATTACTTTTTTCATGATTTATCTCACTTTTGTGTATACGAACAGTCCCTAGACCACCAACGAACCATTTTATGTTACGGAGGGTGCCTGTATGATTGCCTCAAGAGTCAAAACTCATGAGAGTAGGCATGTTAATCATTAAAAATTTAGCAAACCACTCGAGTTATTTTTCTACTTATGTATTGCAATTTTCGGGGAAGTGTGGATGAAAGAAATTGTTTTAAAATTCAGTGAGGCTGAAAATGTGTTGAGGGAATGGTTTGAGGCTGGAATAGCCTTCAATCTAATTTTTGGACGTTTAGATTTTAGAAAAGAATCTGGTTTGGTTCACTTAAGAAGATGTCTTGCCGATATCCCTCTAGCACTCAGGCCTCAGTACTATGACATATTAGAGAAAGCATTTAGCCCACGTCATAACATACTAGATATACTATTTGGGTATAATTATGATTCATTGTTGTTGAGAGGTCAGTTGTATGCATACACTGAATGTCTTACTAAAAACCACCCCAAAATGCCGCTTAAATTATTACTTACTGCAGCAGCAACTACTCATTCTGTCTTAGAACCAAAAAAAATTATTCACGCTTACTATAAAGTACGTGCAGAATTAGAAAGTAACAATCGTCAGAAACTAGATATTACAATCTAAGACCCTACTCTAATTGCCCTATGTCAAATGGTTAGTGAACGGCAACTTACATCAAACTTAGTTGACATCGACTATGGTAATCCTCAAGGCAAAATGACTCCATTTAGGATTCACTCCTTCGATTTATTCACTAACAAGGGATGCAACCAGTTAGTTGATAAAGAATTTAGTCTTGGTCCGGTTCACGGGCACTTTATAAAAATAGCTCACAAGCTTGCTTTAGGTCTAGACCCTTTAAACGAGGTATCGCACCCACTTCTAAAAGGCAAAAAATGTGCTCAGTGGGGACCAATACTACATGCATTATGTCGAAATTATGAAAATACTACTGAGGTAGGACACTACAAAACATATAGCCCAAAAATCCCAGTGAGATACAAACATGAGTTAGACAGTAATAGTATTAAACATCAGATTAAAAAATTGAGCGAGCGAGCCAATTCTCTATTTCGATTCCTGAATCCTAGCCCCGATGATTTTGCTCAAAGACAGCAAAATGCACTGAAGAGTACGCCCCCGGAAGTAATGCAGAAAATGATAGTATATCATATGGTTATGTTTTATTTTTCACTCATGAAAAATGCTGGCTGGTACATTAAAGTAAGAAATTTCATGGAAAATCTTAAAATGAGTCACCCTCAAGACTATGAGTCTAAACTCTTCACTTTCTCTAGACGTGATGAATGTATTAATGACACGTTATACAATAGTTTCAACGAAATTTTCAGTGCCAATCCTGTCGGTCTTTTTCCCTGGATGTTTTCGGGTATACTACCAGAACCAATGGAGTTAATGACGCATTACTTCAGCAAGAAAAATAAAAAAGACATCGAGAATGTTGATAAAAAAACAAGTCCTTTAAAAATCTTAATTTAGCAGCATCTGTGCTAACAATACCCATGTTTCTTAATGGTTTAGATAGTGCGCAAGGGAGAAATGCTAGTATTATGGTTCAACTACCCTCATGCAATTCAGAAACATGTGTTTTTTACACAACCACTGGCACATCAAAAGAAGAAGGATTATATCTTGCTGAGTTGTTTAGTAATGGATTGTATATCCAAAGGAGTCTAGAAGAAAGCTTAACGATAGAGCTGAGCGAAATTGAAGATCTATTACTAGGAATTTGTTTCCTTTGGCATGAGAATTTTGTAGATAAAATATCACTGAGGAAGTTCGTTGATATCCTGCAAGATAATGAAATTAATGATATTAGTGAAAGAACTTTAAAAGCAAGGAAGGATAAAGCTAAAAATTGGCTTATGCAATGGCCCAGTCAGCGTCCCTTAATCGCCTGAGATGTAGGTAATGCTCCCAACTTGCTGTTTAGTGTATGATGGTGTTTTTGAGGGGCTCCTGTGGCTTCCGTCTCAGTCTGCTGCCCCTCCTGTTCCGCTACTGAAGGTATGGTGCGTAATGACAAACGTACTTCCGGGCATCTATGTTATCTCTGCTCTCACTGCCGTAAAACATGGTAGCTTCAGTTCACTTATGTCGCTTCTCAGCCCGATAAACACCAGAAAATCATTGATATGGCCATGAACGGCGTCGGTTGCCGCGCCATCGCACGCATAATGGGCGTGGGTCTCAACACCATTATGGCTATTTAAAAAACTCACGCCGCAGTCAGTAACCTCCCGGCTACAGCCGGGCAGTGACATCATCGTCTGTGCGGAGATGGACGAAAAGTGGGCTTCGTCGGCTCCAAATCGTGCCAGCGCTGGCTGTTTTACGCGTATGACAGGATACGCAGAACGGTGGTGGCACATGTTTTTGGTGAGCGGACCAAAGCCACACTGGAACGACTTCTGAGCCTGTAGTCGGCCTTTGATGTGGTGTATGGATGACGGACGGATGGCCGCTGTATGAGTCTTGGCTGAAGGGAAAGCTGCACGTCATCAGCAAGTGTTACACACAGCGTATTGAACGGCATAACCTGAACCTGAGGCAGCATCTGGCACGGCTGGGCAGGAAGTCGCTGTCGTTCTCAAAATCGGTGGAACTGCATGACAAAGTCATCGGGCACTATCTGGCGATAAATCATTACCAATAAATTGGAGTCATTACCCAGGAAGGTTATTGACAGGTCATAAAAATAAAAATCCACGCTATCACGTGGATTTTAAAGAAGATTGGCATATTCATGAGTACTCGTGAATACTCATGAATTGCTAAAAATTGTCAGACGTTGAACAGGAAGTTCATAACATCGCCATCTTTTACGATGTAGTCCTTACCTTCAGCGCGCATTTTGCCCGCTTCTTTCGCGCCTTGCTCACCCTTGTAGGTGATGAAGTCTACAAACGCGATGGTCTGCGCGCGGATGAAGCCTTTCTCGAAGTCGGTGTGGATTTTACCCGCCGCCTGTGGAGCGGTCGCGCCAACCGGGATGGTCCATGCGCGCACTTCCTTCACGCCAGCGGTGAAGTAGGTTTGCAGGCTCAGCAGCTCGTAGCCCGCGCGGATCACGCGGTTCAGGCCCGGCTCTTCGAGACCCATTTCGGCCATGAACTCTTCACGGTCGGCGTCGTCCAGCTCGGCGATGTCCGCTTCTACGGCTGCGCACACGGCAACCACAACGGAACCTTCCGCCGCCGCAATTTCGCGCACTTTGTCGAGGTACGGGTTATTTTCAAAGCCGTCTTCGTTGACGTTGGCGATGTACATGGTTGGCTTCAGGGTCAGGAAGCTCAGGTATTTGATCGCCGCTTTGTCTTCGTCCGTCAGGGTTTTCAGCGCGCGCAGCATGCCCGCGTTTTCCAGCTGCGGCAGGCATTTTTCCAGCGCGGCCAGCTCGGCTTTCGCGTCTTTGTCGCCGCCCTTAGCGCGTTTCTGCACGCGATGAATCGCGCGCTCGCAGGTGTCGAGGTCGGACAGCGCCAGCTCGGTGTTGATAACCTCGATATCGTCAGCAGGGTCCACTTTGTTGTTGACGTGGATGATATTGTCGTTTTCGAAGCAGCGCACCACGTGGCCGATCGCTTCGGTTTCACGGATGTTGGTCAGGAACTGGTTGCCCAGGCCTTCACCTTTGGAGGCGCCTTTTACCAGGCCCGCGATGTCTACGAACTCCATGGTGGTCGGCAGAATGCGCTGCGGCTTAACGATTTCCGCGAGCTGGTCCAGACGCGGATCGGGCATAGGGACAACGCCGGTGTTTGGCTCAATGGTACAGAACGGGAAGTTTGCCGCTTCGATACCGGCCTTAGTAAGCGCGTTGAACAGGGTGGATTTGCCGACGTTAGGCAGACCGACGATACCGCATTTGAATCCCATTTCTAAATCACCTTAATGTCTTGGTAATCAATCCGTTAGTGTTAACCGATTGATGAAAAGTAAATAACTACGCCTATTATACACGTAACCCGCACGGCGCGCGGTAAAAAAGCCCTGACGCGCCGATTATTGCGCTTTGAAGGCGTGCAGGCGGTTTGTCGCTTTGGTTAAGCCGTCCTGGAGCCAAATTTCGGTGCAACGCGCCGCTTCGTCTACCGCTTCGTCAATCAATTTCTGCTCTGAAACCGGCGGTTTACCGAGGACAAAACCGACAACTTTGTTTTTATCGCCCGGATGGCCGATTCCAACGCGCAAACGGTGGAAATTCGGGTTATTCCCCAGCTTGCTGATAATGTCTTTTAAGCCGTTGTGGCCGCCGTGACCGCCGCCAAGCTTGAATTTCGCCACGCCGGGAGGAAGATCCAGCTCGTCGTGCGCCACCAGAATTTCGTCCGGATTGATGCGATAAAACGTCGCCATGGCGGCCACGGCCTTGCCGCTCAGGTTCATAAAGGTTGTGGGAACCAGAAGGCGGACGTCCGCACCTGCAAGATTGATGCGTGAGGTGTAGCCGAAGAATTTTGGCTCTTCACGCAGGGGCGCGCGTAACCGTTCGGCGAGCAGGTCAACGTACCATGCTCCGGCATTATGGCGCGTTGCGGCGTATTCTGCGCCCGGGTTGGCAAGGCCGACAATCAGTTTAATCGTCACGATTCAATTCCTAAGGGGTTCCAGATTTGGCGCGTAGTTTACTGTCTGACGCGCCGCTTGACAAAGTTCCGAGACATAAACATCAAGAGATGAATAATGACCGATGTGAACCATTACAATTTCATGTTGTTCAGGCAGTTATTTGTAAACTTTTGTCTGGGCGGGTTACATAATTGTGATCGTTCCCGCAACTCATTAAAGCCGCGTTGTCTATACTTTACACACAAGGATTAGGGGCTTTATCCCTTACAACCCAAAAGTTCCGGAGGTGACACATGAAACGCAAAAACGCTTCGATACTCGGTAACGTGCTGATGGGGTTGGGACTGTTCGTGATGGTCGCCGGGGTTGGATATTCTATTTTAAACCAGCTGCCGCAGCTTGACCTCCCACAATACTTCGCCCATGGCGCGGTGCTGAGCATCTTCCTCGGTGCCGTATTGTGGCTTGCAGGAGCGCGCGTCAGCGGCCATGAGCAGGTAAGCGACAGATACTGGTGGGTGCGCCATTACGACAAACGTTGCCGCCGCGACCAGCACAAGCATAGCTAACAGAACGGATTGATGAATACGCGAACGACTCCTTTCGGAGTCGTTTTTTTTATGGTTTACAGATCGGCGAGCGCCGCTTCACGGTTCGGATAAAAGGCCAGGCGGCCCGGAATGGGCTGCACGCCCGCGCGCGCCATCGTGCGCAGCGGCTGAAACTCCAGGTTACTGACCCGCAGCTCGCAGCCTTCCGGCAGGCGCGCAACGAAGCGCTGGAAGGCATCCAGCCCGCCCGCGTCCAGCACCGGAACGGCATCCCACTTCAGCACCACGACGTGTTTACCCGCGATGCGGGACTCCAGGTCGCCAAACAAGCCTTCTGCCGCCGCAAAGAACAGCGGACCAATCACGCGCAGCACCAGCACGTCTTCCGGCACGTCGACGTTTACCGGGGAGAGGCGCGTCATCTGCGCAATCCGGCGCATAAACAGCAGGGACGCCAGCACGATCCCCACGCTGATGGCGATGACCATATCAAACAGAACGGTCAGCGACATGCAGATCAGCATGACGATGATGTCGTCTTTGGGCGCGCGGCGCAGCAGGTGAACAACCTTATGCGCTTCACTCATGTTCCACGCCACCATCAGCAGCAGCGCCGCCATGGCGGACAGCGGCAGCCAGGAGAGCAGGGGCGCGAGGATCAGCAGCGCGAGGATCACCAGCACGGAGTGGATCACCGCCGAGACCGGGGAGGTTGCCCCCGCGCGCACGTTGGCCGCGGAGCGGGCGATGGCCGCCGTGGCGGTGATGCCCCCGAAGAACGGTGCCACGATGTTGCCGAGGCCCTGGCCCACCAGCTCGCTGTTGGCCTTATGCTTGGTGCCGGTCATGCCGTCCAGCACCACCGCGCAGAGCAGCGACTCAATCGCGCCCAGCATCGCCATCGAGAACGCCGCCGGCAGCAGCGCGCGCAGCGAGTCCCAGCTCAAGGTGAAGGTGGAGCCGGGCATATCCCACGGCAGCACCAGCTGCGGCAAGAGCTGCGGAATACCGCTGCCCTGCGAACCGTCGGCCAGCACGTAGTGGAACTGCGAGCCGATCGTGGCCACGTGCCCGCCGAGCAGGTTGACGATAGCCATCACCGCGCAGCCCAGCAGCAGCGCGGGCAGATGCCCCGGCAGACGAATGCCTAAGCGCGGCCAGACGATCAGCGTGCCCAGCGTGACAATCCCGATGGCGGCGTCGCCCAGGTTAGCGGTGGGCAGCGCCATAAACAGCGCGCCGACCTTTTGCAGATAATGCTCGGGGACGTGCGCCATATGCAGGCCGAGGAAATCTTTTATCTGCATCGTCCCGATGGTGATGCCGATCCCGGAGGTGAACCCCAGCGTCACGGAAAGGGGAATGTACTCAATCAGTCGGCCAAAGCGGGCCAGCCCGAAGAGAATTAAAAAGACACCGGACATCAGGGTGGCAACCAGCAGCCCTGCCAGACCAAACTGCTGCGATACCGGATAGAGGATCACCACGAAGGCGGCGGTCGGGCCGGAGACGCTAAAGCGCGAACCGCCCGTCAGCGCAATCACGATCCCGGCGACGGCCGAGGTGTACAGGCCATACTGCGGGGGCACGCCGCTGCCAATGGCGAGCGCCATCGCGAGCGGGATCGCGATGATCCCAACGGTAATCCCGGCGATCAGGTCGCGAATAAAGCGCGACGAGGTGTATTTCTCTTTCCAGCAGGCGTCGATGAGGGCGCGGAAGGGGAGAACTTGTGAGGAAGTAGCGTTTTTCACAATAATCTTTCATCCATGGGCGCATCATCTGTCATGTGAATGGCAGGTGAAGGAGGCATTGGTCATACAAATAAAAATTATAAACAAAAAAACCCGCCGCAGCGGGTTTTTTGGCCGTGTTCGATCAGTGTTCGAACATTGCGGAGATGGATTCTTCGTTGCTGATACGACGAATCGCTTCGGCCAGCATCCCGGACAGGGTCAAAGTGCGCACGTTTGGCAGCGCTTTGATTTCGTCACTCAGCGGGATGGTATCGCACACGACCACTTCATCGATAACAGAGTTGCGGAGATTATTCACCGCATTACCGGAGAAGATAGGGTGAGTTGCGTAAGCAAACACGCGCTTGGCACCACGTTCTTTCAGTGCTTCAGCGGCTTTACACAGCGTACCGCCGGTGTCGATCATGTCGTCAACCAGCACGCAGTCGCGGCCTGCAACGTCACCGATGATGTGCATCACCTGAGAAACGTTAGCACGCGGACGGCGTTTGTCGATGATCGCCATGTCGGTATCATTCAGCAGCTTGGCAATAGCACGCGCACGCACTACGCCGCCGATGTCCGGAGAAACCACAATCGGGTTGTCCAGGTTCAGCTGCAGCATGTCTTCCAGCAGGATTGGGCTGCCGAATACGTTATCAACCGGAACGTCGAAGAAGCCCTGGATCTGCTCTGCGTGCAGGTCCACGGTCAGGACGCGGTCAACGCCGACGCTGGAGAGGAAATCAGCAACCACTTTCGCGGTGATTGGCACACGCGCGGAACGGACGCGACGGTCCTGGCGAGCATAGCCGAAGTAAGGAATAACAGCAGTGATACGGCCTGCGGAAGCACGACGCAGGGCATCGACCATAACAACCAATTCCATGAGGTTGTCGTTGGTTGGAGCACAGGTGGACTGGATGATGAAAATATCACCACCGCGTACATTTTCGTTAATTTGTACGCTGACTTCGCCGTCGCTAAAGCGACCTACAGCGGCGTCGCCGAGGGAAGTGTACAGGCGGTTGGCAATACGTTGTGCTAGTTCCGGGGTGGCGTTACCAGCAAAAAGCTTCATATCAGGCACGAGAAGAACCTCAGGCATGCGTCCAGTGGTGGATAGCGTTCGCCGCAAACTGTGCGGGCCAGGCGAATAGCTATCCAGGCGGTGTATTAAAGAGCGCGATGCAACGTCTGGAACAGGGTGACGTTGTCACCGAAACTCAGTCTGCGCCAGAATGGCCTGCTGTAGGGGGGAGGTGTTCATCCCGCGTGCTACAAAACCATGCAGCCAAACCGGCGCTTGCTCAAGCACCTGACGAGCGGCGGACTCGGTGTCAAATTCAGCAAAGACACAAGCCCCTGTGCCAGTCAGGCGCGACGGCGCGTATTCTAACAGCCAGGAAAGCACCGCATCAACCTCGCGAAAACGTTTTCTTGCGATAACCTCGCAATCGTTGCTGAATTCACAATTTAATAACGTTTCTATTGACCGCACCGGGGTATTTCGCGGGAGGTCCGGATCGTTAAAGATAACCGGGGTTGGAACGCTGACGCCGGGGTGGGCGACCAGGTACCATTTCTCGGGCGGTTCCACCGGTGAGAGAATCTCGCCCACGCCTTCAGCAAACGCCGCATGGCCGCGCACGAAGACGGGAACGTCCGCGCCCAGCGTCAGGCCCAGCGCCGCCAGTTCGTCCGTTGAGAACCCGCAGCCCCAGAGATGGTTCAGGGCTACCAGCACGGTCGCCGCATTGGAAGACCCGCCGCCCAGGCCGCCGCCCATCGGCAGACGCTTCTCAATGCCTATATCCGCACCGCTCCCCGCAGGCAGGCGGTCGGAGCTCGCCGCCGCTTTCATCAGCAGACGCGCGGCGCGCACGATCAGGTTGTCCTCATGCTCAACGCCGTCAACCGGCGTGAGCAGGCGGATCTGCCCGTCCTGGCGCAGCCCGATGGAGATCGTGTCGCCATAGTCAATAAACTGAAACAGGGTTTGCAGCGTGTGATAGCCGTCGGCCCGCCGCCCGGTAATGTATAAAAACAGGTTCAGCTTTGCTGGAGAGGGCCACTGGGTCATCATTTAACGATCCAGTTGTCCATTTTAAGCTTGATGCGCTGGGTGCCCTGGGTCAGCTCCATGTTGGACGGCAGGGACGGTTTGCTCTTGCTGTCATAGGCGCTGTAAACCACCTTCCAGGTTTTGCCGTTTTGCGCGTAGTTGACCTGGCTCAGGCGGTACTGGTCATCGAGCGTATAGTCCGTCGCGTCGCCCGGCAGGCCGAGGATCCACTGGCGCAGGCTGTTGAGTGGAATAGGCATCCCGGTCAGCTTGCCAATCATCTCTTCGGCATCGGTCGCGGTATAGTGCTGGCCTTTGTTGTCGGTGATCTGCGCTTCGCCAGGCTTGGCAATCAGCTCAAGCTCGGTGCTGCCCAGCGGGTTCAGCAGCAGCAGGCGATAGTTATCCTGCCCCGTCTGCTGCCAGAAGAATCGGGCATACACTTTTTGTTCATCAGACAGATAGGCAAACGCGCCGCGCGTCTGATACTGGCTCAAATTGCGCACGTCCTGCTGGTGCTGACGCCACTGAGGCGAGTCAGGGCTTTTACCCGGGCCTTTCGGCGGGGTGATGGAACACGCGGTCAGGACGAGAGCCGCCAGAGGCAGCAGGCGAATCATTCGGGTCATAATGATGACAAATCCTTGAGATACGTTGCAGTTATAATTGTTAATGCTAGCGCCCCGTTGTTGCAGCGTCTACGTTCAAATTATCTCAAAGCGTTGTCCGGGCCGTAAATAATTTGAGCTGCATGACGGAAATAGCGATTACTCCGAAAGGATGCAGTCTCTTTTATTGATCTCGCGCATCCTGTATGATGCCTTCGCTAACCTTATTAACGCTGGTACTACTCCCGCTCACATGACCCTATTAGCACTCGGTATTAACCACAAAACAGCCCCGGTTTCTCTGCGAGAACGCGTTACGTTTTCGCCGGATACGCTCGACCTGGCGCTGGACAGCCTGCTTGCACAGCCGATGGTGCAGGGCGGGGTGGTGCTCTCGACGTGCAACCGTACCGAGCTTTATCTCAGCGTGGAAGAGCAGGATGATCTGCACGAAGCGCTGATCCGCTGGCTCTGCGACTACCACAACCTCAACGAAGAAGAGCTGCGCAACAGCCTGTACTGGCATCATGACAACGATGCGGTCAGCCACCTCATGCGCGTGGCCAGCGGTCTGGATTCGCTGGTGCTCGGCGAGCCGCAAATTCTCGGCCAGGTTAAAAAAGCTTTTGCGGATTCGCAAAAAGGGCATCTGAAGGCCAGCGAGCTGGAGCGTATGTTCCAGAAATCCTTCTCCGTCGCCAAGCGAGTGCGAACCGAAACCGACATTGGCGCCAGTGCGGTTTCCGTTGCTTTCGCGGCCTGTACGCTTGCGCGTCAGATCTTTGAATCCCTGTCGACGGTTACCGTTCTGCTGGTTGGCGCGGGTGAAACCATCGAGCTGGTGGCGCGCCACCTGCGCGAGCACAAGGTTAAAAAGATGATTATCGCGAACCGTACCCGCGAGCGAGCGCAGGTCCTGGCGGACGAAGTGGGTGCGGAGGTCGTGGCGTTAAGCGATATCGATGAACGGCTTAAAGAAGCGGACATCATTATCAGCTCGACCGCCAGCCCGCTGCCGATTATCGGCAAAGGCATGGTGGAGCGCGCGCTGAAGTCCCGCCGCAATCAGCCGATGCTGCTGGTGGATATCGCCGTTCCGCGCGACGTCGAGCCGGAGGTCGGCAAACTGGCTAACGCCTATCTCTACAGCGTCGACGACCTGCAAAGCATCATTTCGCACAACCTTGCCCAGCGTAAAGCGGCGGCGGTGCAGGCGGAAACGATTGTCGAGCAGGAAACCAGCGAGTTTATGGCCTGGCTGCGCGCGCAAAGCGTCAGCGAGACCATCCGCGAGTATCGCGGACAGGCGGAGCAGGTGCGTGATGACCTGACCGCAAAAGCGCTAGCGGCTCTTGAACAGGGCGGCGACGCGCAGGCAATCATGCAGGATCTGGCATGGAAACTGACCAACCGCCTGATCCATGCACCAACCAAATCTCTTCAGCAGGCAGCCCGAGACGGGGATGATGAACGCCTGACTATTCTGCGCAACAGCCTCGGGCTGGAATAGCGCCCCCTACCCATTTTCTATTACAAGGTGCATTTACGCCTATGAAGCCTTCTATCGTCGCCAAACTGGAAGCTCTGCACGAGCGCCATGAGGAAGTCCAGGCGCTGCTCGGCGATGCCGGGACCATTGCAGACCAGGAACGTTTTCGCGCGCTGTCGCGCGAGTACGCGCAGTTAAGTGATGTTTCTAAATGCTTTACCGACTGGCGACAGGTTCAGGAAGATATTGAAACCGCGCAGATGATGCTCGACGATCCGGAAATGCGCGAGATGGCGCAGGAAGAGCTGCAGGACGCGAAGGCGCGTTCTGAAGAGATGGAGCAGCAGCTCCAGGTGCTCCTGCTGCCGAAAGATCCTGACGATGAACGCAACGCGTTTGTCGAAGTTCGCGCCGGGACCGGGGTGACGAAGCGGCGCTGTTTGCGGGCGATCTGTTCCGCATGTACAGCCGCTACGCCGAATCCCGCCGCTGGCGCGTGGAGATCATGAGCGCCAACGAAGGCGAGCACGGCGGCTACAAAGAGGTGATCGCCAAGATCAGCGGCGACGGCGTGTATGGCCGCCTCAAGTTTGAATCCGGCGGCCACCGCGTGCAGCGCGTGCCTGCCACCGAATCCCAGGGGCGTATCCATACCTCGGCCTGTACGGTTGCGGTGATGCCCGAGCTGCCGGAAGCGGAACTGCCGGACATCAACCCGGCGGACCTGCGTATCGACACCTTCCGCTCCTCAGGGGCGGGCGGTCAGCACGTTAACACCACCGACTCCGCTATCCGTATTACCCACCTGCCAACCGGCATCGTGGTGGAGTGCCAGGACGAACGTTCCCAGCACAAAAACAAGGCCAAGGCGCTCTCCGTGCTGGGCGCGCGCATTCGCGCCGCCGAGGTGGCGAAACGTCAGCAGGCGGAAGCCTCTACGCGCCGTAACCTGCTGGGCAGCGGCGATCGCAGCGATCGTAACCGCACCTATAACTTCCCGCAGGGCCGCGTCACCGACCACCGCATCAACCTGACGCTCTACCGTCTGGACGAGGCGATGGAAGGCAAGCTCGACATGCTGATCGAGCCTATCGTACAAGAATACCAGGCCGACCAGCTGGCGGCGCTGTCCGAGCAGGAATAATGGATTTTCAGCACTGGCTCCGCCGCGCCGTCAGCGAGCTGACCGAAAGCGAAAGCCCAAAGCGTGACGCCGAAATTTTGCTGGAATACGTGACGGGTAAAGCCCGCACGTACCTTCTGGCCTTCGGTGAGACGCAGCTGACCGCTGAGCAGGAAATCCAGCTTGAGGCCCTGCTTGCCCGACGTAAAAACGGCGAGCCGGTGGCGCATCTGGTGGGCGAGCGGGAATTCTGGTCGCTGCCGCTGTTCGTCTCGGCGGCAACCCTGATCCCGCGCCCGGACACCGAGTGTCTGGTGGAGCAGGCGTTAGCCCGTTTGCCCGCGCAGGGCTGTGACGTTCTTGACCTCGGCACCGGCACCGGCGCGATTGCGCTGGCGCTGGCCAGCGAGCGTCCGGACTGCGCCGTCACGGCGGTGGACGTCATGCCCGACGCCGTGTCCCTGGCGCAGCGCAACGTCGAGCGTCTGGGGCTGAACAACGTCACGGTGCTGCAAAGCAGCTGGTTTAGCGCGCTGGAAAACCGCGTCTTCGGAATGATTGTCAGCAATCCGCCGTACATCGATGAACGCGATCCGCATCTGGCGCAGGGCGACGTGCGCTTCGAGCCGCTCACCGCGCTGGTCGCGGGTAACGAGGGGCTGGCGGATCTCGAGCACATTGTGACAACGTCACAGCAGCATTTGCTGCCCGGCGGCTGGCTGCTGGTGGAGCACGGCTGGACGCAGGGCGAGGCGGTGCGCGCGCTGTTCACGCGCGCGGGGTACGGCGCGGTGGAAACGTGCCGCGACTACGGCGGCAACGAGCGCCTGACGCTGGGGCGGTGGGCGTGATGTTTTACGCGCTCCTCGGCGCACATCTCGCGGCCGTTGCGCTGACCGTGAGCTTCTTCATCCTGCGCTACGGGCGGCGCTACAGCGGCAATCCGCGCATTGACGCCCGCTGGGTGCGCATTGCGCCGCACTGTATCGATACCGTGCTGTTCCTTTCCGGCGTCGGATTGATGTGGAAGACGGGCTATCTGCCATTTACTGATAAAGGCGCATGGCTGACTGAAAAGCTGTTTGGCGTTATCATCTACATCGTTTTGGGTTTTATCGCGCTTGGGCGTCGTCGTCCGCGCAGCCAGCAGACCGGGTTTATCGCCTTTCTGCTGGGTCTGGTGGTGCTGTACATCATCATTAAACTCGCCACCACAAGAATACCGTTACTGGGGTAAGTCATGAGGTCCTTAGCCGATTTCGAATTTAATAAAGTGCCGCTCTGCGATGGCATGATCCTGATTTCTGAGATGATCCGCGACGATTTCACGTCGCAGTACGTGTACGAGGAGCTGGAAAGCCTGGTCAGCCTTGCGCGTGAAGAGATCAATCAGGCTCGCCCGCAGGACTGGCAGTTAGAGAAGTTAATTGAACTTTTCTACGGCGAATGGGGTTTCTGCGACACGCGTGGCGTGTATCGCCTGTCTGACGCGTTATGGCTGGACCAGGTCTTAAAAAATCGTCAGGGCAGCGCCGTGGCGCTGGGCGCTATTCTGCTGTGGGTTGCGCATCGCCTGGATATTCCGCTGGTGCCGGTCATCTTCCCGACGCAAATGATCCTGCGCGCCGAGTGGCTGGACGGTGAAATGTGGCTCATTAACCCGTTCAACGGCGACACGCTGGATGAGCATACGCTGGACGTGTGGCTGAAAGGCAACATCAGCCCGGTTGCCGAGCTGTTTAACGAAGATCTCGACGAGGCGGATAACGCGGAAGTGATCCGCAAGCTGCTGGATACGCTGAAGTCGGCGCTGATGGAAGAGCGGCAGATGGAGCTTGCGCTGCGCGCCAGCGAAGTGCTGCTGCAGTTTAATCCTGAAGATCCGTACGAAATTCGCGACCGCGGGCTCATTTACGCTCAGCTTGACTGCGAGCACGTCGCGCTGAACGATTTGAGCTATTTCGTTGAGCAGTGCCCGGAAGATCCGATTAGCGAAATGATCCGCGCGCAGATTAACGCGATTTCGCATAAACAAATTACACTGCATTAATCTAATTTCCGATTCACACCTGAATAAGGCGATCCTATGAAACAAAAAGTGGTTAGCATTGGTGATATCAACGTGGCAAACGACCTGCCGTTCGTGCTGTTTGGCGGTATGAACGTGCTGGAGTCCCGCGATCTCGCTATGCGTATCTGCGAACACTACGTGACCGTGACCCAGAAGCTGGGCATTCCGTACGTGTTCAAAGCCTCTTTTGACAAAGCCAACCGTTCCTCCATCAACTCCTACCGCGGCCCGGGCCTCGAAGAGGGGATGAAGATTTTCCAGGAACTGAAGCAGACGTTTGGCGTGAAGGTGATCACCGACGTGCATGAAGCGTCCCAGGCGCAGCCTGTCGCCGACGTGGTTGACGTGATTCAGCTGCCCGCGTTCCTGGCGCGCCAGACCGACCTGGTTGCCGCGATGGCGAAAACCGGCGCCGTGATCAACGTGAAAAAACCGCAGTTCGTAAGCCCTGGCCAGATGGGTAACATCGTCGATAAGTTTATCGAAGGCGGTAATGACAAGGTGATCCTGTGCGACCGTGGCGCAAACTTCGGTTACGACAACCTGGTTGTCGACATGCTGGGCTTCAGCGTGATGAAAAACGTATCTAACCAGTCTCCGGTGATCTTCGACGTCACCCACGCCCTGCAGTGCCGCGACCCGTTTGGCGCCGCGTCCGGCGGGCGTCGTGCGCAGGTAACCGAGCTGGCGCGCGCCGGTATGGCGACCGGCCTGGCGGGTCTGTTCATTGAAGCGCATCCGGATCCGGCCAACGCGAAGTGCGACGGCCCGTCCGCGCTGCCGCTGGACAAGCTGGAGCCGTTCCTGAAGCAGATTAAAGCCATCGACGACCTGGTGAAGAGCTTCGACGAGCTGGACACCAGCAACTGATCCGCGCCCGCTACCCGCGCAGTTAACGAAACCCGCCTCGGTCGGGTTTTTTTATATCTGGAATAATTGTTCGGTTTCTATATTGTTTCTTACCGTGACAATTAGCGGTTAATCCTGTCAGGCTGAAAACCGTATTAGCATCGCTAATAATGCACGGCTAATTATCACCATTAAATAAGATGAAAATATTTCATCTCGTACAGGCGTGCGGTAATTTTTCGAAGTTAAGCGAATAGTATCTGGTATAGCAATTTTAGCAGGTGAAAATTCTGCCGTCAGAGGCAAATTGCCATTAGCGTGAAATTGGCTCAACCGTCATGTTAAATTTTTGTGATTGACTTGTTTTTGGCGATAGATATACATTCAAGGCGCCCGAAATAAGGAATGCTGATTTTAAAAAGATACAGAATATATTCTTCTTAAGCACAGGCGACAGAAAAGATTAATAAGAAAATAATCTCGTCGCGCCTGGCGATGCGTAACCGCGGGTAAAACATATTTTCACGAAAACGTCTGTGGGTATCAGGCGCCAGAATAATAATTGGGAGTAATGATGACTGCTGTGGAACAATTAACGCCATACATGCGGGCATATTCAGAAGAATTTGCTGACGATGGCAAGATTAATTGGCTTCCATATATCATGTACTTTCATCCGTATAATTATCGCTCGCCCGTGATTAATACGGATAGCCGGGGATTCCGGTACAGCTATGCCCGCGGAGAACGTTATTCCGTTGGGGATTGCAACCAGCTTAGCCGCTGTCGGGTTATCGCGGGAAGCTCAACGGTGTTTGGCATTGGCGCCAGTGCCGATAGCCATACGCTGGCATCGCGGCTGACTGAAAATGAGGCCTCCGGCGCGCCGTGGATTAATTTCGGCGGGCGAAGCTTTAATTCCACCCAGGAGATGATCCTGTTTTCGCTTAACCGCCACCTGCTACCAAAGGTTGACGAGGTCGTGCTGATGTCCGGCTTTAACGATCTGGGCCTGGCGCGTTTGCCCGCGCGGCTGAGGCAGGATCACGGTGCGTTTTTCATGGGAAATGCGTACCAGAACGCCATGGAGCGCGCGGGCTCGTCGCGTTTTTCCCGCTGGCTAAGCCGTAAGGACGATAAAGCGCAGGACGATGTGCCCACGCTCGAAGCGCAAATAGCGTATGCCGTCAGCCTGACCCGGAGGAATTTAGCAAACTGGGCGGCGCTGTGCGCGGATATGAAGACTCCCCTCACGTTTGTGCTCCAGCCTCTGGCAAATTGGGTGCGAAGCCGCGGATCTCAGGAAGAACAATTGCTCTTCGAGGAGCGTGAAAAGCAGGGCGGCTTTGCGCAACAGTACGGCGATATTCTGACGCAGGCGGCCTATAAAACGTATCGCGACAGGCTCGCGGCAGTATGTCATGAGCTGGATATTGCTTTTATTGACCTGACGCCCGCTATTCAGGCCGTCATTACCGATGATTTTTGGCTGTTTGTCGACCGTATTCATTTTACCGATGATGGGCATGATTTCGTTGCCCGCATACTGCTTGAACAACTTGCAAAAAGAGAGGGGGAACCATGAAAAAACTTATCCGCGCAATTAAATCGTTGTTCCAGCGGCGAAAGAAAAATAAAAAGAAAAAAGACGATCCTTCTATTTATCCCATGTTTTAGGAACTGAATGTTCCTCGTTGCAAAGGTAATCTGCCGTTAATTGACAGGAAAATAAGACGTTATGTGGCGCGATGTATTTGCTTATTCTAAGCGTCCAGAGATTTATCTGGATGCGGATAATATTTGCAGTTTATTTCCTGAACTCACCCAGCCGGTCGAGAATATTTCAGCCCAGCTGACCTCCCTCTCCGGGGCATTACATCGCTCCGGCTTACGCTGGCAACAGTTTCTTGCCCAGGCCGAACCAGGCCCGACCGTCTGGAATAGTATTCTTCAGCAAACGGCCCCTTTGGCTGCCTGTATGGGCGCAGCGCTTCACGGCATGAGCGCACCGGGCGTTTTTGAGGACGCGGCGCATCTTCGCCTGCTGACATTGCTTGCTGATGACGTGGGCGTAGGTAATGCCGATAACGCCCGGTTTGACCGGTTCTGCGCCCTGGCGCGGGTCCACGGCGCTTACGATGTTGCCACCGCCGGTCGGGAGCTAAGCGATAACCGCGATATCCGCGATATTTGCTTTCGGTTTCCCGCCACGCTCTTCGCAATGAGCAGGCGCAGCGATGCCTTCGACTATGAGCTGATTGGCTTTGACTATGCCTGGCGAACCGCCGGTCTTCTGCCCGTCTGGCAGTCGCTCGACGCGGCCGATCCTGCGCTGGCGAGCCTCAACATGGGGCGAGGGCAGGGAGCCGCCTTTCCCGACGGGGAAAACCTTCAGCCGTATAGCGAGGCGCTGCTCGACGGCCTGGGCGCTCAGCCTGCGGCGCAGAAGCGGATCGCCTTTGGCATTGCGCTATTCGAAGCGCTGCTGCAAGAACTGGACGAGGCCGTGCTGATGATTGTGCGCTCGCTGTGCGATCCGCGCCTGGCGATGGCGCTCCTCATTCAGGAGCGCGCCCGCGAAGCTCAGGTTTATCATGAAGGATTCAGCCTTGAGGGGCGACCGCTTTGCCGATGGTTTACCGAGGCCCGCGACGATCCGTTGCCCCTGGTGGATGCGATTGGGCGTAGCCGCCTGGTTCGCCCCGGCGTGCCGGAGCGCAGCGCCCTGATCAACGGGCTGGTGTCGGACAACGGGCCGATGTTCCGCATCTTCAGCAGGAAAGATATTTTGACGATCCGCCGCTGGATCCTCAGCCTGGCCGATGCTCCTGCCGCCGACGAGACGCCGCTACCGGCTGAAGTGCGCGTTGCGTCTGCCTATCGGGAGGTCCGGGCGGGCGACTGCTCGCTGGGCGTCCGGCCCGGCGACATCCGCAGCGCGTATTATCTGCTGCAGGGCAGAGCGCTCACCCCCGGCCTGCGCGAGTTCGCCAGGCGGTACTGCACCTTTTGGCTGGAAAAATCACAAGACTCCGTCGACAAAAGCGCCCGCGCTTTCCCGCAGGCGTGGTCTCCGGGCGTGCTTCGGGAATGGCTGCTGGCTTCGCACGACGCGCATGCCCAACGTTTTAACGCCTCGCAGGATGCCGAAATGCCCACCCGAAACGCGGTAATTGCCCAGACGCTTCAGCTGGCGCCGCTCACCCTGATTGACGGCGCGTGGCTTCAGGGCTTTACCGATATCACACTTGCCTCCACCCGCACCGGAAGCCCGCTGTTTGAGACCTACTGGGACGAGCTGGGGAACGGCCAGTGGCGGCTGAATCATCCGAAGATCTACCGTGATGTCCTGGCCGCAATGTCGATAACCCTGCCGGCAACCGGCTCGCTGGCGTTTGCCCAGGATCCGCGCTTTGACGACGCGGCGTTTCAGCTGCCGGTTTACTGGCTGTGCCTCGGTAAATTCCCGCTGACCTACCGCCCGGAAATTTTAGGCATGAATCTGGCGATGGAGCTGTCGGGCGTCGGCGGTACTTACCGAAATGCCCACCGTTTCCTCAAGCACCATGGCCTGCCGACCACCTTTGTCGATTTACACAACACGATAGATAACGTCTCGACCGGGCACGCCGCGTGGGCCGCTGAGGCCATCGACGCCTGGATGCAACACACGCAGGATCTGCTGCCGGTAACTGAATCCTGGGCGCGCATTCGGCGAGGCTATGAATCCCTCGCGCCGGAAGTTGATGCCCCTGAGCGGCTGAATTTCTTCGCGTCCCGAGCGCAAGAGCCGGGCGCTGCGGGCGATCTTTCCCCCTTATTACATCGCCAGTTGCATTCTTTCGAGGTGGCAGAGTGAGACAGTACCATTTAGGCATTTCGGCCTACTATCATGACAGCGCGGCAGCCCTGATATCAGAAGGGAACATTATCGCCGCCGCGCAGCAGGAGAGATTCAGCAGGATACGGCACGACAGCGGGTTCCCTGCGGATGCCATCCGCTACTGTCTGGATGAGGCGGGCATCGCGCTGGATGACCTCGCGTCAGTCAGCTTCTACGATGCGCCCAACCTCAAGTTCAGGCGTCTGATCTCCTCCTTTGCCAGCGCGGGGCCGGGCGGTCTTGCCGTGTTTCAGCAGGTATTCCCGCAGTGGATCCGCTGGAAGGCCAGGCCAGAGAAGCGGCTCCTGTCTGCGCTGCGGGAAATCAACCGCGGGCAGCCAAAAGGGGGGATTACCTTCGGGACGCACCACCGCTCCCATGCGGCCTCCGCATTTTATCCCTCCCCCTATGACAGCGCTGCCGTTCTCTGCATTGACGGGGTGGGCGAGTGGCAAACCACCAGCATCTGGCATGGAAAGAACACCGACCTCACGTTGAAAAACGCCATTTCCTACCCGCATTCGCTCGGCCTGCTGTATTCCGCGTTTACCGATTTTTGCGGCTTTAAGGTGGATTCCGGCGAGTACAAGCTGATGGGGCTAGCGCCGTATGGTGAACCCCGCTACGCGCAAAAAATACTCGATGAGCTGATTACGCTGCGCGACGACGGCTCTTTCTCCCTCAATATGAAATATTTTGCCTTTTTGCAGGGGCGGAACATGGTGGGCGAAAAATTTGAGGCGCTGTTTGGGCGTCCGAAACGCCAGCCGGAGAGCGAGATTACTCAGGACGACTGCGATTTTGCCGCCTCCATTCAGAAGGTTGCCGAAGAGGTGGTTCTGGGGCTGGCGCGCGCCGCGAAGAAAATGACGGGGGAATCGCGGCTGTGCATCGCTGGCGGCGTCGCCCTGAACTGCGTGGCGAACGGCTGCCTCTCTCGGGCGGAGATCTTTGATGAGATTTGGATCCAGCCTGCGGCAGGAGATGCCGGATGTGCGTTGGGCGTTGCGCTTGAACAGGATGCGAAGCACCGGCAAAAACGGATGATCCCCGCGTCCGGGCATCGGGATGCGATGCAGGGAGCTTATCTTGGCCCGGCATTCAGCGACGACGAGGTGATGCGCTATCTGGACGAGCTGGGGGCACCCTATCAGCGGCTATCCGAACAGCAGATGCTGAACACAACGGCCGACGCCCTGGCGTCCGGGAAGGTGGTCGGCTGGTTCCAGGGAAGAATGGAGTTCGGGCCAAGGGCGCTGGGGGCGCGCTCCATTTTGGGCGACCCTCGCAATGTCGAAATGCAAAAGACCATGAACCTGAAGATCAAGTTTCGCGAGTCCTTCCGGCCCTTCGCCCCCATGGTGCTGGCCGAGCGCGCGGCGGAGTTCTTCGATGTTCGCCAGGAAAGCCCTTATATGCTCGTGGTATCAGACGTGCGCGAAAGGTGGCTTAAGCCCGTTTCGAGCCGTCATCTGGGCTCGATCAATGACGTCCGCTCGACGATGCCTGCCATCACCCATGTCGATAACTCCGCGCGCGTGCAAACCGTACACCCGGAGATCAATCCGCTTCTGGCGCAGCTTTTACAGCGATTTGATGACATGACGGGATACCCCGTGCTGGTCAATACCTCTTTTAACGTCAGAGGGGAGCCGATCGTCTGCACCCCGGCCGAAGCCTACCTCTGCTTTATGCGTACAAATATCGACCTTCTGGTGTTGGGCAACTGTATCTTGCGTAAGGAAGATCAGCCCGCCCTGGAGAATGACACCGACTGGCGTACCGAAATCGCGCTTGATTAAGTTAAGAGGCAAGCAACCATGCTAAAAGCACTCACTACCGCTCTGTATATTCTTCTTTTTATCCCGATATGGGCATGGCGCAAGCTCCTGGGCCAGGGTCGGTTTGAACGCCGGTTCCATCTGCGCGCCAGCGCGTGGGATCGTCCGGTGGCGCACGCGGAAAAGGGGCTTGACCGTTCAACGCGGTCAATCTTCCTGAAAATCTGGGCGGCCATTTTCCTGGCCTCCCTGGCGACGTTTTTCCTGCTGATGGTGCTGGCTGCGCGCGTGTTTAACGATAGCGCCTCTCCGCTGGCGGCAAACATGATTGTGCTGACCCAGTGGCTGCCTGCCGTACTGGCTTTGCCGCTCATCCGCCGCGCGGGGGCCAGCTACTCGGCCCGTAACCTGCTGCTCACCTCCGAGTTCGCCAGCGCGATGATTGTTCCCGCCATTGCGTTCGTTTCCGGCTCGTATTACGCGATGATCGTTCTACTTCTTCTGAAGGGCGGGCTGGACTCTTTGTCCAAGATGTCGCGGGCCGTGGCGTTGAAGAGCTATTTTTCAGGCCAGGCGCTGAATCAGGCGGCGTCGTACTACAACACGGCGATGCTGGCCGGGGCCGGTGTGGGCGCGCTGATGGGGGCGCTGCTGCTGTCGGTGCTCCCGCTGGAGGCCATTCTGGGGCTCTGTACGCTGTGTCATCTCGTGGCGGGGTTTCTTTATACGCGCCTGCCGGCGACGGCCAGCATGGCAAAAGCGGCGCCAGCCGCCGGGGCATCGCAGAGCACTACCGTGCGCGACACCCGTCTGCGCATGTCGATTATCTACTACGTCTCGACCGTGGCGCTTTACCAGGGTTATCAGAACGTTGCGCGCTCGGTGTTCCCGACCGACCAGCTCGGCATGGACCCGTCCGGAATTGCGCTGATACAAACCATCGCCAGCTTTGCCTATATCGTGGGCGCGATTTTCGCCGCGCGGCTGGATCTCTCCGGCAATCGCTATGCCGTTGCCGCCCCGGTTTCCCACCTGTTTACCCTGCTGCTGATGCTGCCGCTCCCCTTTATTACCGCCGCAGTCCCGGGCCTGGCGGTGTATGGCCTGTTTGCGCTGCTGTTTGAGGTCGCCTGGGCCGTTCACCAGCGCTACATGATTGTCGCTGCGCCTCCCGAGCAGCTGTCAAAAATAGTGGCAAATGCCAACGCGCTGGCGCTGGGCTTAATGATCGTGGTCGCGCTGCTGGGGAGCATCCTGGTTGAGCACCTTAATTTTGGTGCCGTTACGCTGAGCTTTATCGTGCTCGCGCTGATGGTGCCCGTTTTCATCAACGTATTTCTGGGCAAGAAACGCGGATCCAGCGCCCTGAGTGAAGGAGAGTAAGCTATGCATGTCGTTATCGTCGATTCCAACCGTATCGGTCTGCGCGCGCTGCGCGCCGCTAAGCGGGCGGGGCACTACGTCACGTTTATCGGTTCACGGCGGCTGGAGGAGCTGGTGGTCAGCTTTGACCATCTTCGCGCCCCCGAGCTAACCGACCGGGTTGTCACCATCGACACCGCGCAGGACGACGCAACGCTGCTGGCGACGCTCAAATCGCTCGACGCCGAGCGGAAAATTGACGCGCTGTTTACCGTCATCGAAGTCAATGTGGCCTCGGTGGCCCGGTGCGCGAAGGCGTTAGGGCTACCGGGCACCGACCCGGAAGCCGTGCATCTTTCGCAGGATAAGGCGCTTTGCCGCAGGCAAATTGCGGCCTGTGGCCTGACGTCGGTGGCATATGCGGTGGTGGATAGCCTTGACGCGGCCCGGGAGGCTGCGCTGCGCATAGGCTACCCGATGATTGCCAAACCGAAGGTTGGGGCGGCGAGCCTTCGCGCGCTGAAGGTCGAGAATGACGATCAGCTGGTGAGCTATTTCGCCAGCCTGAGCGGCGCGGTCGAAGGGCCGGAAGGCTACATTGACGCGATGTCCGCCGAGACGCTCCTGGAACATTACGTGGAGGGGCCGCTGTTCTCGGTCGAAATTGCGGTTGCCGGAGGGGAAATTCAGCCTATGGTGCTCTCGTGGCGCAAGCGCTGCACGGAAAATCCGGCCATCGAGCTGGGCACCGTTATCCCGGCCCCCGTATCAACGACGATCCGCGATGCCATGTTTGAGTACACGGCCAGCGTGGTGCGGGCCTGTAAGCTGAACCTGGGCGTTTTCCATATTGAACTGATTTATGGCCCAGAGGGCCCGGTGCTGGTGGAAATTAACCCGCGCATTATGGGGGGGAACATTCCGGCGGTATTTAACCTTGCCACGGATATCGACCCCTATGAGGTGCTGCTGGAGATTTTCCTGACGGGATGCATGCCGGCGATCTGTCGGAATATCAACCCCGTACGCTCGGCGGCCACCCGCAGCCTGGGGCCAAAACATCCCGCGCGCTTAGCCGACGACTTCAGCGAAAAGGACTGGGATGCCGACTTCCGTCCGCTCCTGTCTCAGCTTTCCTATCAGTACGCGCCGGGCATGCACGTGCCCGACATGAACAGCACCTGGTACCCCTGGCATTTTCAGCTGGTCCGCCCGTCTGCCGTCGAGGCCAGCCTGCTGGCGGAATGGATCATCATGACCGCTGCCGAGAAAACGGAGCTCGCGCTTCGTCGCTCCGGCGAAGACTACCTGTTACTCAAATAACGAGCCATTTTACGACCTACGTCTTAAAGGAGAGAGGAATGTTTCCCGCGCTTTCGATTGTTGGCGTCATTGCGCTGATCTATATCAGCAGTCCGTTTCCGCTTTGGCATTCGTACTTTATTGTTTGTTTCTCAAGCATTAAGAGCACTGAAATATCGTCAAAGGAAAAGAGAGCGCTGCTGGGGTATTTAATCAAAAGCTTCTTTTACCTGCCGCTTTCAGGCCTGCTGTATCGTCTGGACGATATCTTCGTTCGGGGATATCGCAAGCAGGAGGTCGCTGGCCCTTTATTTATTATCAGCCAGCCGCGCAGCGGCACCACGTTTTTGCTGCGCACGCTCGCAGAGGATGAAACGAATTTTTTCACCTTAAAGCATCTCGACTGGCGCGTGCCGAGCATCCTGGCGTGGCGCTTATTTGATTTTTTGGGCATCCGCGAGCGGCTGGAAAAAATCGATTACTGGCCCAATACGGAACAGGGCCGTCTGGCCTCGAAAATGCACGCGCATACGTTAGGATCGATTGAAGGGCACGGCGTATTTCTTGAAGAAAATATGTACCACCACTATTTCACCTGGCGTCGCTTTCCGTTTGCAAAGGTGCTGCGCCGGATCGAGGCGGTGGACTCACTCTCTTCGTATGCCAAAAGGAAAATGGTCCGGGGGCTGGCCGGCGTCGTGCGTCGCGGCGCATATCATCGGGGCAATGGCCGCATGTGGTTAACGAAGGAGAACGAGAACGCGGATTTCTATCGTGAGCTCTACGCTGCCTTTCCTCACGCCCGTTTCCTGTGCATTGGGCGTGAGCCCGGCGGCTTTGTGAACTCCTATATTTCGGCATCGGAAGCCTCGATTCGCGCAAAGCACGGCATCAACCCGCATTCGCTGACGGGCTATCACGACGATAACCTCAATTTCCGCATACGCCAGTGCCAGCAGCAGATGACGTTCTGCCAGGAGCTGGAAGCGAAAGGGGCAATTACCTATGTGGACTACGCGCAGCTGCTGGAAAATATTCCTGGCACCCTCGAGCGAGTCTACGCCGAATTAGGCATACCGATGAACGACACATTCCGCCATCGGTTAAACGAGCTGCAAGAAATTCAGCGCAATCGCAAGCGCGGATATAACAACGTTAAAGAAACGGTAACGGGCTTTGAAAACTACAGCGCTTTTCTGGAGCGCTATCGGGTATTCCCCGCGCCGGATATGACGCCTTCTTTGACGTCAGTGGAAGAGTGATCCTCTAACGATTTTATAAACAGGATTTTGTATGTCTAAGCAATCTTTAACCTCCCGTATCGTCCACGCTGACCGTCACTTTGGCGTCGAGCACGGGGCGATCCGCAAACCTATTCATACTGCCGTTCAATATGATTTCGAACGGATTGAAGATTTACTGGATGTCTTTCAGGGCAAGCTGAAAGGCGCATTTAACTATTCGCGTACCGGAACCCCGACGACCGCCGCCCTTGAGTCCAAAATGACCATGCTGGAAGAGGGGATTGGGAGCGTCTGCTTCGCCACCGGCATGGGGGCCATTGCGGCGGTATTTCTGACGATGCTGCGCGCCGGTGACCACCTGGTGACGAGTCGCTATGTTTTTGCCGGCACCAACAGCCTGCTGGATACGCTGTCCGGGCTGGGCGTTGGCGTGAGTAAGGTCGATTCTACCCGTTTGCAGGCGGTGGCAGACGCCATCACGCCGCAGACCAAAATGGTCTTTCTTGAAACCATTGCGAACCCGGGCACGGAAGTTCCCGACCTGCAGGGGATCGGCGAGCTGTGCGCAAAATACGGGATCCTGTTTGTCATCGACAACACCATCACCTCTCCGGTGCTTTTTAGCCCTAAAAAGGTCGGC
>AGFS01144352.1_pt1 | contig 26071 bp, 27 predicted proteins | sample 305828 | NCBI WGS metagenome assembly AGFS01 (sample SAMN02954281, study PRJNA62041) | ant fungus garden metagenome | biome: terrestrial; feature: Atta colombica fungus garden; material: fungus garden; isolation source: Atta colombica fungus garden top | host: Atta colombica | place: Panama: Gamboa...
CATATGTTCATTAATTTGCGATCTGGCGGTCTGATTTATGCGCGAAGCAGACCGTCACATTCAACGCTTTTCCGCCAGGATTTGGCCACTTTAATTTTTTATAAAGATGTTGTTTGTATTGAGCCTTCAATAATGAAGGCTCGCTATTATCTCGTCCTGCTGTAGTTTTTTCTTTAAGGAACTGACTGACCAAATCGGCGAACTGTACATTATTCAGGTCAGAGAACGGGAGGTGGGTAACCGTTACATCCCCACCATGCTTGTTCACCACGTCACGCCATTCACGAGCCATTGCCAGACGTACACGCCAGCGGTCCTGCGCGGGAATGGCGACAGATTTATACGGAATGTTATCGCCGTAAATAATCAGAATCGGGATTTTGGTCGGTGCCATAAACTGTTCCATCGGAACAGACTCACCCTTCAGCGTGTCGAATGCGCCTGGCATAGGGGCAGGGAATTCTTTCTCCGGGAAGACAAAACTGCTACCAGGTTCGAAAGCGACAATGGCTTTGACCTTGTTGTTTTTTATCGCTGTGTGCCAGCCTGGTCCGAGACCCTGAGAGTGGGTGAAGAGAATATAGGTATCGTTTCAGGCTCGACTTGTGGTTGCGGATATGGGCACGAATTATCAGATCATACAACAGCATGCCTTCCTTCTAATGTAAGCAAAATTTAGTCATAAAGCTGTCGTTTGGCCTTAGCGTAGGATAATTTCCGTTTTCCTGGTGGCCCCGAACAAGAACAATAATTCCTAAAAATGGAATTCTGAAAACAAAAATAATTCATATACATGGAACAATAATGACCGGATAATCCATTCCATTGAAAAACAATTGATTCTGAACAAAGCCATGATCTGACAGAACAAGAGTGAGATTTGCAGGTTGCAAAGGGGAGTTGGCCAGTATTTACTCCCCGGAAAAACCTGATTGTTGAACTTGCTTTTGTTTAAGGTGGGAAGATATTCAGGACAAGGAATAAAACTGTGGTTATTCATCGATGAAAATAACCATACCGCAAATATATAAAGACGTAACTAAAATATCACGAATATTACAGGAGCATTCCATTATGAAAACAATATTACTGATCGCATTATTTATGGGGTTTGGTGCCGTAAACATGGCGATGGCCAGCCAGGAAATTAATCACTCTGAAGGAAAAGAAAAAATTGGCGTTATTTCTGTCAGTGATGCCTACACGATGGATGACCTGGTCAGTGGGTTAACGCGTAAAGCTGACCAGAAAGGCGCTACTTCCTTTAAAGTATTGTCTGTTACGGGCAGTAATAAGGTACATGGCACGGCCGAAATTTATAAGTAATACACTGACAAAAATTGTTTCATGTTCTTATTCAATTAATGGTATTCAGGAATACACTCCCGGGTACTGAGATAACTTATTAAGGCGATAAAATGCAGAATTTTACCTGGTATAACCCCACTACGCTGGATTTTGGTAAAGACAAAGAAAAGCAGATTGGTGGACATCTGGCAAAGCACGGCTCCCGCCATGTTTTATTATGCTACGGCAGCGATCGTATTAAACGTGACGGGTTATTTGCTACCGTGACGGCGTCGCTTGCAGAACATGGTATTACCTTTGTGGAATGTGGCGGTATTGTCAGTAACCCGACGCTGAGCCGGGTCCGTGAAGGTATTGTGCTGGCGCGTGAGAATAATGTTGATGCCGTGCTGAGCGTGGGCGGTGGTTCCGTGCTAGACAGTGCAAAAGCGATTGCGGCCGGAGCCCGTTATAAGGGTGATGTCTGGGACCTGTTTGTCGGGAAGGGGAATATAGACAGCGCGCTGCCGGTCTTTGATATCCTGACGCTGGCCGCAACCGGTAGTGAAATGAATAGCGGGGCGGTTGTCACCAACGAAGAAACCGCTCAGAAGTACGCGATCCATTCTGTTCATCTGTTTCCGGTGGTGTCTGTCGTTAACCCTGACCTGATGAAAACCCTGAGCCGTGATTATCTGGTTTATTCCGCCGCCGATATCATTGCTCATGCAATAGAAGGTTATTTCACCGCATCGCACCAGCCGCATTTCCAGTCCCGGATGGTGGAAGCTATTGTGAACACGGTGCTGGAAAGCACGGAAAAATTGCTGAAAGATGCCTCCGACTATGACGCCCGCGCTGAGTTCGCCTGGGCAGCCACGCAGGCGCTGAGTGGTCTGCTTTACTCCGGAACCGGCGGATTCAGCTATCCTAACCATATGATTGAGCATGCGCTGTCTGCGCTGTTCAATGTGCCCCATGGAGCAGGACTGTCGGTGGTCATGCCTGCCTGGATGAAGTGGTACCAGTCGCGTAATCCGGAGCAATTTTCCCGCTTTGCCCGGGAGATTTTTGGTCTTGAATCGGCAGATCAGGGGATTGCTGCGCTGGAAGCCTGGTTTGATAAAATCGGTACGCCAACGCGCCTGTCTCAGCTGGAGATTAATGATGTCACGCCTGAACTTGTTGATGTTGTTCTGGAAAATGCAGGCTGGTTTGGCATCGGGGAAATTTATACCCGCGAAGCCATTGTCGACATTCTGAACCGGGCTAAATAGTTTTGCCAATTTACCCTCAGGGATAAACAGCGTATTTCTGTATGTCATAGCAGATACAGGAGAGCATGATGAAAGATGTGATTGTTGTTATTGGCAGTGGTTCTATTGCACAGGCCATTGCGCGCCGTGTCAGCACCGGAAAACATATCTTATTAGCGGATATCAAACCGGAAATCGCCGAGGCGGTAGAGTATACCCTTTCTCGGGCGGGGTTTGAGGTGAGTACAACGGTGGTTGACGTCAGTTCCCGCCGCTCTGTTCAGGATCTGGTAAAGAAGGCCTGCGCTATCGGTGAGGTTAAAGGCGTGATCCATACCGCCGGTCTGTCACCTTCACAGGCGAAAGCGCAGGATATTCTTAAGGTCGATTTATACGGTACGGCGGTTCTTTTTGAAGAATTCGGTCAGGTCATTGCCCCGGGTGGTTCTGCGGTGGTGATTGGCTCCCAGTCCAGCCACCGTCTGGATACGGATGCCTTTACTCAGGCACAGGCTGACGAGCTGGCAACATTGCCTCCGGAAGCACTACTCGAGCTGCCGTTAGTTAAAGAGATTAATGACAGCCTGTACGCCTACCAGGTTTCCAAGCGCGGGAATGCACTGCGGGTAATGGCAGAAGCGGTGAAGTGGGGAAAACGCGGTGCCAGGATCAATTGCATCAGCGCAGGGATTGTGTACACGCCGCTGGCGTATGATGAACTGACCAGCGCTGAACGGGGCGCGTTCTATCAGAATATGCTGGCCAAATCACCGGCAGGACGCGGCGGTACACCAGATGAAATTGGCGCACTGGCGGCATTTCTGTTCGGGCCTGATGGTACCTATATTAGCGGCAGCGATATTCTCATCGATGGTGGTGCAACAGCATCGTATAAATATGGTGAGTTAAAACCGTCCATCAATTCGGAGCAATCATGAACGAACAATTCGATGGTAACAGCGTTTTCCCGCGTGGAGATAAGAATGAAGCCTATGCACAATTCTTTACCGGTACCAGCTACCTGACCCGCCTTTCCAGTGAAGGTGTTGCAATAGGTAACGTAGTGTTTGAACCGGGCTGCCGGAACTTCTGGCACGTTCACCATGAAGGCGGGCAAATCCTGCTGGTGACAGGCGGTCGTGGCTGGTATCAGGCGTGGGGTGAAGCAGCTCGCGAGCTGAAAACCGGGGACGTGGTGAATATTCCGGCCGGGGTTAAACACTGGCACGGCGCAGCGCATGACAGCTGGTTTGCCCACATAGCAGTGGCCATTCCGGCTGAGGGGGCCACGACTGAGTGGCTGGAAGCAGTCACTGACGAATCGTACCGTCAGCTACCGTAAGGACGGTATTGCGCATTGTTAAGATGGCCCGGTAAGCGTGATGCTTACCGGGCCATTTTCGTGAGTTTCTGCGGCGTAATAAACGAAATACGCAGTTCCTGTATGTTTGCTTGTCTGAATTATTCCTTAGAATGGAATTCTTAAAACAAAATAAAGACACATACAGGAATAAAGTAGCTCCTTATACTGGAGCCACTTTCTGAAAACAGGTGGCTTTATGAAAAACGTTCTTATCCTTGGTGCAGCAGGTTCGTTGGCCCGCGTGGCAACGCAGTATTTACTCGATAACAGTGATGCCAGGCTGACGCTTTACCTGCGCAGGTCGGGCCGTCTGACTGCCCGTCAGGATGCCCGCGTGACAATAGTGGAAGGTGATGTCATGGATCAAACCTCATTACGTGAAGCGATGCGCGGGCAGGATATCGTGTATGCAAATCTGGCCGGTAACATGCGTGCCCAGGCGCAAAGCGTTATTGCCGCCATGCATGCGACCGGTGTGAGTCGGTTGATATTTGTCACTTCAATGGGCATTTACAGTGAAGTGCCCGGTGAGCGTTATCGCAACATACTGGATCCTTATCGTGATTCAGCAGCGGAAATTGAAGCTTCTGACCTCGATTACACGCTGCTGCGCCCCGGGTGGTTTACCAATGGTGATGAAGTGGACTATCAACTGACGCAAAAAGGGGAGCCGTTCAAAGGCTACCACGTTTCCCGCGTCAGTATCGCTGACCTGATTTGCCGCCTGATTGCCACGCCCGAACGGCATATTCGGGAAAGTCTCGGCATTGCCCGCGTGTAATGACTTAATGTTTAAACTGCTCATGCAGGATCTGCGTCAGCAAATCGAATACCAGCCTGACCCGGCCAGGCAGTTGCGGCTGATGGGGGCGGAAAATATAAAGCTGCCACGGCTGATAATTCAGTTCCGGCAGTAGATTCACCAGTTCGCCGCGTTGCAGGAATGGCCGTATGGTGATATCCGCCAGCTGGCTGACCGTTCTGCCTGCCAGCGCAGCGGCCAGTTCGCTGTCGATGTCGTAGGCAACAAACGCGGGACTGGCGGGAAAGAAGCTGTTGCCGCTGGCAAACTGCCACGGCCAGATGCGTCCGGAGTTGCTGTTGCTTAAGGCGCTGAGCGGGTAGTTCAGTTGCAAATCTTTAATGTCTTCGGGGGCACCATGTCGGGCAACCAGTGAAGGTGCAGCCACGATATTGACGCCGACGGGGCGGATCGTTTTCACGATATAACGGTTGTCCGGTACCGTGCCGATGCGAATACCGATATCAATCTGCTCATCTATAATATTGAGATGTCGCCCGGTATTATGCCATTCAAGGGCAATTTCAGGATGGTCTGTAAGCCTGTGCAGTAACTGGCAAATGATATCGCGGTTTTCAAACAGCGGGGGCAGGGTGATACGCACTTTACCCGCCATGTCCTGGGGATTCCTGTTTTTACCGATGGCGAACAACGCCTCGCTTTCCACAAGCAACTGCACGGCTTTTGGCCAGAACTGCTGCCCGAACGGCGTCAGTTTAATTTGCCGGGTGTTGCGCATAAACAGCATCTCACCCAGCTGTTTTTCCAGTTCAGCAATGCCACGGGTAACCTGCTGTGGTGCCAGCCCCAGTTGGGTGGCGGCTTCACGAAACTTAAGTGTCTGTGCTGCCGCACAGAAAATGCGCAGCGTATCAAGTTTGTCCAGCATGATGAGGGAGAGCCTGTCCGCAGAAGATGTGGTGTTCATTATATCAAAAACTGGAATTCTTAAAGCAGGATAAATTCATATACCGGAGATAATTGGTAAGGAATAATAACTTTACTGAAACACCGGAACCGATACCGCGACGTAATCACGTTAATGATGTGCCTGCTGCATTGATCGATTCCCTGCGATGCGTGCTGGCAAAACGTTTACGATTTTTCCCCGTCAGAAAATAATCAGGACATTATGAACAAGCAAAAAAGCATTTCTCCGGCCGGGCGCGCTGCGACATCCGGAGTCTTTTTTATCGTTATTCTCGGCGCGTTAATGGCTTTTACCTCACTTTCCACCGATATTTACCTGCCTTCCATGCCGATGATGGCCTCTGAGTTACAGGGGAATGTGGAGCTGACCATTACCGGTTTTCTGATTGGTTTCTCGCTGGCCCAGTTGATTTGGGGGCCAATTAGTGATCGTGTCGGACGCCGTATACCATTATTTATCGGCATGGTGTTGTTTGTGATCGGTTCAGCTGGTTGTGCGATGTCTTCCAGTATGCCGCAGATTGTTTTCTGGCGCGTGTTTCAGGCCTTTGGTGCCTGCACCGGGCCAATGCTGGCGAGGGCGATGATCCGCGATCTCTATGTCCGCACGCGCGCGGCGCAGATGCTTTCGACGCTGGTGATCATCAGTGCTATCGCGCCGGTGATTGGCCCTCTGTTGGGCGGACAGATTGTCACCGTTACTTCCTGGCGCGCCGTGTTCTGGCTGTTGGTGGTACTGGGTGGGACGATGTTTATTGCACTCTGGTGGTTACCGGAAACGTTGCCGGTTGAAAAGAGACTGACGACACCGCTGAGCAGCGCCTTCGGCAACTATGCTTCGTTACTGCGGAATCGCGAATTTATGCGTTACACCCTGTGCGTCAGCTTTTTCTACGTGGCCGCTTACGCCTTTATTGCCGGTTCGCCGTTTGTCTACATCAGCTATTTCCATGTTGACCCACAGCATTACGGCTGGCTGTTCGGCATCAATATCATTGGTGTGATGGGACTGAGCTCCATTAATCGCCGTCTGGTGCAGCGTCATCCGTTGCATACGTTGTTGCGGGTTGCGGCGCTTGTTGCTGCGCTGGCAACGATTGTGCTGGCCGCTGGTGCGAAAATGCACGCTGGCGGCATGGCGATGATGGTCGTGACGATTTTTATCTTTTTCTCCATGAACGGCATTATTGCCGCAGCATCGACGGCGGCGGCGCTGGATAGCGTGCCATCCAATATGGCGGGGTCGGCTTCAGCGCTGATCGGTTCGTTGCAATATGGTAGCGGTATTGTGTCATCGCTTTTACTTTCAGCAATGAGTGACGGCACACCCTGGACCATGTCGTGGATCATGATGGTTTTTACACTACTGAGTCTGGTGATGGTCATCAAACGAAAAAATCACTGAGAAAATCTTTATTTACAAGACAGTCTGGGCATTGCCCGTGTTTAACGAGTAGGGGACAAATATGAAATGCATGCAGCACTCGATCGTGGAATTAACTTTTTTGACACCGCTCAGGCATATGGTCCATATACGAATGAAAAATTGGTTGGTAATGCATTATCCACTTGCCGTGAAAAGGTTGTTATTGCAACGAAATATTCCCAGGCGCGGCCATCTGAGTGGTCAGACGCCGGTCGACAACGTCCCAGCAGTCGGCTGCAATGACGTGGTGTAATGCCGAGCATCTCCGCAGCTTGGCCAGGACGCAGATTGCGATCGATGACATCCTGAAGGATTTTGAGGCGGTTGATTTCTTTCACGTTGAACATCCCGGCGTCATGTATAGCCATAGAAAACTCCTCATCAGGAAAAGTGAGTCGTTGTCTAGACATACAGGTCTGAGAACTATAGCCTGGACATTCCTATAATGAGCCACAAATAGACATTAGCATTGAGCCTCTACAATGCAAGTGCGCATAATGTATATTATGTTAAATATGGTGAGTTTGTTCTTACGTTATGAGTTCCTCTCTTTCAGGAACTTACCGATGAATCAGTCAGTTGCCAAAGTTTAGTTGTGGACTTTATCGTCCCGTAGCGGATATCAGAAAATCAATCAGGGCCTTCACTCTTTTCGTTTTACCCGCGTTTTTGGGGTAATAGAGATACACTGGCGGGTAGGTTTTCCAGTAGCTCTCCATCACGGGTATAAAGCGCTCCCTGTCCGGCTGTAACTGCAAGATGGGTTCAAACAAACGTCCGATTCCCAGGCCGTTACGGATCCCGTCTGCCATAACGTCAATATCGTTGCTGATTAACTGTCCGGGCATCTCAACCGTCAACTGCTCTCCGCGATCGTTCAGAATCAACGGAAGGATGCGGTTGTTAGTAATAAAACGGTAGCCAATCAGCTTGTGTTGACTGAGGTCAGCCGGCACCTCGGGCATTCCATGCTCGCTGATATAAGCTGAGGATGCATATAACCCTTCACGAAAGGGTTTCATTAACGGCCGCGCCACCACCCCACCTTCGAGGATATCGCCAAAACGGATCCCAAGATCAAAACGCTCTTCGATAACATTCACGGTACCGTCGTAAACCGAAATTTCAAGCTGTATACCCGGATATTGCTGACAGAATTTCGCCATTGCAGGCTTAAGAATTAACAGATAGGCAAAACGCGAGAGCGTGATTCGCACGATACCAGAGGGCTCCTGATTCTGGTCGCGAATGCTTTCAAGCGAATTTTCCAGCGACTCCACCGCCGCAGCGGTCTGTTCCAGCAACAGCTGCCCAGTTTCCGTCAGCTCAATACGGCGGGTCGTACGCACAAAAAGCGGATGGCCAATATGATCTTCCAGCAGCTTAAGCGCATTGCTGACGGAGGGAGGCGTAATTTCCAGTTTTCTTGCGGCTGCCGAAATATTGCCCTCACGTGCAATGCTCTGAAAGATCCGTATCTGGTTATACAGGGCGTTATTCATAATGTTTTCCTAAAGCAATCTCCGCCTGATTATTAAGTACAGTCTAAAGATGCTTAAGTCAATGCTCCTCTAATCTTCGTGAAATTCGCCTCTTATACTTTTATCTCTTTCTACAACGACCTGAGTTCAGGAGACTATGATGCGAATTTTATGTCTGGATATCCCCGCACCTGGAGCATCGCTGGAAAAATATGCTCCACACCTTAACGCTGAAGCGCTGCACGCCTGGGGATTGTATAAATCCGGCTTCATCCGCGACATCTACTTCCGTCAGGACAGACCTGGCGTCGCTATTTTTCTTGAATGTGACTCTGTCGATGAAGCGATGAACGTAATGGCCGAATTCCCGCTGGCAAAAGCTGGCTTATTAAGCTTTGAGTGCATTCCGCTTGGCTCCTTTATTAACTGGGAAAATCTCTTTGCCGCTGAATACAAAAATAAATAGTGAGGCCCGATATGAAACCTGCAGATAAACCCGTGCTGTGTGTCGTTTCCAGCCATCCGATTAAAGGCGCATCCGGTGTACCAACCGGTTTTTTCCTGGCCGAGCTGACGCATCCGCTGAAAGTACTGGAAGATGCCGGACTAAAAACGATGATAGCCAGCATTCGCGGGGGACAGCCGCCGGTGGATGGATTTGACCTCAGTGATCCTGTCAACGCCTGGTACTGGAACGAAACCGATTTTCAGCAGCGCCTGGCAACAACACCAGCGTTATTCGAGCTGAACGGTACCGATTACAGCGCCGTTTTCTTTGCGGGCGGCCATGGAACCATGTGGGATTTCCGTGATAGCCAGGATGCCCAGCGTATTATCCGCGAAGTGTATGAAAATGATGGGATTGTCTCAGCCGTCTGCCACGGACCTGCGGCACTGGTTGACGCAAAGCTCAGTAGCGGCGAATACCTGGTGAAAGGCAAAAACGTGGCGGCCTTTACCAACAAGGAAGAGGAAGAAGTTCACACTACAGATGTGGTTCCCTTCCTGCTTGAGACTGCACTTCGCGAGCATGGCGCGCTTCATCATGAAGCCCCGAACTGGTCTGAAAATGTGGTTTCTGACGGTCGCCTTATCACGGGGCAGAATCCCGCTTCAGCGCACGGTGTCGGTGTGGCGCTGTTAAATGCCCTCCGCCAGCCAACTTAATTCATTCATCTGTCTTTCATCGTTACTCACCCTCTTTGGCCGGTTTACGTCAGCAACGTTCCGGCCTTTTTTCAGGAGCTGAATATGAAAACTCTTCCTCCAGTCGCGCTCGGCACATGGTCCTGGGGCACCGGCTTCGCCGGTGGCGACACCGTCTTCGGCAATCATCTTTCTGATACTCAGATGGCAGACGTGTTCACCGCGGCCATGAGTAAAGGTCTCAACCTCTGGGATACCGCAGCAGTATATGGCCTGGGGAGTTCCGAGGCAGCGCTGGGAACATTAGTCCGTCAGTTCCCCCGCGAGGATATGATTTTATCCACCAAATTCACGCCGCAGATTGCGAACGAGCAGTCTGCACAGCCTGTCAGCGATATGCTTGAGGCCAGCCTCGGACGCCTGGGCGTGGACGCGATTGATATCTACTGGATCCATAATCCCCTCGACGTCGAAAAATGGACGCCAGGACTGATCCCACTTTTACAAAGCGGTAAGGTCAAACGCGTCGGGGTTTCCAACCACAATCTGGCACAAATCAGACGCGCCAACGAAATCCTTAACGCTTCCGGTTATTCCCTCAGTGCAGTACAGAATCACTACAGCCTGCTCTATCGCGCTTCTGAAGAGGCCGGGATCCTTGATTATTGCCGACAAAATAACATCACGTTCTTTGCTTACATGGTTCTGGAGCAAGGCGCGCTCAGTGGTCGTTATGATTCAAATCATCCCATGCCTGCCGGGAGTGGCCGGGCCGAAAGTTATAACGCAGTACTGCCGCAGATAGAAAGATTAACCGCCGCCATGAAAAAAATGGGAGCCGAAAGGAATGCCAGCGTGGCACAGATAGCCATCGCATGGGCTATTGCGAAAGGTACCCTTCCCCTCGTTGGTGCGACTAAAGTCCATCACGTTCTGGACGCCGCCTGCGCTTCAGACATCCAGTTACGCGATGAGGAAATCATCCTGCTGGAACAACTCGCCGCAGAGACCAGAGTGGATACACGAGGCGCCTGGGAAAAACCGATGGTGTAAAGCCCGTCCGGAACAGACTGTCATGAATGACACACACGAACGGGCTGTTCCGGGTGATTCTAATCTGTATCACTTTTACTGCTTTGTATGAATGGTGAGAATATGAAAATCATTTGCCTCGAAGAACATTATCTCGACAGCGAGTTAGGTCGAGCGTGTATGCCTGTTGCGCTTGAGCAGGCACCTTTCCTTGGCGACTGGGGTAAAACCGTCGCTGATGGTCATAATCCTGACCGAAGCCGGCCGCAGATAGAAAAGAATGCGCTGATAAACGCGAAAGGCGCTGATTTGGGAAGCCGCCGCCTCAGGGATATGGATGAGGCGGGAATTACCCTGCAGATACTCTCTGTGGGCGGATTCCCCCAGCTGGCACCCGAGGATGAAGCGGTAACATTAAATACGGTGGCAAACGATCGCCTTGCCGGGGCGGTAAGAAATCACCCGGATCGCTTCGCGGCATTTGCCACACTTCCCTGGGCACAGCCGGAAGAGGCTGAAAAAGAGCTTGTCCGCGCAGTTCAAGAACTGGGGTTTAAGGGGGCACTTCTGAATGGACGACCCTCTTCATGCTTTCTCGATAATCCTGACTATGACTCCCTACTTTCCCGCTTTAATAAACTGAATGTGCCACTCTATCTTCATCCCGGATTACCGTTTAAAAGCGTGCAACAGGCCTACTTCACGGGCTTCAGCGCAGAGGTCAACGCCCGGCTCTCTATGTTTGGCTGGGGCTGGCATCACGAAGCCGGAATCCATTTGTTACGGCTGATGTTATCGGGCGTATTTGATAAATATCCCCACTTGCAGGTAATCAGTGGCCACTGGGGGGAGATGCTGCCCTTCTGGCTGCAGCGTCTTGATGACAGCCTTCCACTGGCTGCAACGGGTCTGTCACGCACGCTAACGAGAACCTTCCAGGAGCACGTTTACGTTACCCCGTCAGGTATGCTGTCGCTGCCGCACTTCCAGTTTATCTACGCGTTAATGGGGGCAGAAAGGATCCTGTTCTCCGTCGATTATCCCTATCAGACCCTGGACGGTGTAAAAACCTTTATCGACAGTCTGCCTGTCAACAAGGCTGAAAAAGAGGCCATCGCATTTCGCAATGCAGAACGTTTACTGGGCATCACGGCGTAGTTCACGGGTTCGTGATGACCGGTACAATGAGAACAGTCGACCATTATTAGTTTTTGTCTAAAAGTGAATGAGTCTTTACTGCTCTAAAAAAAATAATGGTGTCACTCTATACTGGGTTAAACACTCACCAAATATATTTAACTCATTGAAATGAAAAATATCCTTATTGTTTCAGGTCATCCTGAGCTTACCCATTCCGTCGCCAATGCCACGATCCTTGATGAAGTGGCGACCGCCCTTCCCGATGCTGAAATTCGTCGTCTGGACTGGCTCTATTCGGACGGCAAATTCAATATCGCTGCGGAGCAGGAAAGCCTGCTCAGGGCCGATGTGATTGTCTGGCAGTTTCCTTTTTCCTGGTATGGGCTGCCCGGGTTAATGAAACAATGGCTGGACGAGGTCTTTGTCCACGGCTTCGCGCATGGCTCAACGGCGAAACTGGGCGGTAAAAAGCTGCTCCTCTCCTTCACTACAGGGGCGCCACAGGCGCTCTATACCGCTGACGGTTTCTTTGGCCATGCCATTGAAGAGTATCTTATTCCGTTCGAGACCACAGCAAAACTGTGCAATCTTGAGCTGCTGGCGCCGGTTTATACCTGCGGTATCAGTTATGCCGACCGGGATGCCGACAAAATCGCGCAGCAAAAAACGCTTGCCCGGGAACACGCTTCAAGGCTTGTCGATCTGCTCAATTCCGTCGTGAATAATCCAGAGGGAGAATAACGATGCAGTATACCCGGCTCGGTAAAAGTGACTTACTGGTCTCCCGCATCTGTATGGGATGTATGGGGTTTGGCGACCCGTTAACGGGCCAGCATCGCTGGACGCTGGACGAAACAGCAAGCCGGGACATCATCCGCTACGGTCTCGAAAAGGGTATCAATTTTTACGATACCGCCATCGCCTATCAGAACGGCTCCAGCGAGCGATACGTTGGCCGGGCGCTGCGGGAGATGGCAAAACGCGAGGACGTGGTGCTGGCCACCAAGTTTCTGCCACGAACCGCCGCGCAAATTGCTGCGGGGATCGGCGGAAAAGAGGCAATAGCCCAATCGCTCGACCAGAGCCTGCAGAATCTGGGGATGAACTACATCGACCTCTACATCTACCACATCTGGGATTACAACACCCCAGTTATTGAGGTGCTTGAAGCGCTTCATGCCGCCGTTACTGCGGGCAAAGTGCGCGCTATTGGTATTTCCAATTGCTATGCCTGGCAGCTGGCGAAGGCGAACGCCCTTGCCGAACGCGAAGGGCTGACGCCCTTTGTCTCCGTGCAAAGCCACTACAACCTGATTATGCGTGAAGATGAACGAGAGCTCTTCGGTCTGTGCGCTGAAGATGATATCGCAATGACCCCCTATAGCGCGCTGGCCAGCGGTCGTCTCTCCCGAAAAGAAGGCCACACGCGGCGAGCCACGGAGGATGATTATGCGCGCGGAAAATATGACAGCACGGCTGAACAGGATCGGCTCATTATTGAGCGTGTAGCCGAACTTGCCGAACGGCATCAGGTGTCTATGACGGAAATATCTCTCGCCTGGCTGCTGACAAAAGTCACGTCACCTGTCGTCGGGGCCACAAAAAAAGATCACGTCGATGGCGCGGTAAACGCCGTAAATCTTCAACTAAACCCGGAGGAAATCCGGTTTCTGGAAGAAACCTACCAGCCGCACGTTCTGACGGGGATCATGGCGCAAAACACGCCGCAAACGAAAGACGTTAAGCAGGTCTGGACGCGGTAGCAAACAGTAATTTCAGTAAAAGGATCATCGTGAAAAAGCCCCTTATGCTTTTAATTTGTATGCTCATAAGCTGCCCTGTCTTTGCAACAAAACTGGACGCGCCGGATAAGGTAGTGATGAATATCTTTGAGCTCGGCGTCAGGCACGATCGGGACAAAGATTTTGCAGACGTAGCCAGACAGACGATTTCCGCTTCGGTTGATCATGAAGCAGGTACGCTGGCGATGTACGCCCTGCACTGCAGCGACAATCCACGTAAGGCATTCATGGTCGAACTCTATGAAAACGAGAGTGCTTACCGCAAACATCTGAATGCCGAACCATACAAGGCATTCGCTGCCCGGGCACCTGACATTATCGATCGGAAAAATAAAATCACTCTGGAGCCCCAGTTTCTGGGGGACAAACACATCATACCGAATGAGCGAACCATTAATAATCTGGTGATCGTCGAGGTAAAGCCTGAATTTCAGACCGAATTTAAAAACATCGTCATGCCTGAAATGGCTGAGTCACTCAAAGTAGAGAAAGGCGTGTTAGCCATGTATTCCGCTACAGACTCACAGACTCCGAACCGCTGGTATTTCTATGAGATTTACGCCAGTGAGGAAGCGTATCAACTGCACCGACAAACGCCACACTTCCGTGACTATCTCAGGCAAACGGCGCATATGAGCACCAGTAAGGACGCTATCCCGGTAAAACCGGTATTTCTTCGTAACAAAGGCGGAATCAAACAGGATCCGCACCATTGACCAGTGAGGATTGACATGAAAAGCGTAATTGCAGCAGCGGCCATGTCGCTTGTTATTTCTGATTTTGCTAATGCTGAGGAAACAAGAGGTAAAACTATGATGAAAATTGAACCTTCAGCGATTTCTGAAGCTGATATTCGTTCTGTCTCACCGGCTCTTGCGCGCTTTGGTCGAGAAGCTATTACTGAAGATCTGTGGACACGCGATGCCCTCTCGCCCAGGGATCGTAGTATGGTGACCGTCGCCATGCTAATTGCCAGAAACCAGCCTGGCGACCTTAAGCACTATATAGACATTGCCCTTGATAATGGCGTTACACCAGCGGAATTGTCAGAAATCATTACCCATCTGGCGTTCTACTCAGGTTGGCCAAATGCAATGTCAGCCGTCAGCGTGACCAAAGCAGTATTTGAAACTCGTGGCGTCACGGCAGATGCACTTCCTGAAGCTTCTCCGGACCTGCTTCCTCTCAATCAGGAAGCAGAAAAGCAGCGTTCAGAGACAGTGGAAAAAAATGTTGGCCCAATATCTCCAGGCCTGGTTAAATTCACTGCTGATCCACTCTTCCTGGATCTCTGGCAAAGACCCGCGCTGAAACCCCGCGACAGAAGCCTGATTACGGTCAGCGCCTTAATCGCATCCGGACAGAGCGCGCAGATTGGCTATCACCTCAATAGAGCAATGGATAATGGACTTTCTGTTGAGGAAGCTGGTGAGATCGTTACCCAGGCCGCCTTCTATGCTGGCTGGCCAAACGCATTTACCGCTGCTCCGGTTGTGGGAGAGGTGCTAAACAATCGATCATCGAGTAAAAGGTAACATTACTGAACACTAAAACCTGACGCACATCACAAAATTAGAACGATCAGTTCATGAACCAACAGACGTGACATCGAGTGATTTATGGACAGCGTTTAACACAGTTATGAACCAAAACTGAGTTCATAACTGTGAGTTTGAATCGCCATTTGATTAATATCCATTTAAAACAGTTTGTTATACTGTTTCTGGTGCTGTCGTAAATTATGTATATTCCTCAAACCCAGAATAGTTAAATCACATTAAGCATACCTGACGATCTCCACATGGGATTATGAACCTGGTAATTTGTGGTGATTAGCGACCTCCCGCAAAGCAGACCAAACTGCCCTTTTTTCTTCTTAAGTAAAAGCTGCTTGATCTAAACGAGTCGATGCCGCAGATTCAAGACTCCATTTTTTCATGGAGTCATCTCAATCAGCCGCAAACTCAGCAGACCGTTACTGTCTGAAATGTCGCTGGGTGGCCGGTTCATTAACCTGACAGGCCTGAAGCCTGACATCAAACCATCGCTGGAGGAAGCATGCTTAAAAAATCGATAGTCGCCCTTTCATTGTTTTTCGCTCTGACGCCGGCCGTTTTTGCGGGCAATAGCGAAAGCGAGCTGTTGAATAAAAAGAATGTGATTGATTTTTATAATAAGGCCTTGAATGAAAAAGACTTCTCTGCCGCCAGGCCCTATCTCGGGGATCGCTATGTACAGCACAATCCGATGGCAAAAGATGGCGTGGAAGGCTTCGAGCAGTTTATCGCTTTTCTGAAGAGTAAATATCCCGACTCGCACAGCGAAATTAAGCAGGCATTCGTCGACGGAGATAACGTTATCTTGCATGTTGAAGTGACCGGTCGTGAGCCAGGCGTTACGCGGGCTATCGTGGATATCTTCCGCCTCAACGAACAGCACAAAATCGTTGAACATTGGGATGTTACCCAAAACGTTCCGCAAAAAACCGCCAGCGGCAACGGCATGTTCTAAGACCTTTGACTCACGCTCTTGCTTTCCCTTTTTTCATTCGTACAGAAGATTGCTTGTTTAAATAATTTATTTACTTTACTGTAAAGTAAATAAATTCATGAGATCACACTGATGCTCAACGAAAGAAATTGGGGAAAGCTTCTTTATTTCATTGGTTTATGGCTTTTTAGCTCCAGTGCTGATGCTGGTTTGCCAAACTTCAGCAGTGAATACTTGCGCGCATCACCATGTGTTGCAACCCGCAAATTGTTCACAATCAACTCCTACGGCGTGGCAAAACAGATACCGCCCTTGCCTTTTTCTCCTCTTCCGGCTGACGACGAGCTAAACGAACCAACTGACGCGTTTGCTATGCAAAAATCCCTTAACTGACCAAAGGTGAATAACAATGCTGGCCCGTTTTTTTGTCTTTCGCCCGGTTTTTGCCGCGGTCATCGCCATCTGCATCATGGCAACCGGCGCTCTCGCCATGATGACTTTGCCGGTGGAACAGTATCCGGATATCGCCCCGCCTGCTATTAATGTCTCGGCTAACTATACTGGCGCTTCAGCAGAAACCGTCGAGGATAGCGTTACTCAGGTGCTGGAGCAGCAGATCAAAGGTATCGATGGGTTGATCTACTTTTCCTCAAGCAGCAGTTCAGCTGGCCAGGCCCGCATTAGCCTTAGTTTCGATCAGGACGTTAACCCTGATATGGCACAGGTACAGGTACAAAACGCGGTAAATCAAGCAATTACACGATTACCACAAGAGGTGCAGCAGCAAGGAATTACCGTTACCAAATCTCAGGGGGACAGCTTGATGGTGGTAGCCTTGTATGACCCAAGCAGGCAATTAACCAGTCTTGATATTAGCGATTTCCTCATCAGCTCTTTACAAGAACCGTTGAGCCGCGTCGAAGGCGTGGGTGAAACCACTGTTTTTGGCGCGCAGTATGCCATGCGCATCTGGCTCAATCCGCTCAAACTGACCAGCTATGGATTGATGCCCTCGGACATACAGGCCGCGATCGAGGCGCAGAATTCGCAAGTGACCAGCGGTGAAATTGGTTCTCTGCCGACGATTGAGGGACAATATTTGAACGCCACGGTGACGACGCAGTCCCGCCTTGGTCATCCGGAGCAGTTTGAGAATATTATTCTACGCACTCATCGCGATGGCTCAGTAGTGTACTTGCGCGACGTGGCCCGCGTGGAAATCGGCGCGGAAAACTATCAAAACCAAACGACGCTCAATGGTTACCCTTCCGCTGGGATCTCAATTCAGTTGGCCTCGGGAGCCAACGCGCTGGAAACGGCGGAGAAAGTTAGGACTGAAGTCGAACGCCTTTCTCCCCGCTTTCCACAAGGCGTAATCGCCGCCTATCCACGCGACAGCACTCCGTTTGTGACGGTATCGATCGAAAGCGTGGTGCATACGCTGATTGAAGCGATACTCTTTGTCGTGGCCGTTATGTATCTTTTTCTTCAAAGCTGGCGTGCAACGCTTATCCCGACCCTGACGGTACCGGTGGTTCTGTTGGGCACTTTCGGCATTCTAAGCCTGCTTGGCTACAGCATCAATACACTGACCCTTTTTGCCATGGTGCTGGCAATCGGGCTGCTGGTAGATGACGCTATCGTGGTGGTGGAAAATGTTGAACGTTTGATGGCAGAGGAAAACCTCACTCCACAGGAGGCCACGCTGCGCTCGATGAATGAGATAACCGGGGCGTTGATAGGTATTGCTCTGGTTCTCTCCACCGTTTTTATCCCGATGGCGTTCTTTGGTGGCTCTGTGGGGATTATCTATCGTCAGTTCACCGTGACCATTGTTTCAGCAATGGCGCTGTCTGCATTGGTCGCTCTGACGCTGACGCCAACGCTGTGCGCCCACCTGCTCAAGCCTGGACACATAAATAAAGGTCGTTTTTTTACCCTCTTCAATCGCGGAGTAGCGATAAGTCAGAACAGCTACCTGGCCACACTTCGTCGAATGACCGCCCATCCACTCCGTTTTGTTTGTCTGGCCCTGATACTAACTTTTTTGATGCTCTGGCAATATCAAAAGCTCGCAAGCGGATTTTTGCCCGAGGAGGATCAGGGCGCGGTTATGGTTCAGTACTCACTGCCGTCTGGTTCGCCGATGTCGATGACCGAGGCCGTTGGCGCGGATATTACCCACTATTTTATGACTGAGGAGAAAGATAACCTCGACGTTATTTTTATGGTCACAGGAAGAAATAATGCCGGTAGCGGGCAGAACGTCGGTATGGCATTCGCTGAGTTAAAACACTGGGACCAGCGTCCCGGGAAAGAAAACAGCGCTCAGGCCATTATTCTACGCGCGAACCAGTATTTTAATAAAAATGCCAGGCAGGCCAACATAAGCGTGATGTCACCCCCGACCATTCGCGGTCTCGGACAATCCAGCGGTTTTGAATTATGGCTGCAGGACAGCGCCGAAAATGGCAGTGCGGCACTTATGCAGGCACAAACCACCCTGCTCAATGCCGCCAGAGAGAATCCTGCTCTTAACGCGGTAAGGATTAATAGTCTGGAGGAAAAGGCGCAGCTGCAGGTCGATGTCGACCGACAAAAAGCGCAGGTTCAGGGGCTGGATCAGGCCGATATCAACAATACGCTTTCAGCGGCCTGGGGGGGCATATATGTTAACGACTTTGTCGATCGAGGGCGGGTTAAACGCGTGTATATCCAGGGAGACGCGCCCTGGCGTTCAACACCAGAAAATTTATCCGCCTGGTTTGTCCGTGGCAACAGCGACAACATGGCGTCCTTCGACAGCTTCTCGACGCTTCGCTGGACCAGCGGACCGCAGATGCTTCAGCGTTTCAATGGGCTGTCGGCCGTGCAGTTTCAAGGAGGTGCTGCGTCTGGCGTCAGCTCCGGCGTGGCAATGGCTGAAATGTCCGAAATGGTCAGCTCGCTGAACGGATTTGACCTGCAATGGAGCGGTTTGTCCTGGCAGGAGCGCTCATCTTCGGTGCAAACGCTGTGGGTCTATCTGGCATCGCTAGCCTTTATGTTTCTGTGCCTCGCTGCCTTATATGAAAGCTGGTCGATCCCCATTGCCGTGATGTTGATTATCCCGTTGGGCATCATTGGCGCGATCAGCGCTTCGTTGCTCGCCGGTTATGAAAATGATATTTATTTCCAAGTGGGGATGTTAACAACAATGGGCCTTTCGGCCAAAAATGCGATCCTGATCGTCGAATTCGGGCTATCGCAGTTTCAGCAAGGAAAAAGCCTGACGGAAGCCGCACTGGAAGGCGCACGGCTGCGCTTGCGTCCGATTATTATGACCTCACTCGCATTTGTTGTCGGCGTGATCCCTCTGGTACTCTCTGCAGGTGCCGGCGCTGCCAGCCAACAAGAAATTGGGACGGCGGTGATTGGCGGCATGCTTTCAGGGACGCTACTGACGTTGCTTTTCGTTCCACTATTTTTCCTGCTAGTGCAGCAAGGAATCATGCGACTGAAAAGTCGCAAACAGTAAGGACTCAATTGATGATCAATCAACGCGGGCGGCCGATGAAAGCTCGCCCTCGCATTTTGCAAACCGCGCGTGAGCTGTTTCTCCAGCACGGACTGGACGTGTCTTTGGATACCATCGCCGCCGAAGCGGGCACCACGCGTCCGACGCTGTACAGCCATTTTCCCGGTGGTAAAGATGCGCTGCTGCTGGAGACTTTTGCGTTTCTGAATGACACAATGCAGCCCCCCCTACGCCAGCTTTTACAGGAACGTCAGCAGGATTTTCCCGCGCTGCTGCACGGATTTGCAAACGTTGTGCAGCAGCACTTCTATGCCCCTGAGAACATCCATTTTCAGCGCTTACTGATCCAGGTTCTCGTGCAGAAACCCGAGCTATATGTCACGCTTGAGCAACGGCCCTCCGGTCGCGTACTGCAGGCACTCAGCGAGATCCTTGCGCAAAAACGAGACGAGGGACTGTTGACCATCAACGACCCGGAACTGCAGGCAACAGCGTTTCTCGGCGCAATTATGGGTTACCCGCTGCCTGGGGCGCTCATTGCACAAAAAGCAATAGATCCAAAAAGGCTGGAGCAACTTGCCGACTGCGCAATTGAGGGGTTTCTCAAAGCATGGGGGTACAAGCCGTAATGCTTTGCCACAACTATCTGAAAAAACAAGGAGAATACCTGAGGTACTCTCCTTGTTTTATAGGTGGTTAATCACCCCGACATATATAAGTGGGATAATGCCGGTCCTGAATCAGCCACACCGAAGGTGCAACCTCGGAGATGGTAAGATAGTAGCGGGCGGTTGGATTGGCGAAGCTTCCCCATTGCTCATCGGGCGTGTTGTCATTGTGCCTGCGCCAGGTTTTGGTGTAACTCAATACCACCACTTTATCATCATCCCGCCGCGACCAGATAAAATCGACATCTCTGTCAACGATCATACTCTGGCCATTTGCCCAGGCAGCGCCTTTATAGGCAGTCAGGCCAGTACCGTCGCGGTGAAAATAGAACTGAGCAACTGTATTAACCCGCACTTCACTGGCCTTCCCTTCATTGCGCGTAAAATTAAATTCTGTACTGCAGGCCAGTACATCACGTTTACCCACTCCGGTAGAACAGTAATAAAGCGCCAATCCGCCACCGAGCAGAAAAATACCGAGGCCACAGAAAACTTTAATTTTCATTTTTCTGCTCCACTTTTATAGCGAATGGTTTTACACAAACTGGCTTTATTGATCGGGCATGCGCCGATAAACACTTCATCCGCAGCGACCAGGGAAAAACGAGCGCTGAAATAATAGACGCTGTACTCCTCGCGCTGGCACGCTACGTTGTTTTTATCCAGCAACGCGGCCAGTTTCGATAAGACCAACGGTCGCCCATGATCGTTAATAAGCCAGATGCTACATTTAGCGATTTTTTGCTCAACCGGCTTTAGCTTTATCGGCGTCGTTATATTCTGTTGTTGGCGAATAATTATACCAATACCGAATGCCGACGCTAATAATGCCGTGAATACCAGCCACCATTTCAGACGTCGTGGTTGCTTCCTCTTTTCAGCGTTTTGTCGCTGGGGTTGAGGTTCGCTTGCGTAAGCGTTTTGCGCCGGTTGAAAAATAACATCCGCCTCAAACCGGAAACCATAGCGTGGTATGGTCACAATCAATTCATGATGTTCTCCCAACGCCTGGAAGCTTTTGCGTAACTCACTTATCGCTTTGTTGAGATTATTTCCCGAAGGCGTGAAACCGAATTCCTGCCACACGCGGGTAATCAACTCCTCACGGCTAAGTTCGCTTCCCTTATGTCGAATAAATTCCTGTAACAGACGCACGGCGGGTGCCGAAAGCGTTAATACGGACTCAGGCTGTCCAACAATACTTAATGTGTGAGCTTCAGGATCAAATAACAACGAATTGTTGCATATAAAAAACATATTTCATTCTCGGCTGTTGCCGCTTGCTTTTTATCCCTGTAACTGCAGGCAAGAAATCCCCTTCTGAATTAGCTTATTTTTTCATCAGTAGGAATTTTCTCCCCATCCTGGGTTGCGGCATTTTCTTTTAACTATACAACTTTAAAGCCTGGATTGCAGGATAAAGAACTGTATTTTTTAAGTTAACTAATACAAATTTTCACAACCTGCTGTTCCGGTTAAAGTTTCCCTGTCCTGAAGCGATACGAAAGCAGACGGTGTCGTGGTGTAAAAACGCCGTACATGAACTCAGAGCAGGCAGAATGAATGTGAAAGTAAAAAACAGAGTAAACAAGTCCACTGCGCTTTATCTCGCTGCCCTGTCGATGTCATTTTTCGCAGAAATGACACAGGCTAATATGAGCGTTTACCCGATGGAACTTAACGTCGACAGTTCCGGGACGGCCCAAATCAGAGTGGCCTCTAAAAGCGATGATATTCAGTTCATTCGGGTGAGGCAAAAGAAAATTCTTAATCCGGGTACGCCACAGGAAAAAGAAGTTGAGATGGCAGCCTGGAAAGACGGTAGCGTTGTCGTTACCCCTGAAAAATTCGCCTTAGCGGCAGGCGCTTTACGTATCGTGAGGCTGGTATCTCTGACCCCGCCAGAAAAAGAGAGTACCTGGCGCGTTTATTTTGAAGGGGTAAAACAGCCGGATAGTATTCTGCCTGCAGCATCCGCGGGAACGCCGGCTTCGGCCAAACTCGGCGTTAACGTTATCTGGGGAGCATTGGTTCATTTGGCGCCGGAAAAGCCGGTGGTTTCTCTGCGAATAAATCCCGCAGCTGGAACTTTAAAAAATGACGGCTCTTTGCGGGTACCGCTGAAAGAAATTGGCGCTTGCGATGTTAATGATAAATGCAGGTGGTTTAAAGAAGATGCGACTATTTATCCGGATACCGAGCGAAAATTAAAAGTGCTCACTCAGGTTCGTGGCCAAAAATATAAATTCCGCTATTTCAACTGGATTAATAAAACAGCTGAAGAAGCCGACTTACCCGTCGTGCAATAACACGACATCACTGTCAAAACCACGTGTGGTTTGTTTAAAGAGCTAATGGAGCTCGTTTATAAATATGGAGATATCAATGAAGAAGTATATTAAACCTCTGATGATCGTTGCTGCGATGTCGACTGCGTTCAGCGCAATGGCTATTCAGAAGGATATTACGGTTAATGCCAACGTAGATTCCCAGTTGGATATGACCCAGGCCGATAATACGCCATTACCAGCCAGCATCGATATGCAATATCTGCCGGGCCGTGGGCTGGAAAGCTACCGTCTGAATACCAAGATCTGGTCGAACTCAGCCACCAGCAACGTCAAAGTGCGTCTGGTTAGCGCAGCGAATCTGACCAATGAAGATGGCGCCGAAACGGTACCGATGACCGTAAAACTGGGCGATAAAACCCTGAATACCACCGATGCTGAATTCACCGGTAGCGAACTGTTCCCGGGCAGCGTTGAAAACGGTTCTGCGGTCCTGCCGCTGACCATCTCTCAGACCACAAAAGGCATTCTGAAAACCGGTCAGTACAGCGGCGTGGTGAGTCTGATGCTGACTCAGGCGACCACCGCGGAAGGCGGTGCGTAACCCCACAATACGTATAAGGAAGTACATCAGAGGGCGCCTGCCCTCTGATGTCAGGATGACGTCGAGGCTCGTTCATGGCTTTTCACAGAAATGCTCTTCTTTTTGTCGTTTTGTTACCCGCTTCCGTTCAATTAGCCAGCGCCACTATCGTCGTACCTGCGGGCTTTTGAGGATCTGGCGAAAACGCAGCGCCTGTGGACAGAAGTGAGTCTGTATGGCACTTCGCTTGGCCTGTTTGAAGCCGATATTACGCTTGAAACGGTAACCTTTGTGGCGCCGGAAACGCTTGTCGCGGCAATTAAACGTCAGTTCAACGATGATCCTGCCTTGATCGCCTCTGTGACCGGCGCCCTTTCCTCTCCGCTTGCGCGTAACGGCAATCTCGCCTGCAGCAGCAATGGTTCCGCGCCGGGCTGCGATTTTATCGACACCAAAAGCGTGGCCCTGATTTATGACGAGAATAACGCGCGCATAAACCTGTTTTTCGACAGGCGGTATCTACCCAAACAAACGGCGGAAAATCAGTGGTATCAGCCTACGCGTAATACTGAAAACGCGCTGATCCACCAGCAAAATATTAACTTCGTGGCCGATGAAAACTATCAGTCGATGACCGTGCAGGGAAACGGCGCGCTGGCCATGACTGAGAATGGGTATTTTAACCTCGACTGGACCTGGCTTGGGCAGCGCTCTCGCCATCAACAGCAGCAGGAGATCACGGTGAATAACGCCTGGTTCCGTCAGGATCTATGGCACGAATATTACGTTCAGTTAGGTGAAATGGATACGCGCGATCTCTTCAGCGCGGCCGGCGGCAATATCAACCTCAGCCAGCTGCCGCTTGGAAAAATTCGCGGTTTGCGTGCCGGCTCGACGCGTGCGTGGATCAACCCCGTGCAGCAGTCCAGCGGAACGCCCATTACCGTGCTGCTTTCCCATGACGCGCGTATAGATGCCCGTAGGGGGAATCAGCTGCTGGCCAGTTTTTATCTTAATGCCGGGGCGCAAACCCTGGATACCCGTTCGTTTCCGGACGGGAGCTATACCGTGACGCTGGCGATTTATGAAAACAACCGCCTGACCCGCACCGAGCAGGTTCCGTTTACCCGCACCGGCATCACGCCATTCGACCGCGTCGAGTGGTTTATGCAGGCCGGTGAAACCGACAACGACGATATGAGCGACGAACGCAGCGCCGTGGCGCAAGCGGGCGTTCGCCTGCCGGTGACCTCTACGCTTGCGGTAACCAGCGGCGCAACGGTGAAAAAGAACCAGCGTTTTGTGGAAAGTGCCGTCGACTGGAGCCGCGGATTCAATACCGGCCCCATCGATGGCGTGCTCAGCACACGCTTTAGCTACCTTTATGGCAGCCAGGGCCAACGCGGCAATATCCAGCAAATCAGCTACAACGATGGCTTTTCACTAAGCTTCTATCGTAATGCCTTATCGGCTGATAACTGTGACTCCAGCAGTACCGGGTTTGATGCGGTGAATGGTTGCTACCGAAGCCTCTCGGTAATGTTCTCCGTTCCTGTCGGCTCGTGGTATGCCAACCTCGGTTATTCCGATAACCGCAATGAAGGTCGCTATGTTTCGCGGCGTGAATTACCGAATACTGACGATCGGCGCGACAACGGTTTGCCCTGGGAATCGGTGTATATGACCCGCACCCGCTCGCAGGCATGGCAGGCCGGACTGAGCAATTCGTTCAGCACCCGCGGGCTGAATATCAACAGCAGCATAAACCTGTTTATGCGTAACGATCATTCTGGTGATGGCAAGGATAAAGGCGGCTTCCTGAGCGTAAGCCTGTCGCTGGCTCATAACCGTCAGGGCGATGCCTCCAGCTACACCTCCGTGGGGGCCACGTGGCAACAGCAGAAGCATGAAAAGAATCAGCTCAACTATAACATCGCGCACAACTGGTACACCGATGCGCGCGGTGAAAACGAATATGGTCTCAACGCTTCCGGTATTAATAGCGACTCGCTAAATACTTCGGCCTATACCCGTCAGGGCGGCCGTTTTGGTAACGGAAGTTTGACCGTCAGCGATTCGTGGGATCGCCAGGATCATCGCCACCGGTTCAGCAGCAGCGGTAACTACAGTTCTACGCTGGCGTTATCTCGTTCTGGCCTGTGGTTTGGCCGCTGGGGTGACGGACGCCCGGCGTCAGCCATTGCGGTCAACGTCGCCACGCCGGAAGCGTCTCCTGATTCCCGCATTGCCGTTTCGCTTGATAACAGCGGTAGCGCCGATATCCCGGCAAACGCCCGCGCGCTGTTCGCCCTGCCCGGCTATCAGCAAACCACGCTCACTATTAATGAGTCGACGGACATTTCCCACGGCGCCAACAGTGAAATTACGCAGGGGTCGGGAAGCAGAACGGTATTCATGGTGCCAGGAAAAATGCTGCACAGAGAGGTGCAAACCACCACGCGTTACACCTGGCTTGGCCAGTTGACCGATGAACAACATACGCCGTTTATCGGCGGCATGCCGCTCAACGTCAGCGGCTGGAGCGATTTAGGTAATGGCGGCTTTAGCGCGGAAAGCGACAGCCTGATCCAGTCGCTCTATCTGGTGAAACAACAGCAGTTTTACCAGTGCGCGCTGAAGGTGAAGACCATGCGTGACGTCGTGCGTTATGTCGGCACGGTGACCTGTGAAGAACTGACTTATTCCGCGTTACCGGAAACCGTGCAGCAGCAGGCGCAATTACTGCTGGCTGGCCGTACGCCTGCGGTCAGCCCAACGGCGATGAATAACTCAACTCTCTCTACAGGAAAATGATGTGATAACGCGTCTTTTGATTTTACTGCTTGCCTGCATCTGTTTT
>AGFS01022096.1_pt1 | contig 25367 bp, 23 predicted proteins | sample 305828 | NCBI WGS metagenome assembly AGFS01 (sample SAMN02954281, study PRJNA62041) | ant fungus garden metagenome | biome: terrestrial; feature: Atta colombica fungus garden; material: fungus garden; isolation source: Atta colombica fungus garden top | host: Atta colombica | place: Panama: Gamboa...
TCCGGGGCTGCTGAGCCTGAAGGGGCAGCACCAGTGGACGAGCCCCGCGAGCCAGGATTTTCCGCTGCCGGAGCTGCCCTCGTCGGTGTGCAAAGAGTGTCTGAAGAAGGCGCAGCGGCTCGCGCAAGGCTTTGTGCCGAGGGAGGCATAAATGAACATTACCGGTTGGATAAATTGGCTTCAGCAGACCTGCGCAGATATTGAAACGAACCATCTCGATTTCATTATCGATCAGTGCGGTATCGATTTTTCCGTTATTCCCGCGCTGCGGGAGTTTTCTTCCCGGCTTCAATGGCAGTCTCTTTATCAGGGGCTACCGGAGGATGCCCTGCCCGAAGAGGCTCCTGTCCTGGTGCGTATGACGCTTAGCGATCCCCAGCAGATGCAGTGGCTTAGCGAGCTGGTGCTGAAAACGCAATACACCGCTCCGCTGATGGCGATATGTTCCCCATGGGCTTTTTCTGCGCTGGCGGAGTGGCTTACTGACTGCGTTGATGCAACGCACGAAGGGCGTGAGGGGCTGTTTCGGTACTTTGATGCGCGCATTTTCCCTTTCCTGTTCTCCGATATTCTTACGCCAGAGCAGCAGGTTCAGCTGCAGCGCCCGGCGCTGTTCTGGAGCTGGCTGGATCACGACGGCAATCCGGCCCTGCTGATGGGGAACGGCGCACAGCCAGCGAAAGATGAAAAATGCAGCAAAATTGCCTTCAGCGACAACCAGTTCGAGCGCCTGATGTGCATTTGCGACGTTAAGCTGCTCCTTCGCCACCGGGACGTTCCGGCTGAGTGGTTTGCTTCTCTGGAAGAACGATTTTCAGCCTGCTATACGGCAATGGTTACCGCAACAGAAAAAAGGATCATGCTGGATAAAGCGCGAGAGGATTGGGTGATCGATTCGCTGAGAGAACGTCAGCATATCGAATCCTGAATGACCGTCTTATGCCCGGCTGTCTCATCATTATTAATGGAATGCAAAATGAAAAAAGGACATTACGTTGCGGCAGTGGGCGCGTTATTTCTGGCGACGACTTGCCAGACAGCTCTGGCCGGAACGATAGAGGCGGTTAACCACACTAAATGGGCCATAAATTATTTCAGCGTCGATGGGCAGTCTGGGATTGATATTATTGGGCCATATCAGGGGGGCGGTGGCGGCTGTTGCTATAGCGTGCCTTCTAAGTGGCCGCCGGGAATGACGGTCAGGGTTGAATGGGAAACTGGTACCGGAGATATGGATGGTTTTCCTGGATTTGGAGATGATGCTAAATACCTGGCATGGGAAAAAAAGATGAAGGCCCAGAATAGGCAGCACAGCAAAATCGTGCCTGTTCCAGACTATACGGGCCAGAAAACCTGCGGGATCACGGTGCATTTTTTATCCTGTGATGAGGTAAAAGTGACAACGAGCTGCCTGACGTACAACAACCCCAATCACCCCATTAAAGAGCCGATTAAGATGGCGGAGCCGAAAGTCTGTCCGAAATGATTACCACCCGGCGTTTATTATTCCTCTGCAATGCTTAGCCATGCCAGCCCGGAAGGATATAGCTAAGCAAGATGAACGTTATCTGTTTATTCATTAAGGGAATGGAATATGAAAAAAGGAATTTACGTTGCGGCAATAGGCGCGTTATTTCTGGCGACGACTTGCCAGACAGCGCTGGCCGGAACGATAGAGGCGGTCAACCACACCAAATGGGCGATTAATCATTTCAGCGTCGATGGGCAGTCGGGGATTGATATTATCGGGCCATATCAGGGGGGCGGTGGGGGATGTTGCTACAGCGTGCCTTCAAAGTGGCGACCGGGAATGACGGTCAGAGTGGATTGGGAAACGGGTGTAGGGGATGCTGATGGATTCCCGGGATTCACTGATTCAGAAAAATACAGGAAATGGAGAGATAAACTAAAAGCCCAGAATAAACAACACAGTAAGGTTGTAACATTGCCGGACTATACGGGGCAGGAAACCTGCGGAATCACGTTACATTTTATGCCCTGCGATGAGGTGAAGGTCACGACAAGCTGTGCAAACTATGGTCGACCGGGCTACCCGATCAAGGAACCGATTAGAATGGCGGAGCCGAAAGTCTGTCCGAAATGATTACCACCCGGCGTTTATTATTCCTCTGCAATGCTTAGCCATGCCAGCCCGGAAGGATATAGCTAAGCAAGATGTACGTTATCTGTTTATTCATTAAGGGAATGAAAAATGAAAAAAGGAATTTACGTTGCGGCAGTAGGCGCGTTATTTCTGGCGACGACTTGCCAGACAGCTCTGGCCGGAACGATAGAGGCGGTTAACCACACCAAATGGGCGATCAATCATTTCAGCGTCGATGGGCGGTCGGGGATTGACATTATCGGGCCATACCAGGGGGGCGGTGGTGGCTGCTGCTACAGCGTACCTTCTCAGTGGAAACCGGGAATGACGGTCAGAGTGGATTGGGAAACTGGTGTGGGAGGATCTAAAGGGTTTCCTGGTTTTGGGGATGACGCTAAATATCTTGCATGGGAAAAAAAAGATGAAGTCCCAGAATAAACAGCACAGCAAAATCGTGCCGGTTCCGGACTATACGGGGCAGGAAACCTGCGGGATCACGGTCCATTTTCTGCCCTGTGATGAGGTGAAGGTGACTACAAGCTGTGCAAACTATGGTCGACCGGGCTACCCGATCAAGGAGCCGATTAGAATGGTGGAACCGAAAGTCTGTCCGAAATGATTATCACCCGGTGTTTAATTTTCCTCTGCAATGCTTAGCCATGCCAGCCCGGAAGGATATAGCTAAGCAAGATGTACGTTATCTGCTTATTCATTAAGGGAATGAAAAATGAAAAAAGGAATTTACGTTGCGGCAGTAGGCGCGTTATTTCTGGCGACGACTTGCCAGACAGCTCTGGCCGGAACGATAGAGGCGGTCAACCACACCAAATGGGCGATCAATTATTTCAGCGTCGATGGGCAGTCTGGGATTGACATTATAGGGCCATATCAGGGAGGCGGTGGGGGCTGCTGCTACAGCGTGCCTTCAAAGTGGCGACCGGGAATGACGGTCAGGGTGGATTGGGAAACTGGTGCCGGAGATATGGACGGATTTCCCGGTTTTGATAAATGGACTGAGTATCTGGCATGGGAAAAAAAGATGAAGGCCCTGAATAGGCAGCACAGCAAAATCGTGCCGGTTCCGGACTATACGGGGCAGGAGACCTGCGGGATCACGGTTCATTTTTTACCCTGCGATGAGATAAAAGTGACAACGAGTTGTCTGATGTACAACAACCCAAATCACCCTATTAAAGAGCCGATTAAGATGGTGGAGCCGAAAGTCTGTCCGAAATGATTGCCACCCGGCGTTTATTATTCCTCTGCAATTCTTAGCCATGCCATCTGTAAGGATATAGCTAAGCAAGATGTACGTTATCTGTTTATTCATTAAAGGAATGCAAAATGAAAAGAGGACATTACGTTGCGGCAGTAGGCGCGTTATTTCTGGCGACGACTTACCAGACAGCTCTGGCCGGAACGATAGAGGCGATCAACCACACCAAATGGGCGATCAATTATTTCAGCGTCGATGGGCAGTCGGGGATTGATATTATAGGGCCATATCAGGGAGGCGGTGGCGGCTGTTGCTACAGCGTGCCTTCTAAGTGGAAACCGGGAATGACGGTCAGGGTTGACTGGGAAACAGGCGTCGCCTTTGCCAGTGATGTACCACAATTTCCAGCACCAAAAGAGCCTGATACTACTGGTATGAATGCAAAAGAATATTATCAAGCTTGGGGGGACTATTCAGAGAAACGCCGTGCTTGGAGAAAAAAAATCAAATCTCTTAGTAAAGAACATTATCGTTTAGTTGAAGTCCCCGACTATACGGGCCAGGAAACCTGCGGGATCACGGTCCATTTTCTGCCCTGTGATGAGGTAAAAGTGACAACGAGCTGCCTGACGTACAACAACCCCAATCACCCCATTAAAGAGCCGATTAAGATGGCGGAGCCGAAAGTCTGTCCGAAATGATTACCACTCTGCGTTTATTATTCCTCTGCAATGCTTAGCCATGCCAGCCCGAAAGGATATAGCTAAGCAAGATGTACGTTACCTGCTTATTCATTAAGGGAATGAAATATGAAAAAAGGAATTTACGTTGCGGCAGTGGGCGCGTTATTTCTGGCGACGACTTGCCAGACAGTTCAGGCCGGAACGATAGAGGCGGTTAACCACACTAAATGGGCAATCAACCATTTCAGCGTCGATGGGCAGTCTGGGATTGATATTATTGGGCCATATCAGGGTGGTGGTGGCGGCTGTTGCTACAGCGTGCCTCCTAAGTGGCAGTCGGGAATGACGGTCAGAGTGGATTGGGAAACTGGTGCCGGAGATATGGATGGTTTTCCTGGGTTTGCAGATAGGGAAAAATACAATCTTTGGCGCACCAAAATGAAAGCTAAAACTCGTGAACATAGTGCAATTGTACCCATGCCTGATTATACGGGGCAGGAGACCTGCGGGATCACGGTCCATTTTCTGCCCTGTGATGAGGTGAAGGTGACGACAAGCTGTGCAAACTACGGTCGACCGGGCTACCCGATCAAGGAGCCGATTAGAATGGTGGAACCGAAAGTCTGTCCGAAGTGATTACCAGCCTGCGTTTATTATTCCTCTGCAATGCTTAGCCATGCCAGCCCGGAAGGATATAGCTAAGCAAGATGTACGTTATCTGTTTATTCATTAAAGGAATGCAAAATGAAAAGAGGACATTACGTTGCGGCAGGTGCGTTTTTTTTGGCGACGACTTGCCAGACAGCTCTGGCCGGAACGATAGAGGCAATCAACCACACCAAATGGGCAATCAACCATTTCAGTGTCGATGGGCAGTCGGGGATTGATGCCATTGGACCTTATCAGGGAGGGGGCGGTGGCTGCTGCTACAGTGTTCCTGAGAAATGGAGTTCAGGTATGAATGCCCGAGTGAAATGGGAAAGAGGTGAAGCGTCTACTAAAGGTTTTCCCGGCTTTGCGGACACCGCCAAATATTTGGCTTGGGAAAAAAAGATGAGTGCTAATAACGTCGAACTCAGCAAGGTAGTGCCGATTCCGGACTATACGGGGCAGGAAACCTGCGGGATCACGGTGCATTTTTTACCCTGTGATGAGGTAAAAGTGACGACAAGCTGTGCAAACTATGGTCGACCGGGCTACCCGATCAAGGAGCCGATTAGAATGGTGGAACCGACAGTCTGTCCGAAATGATTGCCACCCGTCATTTATTATTCCTCTGCAATGTTTAGCCATGCCAGCCCGGAAGGATATAGCTAAGCAAGATATACGTTATCTGTTTATTCATTAAGGGAATGAAATATGAAAAAAGGAATTTACGTTGCGGCAGGCGCGTTATTTCTGGCGACGACTTGTCAGACAGCTCTGGCCGGAACGATAGAGGCGGTCAACCACACCAAATGGGCGATCAATCATTTCAGCGTCGATGGGCAGTCGGGGATTGATATTATCGGGCCATATCAGGGGGGCGGTGGCGGCTGTTGCTACAGCGTGCCTTCTAAGTGGCAGCCGGGAATGACGGTCAGGGTTGACTGGGAAAGCGGGGAGGCGTCTACAGATGATTTTTCAGGATATGAAGATAGGGCTAAATATTTAGCGTGGGAAAAGAAAATTGATAAAAGTAATAGAAACCACAGCAAGATTGTACCTGTACCAGATTATACCGGTCAGGAGACCTGCGGGATCACGGTGCATTTTTTACCCTGTGATGAGGTAAAAGTGACAACGAGCTGCCTGACATACAACAACCCCAATCACCCCGTTAAAGAGCCTATTAAGATGGTGGAGCCGAAAGTATGTCCGAAATGATTATCACCCGGCGTTTATTATTCCTCTGCGATGCTTAGCCATGCCTGCCCGGAAGGGCATAGCTAAGCAAGATGCACCTTATCTGTTCATTCATTAAAGGAATGCAAAATGAAAATACGACATTACTTTGCAGTGCTGGGCGCGTTATTCCTGGCAACCCTCAGTCAGGTATCTCATGCCGGAACCATTGAGGCGGTCAACCACACTAAATGGGCAATCAACCATTTCAGCGTCGATGGGCAGTCGGGGATTGACATTATCGGGCCATATCAGGGGGGCGGAGGGGGATGTTGCTACAGCGTGCCTTCTCAGTGGCATCCAGGAATGACGGTCAGGGTTGACTGGGAAACGGGGATTGGAAACTCAACGGATTTTCCTGGGTATGCAGATGAAAAAAAATTCTTGGACTGGGCGAAAAAAATTAAGGCTCAAAATAAACAACACAGCAAAATCGTGCCAATTCCGGACTATACGGGTCAGGAAACCTGCGGGATCACGGTGCATTTTTTACCCTGTGATGAGGTAAAAGTGACAACGAGTTGCCTGACCTACAACAACCCAAATCACCCCATTAAAGAGCCTATTAAGATGGTGGAGCCGAAAGTATGTCCGAAATGATTACCGATTTGGCCTGGTATCCGCCTGCTTTCCCGGCACAGGGACGTCTGCCTACCCATACGGCGTTGGTTGGCGAAAACTGCGCTAAGCAGGATAGCCACGAGTTGAACTATCGACAGCAGCTGTGCGAGGCCGCCAACCGCCGCGTAGAGCCGCCGTGCTGTAAGACTTTGCATATCAGCCTGTTTTTCGATGGCACCGGGAATAATCTTAACAACGATCTGTTTGTGGCGCGGCAGGAGAAGCAGATTCCTCACCCAACCAATATCGCCCGCCTGTTTCGCGCCACCATCGGGCAGGGAGCTGCCGGGGGACTAGGCATGAATAGCGCTGAGCTGTTTGATGCAAGCGGCAGTGGAGAGGATAAATACTATAAGTATTATCTTCCCGGCGTCGGCACCCCTTTTCCTGAGGTAATGGATCTGGACTTCAGCATGATGGGGCTGGCGGCGGCAACGCATGGTGAAGACCGAATCAACTGGGGTCTATTGCGGCTGATTGATGCCCTGAAGCGGACGCTAACCAAAAGTATGCTGTCCGAAAGCGACTGCTGGGACGCGCTTGAAAAGATGGCTACCACACTGCCATCGTTTGGATTAACCGGAAGCGCAAATCGCTACGAAACCTTTCAGAGCCTGCTGAAAGATATGTCTACAGAGTTGCAACAGGTGTTGAACTCTACAGGCCCCGACAAACTGAAGCTGTTGGGCATCAAGCTCTACGTGTACGGCTTTTCTCGCGGCGCCGCGGCAGCCAGGACGTTTGTGAACTGGCTGAGCGAGCTGCTGCCAAAGCCCGAGGAAGGAAAGGATAAGCCCGAACAGTGTCTGGCCGTTGGCGAGCTGAAAATCCCGTTAAGCGTCGAGTTTCTCGGCATCATCGACACGGTTGCTTCGGTAGGCGTCGCGCATATTGCCCCTGTTGCTGAGGGGCATATGGGGTGGGCGGACGGTACCCAGGAACTGCCCAAGGAAGAAATCTACGGTGGGCTGATTAAGCGCTGCGTACACTTGGTCTCGTCTCATGAACAGCGCCTGTGCTTCCCGCTGGACTCAATCCGCCGAGCTGACGGACGTTATCCTGCTAATAGCGTGGAGGTGATTTATCCGGGTATGCACTCGGATTTAGGGGGCGGGTATCCACCCGGAGATCAAGGTAAAGCGAATGATGAATTTGATAGACTTCTTTTATCTCAAATTGTATTACATGACCTTTATGCAAATGCTTTTAATGCTGGCGCACCTTTGAAAGTATTTCCTACGTCTATTCCTTCAGATTTGCAAAAAGAGTTATGGCGGCAAATGTCTCCAGAACTTCAATTGGAATTTGCAGTAGCCCCCGATTTAATCAACCGCTTCAACGCCTGGCGAGAAATCACTCTTGGCGAAAAAACGCCCCTTGAGCCCATTTCCCCGGAGCAGGCCGCAAAATACGAACCACAGCGAGCGTCTGTGAGCCTGGAGAAAGCCCTTGAGAATCAGCAGGGTTGGATCACCGCCTGGCGTATTAATCGCTATGCTGGCGGCACCTACAAAACCCAGCGCTTTTACGTCGATTCTGCGGCAAACGGGCTGGATAAAGACAGCGACCCTATCGTCAGACAAGAGTCTAAAGCCGCTCGAGATGAGAAGCAAAAGGCTATTGAAGCCGAACGTCGTAAAATCAAAGAAGACAAAGGCTATACCAGGGGCTATATACAGCTTCCTCAGGGCCCGAAAGATTTTGACGCCGCCCTTGGGCAGACGCAGCTTCGTCAGGCCGCCGAGGAGTTCAGGGAGGATTATCACGATATCTCCCGAACCGGAACGGGTAACTGGCTGTTTAACGCGTTAGACGTAATGAGTAACGCTGTTTTTCTTCTGAATAATGACGATGAATATGGCGAGTGGCAGAGAATCAAAACGGCAGGTGAAACTCGTCTAAAAGTGCTCTTCCCGGATGCCGGAGAGGCAAGCAATGCTAACCTGCCGGGCGGGCTGGTACGGGCGCTGTTCGACGATCAGGTCCACGATTCCCGCGCATGGTTTATGCATAACGCCTTTGGTGCCCGCGAACCGTGGGGCAGCTACTTCCTTTACCGGATGATCTATTTTGGCAGCCGAAGCAGCAAGCCGATGACGCCGCTGATGATTGCCGGCGCGGTCGTGGGGGCGGCAACCCTCGTCGGCGGCGCGGCCATTATCATCAAACAAAAGAGCCTGAAGGGAAAACTGGCGGGGCTTGCCGGCACGGCGGGCGCGGTTTATCTGGAAACCCAGGCTATCGATCTGCTTTCCGGCAAACCTCTGCCGATGCTGCCAAATGCTGCGCTTTTGCAGGCCCCAACGATGGAGCCGGGCGCGGTAGTTGCCCGGCAGAGTCAGGAGGTCAATGAGCAGCGGCTGGCGCTGGCGAAATCGGTGGTTGAATCCAGCTGGGCAGAAAGGCTTCAATCGACGATCACGGCGTAGGCCAGGGAAGGGAACAAAATGAAACAGGTTATTCGCGAAGGCGATACGCTGCGGGAGTACGGCGGCAAGGTGCTGGGCGGGCACTATCTCTGCTTCGGCAAGGGTATCGCCTGTAAAGGGGATGCCGTGAAGTGCAATGAACACGGCATGACCGTCATCAGCGAAGGCAGCTCGCTTTCGCAAGTGGACGGACAACCCATCGCCCTGCACGGGCACCGGTGCGCCTGCGGGTGTACGTTAGTCAGCTCTTTCCCCGACTGCGGGGTTGAGCTGTGAGGCCGCTGCCGGCCTATCCTCCTTACCGTTCTGCCCGAACCCCAAATAATAAACGCTGGATGTCAGCTTGCGCGCTACTGGTGCTGCTTGCCAGTGGCGGCATGGCAATGCTTCACCCTGCAGGCGCGAGCAGCGGAAGAGTGATTTGGGGAATGGTGGGCGCGGTAATGCTGACGGGAGGGCTGTGGCTTATACGTCAGCTTTACTACCGGCTATCGGTTCACAATGCCCAGCTTTATGAGCGACTGGTTGAACGGCAGCGGCAAGAGTGGTGGACGCGTCACCAGCGATTTTTTGCCCTCAGCGAATGGGTGCTGCTGGGCCCTGCCGGAGCCAACAGCGCGAACTGGCAGCGGCTGCTCAGACGAGAGCATCGCCCTCCAGAAGTAAAGAACGAAGCGAGCGGAAAGGCGCTGCGCGTCGTGATGACGATGGTTGACCATGCTGAAGGGCGCGAGGCCCAACTGGCAAAAATGCTGGTGCTGCAGTGGCAATTGCAGAGAGTCGATTCACCGATTCCGCCCATCGCGCGCTGCTACTGGCAGGGCTCGACCGTTGCCTGGAAGGCATTCTGCGCACAAATGCAGGCGACTTTCCCCCTGGTCTTACTTCCCGATAAACCACATGAGTGGCGCGGTGAGGAGAGCCTGTCGGCACTCGTTGAGGCGACCGGTTCGCTTTCTGGGGATGAAGCCATTCTGGTGGCGGGGTGCCACTCGGCGGTGGCCTCGTTTCATGCTGAGCTGCCTGCCGGTGAATCTGCCGCGCTGTTGCTGGTTGGGCAAAATGGCCCGGTCTGCATGACCCGGGGTGAGTTTTACGATAGCGCGGACGCGGAGACATTAGCGGACGTGTGTGAACGAGCAGAGCGGCAAAGCGAGCTTGAAGAGCCGCCAGAGGCCTGCATGCTGTTCTCGCATCCGGCGCTGCCTGCGCTGGCGCAAAGCGGCTGGAATGTGACCCACCATTTACAGGATCTCAACTGGGGCGATCCTGGTGAAATGGAACTGCTGATCGTCCTGACCCTGGCCGCTATTTCTGCAAATTACTCTAAAGAACCCTGCGGCTGGATAGCCAAAGACACTCTACACACTCTCGCATTTGGGATCGTTAAACCATATGGTCAAGGAAAATAAACCCGCTGAAATTTCTGTTTTTCCGACAGCGGTGTTGTTCATTGCCATCGTGACGCTGATTGTAGTATTCGGCGGGCTGGCCTGGTGGTACTGGGGTGAGGATCTCACCGCCGACTGGACCGTGCTTCGCCAGATCGCGATGGTCTGTTTTATCATCTGGAGCGCGTTGCTCAGCGTGCTGGTGCTGAGCGTGATCGCCTATCGTTTAGTTATTCGCGATAAGGTGATGCGAGACTCTTCGTCAGGCGCGACGAAAAAGAAAAAAACAGCGCTACTGCCGTTAAAAGGTGCCCTTAGCAGCCACCTGCGTCGCCGTTACAGCTGGCGCTGGCGCAGCAAGGTCCGCCTGCTGCTGGTGACGGGCGACGACGCCGCGATCGAAGAGCTGGTACCCGGCCTAAAGCAGCAGCAGTGGCTTGAAGGCAACCGCACGGTGCTTATTTACGGCGGCAGCCTCAGCGCTGAACCGGATGAGGCGGTATTCACGGCCCTGCGCAGATTGCGCCGCGGTCGCCCGCTTGATGGCATTGTTCGCGTTGTGCCGCATTCGCTGGATCTTACGTCTGAGGTGAGCGATGACGATTTGCGCGGGCTGGAGAAAAGGGGAGCGCTGCTGCATTACCAGGCGCCGGTATGGCTATGGCATCTGTCCGACAGCGCCTGGCCGCAGGACGGACGAACCGGACAGTCGGTGTGCGCCTTATTCCCCCTTCGTGCAAATCAGGACGACATCATCCGCCAGTTGGAAAGCCTGCTTCCTCAGCTGACCCGGCAGGGCGTGAGTCAGGCAGTCGTCAACACCCGGTATGACTTCCTGCTGCGGCAGGGCCAGGAGCTTCGCGACGGCGGCATCAGCCTCTGGGCGCAGCGGCTGATGCCGTGGCTCTATGAAAGCCAGCAGTCGGTGCCGCTGCGCGGGCTCGTGTTTAGCCAGGCAGAAAGCCCCGACGCCGAGGCTAAACCGCATGCTGCAAAAGGCCCAGGCAGCGCGGCGCCACAAAGCCGATCCCATGCCCTGACGCTGCCGGAAACCTGGCAAGGCATCCTCACCGACTGCACCCGCATTCGCGGCCGTCGGGTTGGCATGGCCTGGGAGCAGACGCTGGCGTGGGCCATCATGGCGGTACTCGGCGTCTGGGGCGCCGGGCTGCTGCTCTCTTTCGCGCTGAACTACAGCCAGATTTCCTCGGTTGCCGACAAGGCCCGCACCCTGGTCGATCACCCTTCGGTGTCGGACTACCAGCTGACGGCGCTCCACGATTTGCGTAACGATGCGGGTCGTCTTCAGCACCGTATTCAGGACGGCGCGCCGTGGTACCAGCGCTTTGGCCTGGATCATAACCAGCAGCTGCTGGCGGCCATGCTGCCGTGGTACGGCGTGGCAAACAACCGCCTGATCCGCGATCCGGCCAGCGCGGCGCTGATGCAGAAGCTGCAAGCGCTGGCAAACTCGGCCCCCAACAGCGACCAGCGCGCGCAGCTGGCGAAGCCGGGCTATGACCAGCTGAAGGCCTGGCTGATGATGGCCCATCCGGACAAGGTCGACGGCGCGTTTTATGCGCAGACGATGCAGGCCGTACAGCCGACGCGGATGGGCATCTCCACCGCGCTGTGGCAAAGCCTGTCACCCGACCTGTGGGCGTTTTACATCAGCGGGCTTCCGGCGCAGCCGCAGTTGAAAATCACGCCGGACGCGGCGCTCGTCGGCCAGAGCCGCCAGGTGCTGCTCCAGCAGATTGGGCGGCGCAATGCGGAAGGGACGCTCTACGAAAACATGCTCAAATCGGTGCGCCGCAACTTTGCGGACGTCTCGCTGGAGGATATGACCAGCGGCACCGATGCCCGCCGCCTCTTCACCACCGACGAGACCGTGCCGGGCATGTTTACCCGTCAGGCCTGGGACGGGGGCATTCAGCAGGCGATTGAGAAAGCCGCGAAGTCCCGCCGGGACGAGATTGACTGGGTGCTGAGCGATAGCCGCAGGACCGTATCGACCGATCTCTCCCCGGAAGCGCTAAAGGCGCGCCTGACGCAGCGCTACTTCACGGACTTCGCCGGCAGCTGGCTGAACTTCCTCAACAGCCTGCAGTGGAATCCGGTGCAGAACATCGCCGACGTGACCGACCAGCTGACGCTGATGAGCGACGTGCGCCAGTCTCCGCTGATTGCCCTGATGAACACCCTGGCGTGGCAGGGGCAGACCGGAGAGCAGAGCGAAGGGCTGTCCGACTCAATCATCAAGTCAGCCAAAGATCTGATCGGCAATAAAGACAAGCCGGTTATCGATCAGCAGGCCGCCGGGCCGCAGGGGCCGCTGGATGAAACCTTCGGGCCGCTGCTGGCCCTGATGGGCAAAAACAAAGCCAGCAACGTGATGTCGGCGGACAACTCCCTCAGCCTGCAAACGTATCTCACCCGCATCACCCGCGTGCGTCTGCGCCTGCAGCAGGTGGCGAGCGCGTCCGATCCGCAGGAGATGATGCAGACGCTGGCCCAGACCGTTTTCCAGGGGAAAAGCGTCGATCTGACCGATACCCAGCAGTACGGCAGCCTGGTGGCGGCAAGCCTCGGGGAAGAGTGGAGCGGGTTTGGCAACACGATGTTTGTGCAGCCGCTGACCCAGGCATGGGAAACGGTATTGCAGCCGTCGGCGGCCAGCCTGAACGAACGCTGGAGCCGCTCGGTGGTGGCGAACTGGCGCACGGCGTTTGACGGGCGCTTCCCGTTTGCCGACAGCAAGAGCGACGCCTCCCTGCCGATGCTGGCCGAGTTTATCCGCAAGGACAGCGGCCGCATCGACCGCTTTCTCACCACCGAGCTGAGCGGCGTGCTGCATAAAGAGGGCAGCCAGTGGGTGCCGGACAACGCGCACAGCCAGGGGCTGACGTTCAATCCCGCCTTCCTGAAGGCCGTGAACCAGCTGAGCCAGCTGTCGGACATCCTCTTTACCGACGGCAGCCAGGGGATCACCTTCGAGCTGCAGGCGCGTCCGGCGCCTCAGGTGGTAGAAACGCAGCTGACCATTGACGGAAAGAAGCTGCACTACTTCAACCAGATGTCGGACTGGCAGTCCTTCCGCTGGCCGGGCGAAACCTACAAGCCGGGCACCATGCTGACCTGGACCTCCACCAGCGCGGGCGCGCGCCTGTTCGGAGACTACACCGGCACGTGGGGCTTTATTCGCTGGCTGGAGCAGGGCAAGCGTCAACAGCTTGACCGCAGCCAGTGGATGATGAGCTTTACCGCCCCGGATGGCCGCACCCTGCAGTGGGTGCTGCGCTCACAGCTGGGCAGCGGTCCGCTTGCGCTGCTGGGCATGCGTAACTTTGCCCTGCCGGACAACATTTTTAGCGTGGATGCGTCTGCCGCCGCGCAGGCGCTGAGCACCACGGATAACTCCCCCATGGATGAGATGGAATAATGGCTGCATTACAGAATGTGCTCCACGCCTGCGGCGTGGATGAAAATACCCTGCTGAGCCAGGCCCGGGCGCGCTGCGCCGACTGGGAGCGCTGGCTGGTGCCCGTGCAGGAAAATCAGCCTACGGGCGACGATCCGGGCTATGACGACGACTTCCAGCGGATCCGCGAAGAGGTCAACAAGCTCTCCGGTATTGATACCGCGCTGATCTGCGAGCTGGCCGAAAAGCTGCTGACCACCACCTGCAAGGATGTGCGGGTCATTGGCTTCTACGCGTGGGCGCGGCTGCATCAGGACGGTGAAGCCGGTTTTGCGCAGGGCGTTGAGCTGCTGGCGGCGACGCTTTCGCGGTTCGGCAACGATCTGCATCCCCTGCGCGCCCGCAGCCGCAAATCGGCTCTGGAGTGGCTCGGCAGCAGCCGCATGCTCGACAGCCTTTCTCTCTATCCTGAAGTCGATATGTCGCTCATGCAGCGTATTGCAGGCGCGCTGCTGCTGGCGGAGCAGACGTTTGAGACGCTTGATGAGGCGTCCCGTCCGGAGCTCGGCGGTCTGTATCTGGCCCTGGATAACCGGCTGGTTCAGAGCGGCGGCGCGAACTCGATGGTGCCGCAGACCAGCCGCGAAGAGAGCGCTGCGTCCTCCTCGGCGGCATCTTCCGCGCCGATGATGAATGCGGTGACGTCGGGGCGGGATCTGCTCGACCAGGCCAGGGTGCTGGCGAAATACCTGCGCGACCAGCCCGGCGGCTGGCTGGCGGGGCATCATCTGCTCAAAAGCGTCCGCTGGGACACGCTGACGGAGCTGCCCCCGCTGGACGCCGCCGGGCGCACTCGCCTGGTTCCGCCCAAGCCCGACAACAAGGCGCATCTTAAGCGCCTGTATCTGCAGAAAAGCTGGTCCGAGCTGCTTGAGCATACCGACACGCTGCTGGCGCAGGGCGTTAACCACCTGTGGCTGGACGTGCAGTGGTACGCCTGGCAGGCGCTGGTCAAGCTGGATGCCGACAGCGTGCGCGCCGACATCCTCTGTCGCGACCTCAAGGGACTTCTGGCACGCCTTCCCGGGCTGGAAGCGCTGGCCTTCAACGACGGCACGCCGTTTGCCGACGAGGTGACGCTGGCCTGGATCAACGAAAGCGTGCTGGACGATATCTCAGGCTGGCAGGATAAACCTGTTTCAGCCGCGGCCGCGGGCAGCGATGACGTGCTGGCCCTCGAGCCTGAAGTGCTGGCGAAAGCCGACAGCGAGGGCATTGAGGCCGCGCTCGGCTGGCTTCAGGGGCAGCCGGGCTACGCCACGCCCCGCGAGCGGTGGCTAATGCGCCTGCTCATGGCGCGGGTGAGCGAACAGTACGGTAAAAACGACATGGCGCTGCATCTGCTGCGCGAGCTCGACGGCAGCGCCCGCTCGCTGACGCTTGAGCAGTGGACGCCGGAGCTGATGTTTGAGGTTAAAGCCCGCAGCCTCAAGCTGCTGCGCGGCCGGGCCGCTCGCGGTGAGGTCGATAAAACGCGGCTGCAGGCCGATATGGATACGCTCCTTTCCGGCCTTATCGCGCTGGATCCTGCGCGCGCGGCGGTGCTGTGCGGGTAATCCCTTCCTAATACCACGACTAACATCTTTAACGAGAATGGAATCATGGCTGTAAATACAAACGATCGTCGCCCCATCACGACGCGGGATAAAACCTGGGCCAAACAGAGCGCGCTGTGGCTAAAAAACAAAGGCGTCACGCCGAATCAGATTTCGCTGGCAAGTACGGGATGCGCGCTGCTTTCCGGCCTCTGCTTTTTGTTCGCCTTTAACTTTTCCTCGCTCATAATCCGGGATGGCCTATTGCTGCTGGGCGCGGCGCTGATTCAGGGCAGGCTCATCTGCAACCTGCTTGACGGCATGGTGGCCGTGGAGGGCGGGCTGGCAACGCCCGCCGGGCCGGTCTACAACGAATTGCCCGACAGGGTGTCCGACACGCTGATTCTGGTGGGCGTGGGCTATGGCCTGAGCGCGATCCCCTTCGCCGGCACGCTCGGCTGGATAGCGGCGCTGCTGGCGCTGATGACCGCGTACCTGCGCCTTCTGGGCGGAACCTGCGGCCTACGTCAGCATTTCCTCGGGCCGATGGCCAAACAGCACCGAATGGCGCTCCTCTGCGGCGGCGCGCTGCTGGCGCTTTTCCTGCCCGCGGCCTACGGCCAAAGGCTGCTGTTTCTGTGCCTGGTGATAATCAGCATTGGGTCACTTTTCACCTGCTGGCGGCGCGGGAAACGCATTCTGGACGAGCTGCACCTGAACGCGGTGACGCAGGAGGCAGCGGATGAATAACGTGCCTGAGACAACCCTGAGCAGCCGCCTGGTGAGCGGATGCCTGATTCGGATATGTCGGCTGCTTACCGGCGTGCGTGCGCGCTGGCTTGCGCCGGTGCCCGACAGCGCATCGGTCAGAATTTACTACGCCAACCACTCCAGCCATCTTGACGGCATTGTGATTTGGGCCAGCATGCCCGCCCTGCTGCGGCCTACCGTTCGCCCCGTTGCGGCGGCGGATTACTGGGAGGCCTCGCCGCTGCGCCGCTACATAGCCCGACGCATTTTTAACGCGGTGCTGATTAAGCGTCGGCCTTCCGCGGAGGAGGGGAGCCAGCCAAATAACGCGCTTGAGCTGATGAGCGAGGCCCTGAACCACGCGCAGTCGCTGATTATTTTTCCCGAGGGGACGCGGGGAAACGGTGAAGATATCTCCGCGTTTAAGAGCGGCCTCTGGCATCTGGCGCGAATGAACCCCGGCGCTCAGCTGGTGCCTGTCTACCTTGAAAACCTCAACCGCGTTCTGCCTAAAGGCTCTCGTCTGGTGGTGCCGGTTTTATGCTCCGCGACCTTTGGCGAAGCGATCTCTCCGCCCCAGGACGGGGAAGAAAACAGGCATTTTTACAACGCGCCAGGAAAGCGCTGGAGGAACTTAAGTCATGAATTTTCAGGATCATGCCCTGATCGCGCTGCTGGTTGGCCTCTTTGGCCTCCTGCTTTTTGCCAGCATTACGGGCTTCATTATTGAAAAAGCCAAGGGCAGAACGCCGGTCATTATTAACCTCAACGCCCGCATCCGCGCCTGGTGGGTGATGTGCCTGCTCTCCGTGGCGGCGATGCTGTGCGGCCCGGTTGGCTCAACGCTGCTGTTCGCGATGATGTCGCTGCTGGCCTTAAGAGAGTGCATCACGCTGACGCCAACGCATCGCGGCGATCACGAGGCGCTGTTCTGGTGCTTCTTTATTCTCCTGCCGCTCCAGTATGTGCTGGTGGGGATACAGTGGTACGGCACCTTTGCCATTTTTATTCCGGTCTTCGCCTTTTTATTCATTCCAACCCGCATGGCGCTGGCCGGGGATTCAAAAAACTTTCTCGAGCGCAGCGCCAAAATCCAGTGGAGCATGATGATTGCCGTGTACTGCATTAGCTATGCGCCAGCGCTGCTGATGCTCCCCATTCCGGGCTATGAGCATCAGAACATTAAGCTGCTGCTGTTCCTGATGATCGTCGTACAAATCTCAGACGTGCTGCAGTACGTCTTTGGCAAGCTGATGGGCAAACGCCCCATCGCGCCTCGCCTGAGCCCGAATAAAACCGTTGAAGGGTTCGTGGGCGGCATCGGCACGGCGACGCTGGTGGGAACGCTGCTCTGGTGGATCACGCCCTTCGCGCCGTGGCAGGCCGCGCTGATATCACTGGCGATCACGCTGCTCGGTTTTGCCGGCGGGCTGTGCATGTCTGCGATTAAGCGTGACCGCGGCGTGAAGGATTTTGGCGCCACGATCGAAGGCCACGGCGGCATGATGGACAGAATTGATTCCCTGTGCTTCGCCGCACCCGTTTTTTTCCATATCGTTCGGTTTTGGTTTACCTGAGCCCCGACAGACACTAAGCCCCGTACAGAGAAATTATGGACGACTTAACCCTGCGTTATTACGACGCCGAAATGCGCTACCTGCTTGAAGCGGGCGAAGAGTTTGCCCGCGCGCACCCCGAGCAGGCGGCGATGCTTAACCTGGATAAAGCGGGCGCGCGCGACCCGTACGTAGAACGGCTGTTTGAAGGCTTTGCCTTCATGATGGGGCGGCTTCGCGAAAAGCTTGATGACGATCTTCCCGAGCTGACGGAAGGGCTGGTCAGCCTGCTGTGGCCGCACTACCTGCGCACCATTCCGTCGATGTCCATCGTGGAGTTCACGCCGGACTGGCGCGGAATGAAGGAGCCGATGCGCATCGCGAAAAGCTTTGAGGTGCTCTCGCGCCCGCTCGGCGAAAAAGGGACGCGCTGCCGCTACACCACGACGAAAGCGATCGACCTGCAGCCGCTGGCGCTGGAGCAGGCTCGGCTTACCACCGATCCCGATGGGCGCTCGGTGGTGACGCTGCGGTTCACCTGCAGCGAGCTGGCCGACTGGAGCCGCGTCGATCTCAGCAGCATTCCGCTGTACTTCAACGCCGACGCGCCGCTGGCCTGCGCCATGCACGAAGCCTTTACCATGAATACGGCGCGGATGTGGCTGCGCCTGCCAGGCGATAGGGACAGGCGCCCGCTTGACGGCCGCTTTACCGCGCAGGGCTTTGGCGACGACGATACCCTGTGGCCAAAGGGCAGCAGCAGCTTCAGCGGCTACCAGCTGCTGCTGGAGTATTTCACCTTCCGCGAGAAATTCATGTTTACCGCGCTGCGCGGCCTGGAGGCGGTCGCGCTCCCGGCGCAGCTGCCGTGGTTTGAGATTGACGTGGTGCTGTCAGAGCGCTGGGAGCATGACTTCACCTTTACCGAAAAGAATTTGCGCCTTAACTGCGTCCCGGTGATTAACCTGTTCCCGCTGGAGTCCGACCCGCTCACCCTGAACTCGCTGCAGACCGAGTATCTGCTGCGGCCGATGCGCGTGCAGGACGGGCACACGGAAATTTATGCCGTGGAATCGGTGATGTCGTCCAGCCAGCACGTCTACGTGCCGTTTTCCAGCTTCCGCCACAAGGGCGGGATGATGCGGCACGACGCGCCGGAGTATTACTACCATACCCGCGTGCGCCGCGGCCCGTCCGGGCTGCACAACACCTGGCTGATCCTCGGCGGCGAAGCCTTCGACAACCATACGGTGCCGGAGGATGAAAGCCTCTCCCTGACGCTAACGGGCACCAACGGCCAGCTGCCGCGCCGCGCGCTGCAAAGCACGATGCTGGACACCGTGATGAAAACCACCTCCGCCAGCATCGCGGTGCGTAACCTCTGTGCGCCAACGCTGCCCTGCTATCCTCCGGCCCGGGATCGCTTCCACTGGCGCGTGCTGAGCCACCTGGGCAGCGGCTTTCTCTCGATGATGGACAACGCGGAGGTGCTGCGCGGCACGCTGGCGCTGTATGAGTGGACCGACAGCGAGATGAACCGCCGCCGCCTGGAGGCCATCATCGACGTTAAGCACAGCGAAACGGAGCGTTTCGAGCAGGGGTATCTGGTGCGCGGCGTGCAGATTGAGGTGACGCTCGATAGCCACGGCTTCGCCGGACGCGGGGATATCTGCCTGTTTGGCGAAATGCTGAGCCGGTTTTTTGCCCTCTATACCGATATTTATCTGTTTAACCGACTGATTATTATCCTGCAACCCACCGGAGAACGCCTTGAATGGGAAGAGAAACACAGCCGTCGCATTCCCGGCTGACCCCGCGGCTGGAAGCCGACCTGCATCGGATCAACTTTTACCGCTTTTGCCAGCTGCTTGAAAAGCGCCAGCCCGGTAAGGCCCTGCTGGGCGCGACCAGCCATCCCGCTGACGATCCGGTCCGCTTTTGCCCGCATCCCGGCATGGGCTTTCCCGCCAGCGAGCTTAAGGCGGTGGAGTACGATGAAGAGGATGACGGCAGGCCGCCCGTTATTCGCACCACCTTTATGGGCATGTACGGCGTCGACTCGCCTCTGCCGACGGCGTATCTGGATGACATCACCCAGCGCCGGGAAGGGCACGAGGCGCTGCAGGGCTTTCTGGATATTTTCAGCCACCGCATTCTGACGCAGTTTTATCGCATATGGCGCAAATACTCGTATCCGGCCTCGTTCGAGCCCGGCGGTTCGGACGCTATTTCGCAGTCGCTGCTGGGGCTGGTGGGGCTGGGCATTCCCGGCACCGCCGACCACATCGCCACGCCGGTATCGCGCTTTCTGGCGCTGCTCGGCGTGCTGCGCCAGCCCGGCAAAACGCAGGAGGGCATGCAGGCGCTGGTTAGCCTGCTGGCGCCGAACACCCGCGTGAACGTCAGCCCTTACAGCCTGCGCCCGATAGAGATCCGCCAGCCGCTGGGGTTTTATGCCGATGCGGACTTTATGCTCGACGGCAATACGCCGCTCGGCGACGAGGCGATGGACGCCAGCAGCCAGCTGCTGATCGCGCTATCCACGGACGATGAACGGGAAGCGCAGGGCTGGAAGCCGGATGGCCTGCTGTATCAGGATTTTCTGGTGATGCTGCGGGTTTATCTGGGCTGGCGGTTCAAGGCCCGAATCACGCTGACGGCGAAAACCGCCCTGCTGACCGCTCCCCCGCTGGGAGAGGGGGCGTTCTGGCTGGGCATGAACGGCGTGCTGGGCGCGGAAAAGGAACCGCTCTCGGACGATATTCCGCCAACCTTTACCACAGAGCTGGGCTACTACACGGGCCTGGAGCCTGCTATTACACAACAAGGAAATCGACGTGTTACGTACAAGTTTGACTAAAACCGCCCGCTGGCTGCTGCCCGCGCTGGCGTTCGGCCTGGCGGGCTGCGGGCTGACGCAGAGCGTCACGGACGGTACAAAATCGGCCTTCACCTCTGTTTTCTATAAAAAAATTAAGACGCTGCATCTGGATTTTACCGCGCGCGAAGCGCTGAACACCGACGCGCGGGAAAACAATTCGCTGTCGGAGTCCGTCGTGCTGCGCGTGTATCAGCTCAAGGACCGCAAGTCGTTCGACAAATCTGTCTATCAGCAGCTGCTAAAGGATGACGATGCGGCGCTGAAGGGCGATCTTCTGGCGAGCCGGGACGTCATCGTGAAGCCGGGCGGAGATGCGACCCTCGATATGCCAATGGAGGCGGACGCGCAGTTTGTCGCCATCGTCGGGTTATTTCGCCATCCGGACATGGAGAACAACACCTGGAAAGTGGTGTTACCGCGCGAGGAGCTCGATCCGGACGCCGCGCGCGTTCTCGAAGCCGGGAATAATCAGCTTACGCTACAGCCCGTTAAGGAAAAATGATGCCGCAGGGATATAACACACCGTCGCTGTATGAAGTTCTGTACGGCAATTTTGCAGGCGGCCTTGAACTGAACCAGGTCAGCGAGGCGAATCAGGTGATTCTGTCCGTGCTGGACAACATGCAGCGTATCCTGAACTGTCGGGCGGGGACGCTGGCGCACCTGCCGGACTACGGTCTTCCGGACATGACCCGGATCCTTCAGGGCATGCCGGGAACGGCGCACCAGCTGATCACAACGCTTTCGGCGGTGCTGCTGAAGTACGAGCCGCGCCTGAGCAAAATCATGGTCGTGATGCTGGAACAGACCCAGCCCGGAGAGCTGCGCTACGCTATCGACGCCGAGCTAAAAGGCATCGGCCTCGTGCGCTACGGCACCGAGTTTATGCCGGAGGGACGGGTGCTCATCCGGCACATGAAACAGCAGCAGTATCTCGACGCCCGTTCTGCAATTTAGCGCCCACTCTGGCGGATATCATCATGACGACACAACCTGAACGTAGCCTGAAAACCGGCGGCGACCCGCGCACGCTTGTGGATTACGCGCGCCTTCGCGATGAAATCAATAAGCTCTCCCATCCGGCGCGCCCGGACGTGGACTGGCACTTAGCCGAGACGCTTTGCCTGTCGCTGTTCGAGCAAAATGGCGTTGAGCTACAGACCGCGGCCTGGTATACGCTGGCCCGCACCCAGCTTGCGGGGCTGTATGGCCTGAATGAAGGGCTGGCGATTTTGTCTGCGCTGGTCTCAAGGCAGTGGGGCAGTTTCTGGCCGCAGCCGGTTCATGCGCGAATGGAGATCCTGAGCGCGCTCAGCAAGCGTCTTCAGCAGCACATGCGCATGCAGACCCTGACCTATAGCGATCTGAGCCAGCTTTACCAGGCTGAAGAGCACCTGAAGGCGCTCGATGACGTGCTGCAGCGTCTGGAGCTGAAGCATGCGGGGCAGATGGAGGCGCTGCGCACGCTGCTGCACAACGCGTCTGTGAGGCTGGAAAATAGCGCGCAGGACGCGCCGGACGGCGGGCACGGGATCGCGCTTCCGGCGGCGGCAGGCGGCCCGCCTGAAGGCGCGAAGTGGGTTTACGTGGCGCAGCCGGAGCCGCAGCCTATTATTGCCGTTCAGGAGTCGATGCCGCCGCCGGCAAAGCCCTGGAAGCCGTTCGCGGCAGGAATGCTGACCATGCTGGTGGTCGCGGGCGCGGCAGCGTGGGGCTGGCAGTACCTGCATCAGCCCGATCCGCTGCGGGAGCAATTTTCTGCCTCTATCTCGTCCTTGCCCGCACCGCTTTCCGCAGCGCAAATTCAGTCCGTCAGGGAGAAAGGATTGCCAGCGGAGGAGGGGATTACCGAGACGCAAAGGCAGCTGGCGCGGCTCGCTCAGCTGAAGCCAGACTGGGCGATACGCTACGGCGACAGCCTGGTGCAGCAGGCCCAGGCCCTGTGGCCCGAGCAGGCCAAGCCGCTTGCGCAGCAGTGGCAGCAGCAGGTCGCCGCCCAGGCGATGCCGGAGGAAAATCTGGAAGGCTGGCATCAGGGGATGGCGCAGCTTGAGCAGCTGGCTAACCGCCTGAACGCGCTGGACGAGCAGAAGGGGAAATACATCACCGTGAGCGAGCTGAAATCCACGGTGTTCACCACGATGCAGTCTTTTAACCGCGCGGTTCCGGCAGAAGAGCAGCTTCGCCAGCTGGCAATACTGCCTGATGAGAAGCCCTGGCCTGCGGCGCAGAAAAGCCAGCTTGAGCAGCACCTGAGACAGTTAATGGTTCGCTATGCCCTGTTGGATCGGAAAACAGCGGACTAACGCAGTAGATTAAATATCACTATGACACAGGGAGGAAAAGTGTCGGCAAGAGAGCGTTTTTTTGAAAAAGTTAAGCAAAACCAGGATGCCGTTCCGCCAGGGAAAAATACCGTCGAAGCGGAAATTCAGACGTTCCGTTTAAGGATGGACGCTCTGGCGCAGCAGATTGACGAGTGGTTCGCGGGCTCCGGGATTGAGATCGTACAAACGATCAAAAATATCCATGACATGAGCACCGTCGGCTATAGCCTCAGCAGCGGTATCTGTCGCTACGGCATCACTGCCATCCATTTGCAAAATGGAGAACGCAGCGTCAGCATTTCGCCGGAGCGGCTTTGCTGCGGCGCGGAAAGAGGCTACGTCACCCTGCGCGTGGTGGACGCCAGCGGAGCGCTAAGCGACCTGGTGTTCAATATGAGCATGGCACCCGACGCCGGCTGGTACATATGGGGAGAGCATCAAATACCCGAGGCAAAAGTTCTTATGACGGAAGACGTGTTTTTCCGGGCGGTGGAGAGGCTGGCCTGACCTTCTGACGGTCAACGAATAAGCCCGCAGGGTTCGCGCCCTGCGGGCTTTTTGCTGCTGTGCTGAGCAGGTTTGAGCTTCGTTCTGGTTTGATAAATATCTGTTACCTGAATTAAAGGGGCATATACCGGTTCATTCGAATGCCCTTTTTACGTCGATTGTGTGATCCAGCGGCTTAATAGTGCGGAGGGGGGAGTGGTACGACGTTCATTATACGGACAGCCTGTGCGAGGGGGCACTGGCTGTCCGTTATAACAAAGGCTAAAAAACTGAAATGGGTCTACCTGCTGATTTTACTTGTAAACTTCAGCTGTCGCATCAAAGTTTGGGCCATGTTCACGAGCGGCTATGATAACGTAGTACTTGCCACCTTTTTCATCGGCTAATTTTGAAAGCTGCTCGTGCAGGTCAGACGGTGAAGAGAACTGGCCACCGGAAGGCCCTACAGAGATATCACCGATGTGAGTAAGTTTAAAGTGTGCCACCTCTTCCTTGGTAATTAACTGAGAGGCGGAGGCGCCAAAAGCAATAGCGGATAAAACCAGTGCAGCTAAAATCTTTTTCATTATAGTATTTCTCCAGAGAAAAGTTTATCGCAAGCGTTTTCAGTCTCTATCAGGTTGCCGTATAAAGTATAGTTTAAGAATGGGCTTAGGACAGAAATATTATTCATTTTAAGAACGGACGTACCAAACCTATATCCTTTGGCTACGTCTGCGGTGAGCCGCGTAATTTCCCCGTCACCGCAGCATATCAATTCTGCAAATTCACCCGCAGCGGGGAGTCGTATAAACGGCTAACGTGGACTCTTCGCTCGAATCAGAAACCTTATACTTCTGACAGCGCCGTTTTATGCCTGAACATCCATTCCCTTAGCCCTGGATTTTCCCCTTCATGCGCAGCGCATCGACAACAAGTGAAAACGCCGGGGAAGGCTGCTTGCGGCTGGGATAGTAAAGGTAGTAGCCCGGAAAAGGATGGCACCAGGGCTCCAGTACGCGCACGAGTCGGCCTTCTCTGATGTGCGAACCAAACTCTTCTTCCGGTAAAAAGGCGATGCCTAACCCCGCCAGCGCCGCGTCGACAACATGTTCCGACGTGTTGAACGTCAGCTGTCCGTTAACCCGGACGTTCAGCTCCCCTCCCTCGTGATCGAATTCCCAGACGTAAATCCCCCCCCGAGCGGACCATGCGCATATTGATGCACTGATGCTGCGTCAGGTCATGCGGCGTCAGCGGGACCGGATACCGCTCGAAATAATCAGGTGAAGCCGCCGCCGCCATACGCAGCTTAGGGCCGATGGGCATCGCGATCATATCTTTATCGATCGTATCGCCAAGCCGCACGCCCGCGTCAAACCGATCCGCCACGATGTCCCGAAATCCGTGGTTAGCATCGAACTCGATATGAATATCCGGATATTCCCGCAGCAGCGGCGTCAGCTTGGGCAGCAGCGTCGTTTTCAGCACGTTCGGCCCGCAGGTGATGCGGACGGTTCCCGCAGGCTTGTCCCGCAGCTCGGTCAGCATGTCCAGCTCGGCCTCAATCTCGTCAATGCGATGGCCCACCGACTGCAGCAGGCGCTCACCGGCGGCCGTCGGGGATAAGCTGCGGGTGGTTCGCGTCAGCAGGCGGATTTGCATCCGCTCTTCCAGCCCGGAAATCGCCTGGCTCAGCGCGGGCTGCGTCACGCCAAGCTGCGCGGCGGCACGCGTAAAGCTGCCTTCCCGCGCCACGGTGACGAAAGAGAGTAAATCGTTGAGGTTGCGTCTGGCCATCTTCGTTTCCCGGCTATTTATAAATTTTACTTATAAGGCTATTAAGCATTCATTAGCTAGTTTTGCCGCTGCCTATTGGTAACAATAATGCGATGAAAAAGTCAACGCTAACCGACCGGCAAACATGCACCGTGACGCGCTGCTGATGCCATAACGATCGTTTCCAACTAACAACGTTCCTTATCCCCGACATCCCGGGGAGGGCATCGTATTCTCTGAAGAT
>AGFS01033507.1_pt1 | contig 24626 bp, 20 predicted proteins | sample 305828 | NCBI WGS metagenome assembly AGFS01 (sample SAMN02954281, study PRJNA62041) | ant fungus garden metagenome | biome: terrestrial; feature: Atta colombica fungus garden; material: fungus garden; isolation source: Atta colombica fungus garden top | host: Atta colombica | place: Panama: Gamboa...
TTAACATAGCCTGATGATATGCACTATCGCGTCATAGCTAATGATTGAACGATACGACCATTCAATCTATTATCATTCCTGATATAACCACACTAACACTATTATTGTGATAACTGATTCTATGTTGCTAACTCATTTCATTCGTGATCAACCAACAATCAGTCACGTTCTCTATCCTCTCCTAAATTAAAAAGGGGTAATTTTAATTCTTAAGTATCTTTAGATTTATTTTTACCCTTTTTAGTGATGCTGTGATCTACCGGAGAGGAGAACGTAAACGTCAACTAAAGCCGCCCAGGCCCCTCAGCCCACAACCTTAAACCCAACTCCAGATTTATAACAGGTCAAAGGGTTGACAGCCAGCATCATAATTTGATATAGTGCATTATGGGTTATTTTAACAAATTAATTATTGACTAACGTTAGAATATCGTATACAATAATTACATAGGCACAGAAAAAGCCTCAACTCACCGCACTTTGAGCCGTCAGGCTGCAAGGTGTTTTTATTTTTGTAGTAAAAGGAGGTTTATTGAAGTTCTTTAGTATCGAGCAAATTTTAACATCACTCCAAGAGGGTACATCTACCCGATATCAAATCTACCAAAACTTCATGATGGCCAAACAGCGTGGCTATACCGCACGCGCCGATTTGTTCAGAGAGGCTTTGAAGATTTATGACCGTCAGCAAGAGGAAGCCAAAAAGTGAATATTAATTTCAAATCTGAAGTGTTTAGCAAGCTTTACCAGATGGCAGAGAAACAGGATACCAGCATCCCTGTACTCATTAACAAACTAATCGAAAAGGTCCTTAGCGAAGAGGAAAAAAATGAACAAAACGGAACAATCCCTAACAGTAAAAATCGTTAACGCCATCTGTGGCAGTGGAAAAAGCTACAAACTCAAACAATATATAAAAACCAATCCTGATAAAAAGGCGCTGATCGCCGTCCCAACTCACGATTTAGCCTCTCAAACACAATCAGACCTCCAGAAACTCGGCATCCCTGCATATCATAATCAGGTAGATAAGGGCGAGAGCGCAACACGATCATTAATAAACGCGCTGGATAATGATTTTGGGCGAAACGTTGTTATTGTGACTCACGAATGCCTACTACATTTTTGTTTATATGCGTATCGTGATGAGAAAACCCAGAATAAATTAAGTCTGTTTGACATCTATATTGATGAGATCCCCCCAGCCTGGTACGGGGCTGAGATTGATTATAAAAATGAGGAATATCGAGATTCCAACTTCCCATTTCTCGGATGGTTAGAGGAACGGGACGGTCTACGGTTTGTTCGTGATGAGGACAGTGAAAAATTTGTAGCCTATTACGATTCAGAACACGCCAACAGCAAACTACTGAAACAGGCTCTATTTTCTCTGCTAACAGGTCAGGGAATGCTCTTAGAGGAGGAGGACAAATATTTCTTCTCATTTACTGCTAACCCAATCCTGTATAGCGCCCTGTGGGCTAAATCATTCACCGTGTTAGGGGCTAATGTCGGAATTAGTGAGTTTGCCTACGCCGCTAAAACTATTCTGAATGCAGAAATCTCGCTGGCTGATGATGAGTTGCAGCCAGACCTGATGCGCCGCATTCATACTGACACAAAGAGAATTGAACTGATCCCAGTGTTTAACCAGAAATGTACTAAAAAACTACTGAGTGACTACTACAGCGATATCCTGAACAGGACACGCAGAGTACTGAGGGACGAATTTATCTATACCAGCAACAACGATGAGCAGTACAGCAACGGTTTTTACTACGCCTCACATGCTGATGACGTGTTAGAAGGTGGTGAACGTGTTTCAATGGCCTCATACGGATTAAACCATTACCAGCACCTGCATAAAGCTGCATTCTTGGGATGTGCAAACCTCGACAAAACAACCATTGGACACTGGCGCAAATATTGCGATCTGAATGGCTGGGACTGGCGGGAGTTAGAAGAAAAACGGCAGGCAGCGCTGAACTACGAAAAGGTTTATCAGTTTGTTTCCCGCTGTTCTGTCCGTGTCAGAGGGAACAACAATAAACAGGTTTATATTGTTCCTGATGTCGGTTGTGCTGAATATCTCAAACAACATTATTTTCCAGATGCAGTGATCAAACCAGAAATGATAAAAACTGAGAGAAAAAAAAGAAACACAAGCAAAGGGGATGATAAATTTAACTTGGTTAAATCTCTAGTTGATCAAGGTTTGAAGAGAAAAGATATCGTAGAAAAAACCGGATTCAAAATAGATACTGTTAAATTTTATTTAAAACAAATCAAAAAAGCAGCTTAAACAACAGAAATAAAAAAGTTCGAGTTTCTAAAAAACTAAAACCATTAGTCATAATAAAACTCTACGAAGAATCCCCATCACTGACACCAGACGAACAAGAAATAATTAATTCAATGACTGGTGTAACTTGGAAACCTCGCCAAAAGTACATCGGTTTTAAATTTAGCAGAGAGCCGCTCAAATTTGAATGTCTCTTTGATAATATCAATGAGTATGATGGATGGTTAGAGTTTAATAGGCTCGAAAATGAAAACTTCACAGGCAATGATCTAGGGCTTTATTTTGATGCCCCAGGCATCACCGACTAATAACAATAATAAAGGAAGGTAAAATGATTAATTTTGAACAGCACAAGAATATTGTAGAAGACTTCGTTGAACAGTACTACCCGCTGGCGCATAGCTTGATGGTTGATAGCTATATTGACCCAGAGGCCTATTATTCAAACTACCAAATGTTGCTAGGGGCGATGAATAAACTGCCGGAGCATCCAGATTATTTCCTTGAATGGTTGTTAGAAGATGACCCCGCGATTTATATGAATCTGATGGAGTTGGTTGTCATCACCAGGACTCTCCATAACGTGTTTGAACAGGTTTCGCCTTAACTTTACCACTTAAATCATAAAACCTCTCAGAATGCGTCACAGGCGCTCTGAGAGGCATATTTAAACACATTGGAGGATAGATTGAAATATGATGAAAACTGTATAAGGGTTTTAACAGATGAGGAACTGGAATCCCATTCAGCAGACTCCATTTTAGAAATTCTTCTGGATGAATACCCGAATACATCACCTGACCATCTGGAAAAAATGGCTGAATGTTTAGTTACTTTGGGATATGGTGTTACTGAATACAGAGAATATCGAAGAGGCACTTTGGATAATATTAAATTACAGACAATGTAGGAGCGGTTTAGAGAAAGAAATAAAATCAAAAAATATTAAAAACATCTCTAAATAGAGACTCTATTTATTGACAAAATAATGTTTCAATGTTATTATAAATATGTAGGCAATAATCAACGGATGCTATACTTAGGATATTGCGTGCTACAGAGAAATAAGCGTTACTGGCATTGCGCTTACCTTCGGGAATCCTCACAGTAAACTCCGGGCCTAATTCACCCATCCACGATAACTGTGGGGCAATTCTCAATGTGCATTTTAATAGTGCATATTGTGAATTGTCCTCCAAAAGTCAGTTCATAATCAATTTTCTCTTCTGTATCAAGGCCACGCTAAATAGTGGCCTTTCTCTTATTCTTTGCAAAGAAAAAGGATTTAAAAATTATGGTTACAATCGCGAAAGGCGTCAAAACGTTTGACGGGAAAATCCCCGTTACGCTGTTGGTTGATGACGTCGAAACGGCTAACGAGTTAATTAAACTCGCTAAAGCTGCAAATGTTCCTGTAGTAGAACAGGAAGAGGATTTAAATAAATCTAAAAATAAAACTACTCAAGACAAACTAAAGCAGATTATTAAAAGCAAAGGAGTCCCTGATGGCACTAATTAAATTCCCACAACCTAACCTCAGCGTCTGCGACGTTCTGAGCCGTGAATTAAATGGCTATAGCCGAAAAGTAAAAGTTTTTCCCAAAATTCCTGATTGCGTCCCTGGCACTGTGATTGATGATAGTGGCGAAATTGTCGGTTCGGCCTCTACCTCTGCGAACGTTGTGGTTGAGTATAAGGATGCTGACACTACGCCTGTTGCTGTTCTGGTAGCAAATACGAACATTCATATTAAGGATTTCAGCCTAATTTGTGATGATGTAGCGAAAGCAAAAGAGCTACTTTCTGCTGATCCTGCTGTTTATTTCAGCACTGGCAATGATCTGCCAACTACCTGATTAAAATAATCCACAAACTAAAATAATAAAGGATGACTAATATGTTTTCTTACGACGCCTATAAAATGGTAGACCTCGCCCCGATTTTTGAAGTCGCCCCTAGCGAGGGTTATCTGCTACAGAATTTGAATATTTTCGATAAGTCTTCGAGTAATGGCATTTACGTTATGCTTGACCGACTGATTGAGGATAACAAAACTCTCCTGAACCAACCGAAAAAACGTTACAGTTTTGAACACGATTCAACGGCTCGGACTGCTGCAAACAGTTTCCCGGTAGAACTCCTGCATCTGCACCGCGAGGATACTGTGAGCGCTGTTGATTTTCAGAAGGCCGGGCGCAAACCGGGGACAGATGTTCAGGAAACCATGCTCGATATCGTCGCAGATTACACCCTCAAACACGCTAAATCCTATAAACGGTATGTCGAGTCTGCATACGGTGATGCTCTGTTTCGTGGGCTGGTTCAGACCCCATACACTCAAGAAGCGCCATTTATTGATTATTCGGACAGTTTCGATGCTCCGATGATGGCAGACACCATTACCCTGTCCAACGGCTCTACCGATGCGCTGGAAGTGTTTAATGGCTTCCTGGATAAAATTAGCACTACTACAGATGGTTTGTGGACTGATGTTCGCCGTGTCGTCTGTTTTGCATCTGCGAGTTTCTATAATAGCCTGCGTTTCCACGCCTCGATGAAAAGCGCCTACCAGTATGTTGACCCGTTTAACGAAATGAATATTGTCTATCAGCGCAAAGAGGTTCTCCCAAATGTGCAGACCTTCACCTTGCCAGGACTGAGCATAGACGTGATCAAGGTGACTGATCCGCTTCTAACTCCGTTTATTGCTGATGGTACAGCGGTCATGCTGCCAGTATTCCAGAGCAACACAAACGTTTATCAACATCTGTATGGCCCGGCTTCAGTTGATACTAATCTAGCGGCGTCTGGCATCACTCAAGAATATTTCTCTTATCAGTACGAGAAAGAGCGTGGTGAGGTTGAAATTGTATCAGAGGCGTCAGTGTTACCTGTAAACCACGGTACCAATTTCAGTCTGGTTATTACTGCCAACTAATGATCTTCGCGGCTGCGCTAATAATGCTGCTGTTTGAGTATTGGGTTGATAATCAAATACCAGCCCATATCATTTTAATATTTCTCTGGAGATTTTACAGCAAATGGCCAAAATAGAATTAACAGATTCCCAGGGGAATAATTATTCCCTGGATGTTACAGACGGCGAAATGTATAGATTATTTAATATCACCAGGCTCTCCACATTCGTGCATATAAACAAATACACATTAAGTGCACGCGTATGCCGTCAATATCCCGATGGTGAATATCGAAGTCTCGTTACAGCATTAAAAAAATAAATCATACACAGCCTCTGCCCTGATTGGTCAGGGGCTTTTTTATTAGGAGAATGTCAATATGGCAACTAAGGTAGAAGCCGCAACACTGGTTAACAGGATTGTTTATAAATCTGATTTAAATAGTTTGAAAAAAGTCAGAAACGACATGAAGAAGCTTCAACAGGAATTTTCTAAATCGCATAGTCAAGTAGCTAAAGCGAAAGAAGCAGCAGATAAACAAGTACACCAACAACAAATTAAGCAGCAGCGTGAAATTGATAAACAACAGAAACAGACAGCTAAACAAGCTGCTGTAGATGCAAAAGCAAAGGCTAACGAACAGAAGAAATTAGCGGCAGCGCAAGCACGTGCTTTGAAAATTCAACAGCAGCAGGCAAAGAGGGTGGCAACTCAACAGGAAAATGCCGACTTAGCAAGAAAACGTGCTGCTTTTACTCTGGGGCGTCTTCAGAATATGAGCGGAGCCGATCGCTACACTGCGATCAAACAGGCTAATACTATTGTAGATGCATATGCCAGGGGCAATACCAGCCTCAAGGCGATGAATCAGGCTCTGATTCAACACCTTGTTACCCAACGTAGTATTGCCAAAAATAATTCAAAGCAAGTTAAACAATCAGGTAAAGGAAAAAAATCTGGTTCATCTGGCTGGCTGAGTCGCCAGGCAAGCGCATTTATCCCCGGTGAGATACTCGGGCCAACAGCCGCCGCATACGCCGCTCAACAGGCATATCAAATTATGGCGGGGACACTACAGGGAGCCATTGAGAGAAACCAGGGCAGGAAGATGATCAGTTCGATGGGCTTAAATCCTCTGGAGGCTGATGCAGCTATTCAAGAGACGTTAAAACGAACCGGCTTTAATATGAGCTATGAAAAGATTTCGGATATCGCAAAGGATACCCAGGACAAGATTGGACAATTAAGCCTTGGTGAATGGAAAACTGATAAGAAAACAGGACAATCAACATATTCAGGCGGTGGAGAAATGGGAGATTGGCTCCAGATGATGGTTAGTCGTGGAGGCTATACCCAGCAGGGAGCGCTAAAAACTCTCCAAAATGTGAAAGGTCCGGTTGAGTTAGCTGTGTTACTGGAAGGGTTACGTAAAAGTGCAAAACTTACAGACTCTGAATTCACTGCTTTAGCAGAAGTAATAAACGACTTCTCCTATCTGGCTAAATCGGTAGATGCCAGCGGGCAAAACGTCATCGATACTATGAACACGATGGTTAACAGTGGTCTGGCACTCAATAGCCAACAGCAGAAATCTATCGATAACCTCTCGCAGATGTCAATTGTATTCGATAACGCCAGAAATGCATTAGGTGATCAATTTGCGGCATCTTTTAGCAAAGGTTTAGAGGATTTAGGAATTAATACACAAAATCTATCTTCTGAAATGGGTTCATTGGTGCCTCTGGTGAAGGATTTAGGAACGGGAACGGCTCAGACTGTGAAAGGTTTTAAGGATTTGCTCGATGTCCTTTCTATTATCACAGAGTGGAAAAATAAACTTTTAGGTGAGAAACCAGAGGAACAGAATATTTTCCAGCAAGGTGCAACATTTGTTGGGGAATCGTTATTGCCACCGGGTGTTTTAGATATGGCAACTAGAGTTAAAAATCTTGTCAGCCCTGGTTCTGATTCCTCATATGCTAATCAAGTGCAAAATGGTTGGTATAATCAAATTATGCCAGCAACGCCATCTATGCAATATCAACCAGTCATCCCGGATTTAAAGGCTGATTTTAACCTTACTGTGAATCCGTCTCCTGAATTTGGAATGATAGTAGAGGCGGTAGCCGATAAACGCATTGAATGGGCTTTTGATGATCAGAATTTCCAAATTGGTCAAAGTATTCTTGGTCAGTGATATGTCTGTTTTTAGCATATCTTGTGCTACTTTGTGATTTGCATTGCACATATAGTAATCTCGTGTTGCTGCCGCTTCGCTAATCACCTATGCTCGAAGAGGCTAAGCGCCTTTAGTGCGCTTTTTTATCTCTGGAGATTAATAGATGGCTAATAATTTGTTTATTACCTATGATCTGATTAAAACCAAAGATTATCCTGCCGTGCATGAAGCTATCAAAGCATTAGGTAGCTGGGCTAAAGTTACGGAATCGAATTGGTATGTAAATTCGATTTTATCCGCTGAGGAAGTCGCAAGAAAAGTAAGAGCCGCTATGGATAGTGATGATAAATTGATTGTTGTTAATACTTCAAGCAACCAATTTTACTCATACAACTTGGATCCTAGAGTTTTAAAATATATGCAAGACCATTGGCGTGTATAATACTTGATTCTTATCAAGAGTGTAATTCCCTGAATTCATTCCTGAATGCGAATATGGGGCTTAATGCCCCTTTTCTATTTCTGGATAGCGTATCAACTCGATATATTGCCGTAGCTCAACAGGAGAAGCGGAATTCTTGCTATAGGTTTTGAAACTTTCCGTGGAGCCGCGCTCATGACCGAGCAGAAGGGCTATCCTGTCCTCAACAACTTGATTTCTATCCAAAATTTGCGCGGCCTGGTGGCGTAGGCTGTGGAAAACCTTCCTTTCAGTTCCCTGTTCTCCCAATGCCTTACGTTTAGCCCGTGTAAAACGCTGAGAATGCCACGTTGAGCGTTTTCCGTCTGCACGATCAGTGATTGACGCATGGTAGAATAAAAAACCGTTATGGGGCTTCTCACGCAGCGACAACACCAACGGAGTGATCAGGCTATGGCATGGGATGATCCTGGATGCCGATCTTGTCTTCCCTTCGGTAACTTCGAAACACAAAACACCTTCGATTTCTCTAATATTTTCAACACGTAAAGAGCAAATCTCATTTAACCTCATACCGCTGTACATGCCGATCAGCGTTACATTTTGCATCTCTTCATCATCTGCTATCACAGCGAATACTTTCGCCAATTCTCCAGGTTCAAACACTTCATAGCTTTCCTTGCTGGATTTGGCTTCCAGCTTATGTCCCCTCCAGGGATTGTCCTGTGGTGCATCGTGATAGCGATTCTTTGCCATATCCCAGATAGTAGCCAGAGATGAAACGTAATTCTGAATGGTGCTCAGTGATTTCTCTTTCTTCTGCAAATCCAGCCAGCCAGTAACAATAGTGCGATGTACTACGTTCAATTGAACATCTTTCTTTTTCAGGTGTTCCAGTAGTAATGATACGGATTTTTGAGCCTTTGAAATAGTGGTTGCGCTCCGCTTCTTCCCGTACTCCTGCACATACAGATCCAGCATTGCCAAAAGGGAAGGGCAAGCGGTAGGTAGGTTGCGAGGAGTGGTAATAATAGCTGGCATCTCCTTAGCTGTAGAACGTGTTAGGCGTAGCTCTGCTAAGGCTTGCTCTATACGGCTTTGTTTCTTTGGCTTCACGTCCTCACGTAGCCGCACCCACTCTACAGAAACAGCATCACGAAAGAGACGAGCCTCTCTAATATCTCGTGTGCCTGTACTCCTCACGAAATAACGTTTTCCGGTGAATAGGTGTTTCATATAATCCGGTATGGTGATGCGTACATACCACACTCCGCTCGGATCTAACGTTAAGTATTGATCTCTCTTGCCTGACATAATCCCCTCTGTTAAATTGCAGGGGCTTTTGCATGGGTGTTATGCCTGTGTTTGGTGCTAGAAGTGGCGAAATCGGGCCGTAGTCCTGCTGCAAGTTATTGATCAAAATCAATGGCTTGCGAGACGCAGTTGATTCAAAATCAACCGTAGAAATACGTGCCGGTTCGAGTCCGGCCTTCGGCACCAAGTGATGCAATAATTAGCTGCCTAAGGGTGGCTTTTTTTGTGTCCATTTCCGTCCGAATTCGTCCATATCCGTCTGTAATTCAAAGATAATTTATTTTTCAGTAATAACCATTTTTATTTTGTGGTCTTTCCATGTTGGTCATTTTTCATCCATTGACATCCACACGATTTGGGGGCCAAATTGGGGGCTTAGACGTAGTTCGATAATAGTGAGGCCCCCAAATGGCATTAACAGATCGCGCTATAGTCCACGCCAAGCCTTGTGGCAAGCCGTATAAGCTCAGTGACTCGCATGGACTTTACCTGCTGGTTAACCCTAACGGTTCAAAACGCTGGTACATCAAGTACCGCTTTGTAAACAAAGAGAAAAAGCTCGCTTTAGGCCCTTATCCGCTTTTGACGCTTGCACAGGCAAGACGCATGCGTGAAGAGGCCCAATTACTGCTGATTTCCGGCATCGATCCGAGCGCACACCGAAAGGCTGAACGCCTTGCTATAACGCCGGAACACACGTTTGAGTCTGTGGCTCGCGAATGGGTCACCAGTAACGTGAACTGGTCGGCGGAACATAAGAAGCGGGTGCTGCGTTATTTCGAGCTTTACGTCTTTCCCACGAACGGCAGTTTCGACATCACCAAAATGAAGGTCAAAGATCTGCTGGTGCCCATCAAGGAGGTGGAGAAAGCGGGCAAACTGGATGTTGCTTCCCGGCTTCAGCAGCGCACTGCCTGCGTGATGCGCTATGCCGTCCAGAACGGCATTATCGATCATAATCCTGCATCAGATTTAACCGGTGCGGTCTCCACGCCCAAAGTACGTCACCACCCGGCGTTGGATCTGAATCTTATTCCTGATTTCCTGGAAAGAATCGACGATTACAAAGGCCGTCAACTGACTCAACTGGCGGTAAAGCTGGCGCTGCTGCTGTTTATCCGCTCCAGCGAACTGCGCTTTGCCCGCTGGGATGAAATTGACCTGCGTAACGCCATGTGGACAATCCCCTCCGAGCGTGAGCCGATCCCCGGCGTTAAATATTCAGTGCGTGGGGCGAAGATGCACTCCCCACACCTGGTCCCATTGTCACGTCAGGCCATCGAACTGGTGGAGTCAGGCCTGTGGGCAGCGACGCGGTAGAGCGCCAGATGAGCCATCAGGAGCGTAAGCGCGCGCGGGCGGCGTATATCCACAAGGCGCAGCATCTCGAAGAACGTCGGGAGATGATGCAGTCGTGGGCGGATTATCTGGATGCAAACCGGTTCAGGCATGTTGTGCCGTATGGCTTCAAAAAGTCGCCAGGAGGCGCACTCGATCATATGAGTTTCCAGGAGCGCAATGACCGGCAACTGGAGGAGCTGAAAGCCAGAATACTCGCTGACTCGGATTGGCTGACAGCGTCTGAATTATCGGCAAAAGCGGGTTTCCGTTCTGCCGATCCTGAGGCAGGCCCGAAAAACTGGAAAGCCGCCGGGATACTTACAGTTTAACCCCGGGTAGTAGTTGAAACAGTAAAAAAACGTCCCTGTTTCAGGGCTAATTAACCGCTAAATTCTGGCCATAGAGGAGATTTGGGGGATTTAACTGAATTAGAAATTAATAAATCATTATTTATAGGTGGAAGGCGTTTTATATTCCTGCATCATATCTCTGATACAGGAACAGTTACCGTAAATGGCTATAAATTATTAGTAAACAGAATGTCTATCTTTCACCTGCATGGCGGTACTTATGAATAGGCTCACCTGTTTGGGCGTGCACAGCTAGAACAGGGTAGACAAAGGGGCCGTGGCTGCTGGCGTCAGTAGCTTGTGCATATTCATCATCTGTTTTCGGCAGATTGTTTTCAGGGCATAAATAAAAAATCATTGGTGCACGAATGCTGAATTCAGATGGTTCAAGTATGTAATCCCGCTTAATTACCTCTTGTTGCGCTTTGTTTAGTGTTGGATTGGCGATAAAACGCACGGGGATTACGACCTCCCACGCGGAATCTTTGCGCGGAGGGGGGGGGGCAGGAATAATCAGTTCCGGTAAGTCCAGAAATCGCGCCAAAACAAAGTCCTTAAACGCCGAACTACCCCAGTCATAGGCTCGCACATGCTGGCGCCCGTTAACAGTGATAATTACCGTTGGGCTTAGTGTACGGGATATGCCTTCCGGGTTTTCCATTGACGCATAAGTCACTTTTACTTGTCCCTTCTGTTCGATTGCTGACAAAAAAATTGCCAGCGTGCGGCTATGTACTGCGCGATGGATGAGCGGAATTTCCTGCGCGTGGGCCGCTTGTGGCGGTTGAAATTCTACCGTCGCACGCCAGACCAGATCGTTGTCTCCAAGCAAAACAGGCGAAAACGTCATACTGGGGAAATACCCTTTTCGGCCGGCTCCCTTCTCAATAGCGTTGCCTGGAGCGACCTCCATATAGGTTCTTACATCAGTACGAGCTTGTTGCGCCGAGACGCCAAACTCTTCAGCAATCATGCGCGAAGTGACTTTTCGTTCCCACAGTAGCTGGCGCTCAATATAGCGCAAGCGCAACCATTGTGCGTGGCTGAGGGGGGATTTGTGTTTATCAAGAAACATTGAGTAGTACATATCAGTTTTATTCTTATTTGCAGGTTAATCAATTGCGGTTTGATATACGGACTAAGTATAGAAGGCGAATGTCATCAAAACAAATAACATTGTTACTAAAGAAAATTAAGCAAAGTTTCTTTGCTTAATTGGGCGGGGAGTACTATAGTGACTTCCGTCTCGGAGGGAGAATGTTATGTCACTAGGGTTTTTGGAGCAGGCTCGTAATGAATCTATGGCACGCCGCGAGCTGACGATTCAATCTCACGCGTTGCTTGTAGTGCGGACGCTGGATTCAATATACAGCGCCCTACAGCGCAATCCGTTTGATGGCTTCAAGCTTGATGCACTGGCGGCAATTATGTATCTCTTTGACGCCATGCTTTATTATGCTGACCGCGAGCGCCAGCCAGGTATGACGCGTAAAGAAGCGGAGCTATGTCTGGTTGGGCACCTCAATGAAGCCTATCCAGGGCAAGACGCGTCCGACTACGCGCAAGTTGCCAGCAAGATTTTTGCGGCGATCAAAGACCCTTTCCGTCTCAGTTATTACGACTTCTCGCAACGAACGCATTCCGAAGAGCAGATAGTCCGTCTGGTACGCTATGATCAGCTATCCGGCTCAGATGATATTCTCTGGTCGCTGACTGATGAAGGAATGCTTTTCTATACCCTCCGTTTGGATGAAACGCCGATAGAACGCGCTGCGATTCTGGCCTGGCGCACGCTTAAAACCATCCGTCGCGGTGAGATCGACAAGGCAGTACACCAGATCCAATCAACGCAGCGGCAACTGGAGCAATATCTCATTGGGATGCGGATGAAAGTACGCGCTGCCCAGTCTGGTGATTTGAGCGCATCTTATGCACACGATATCCGTCCCGTACTCAATGATTCCTTTGATAAAACCCGAGAGGTTTTGGAACATATCCAGAACTCAATGTCGGCCATTACCGAAATGCTGGTTGAAGGAAGTTCGAAATTAAATCCCGACAAATTAAATAAGCTACGTAAGGCACAAGAGATTTTTGCTGAGGTCTGCGCTTTTACGCAGCGCTATCAAGACTGCTTACTTGATGTTAACAAAGATTTTGAGCGTGCTCGTCTGAAACTCATTATTCCCAGAGATAATACCCTTTTCCGGGAAACGCTGGAAAAAGGTGTACTCAAGCCCTTACTGTCTCATTCCCCTGACACTGTCGAAAAGGAAATCGATGGCCTCACCGCACGCCTGTTGGCTCCCCGAAGACAGGATGATGATCGGCACATTCTGTTTGACCCTGAAGCGCTGCTGAACCTCTATCTCGATAGATTTGAACAGGCGCTTCCACATGAGATACGGGACCCCACCGAGCAGCCTGTAGCTATTGAAACCAACCTGCGAAATATCCCTGAATCCGTCATTAAAAAATGCAGCGATTGGGTTAGTGACCGATTGAAGAATTGGGGGCATGTGAGCTTTAGAGATGTTTTCGACGCCTATGAGTGCGAAGAATTATCCGAACAAGAACAACAGGTTTGTTTACTTCATATTGGCAGCCTGGCAGCTAACAGCGATCCCGCAATAGAAGTAGAGATAGACGACGCTATCGAAACAACGCTCTGGCGGGCTGACAATATCAAACTGTTAACGGTCGCTCCCTTACACCCCTTTGAGGAGTAGTTATGTACGACAACACGCATCACCAAGCTAAACGCTACGCCGAGATTGCCACGCAGGTAATTATGAATTCACTGGGATATAAAATGGGGGACGAGCTGATTCAACGTGCGCTTGATCTGCAAGGTGATGCCCTGTTCGCAGAGATTATCCGTGGCGTCGCGACAGGTATGAAATTGCGGTATCTCGGGATTCATGAGACCTACGGGGTATTACTGGCTGCAGATGGACGAGGTCCGTTTTCCCCATCTTTGGGTTGGCTGAACAAACGCTTGCTACCTGAAACAATGGCTGAGCAACAGGGTAAGGAACGGAAAGAACAGCGCCTGTTTGCAGGCTTAACACTGATTGCGTTGTTGGCTGATTTGTTTCCAACTCCAGACACCGTTCGTGTCGAGTTCGGTCAGAGTAACGCCATTAATGCCGCCTCGGTGGTAGCCAGGCTCAATAATGTTGCCGACCAGGTGATTGCCCAGCGCAAGGCCGAGGGTGACGATACCGTAGATGGCCTACTTATTACGGCCAGGTTTGTGCAGGAAGAACGTATTCCCCGTATTCACGACGAAAAGGTAGGGCGTGTCTCGAGTATTCGCTCGCAAACTGAAATGGCAACGCGCTGGATACAACTGCTGCAGGAGGAAGGCTTTCTGGCCGAAGACAGCAGTCTGTCGGGAGAGTCCGACTGGTATCCGACCCAAAAACTCAAACATTATCTGCGCCATACTGGCATTGAAGAGACGGTGCGTTTTGTCATGAGTATCAGCCCACCCGTAGAAGAACGGTCGTCCGTTTTAGCTGAAAGCGATATTGCAGCATTAGCTGATACCCTGGGGTTTCCTTCGCTCAATGAACGTCCAGTTACAACTGGAACCACAGAAACGCAACGCTTGACGGAGATTTAAGCATGTGGCTGATTAAACGGGTTTATATGGATGGCGCTGGCCATGAAGAAGCTTTCTACAAGGACCTCACACTTGACTATATTGGCCTGTCTCAAGCGGTCGGTAGCCCTGTTGTTGAAGGCCTGCGCTCGCCCGTCAGAAATGCGAAGGTGGTGACTAGTACTTATCAGCAGCTTGTAAATGGGGGCGGTAAGTCAACCTACATCGCGCTGCTGTTATCGATTTTTGAGCCGTCCGTTAGTGACTTCACCCAATATCTGGCAAATCATCGCCAGAGTGAATACCACTACCGCAATTACTTCTATAAAGAACTCTCTGTTGTTTTGGTTGAGATGGTCAATGAATCAGGACAAACGTTATTACTGGGACATGCTCATCAGCGTAATGGAGATGATGTTGACCGCACACTGTTTATTTGTGATGCGCCCGACTCCCTGATGGGCGCGCCGTTTGATGAAGTCCCTTCTTATTCCCGCGCGGAACGCAATTCTGAGCTGCGCCCCTATGCCAATAGCCTGCGCAGTTTTGATAGCTGGCTTAATCTCAAGGCCGATAGTGAAGGCGGCATGCATTGGCGTAAAACCACCAGACAGAACGAGTGGCGCGCATTTTTACTGGAACAACAAATTAACGTTGATCTTATTAAAACAATGGTGACCTTCAACTCCGAAGAAGGTGGCCTGACCCGTTTTATCGAATACAAAACTGAACATGATTTCCTTGGCGCGTTTTTCGCCTGCACCATGTCTAAAGATGCGGCTGAGCGGCTGCGGGAACTGGTAGCGCATGAAGTTGAACGTCAGGGAGAGTTAGAGGGGATCCGTCGTAACGAGTCCTTCCTGAAGGATGTACTGGCTAACTGGCTGGCGTTTCTTGATCCGGCTAAACAGCTGGAAAGCATCCAGGCGCAGCAGCAACTGCTGGATGATGGCTTCCGGGAAGCAATGCGCGATCTCGCAGCCTTTGTCGGGGATGTTCAGGTTGAACAGACGCAGCTTGAAGATAACATGGAGAGTTTGCAAACGCATATTTTCCAGACGATGTCTCTGCGTGAGCAGTTAGGTAAGCGCAGAGCACTGCTTGAATATGATCTTGCGCAGCATCAGTTCGACAAACAAAAAGCGATAGTCGATGCGCTTCAAGACGAAGCCGATATCAATCAGCGCCAGATTGAGATTACTCACGCTGCTATAGACTACAAAGCCTATGCTAAGGCCCTGAATGAGTATCGTCAGGCAGATGAAGATCTGAAGGTATTCCGAAGTGAAACGGAAAGGCCGCTACAGGTTATTTTCGAGCGTACTGCAGGCGAAGCCTTAGGCACATTAGAGTGGGCAATCGACAGACATCGCCATCAGGAGGCTACGCTTGAGGAAGAATTAGGGCAGATGGATAGGGAAAGTAATACCCTTAAACAATCATACGACGAACTACAAAAGATGCTGGGTGGCCTGGAGGCGGATCGTGAGAGATATAAAAGAGACAAACAGCAGGGCGAATCGCAACGGGGCCAACTATGTGAAGCTGGGTTGATCCAGAAGGATGAAACACCAGTAGCAGCCCAATACCGACTGGAATTAACCTTACGCGATGCACAGCAGAGTGAAGAGCTGGCTAATACAATTCTTCATCAGAAAGAGCAGGCGTTGGAAGCACAGCTGAATGTTGTGCGGGAGGCATCAATTGAGAAAAGTGAGGCCCAGCAAAAACTCATTCTGGCTGAACAAAAACACCAGTCAGCTGTGGATAGTGCTTTAGTTTTAGCAAAAACCTATCAAAAACTGCCAACGTCAATGCAACATGATCTAGATATTGAAGACACGAGTTGGCACAGCGAGCTGTGTGGATTGCAGCTCGACAAGGTATTGAATGCGAACTCTCACACGCTGAATGGAATGAAAGAGCGTTTACTGCAAGCCCGGCACGAACTGGACGAGTTAAGGATGACGGGACATGAACTGGTCGCAAAGCAGGTCAATGAGGCACTTGAAGCGTTTTATGCGGCGGGTATTGCACGGGATAAGCTCTGGACATTTCCACACTATTTGGCCTCTGTTTACAACGATGATGCACAAAAGATTGCAGCGGTGATCGATCAAAACCCTGGCCGCTACCTGAGCCTGGTCGCACTCGACAATGTAACGTTTGAACAGGTCCATAAAATTAGTGAGATCTTGCCCTGGAAGAAGGCACCTATTGCTATTTACCTACTGGATGAAGCACAAGATCTCCGCCGAGAAACGTCTGAATTAGTACAGGTCGTCCTCTCAAACCACGATAAGCACGGATATAGCCAGGCCGCTTACGAAGCCCGGCTGCAAGACCTGGAGAATATCGTAGCGTCGCAGGAAGTCAGTGTGAAGGCGGCGAAGAGCGCATTCAAAGTACTGGAATCTTTCAGGAATGAATGGCGTCTACATTATGAACAGTATGGTAAGCATTGGGCGGGACTGCTTGACCAACGGGAGCAGGCTCTCTTAATACTGGAAAATGCTGATGCAGTACTTAAGCAAGCTGAGCATGATGAGCAAACACTGCGTGACGAGAAGACAGATGCCCAGCTGAGGTTAAACAACGCCCAACAGCAGAAAATTCGGGCAGAAAAAGCACATGATAAACTGAGTCTTTTTGTAGAAACAGAATGGGCGAAGCGTGAAACGGCGATAATGAAACTGGAGCAGTTAGCTGCACAGATTCAACGAAGCAAGGACACTATTTGCACCCAGAAAGAGAGACTGGAAAGGCTGAACGAAATCGAGAAGAACAAGCTCTCCGAGAAAACCCTTTTAAATATCCAAATGGGCAACTGGAGTAATCTGTGTAACGAGCCGTTCTATTCAGAGATTACGGCGACTGAAGGTATGGCCGGACGAAGCCCCGAAGATGCCCATGAGATGGCAGCTCAGGCGCACAAAAAATTGCTCGAAGCAGCCAACGGTGATCAAGTGACCGCTCTCAAGCAACAACTGAAAGATGCTGAACAGGCACAACGTTCTGCCTCTGAGCGTTTGACTGCTCAACCCACCTACAATACATATCCGGACGAGGTAAAAGCGGCGGCCATCAATGAGCTAACGGTCATTAATAACCGCATCGTACGCCTGAAGGAACAGCAAAAGCAATTCACGCAAAATCTAATTAATTCTCAGGTAACTCTGAAAAAATTTTCTCAAAGCTGTGAGGAGGCTAGTAAAGCAATTGACGAGGATTTTGTCTGGGAAGAGAAGCCCATTGAGATAGAGACAATCCAAACGTCTCTGGCTGAAATCGTCAACAGCCTCCATGAAATTGAATACAAGCTAAAACTTCAACTGGAGCAAAAGAAGCTGCAGTTGCAAAAGATGGAAAATGTGAAAGAACGGCTACAGAACGCCAAAACAGCTCAAGCGATGATCCAGCACATTACGTCGAGCTCTGCCGCGGGTTTACCTGGCAGGATCCTGAACATTACAGAATATGCTCAGGATCTGGCGACACAATGCCAAATGTATGCCGGTCTAAATGAAACACTAAAACAGCAAAATATACGCGTCTCTACGGTCTGGGGAAAATTCCGCAAACGGATCGAAGAAGAGTTGGCCAAGGATCCAAACGCCCGAGCCAGTCAGGAATACTTACGGCAGTTGGACTCAATCGCAACTTATCATGAAGTGCTGGGCGATTTGGACAGGGTCGGTACAGGGATCACGCAGGTATTCGAAGCTGTGCAGGATAGCCTGGAACAATTCCAGCGTTCGATTGATCTGACTGTCACCCATCTGACTGCTCATCTGGAGGGGGCTATTAAACTTCTCAAGCGCGCGATGTCGGTCAAAATTCCTGAGGATTGCCCCGTACTGCCTGGCCGGACCATTATCAAAATGACCGACCGGCTGAATGATGTTGCCGCTGATCTCAGGGGTTTTGCCAGCAGCCGCTTGCAGCAGTGGATAGCCAAGGGACAGATACCCCGAGCGCCCAATCGGGACGCCTTGACAGCTGATTTGGTTCAGTCGGTATTTGGCGAAGGGGAGCTGGAGGTGCGTTTGCTGAAGACGAATGCCAGCCGTCCACAATGGACTCCTGTCACCCGACTTGAAGGTTCGGGTGGACAGCGCCTTACGTCTGCCTTTTTACTGTTTGTGACGGTTGGTAAAGTACGAGAGTACGATACGGGTATTTCAAGTGCAGGATTCTTGTTAGCCGATAACCCTCTGGGTAAATCGAATGCCGATGATCTAATGCGAATTCAAACCCAAATGGCCAAAGCCTATAAAATCCAGCTCATCTACCTGACTGGTATTTCGGATGAAAACGCCCAATCAATGTTTGATAACCATCTCTTCCTGAATAAAGTTCAAAAACTGAGGCGGCGCGATTTGGTCACCGTTGATAAAGAACGCCATGCCCTGTGGGCAGCTTCTCTGGCTGCTAAGCCACAGTTCGATCCCGTCATTTAAGGCTGATATGAGATGAGTAGCGTAATGATCTGGCTATCCCGACTGGAGTCGACAGCCAATAAACATCGTCTTGCCGCTGGTAAGGCCGCCCGTACAGTGAAAGCTAATGCGGTGCTGGATGAGGTATTACGCGCACACAATCAAGAGGCCTTGAGCCAGGAGGCGCCTGATTTGCTGAGCCAGGCTGTTACTCTATTGCTTGAGAGGGACTGGCGGGCTCAGCCTAAGCACAAAGCGAGTTGGCAGCGCTACTGGCGGGGTATGAGCCTGCCAAGTGCTTTTGTTTACGAAGGTGCCATCGTTCCTACGAAGACAACATCAGAAATAGCCTGGCATCCTTGGTTGGCCCGACGTATTACAGGACAACTGACCCAGCCAATCAAGGCACGCTTACAACAGCTGAATACATATCTTTTTCGCCAAACCGAGGGCGACAAGTCACTATTCCCGGGCTTGCTTGGGCATCGTGAGCGGTCTCTGCTTATATTTGGTGACGAAAAAGCGCTGGACTCCTTGCCACCTGATGGCTGGAAGCATGTCGCTCTGACTTTGGCTGATATGGGCGCGGTTCGATGTGCACCGCCTTTACCTTATGAGTCATCATGTTGCCATGATCTTCCGGCTATCATTGTTGAAAACTCCGATGTGTATTATCGACTATGTCAACTTAATCGAGTTCAGACTCGCTGGTCACTGGTCATTTACGGCGCAGGTAACAAAGTGTCCGGCCAGGCGGAGTGCGTGTCACAACTCCTTGAGGTCGAACAGGTAAAACAGCTACTTTATTTTGGCGATCTGGATGTAGCGGGCTTAAAAATCGCCCATCAGTTGCAGTGTAAGCTGCTTAGTGATTACGGTATCAGCTTGCATTTGGATGAATGGCTTTATAATGAACTGATCTTAAATGGTCTAATGACGCCAGAAGGGAACGCCAACAACGAACGGTTTGATTTTGAATTGCAGTGTAGGTGGATGCCACAGTTTGTTTTACGAGAAATGAAGACTCTTCTGGCGATCCATCGGCGTCTACCCCAAGAAGGCGTGGCTTCTTTAGGTTTAGTCATATAGTTCGAATCCTAACGTGTTTGATTGGTGAAAATGGTATGCCCGTATTTGCCTACTACTTCGCTAATGATTTTTTCGAGATCCGCGGTAAAGCATCCATGGATTATGTTATTGAGTCATATACTCACTTCAACGCGCTGATTGATATGGTGAACTGAACTTCGTCATATCGATTTCATACCATATTACAAACTCGTATAGTTAAATCGCATAAATATCAACGAGTTAATTCTTTTTGTTGCGCCGTATTGATGGGGGAAACTCCGCAAGTCAATCAATAACATATTATTATGGTTATTACGCTGTTGCGCGTAGAAATATGATGCGGTGGTATGCGATTTAAATCGGTGAGTTGGGGAAGGTAGAAAGTATGGGTCAGTGATGGAGGGAACGTTTGGGTGGGTTTTACAAATGACCACCCAGCGGTAAAGATGACTATTTATTATCATTATTCAGTGAGTTTTTTATAGTGATATATTTCATTGCAGCCAATAAGTAGGAGGCTTTGAATGTCACATCCTGATAGTCTTTAGCAGCCAAGCTTTCATTTTCTTCAAACCGCTCAACAAATGCTGCGACTTCTTTGGGGCCAATACGGCTGGTATTATCTTTTCCATTTCGAACAAATAGTTTTTGTTCTTCAACATAGAGAGTAAAAGGTACATTCCTTGACTCGGTGAAAAGCTCAACTGGTTGGGAAAAAGACTCCAACATCAAATGGTAAAAATCTTTATAAATCATGATTGCTGCTCCCTTGCTGTTTTAACGCTCAATAAACACATGGTTATTTGTTTAGCTGCTATGAGACTGTTACAGCCTTTTCACAGGGAAAACAGGGGAAAGAACCTTGCCAATCACCTTTCACTAATCTACCCGATTCAAGATCAAAGGGCACACACCATAAAGATAAATGTTCATCGAAACGAAACACCGGTAGCGGTACATCAAAGTACAGGTGATGTGGATAAATAAGCATCATATTTCCTTTCCCATGAATATACTTTTGTCCATAGGCGAACATCTGATACAGATCCGACTGGCTGATTTCATACTTCCTCAGACTGTCATCGGCTCTGCTATCTAATAGTTTCCATTTAGCATCAAGAACCAACGTCTGCCCGCCGGTTATAATAAAATCTGGCTTAAGCATGAACCATCGTTGAGATGACTTTTCACCAACAGGAACATGCTCTAACAAGTGCTGGCTCCTGGTCTGTCTTATGAGCTGATAATCGTGATGTAACGCACCAGCCAGGCCGTAGCCAACCCATCCCTCATATAACTTCTCCATAGGGAACAGCAGGGAAATACCCTGATGTGACCCATGTTGAAAATCTGGATTCATCTGTTCAAGAATGAGCTGGCACCACGGCTTTATAGCGCGATAGCCGAGGAGATATTTGCCGTCACTCCATTGCCTCATTGGTTGCGTTGTGCTGCCACAAATTGGGGCTATGTCATCCAGTTGATGGCTTAAAGAATTTGCCTGCCTCCAGTTTTGCCCTTGCCTGGTCATTTTAAGCGCCCAATCCAAAGCTGTCCGTAGCAGACGGTTCTCGATGCGCTGAGGGGAGAACTCGGCATAACGCACATGAAAATGAGTGCCTCTGCCCGGAGGCATTCTCATTTGCGCAGTGACATTCAGTTGACCACGGATAAACGCGCTATGTTCGTCCTCGATGAGGTGATAATCGAAACGCAGTCCTTTACGCACTAAATCAGCAAGATGCCGCAAGAACTCACTTATTATCCATTCATGTAGAGGCTGGTCACTATATTGCAATGCCGCCTGGTTCGCCTCACGGGGCGTAATACTTAAAGAAACGCTTAGCATTCGGCGCAAAAGCTGACGTAGAGGGACTACCTCAGTTGGCGCTTCAAATGTGGTTTTTGGCAGAATTTCAATTGACTCGCCATTCGGGGATTGTAGATAACCGACATAGCTTCCCAAACGCAAAAACCGCTTCCCTTCTCGGCTGAGAATGTGAGAAGTTCCACTCCACGTTTGTTGTAATTGCTCAAGCCAGGAAAACGTTGCCTCAGAGACAATCCCCAAATCCATACTGGCTGGTTGAGATTTATCACAGGTAAGCAGGGCATATTCCCGGACCTGGATCATCATGCGACAATACCCTGATAAGCTTCTGCCGACGCGAAAGCTTGTTCATTGATACGAAAACGCCTATCAGACAAACTATCAGCAATATCTTTCGGGAATAGTGCAGAAAAAGATGGCAGTTGTGCTGACTGTTGCAACAGGATAAAACGATATTCTTTCGCTTTCACCGAATCATTAAGCACCCATCCAATGCGTTCATAATCATCAAAGAAATACTCTCTCAGTAATGGAATGATTTTGTTCTGAAAGATGCTGGCAAGACAGGTTTCGCGGTCGGCGGAATTTTCTAATCTCATTAGCGGCATAAAGTAAGCATGGCCAATCATATGCTCACTATCTAGCAGCGCTTCGATACGCTGATTAATACGCGTTAGCAACAGTGCGGCATCAACGCCAAACGCAGTGACCCCGGCGAGCAACTCCGGTTGTGCAGGCATTTCGGTAAAGCTAAAGCGGCGTCTTAACGCCAGATCCATTTGAACTAACGACTTATCAGCCGTATTCATAGTGCCAATCACATAGACATTCCTGGGCACGGAAAACAGCTGTTTAGAATACGGTAACACTAAGGTACGGGCATCTTCGGCACCCGATCGTTTATCGGGTTCCAACAGAGTAATTAATTCACCGAAGATGCGGGCAATATTACCACGATTTATTTCATCGATGATGAGTACGTGCGGCAATGCTTGATTGTCAGTTGTTTCAACCGGAGCAAGTAGTTGTGACAGTTTTTCCCGATCAATTGAGGTGTCCCTCAACTCATACAGTGTCATCTGTGAAAGTGCTTTTAAAAACAGCTGTTCTTTCGGTAAGCTCGGCGAGTAGGTTCGTAGCCAGTTGACCTTACGCATTTGATGATAGCCTACGCGTTCATCATTGGGCAGATATTGATAATCGCCAGCGATCTCGGCAATGGCCCTAAATTTATGATTACCGTCGGAAATAATAACTAAATCACCATTTTTCATGATGTTTTTAAACATATTAACCGCAGTCAGCATGTATTCGCTTCGCTCAACCAGGCTATCACTCGCTCCATCTATGCGCAATCGGACATCAGCCGCTGTCGTGCAGCCACTAAAATCAAGATTATCTCCCCAACCTAATAGAATATAATTATTCGCAAGGCATTCATCGAAAATATAATCTTCACCGTCAAGCGTATTTCCAAGAGACATTTTCCAAATCCGTCTCCCATTCAAGGACAATGACTGGGTTGAACTACCGCGCGTTTTAACTTCAGCATTCAGGCACAGCTGTTTAAAAATACCATCGACCACTTCGTAGCGAAGCGTGCCCGATTTTTCATCAGTAGTCGCGCGGATCCCTTCGATAAAGTCTTCATAGGAGAAGCTCTGGTGGAAGGTGGTAAACATAATGCGCTGCTTTTCTACCAACGCCCTATAGCGTTCTTTTACCAATTCCCGTAAGTCATTACCATGATGTTCCCGTGTAGCCTGTTGGTACCAGGTATCATCGGCAATTTTGACCGCCATTTCAGTGGTACTGTAGGTTTTACCCGTGCCGGGTGGCCCGAAGAGAATCTGGTTTAAGGGATACATGAACGATTGCTCCTTGTTTTCGTTGTCTCTTTTTAGTCCCGGTTGGGGAGTTATAGATGGTTGGCCTCCCAGCAAAGCTACCAGCGCCTGTAACGCTTCAATTGATTCAACATCTGCCGCAAAACCATATTGGGACGTACCATTATCTTTCGGGTAACGGCGGTAGCTGGTGCTTTTTACTTTTTCCCAAAGGCAGTGGATACCCGCAATGCGATCAATTTCCGCTTTTAAGGTAAGGGTTTCTGGTGCAAGAACCAATGGGCTCTCGTTAACTACGCCGTCCCGACCGCGTTTGACATACAGATACTTTCCATTCCCGAGCGGATGTTCAGAAGCATAGCTTGGCTCGAAGTTTCCAGCCTCAAGCCGGTAACCCAATTCATTCAATGCCTGGTATATCTCGAAAGAATTCAGCATTCCTACACCACTCCTTGATGAAAAAGCGCTAAGCCCCTTTCAACATATCAAACACCACGCGGGCAAAGCCTTTCGCTAGCTCAGGGTTAGAGAGATATTGCACCATCATCTCCTGCTGGGCGTCGTTGCTGTCCATCACGGCATCGTCAATGGCTTTCGGGAAATCACCCAGCATCGCCTGTTCACGCGTGTTGTTAGCAATCTGGGTCATCACAGCCTGGTTTTCTGACAGCTTGTCGCGCACCGCAAAGGCATAGTTGATCATGTCTTTATCGGTGAGATTATCGGTGACAAACAGCTCATTAAGGCGCGCCAGGATATTAGATAGAAACTCTTCTTTCTTATCCTTCGGCTTGGCCGTTCCAACATCATTCCCTGGGGTGATTTTGTATTCCGCTGCATCTTCCTGTAGCTTCAGGTGTTGTTCGTGAAGTTTCGACAGGCGATAATGGCTCATCTCCACGTTGCTTAAATCAATCTCATCTTCTTCAATGCGCTGTTCGTGCAGCAACGGACGCAGATGACGGGCAAACAGGCTCAGCTTTTCCAGGTTCTTGTCGTCGTAATC
>AGFS01119922.1_pt1 | contig 24324 bp, 27 predicted proteins | sample 305828 | NCBI WGS metagenome assembly AGFS01 (sample SAMN02954281, study PRJNA62041) | ant fungus garden metagenome | biome: terrestrial; feature: Atta colombica fungus garden; material: fungus garden; isolation source: Atta colombica fungus garden top | host: Atta colombica | place: Panama: Gamboa...
GGGGAAGGCGTTGAGCGCATCCCGAGTTCAGAAGTTAACCCGGCGGGCCTGGGCGATTAAGGAGCCAGCATGAGCGATAGATTTCGTGACGTTTCACCGGAAGATGCCGATCTCCAGCCCATCATCGAAGGGCTGTTTGGCGAGTACGCGGCGCGCTACGGCGATTATTTCTCTAAGGACGCGGAGGTTGAGCTGACGGAGTGGTACCTGGCGCCGCAGGGGCTGTTTATCGTGCTGGAGCGGGACGGGAACATTATCGCCACCGGCGCGTACAAGCCGTTCGACGAGCGTACCGCCGAGATCAAGCGCATCTGGACCGACAAAACGCTGCGCCAGCAGGGGCTGGCGCAGCGCATGGTGCAGGAGCTTGAGCGCCGGGCGGTGCTGGCGGGCTATAGCCAGATCTACCTGACGACGGGCTTTCGCCAGCCGGAAGCGGTCAGGCTCTATCTCAGCCAGGGCTACGCGCCGCAGTTCGATCTTCACCGCGATCCGGAGGAGTACAGCCGACCGCCGTTTGACGGCAGATTGCGCTTCACCAAAACCCTGATCCGCGAAGCGTTCAGCAAAACCGCATGAGGAGCGACGATGAGCAAAGTTGAAACCATCAAGGTGGTCCCCGCGCGGTATCCGCTGCGCGCGGCCGGGGCCGTGGCGGCGCTGTTTGTGCTGGCGGCGGTCGTCCAGTCCGTCGCCTTTAATCCGCGCTGGGAATGGGCGGTTTTCGCCCACTGGTTCTTCGATCCGGCGATCCTTGCGGGCGTGGGGCAAACGCTGCTGCTGACGCTGATCGGAACGGTGCTGAGCGTCGCCATCGGCGGGCTGCTGGCGCTGGCGAGACTCTCCTCGTCGTGGCTGCTGAGCAGCCTGGCCTGGGGCTATATCTGGCTGTTCCGCTCGCTGCCGCTGATCGTGGTGCTGATTATCCTCTACAACTTCTCCTATCTTTACGACACGCTCTCCCTCGGCGTGCCGTTCACGGGCATCACCTGGGGCCGCTTTGAGACCATCAACGTGCTGGGGCAGTTTTCAACCGCGGTGGTCGGGCTGACGCTGGTGCAGAGCGCCTATACCGCCGAAATCATTCGCGGCGGCTTTTTGGGCGTCGACCACGGCCAGTATGAAGCGGCCGCCGCGCTTGGCCTCCCGGCCTGGCGCCGCACCCTGCGCATCATCCTGCCGCAGGCGCTGCGCACCATTTTGCCCTCCGGGTTTAACGAGATCATCAGCCTCGCGAAGGGTACCGCGATGGTGTACGTGCTGGCCATGCCGGAGCTGTTCTACACCATTCAGATGATCTACAACCGCACGCAGGAGGTGATCCCGCTGCTGATGGTGGGAGCCGTCTGGTATCTGGTGATCACCACCGTGCTCTCCGCCATCCAGTACGTCGTGGAGCGCGGGCTGGCCCGCAGCGAGCGCCGTTCCGCCGTCAATCAGAACCGCGCGTCCAGCCGCACCCGTTCCGTTACCGCCCCAACCGCACAGGAGCCCGTCCATGCAAGCCTCTCCTGAAGGACATATTTCCATTACCGGCGTGAGCAAGTTCTTCGGTCGCCACAAGGCGCTCGATAACGTCACGCTTGAGATCCCGCCGGGGTCGGTCACGGTGATCCTCGGCCCGTCCGGCTCCGGCAAATCGACTTTGCTGCGCACCATCAACCACCTTGAGCGCGTGGACGAGGGGTTTATCCAGATCGACGGGGAGTACATCGGCTACCGGCGTCAGGGCGACAGGCTTTACGAGCTGAAGGAGAAAGCGATCCTGAAGCAGCGCGTCAACGTGGGCTACGTGTTTCAGAACTTCAACCTGTTCCCACATCTCACCGTGCTGGAAAACCTGATTGAGGCGCCCGTCGCCCACGGCAGGCTCAGCAGGAAAGAGGCGGTGGAAAGGGCTCACGACCTGCTCGACGTGGTTGGGCTGCGCGACAAGGCGGACGCCTGGTCGCGGCATCTTTCCGGCGGCCAGCAGCAGCGCATCGCCATTGCTCGCGCCCTGGCGCTGCGCCCCCGCGTGATGCTGTTTGATGAGCCGACCTCCGCGCTGGATCCGGAGCTGGTCGGCGAGGTGCTGGACGTGATCAAAAAGCTCGCCCGCTCCGGCACCACGCTGGTGGTGGTAACGCACGAGATCGGCTTTGCCCGCGAGGTGGCAGATCAGGTGGTGTTTATGGTCGACGGCAAAATCGTCGAGCAGGGCAGCAGCGACGAAGTGCTCAACCGCCCGGCACATCCGCGCACCCGCCAGTTTCTGTCGAAAGTGCTGTAGCGAGGCTAATTCAGCGGGGTGCTCTACACTTAGGGTTTTGAACCCTGAGGGGGGCAACATGATTAAACTTTACGGCGTTCCCGGCTGGGGCTCGGCAATCAGCGAGGTCATGCTGACCCTGGCCGACATTCCCTATCAGTTTATCAACGTGGACGGGTTCGATCGGCCCGGCCCACAGCGCGAGCTGCTGCAGAAAGTGAATCCGCTGTGCCAGGTACCCGCGCTGGAGCTTGAAAACGGCCACGTCATGACCGAAACGGCGGCTATCGGGCTGATGGTGCTGGACCGTTGCCCCGACCTTGCGCCGCCCGTCGGACAGGCAGAACGCCAGCAGTTTCAGCGGCTGTTAGTCTGGCTGGTCGCCAACGTCTATCCCACGTTTACCTTTGCTGATTATCCGGAGCGGTGGGCGCCGGACGCGCCGGAGCAGCTGAAGAAAAACTGTCTTGAATACCGTAAATCGCTCTACCTGTGGCTGGATAACCATGTGAAGGCCGCACCGTACGCGCTGGGCGAACAGCTGACCCTGATTGATATTTATATTGCGGTGATGCGCACGTGGGGGCCGCGCCACGCGTGGTTTGCGACAAATACGCCGAAGATAACGGCCATCGCTGACGCGGTGTGCCAGCTCCCTGAACTGCACGGGGTGCTAAAAGCTAACGAAATAATCTGATAACGTGAAGACCCACTTAAAAACAGGACGCCTGCACATGCCACACGTTGATATCAAATGTTTTCCCCGCGATTTTAATGACGAGCAAAAATCCGCGCTGGCGGCGGATATTGCCGAGGTGATTATTCGCCATTTTAATAGCAAAGACGCTTCCGTGTCGGTTGCGCTCAATCAGGTGCAGCAGGAGGACTGGAAGGGGCAGGTCTGGGACACGGAGATAGGCCCGAAGCTGGATCAGCTGATCAAAAAACCGGGTTATTCGATGTAATATTTTTGCCGGGCAGCGGCTACGCCATGCCCGGCGAAATGTTCTTAAACGCCGGGTGCCGGAAAAGAAAAGCAAGCAACAGATTGATTTAGCGTGTATGGTGGCAGTCCCTTAAATCAGGAGATGCCTATGTCTGGACGTAAAAACACGCTAGCTCGTCGTAACTATTTAGTTAAATGCCCATGCCCAAACTGTTCAAAGGATTCTGAGCACAGCTTTACCCGCGTTCAAAAAGGGGCCCAGCTTGTTTGCCCGCACTGCAGTACCTTATTTAAATCCACGCAGCGACTTTAATCGTCCGCCTTTGCCAGATGACAGACGGCGGAAGCAGGCGCACTGAATCATTTGGCAATACATTTCCCTGTTCGACATAAAATAACCGCGTTAGCTTTTCTTCAGCAGTATTTCCATGAGCCCCGGGAAGCGGGCATCCAGATCGTCTCTTCGCAGCGAAATCATATTTTCACGCCCCTGCGGGCGCTGCCAGATCACGCCGCTATCGCGCAGCACCCGCCAGTGGTGGGTCATGGTCGATTTCACCACCTCTTCCGGGCGCAGCGCGTTACAGCTTAGCTCGCTGCCGTCGGCGAGGCGGCGAACGATTGCCAGGCGCAGCGGGTTGCCCAGCGCGAACAGGACGTTTTCCAGCACTATTTTTTCAGTTTCGGGATGGTTCGGGATCATGGTTTTCCTGCATCGGTCATCAGATTGGGCTATATCAACAATAGGCCAGTCGTAAAAAAATAGTTCGATAATACTCGTACAATGGGACTATTATAGCAAACGAACGTAAGGGCGACCATCCCGGTCGTCAACTCTGTCTTAATGACTAAGGATCTATCATGCCCCGACCCATCCCTCTCGAACGTTATCGCAACATCGGTATCTCCGCGCATATCGATGCCGGTAAAACGACCACCACCGAGCGCATCCTGTTTTATACCGGGATGAGCCACAAGCTGGGCGAAGTACACGATGGCGCGGCAACCACCGACTGGATGGCCCAGGAGCAGGAGCGCGGGATCACCATTACCTCTGCGGCCGTGAGCTGCTTCTGGCCGGGTATGGACAGAAGCTATGAGCCGCACCGGATCAACATCATCGACACCCCGGGCCACGTTGACTTCACCATTGAAGTTGAGCGATCCATGCGCGTGCTCGACGGCGCGGTGATGGTGTATGACTCCGTTGGCGGCGTGCAGCCCCAGTCTGAAACCGTGTGGCGGCAGGCGAATAAATACCGCGTGCCGCGCCTCGCGTTCGTCAATAAGATGGACCGCCCCGGCGCCGACTTCTTCCGCGTGGTGCGGATGATGCAGGAGCGGCTGAAGGCCAATCCGGTGCCGATTGTGATCCCCGTCGGCGCGGAGGATCGCTTCAGCGGGGTGGTGGACCTGATCAAGATGCGCACCATCATCTGGGACGATGCGACGCAGGGCATGGCCTTTAGCTATGCTCCGGTCCCTGACGATTTGCGGGTGACCGCGCAGGAATGGCGGGAAAAAATGGTTTCCGCAGCGGCGGAGGCCACCGAGGCGCTGATGGATAAATACCTCGAAACGGGCGATCTCGACGAGGCCGACATTATTAAAGGCCTGCGCATCCGCACCATTTCAGGGGAAATCCAGCCGATGCTGTGCGGCAGCGCCTTCAAAAACAAAGGCGTGCAGCGCATGCTTGACGCGGTTATCGAGCTGATGCCGTCTCCGCTGGACGTGCCCGCCATCGACGGCGTGGATGAGAAAGGGCAGCACGCGGAGCGTCACCCGAGCGATGACGAACCGTTTTCGGCGCTGGCGTTCAAGCTGATGAGCGACCCGTACGTCGGGCAGCTGACCTTTATCCGCGTCTATTCCGGCATCCTGCGTAAAGGCGACGCGGTGTACAACCCGGTGAAGGGCAAAAAAGAGCGTATCGGGCGCATCGTGCTGATGCACGCCAACGATCGCCACGAGGTAGACGAGCTACGGGCCGGTGATATCGCGGCCTGCGTCGGGCTGAAAGATGTCACCACCGGCGACACCCTGACCGATCCGAACGCGGTGATCACCCTCGAACGGATGGAGTTTCCGGACCCGGTGATTTCGCTCGCCATCGAGCCGAAAACCAAGGCTGACCAGGAGAAGATGGGGATCGCGCTGCAGCGTCTGGCGGCAGAAGATCCGTCGTTTCGCCTGCACACGGACGACGAGTCCGGCCAGACGATTATCTCCGGCATGGGCGAGTTGCATCTGGAAATCATCGTTGACCGCATGAAGCGCGAGTTTGGTGTTGAGGCCAGCATCGGGCGTCCGCAGGTCACCTACCGCGAAACCCTGCGCAGGGCGGTGAAGGATATTGAAGGGAAATTTGTGCGTCAGTCCGGCGGTAAAGGGCAGTATGGCCACGTGGTGCTGACTCTTGAGCCGCGAGAGCCCGGCAGCGGCTTCCAGTTTGAGGATGCCACCAAGGGCGGCGTGGTGCCGCGCGAGTACATCCCGTCCGTCGAGAAAGGGCTGCGCGAAGCCATGAACACCGGCGTGCTGGCGGGGTATCCGGTGGTTGACGTGAAGGCGACGCTGACGTTTGGTTCGTATCACGACGTGGACTCCTCGGAGATGGCGTTCCGCATGGCGGCGATCCTCGGATTCAAAGAGGGCGCGCGCAGGGCGGATCCGGCAATCCTTGAGCCGGTGATGCACGTTGAGGTCGAAACGCCGGAGGAGTACGCCGGAAATATCATGGGCGACCTCTCTTCCCGCCGCGGGATGGTGCAGGGGATGGAGGAGCAGTACGGCAGCCAGATTATTCGCGCTGACGTGCCGCTGGCGGAGATGTTCGGCTACGCCACCACGCTGCGCTCGATGTCGCAGGGGCGCGCGACGTACACGATGGAGTTCCATCATTTTGCTCAAGCGCCGCAGCATGTTGCGGATGAGATAATTTCGCGGCGTGCGAAGTCGTGAGCTAAAAGCGCACGGTGGTCACAGGGCTACCGTGCGCTTTTTTTATTCGTGAATCTTTCGTGGTGATACCGACTGGGCCGAGCGCGGCGCTGCAAAGCTGAACCTCTCAGGATTTACCTAGTGATGCTGGGTCGCGTTAAAAAGCCTGATCCCCTCCGCGTTTTGCTCACTGTGCAATCCGTAAAAACGGGCTCTGTCCAGAATTGCGGCCGCCCAGCGGCGATGCGTGGCGGGTTCACACATTACCCCCTGCGACTTAAACACAGCCTGGGAAGAGTTCAGGATCCGCAGGGCATCAGAGTGCTCACTCTGGGTGACCATCAGTGCGCTTTGTATGATCTCTATCTGACGCGGATGAATCGCTGTTTTACCTACGAGCCCGTGTGCCATATCAAGAGCCAGCTCTCTGGCCATGACCGCCTGGTCGTCAATATGCTCGCAGACGGGCGCAGTCAGGGCGAAATCACGAGTCCCAAAGACCGAAACGAGCATTTTGATGACGTAACCCATCGGGCTGTCATACAGCGTCAGATCCCGGGGGCGACGAAGTGACACTACGTTCATGAGATCGTTGCCACCAATTCGAAGCGCAATAATGCGCTCGTGGCAGGGGTGTGCTATCAAATGGTTAGCGAGCTCGCGCATCTGCACCACGTCAAAGACGTCTTCAGTTTCCAGCGTCGGCATCATATGCAGGTGAGTTCCACCTATGATGTCCCACCATTCAGCTAACGCGCTGAGGGTAAATTTCGGCAACACGAACCCGTCGACGGCCGAAAGATCGTAGTGTTCTTTTAAGCGTTTCCCCATTTCGGCATGCCGGGGGCGAATAAAGACCAAAGGCCAGTCAGTTTTACCCTGATTGCGCATGCAGGCGCTGAGCTCGTGTAACAGCCGCTCAAGATTTTTGAGGGCGGCGGGAATATCTTCTTCACTGACCGCATCTTCAAGGCAAATAACGAGGGAGCGTAAGCCCGGGATTTTATCTTGCGTAACGGCATCAGCAATATCTTTCCGGGTTGCAGGCATGTACAGCGTGGCTCCCAGGTTCCAGGGAGAAAGACGTTTTTTCATCAGAGTACCTTCTTGATTATGGTTACAGCTCGATACTGGCCGAGGGTTCCCCCCATTTCTGTTACGACTATTCCCTTTTCACGAGCAAGCCCCACAAGCAGCGCAACGTCCGGGTCGTCAATTGAACGCACAAAGACATGATCTGGCACCCGGCGTAATACCGCTCGGGTTGCCTCAGCAATGCCGGGTTTAATACGATTGACGCTGTCTACGCTAAACTCATTGGTCAGGAAAGCGAGCACGTCGCGGCTTGTCTGCCACAAGTTCCGGGCTGATTCCGTATTCCAGTTTAGAGGTGCGAGAGAGGACGGTATTAACGCCTTACGGAAATGCGCGACGGTATCAACAAGCATTCGACTGCATTCGTATTCGCTGAGGTGGTCGCAAACCATGCATCCATGAAACCCTTCAGAGGACCATACTGACCGGGATATCAGACCTGAAACCGGTGCTCCCATGATGCCAAAGGGAATAAGCCAGTCGTCATCACTGGCGGCAAGCCAGGAGCAGCCGCAGGGGTCGGCCAAAACAACCAGTCGCGGCTGCTCGGGGTAGCCTGGGCGATCTTTCAGCGCGCGCACAAGCTCGCCGGTAATAGCCCCTTTACCGGTCCAGCCGTCAACAAACACAATTCCCCTGGTACCGTGTCGCTCTTCAATGACGTCGAGTGCCGCGCCGTCAATTCCGCGATCCCGGATGATGCTGATGCCGTAGTGCCATGAGGATTTCCCCATATCACGCAAGGCCTGGTGCAGCATAACGCCGAGCGGTACGCCAGCCCTGACAAGACTGGCCAGTACGATGGGCTCATTACCGAAGCGTTCGGCCAGCGCAATCGCGAGCTGCGTGACCTCTTTTGCAAGCCGGCCAGCGCCACGATCGAGCGCCCGATGAAACACATCAAGATGCCATTGCGTGGGCGCTGGCTCCTGGCTGAGCATTTCCGAATAGTGTTTTTTTCCGGACTGAATCAGCTCTTCTTTTTGCTCAACCGGCGTCATTTCAATTTCAACTGGCTTTAGCAGAAACTCCACGTCACCAGGCTGGTATGAGCCGGTGAATGTTTCCCGTGACCGCATTTTATTGCTCCCCAAAAATCCGCTGTGAAATGGCTTCCGCAAACTGACTCTTGCGCGGTATGCCAAACCAGCTGCACAGCTTCATAAAACGGCGATCGCTCAGGCTGTCACCCAGGCCAATGACGGGGAAAACGCCGCGCTCAGCCCGAAGTTTTTCAAGCAGCCAGCTTACCGCCAGCCCTTTCTCTACCGGATTGGGAAGCCAGGCCACGTTATTACCGTTGCGGTGGATATAGAAACCCTCTGTCGGAAATACCGTTTCTATCTCATCCGCGATGGCATTGAGTTCGTCGAGGCGGGTGCTGTCACGGTGCTTCATCACCATATAAATCGGCGTCTCACCGTATTCGACATTCAGTCTTGCCCAGGCATTGATCCCTTTAGCCTCCATCATTTCCGTGATAAGGCGCTGCATGGTTGTCAGCTTTTCCCGGTACGGTGCCAGTTGGTCAAGCATGTGGGCCTGCCACTCCTCGTCCGGCTTGCCTTCCGGCGTAAGAATGACGGCTCCGTGCGTGGTGATTGCCCAGGAGCGGAAAGGGATTTGGACGCGGCCGATTTCTTCGGTGCCACGTGCGGTCACGGGAATAAGCTCAGCATGCTCTAAGAGCCAATCCACGAGCATGGACTGTTCTTGCGTCATAAAGCTTCGTGGATTTAGGGCACGATCGAGGGCACCGGTACGAAATGGCTCCAGTGCCAGTTCGTCCACCATTTTCCGACGGGTCTGAAACAGCGTGTCGTCAAGGTCACTCAGAAAAACGGGTTTATTCATAGGCAACAATCTCCACGACGGGGGCAACATCAGCCAGCGCCTTCATGAGCTGACTGTCCAGACTTTCTGCGGGGGTTTCGGTACAAACAAGAATGCGGTCGAACTGCTGGTGGGCGACGTTGTAAACATAATTAGGGATGCCCAGACCATAGTTGTCGGTAAAGTAAATCGCTGACTGAATGGCATAACCAATGGCGATAGGGGAGCGGGTCGTCGAGCCGAAAAACGTTGCTGCTCCGGCAGCTTCGAGCCGTTCAGCGAGCAGGAAAGGCTCCCAGACGAACTCTCCAGTCCCGAGAACCAGCACACGCTCTCCCTGGCGGACAGAGACCTCAAGACCCAGATCGGCCGCAGGGGCAAGCATCCCCAGACGACCCCAGGACTGTTTACCCTGGATATTCCATTTTCCGCGTGACGTTGTGCCGACCTTCGGCATGTCCGGTACAGGGGCATCAGGCAATGGCGTCCATTCCCACCGGCCGCTTACAAGAGAAACGGAACTGACAGGCAAAGGGCTGCGAGCAGACAGGGCATTGCTGCTCCAGTCCGTAAGCGTGACGGCAATGACTTGCTCGATATGTTCGAGCTTGCCGGTTTCCCGCAGCGCGGAGAGCAGGTTAATAAAGGTATTACCGGTTGTCGCTTCGTCGTCAATCAGCACTAGCGTTCGCGCGTACGTAACGCGGCGTCTTTTCTCTTTATCCTCTGGCAGATAAATCAGATGATCGGTGGCGTGGCTATGCTCTTCTTTGAACTCACAGAGCAGCGTGCCGTCAATCGGGTGACGGGTTGAGGTCAGGTAAACAGATTCGGAGTACTGGCGGCGTACTTCGTCAAACACACCCGCACCGAGCCCAACGGCCGTTTCAGCCATTCCGATAAAAAGCACGGGCCCAGCCAGTTTTGCAGGAAACTGGCTGGCGAGCTGCCTGTATGCCTGCCGCATGACGGAGGGGGCGACAGGAATATGCCTGCCGAGAACTTTACTTACAAACAGGAAGGCCCGCTTCGGGTTGCGGCGCTCAGCGATATCAAACAGGTCTTCGAGCAAGGCGCCATCCTGGTCCCGGGTTACCTGAATCGTACCGGATGAAAGCGAACGGCGATAAATCATTTCTTCGAGGGAGTCCGACATAAAGACGCCTTAATTCAGTCGGTTAGTTAGCAATTGCGGGTATACGATGACATCCGTGATGGATCTCACCGCAACCGAAGAAAAGGTGTTTTTAGCGCTCTGAACCACGGCATCTTTAGTCATCAGACCGAGCTTAAAGGCGGCAAATAATCCGGGAAGGTTTACCCCGCTGTGAAGGGTATAACCCACTCCGCCTGACGGACGCATATTGGTTTCAAGCAGCATGGGTTTGCCATGTATATCGTTTCGCGTCTGCACATTCACCAGCCCGTCGGCCTTCATAAGCCGGGCGCAGCTGCACGCAAGCTCAAAGGCGCAACCTTCATTTACCAGGTACTGGATAGCCCCTTCCTTACGACGCCCTACGGCAGCGAGTATTTCCCCCTTATCTGCAAGAATATCGACGGAAAATTCTGGGCCTGGCAGGTACGGCATTAAAACAAGAGGCTCAAACGACTCACAGGCCGAAGCGGCTGCTACATACTGTTGCGGAGTGACGATGCGATGATCGGGATGATTAAAGACAGCCATGGGCGATGCATTGTCATCAAAACGCCAGAAGCCCATGCCATAAATGCCTGTTATTGGCTTCACGCATACCGCACTGTCAGTAAACGGCGGGGCCGACAGGTAGGCCTGTAATTCTGCAAGCGTGTTGACGCGCCAGGACGGCACGACCGGTAGGCCGTTTTGCATCATAAACTCAGCAAAATTAGCCTTTTCATCCGCCAGGCTAAGCCAGTCAACGCTTGTTGCCCCGGTCGTCAACGTGGCTCCCGTTGACTCAATGGCGGCGCGGTGTTCCTCAAACCATCGGCTACTCCGGCCAGTATGAATATGATGAATACCGTGATGCTGAACGGTGTCTTTAATAAACTGAAGGCGGTTTTCGGTGGTCTGAGGTTCAATCAGCGAATAATCAGCGACAGAGAGTATTTCATTTCTTTCATTACGGTGAGAAGCGAAAAGGGTAATGCAAAATTTATTTGTCTTAGCAAATGAATTGATTCCCTGAATAATATCCCGCTGTGAGGATAGGCCTTCCATTAGCCAAATTTTTCTTTCCACGATTATTTAATTGCCCAGAGCACTATGTAAATTATGACTGGCGGCGAGTCTATGGGCATTGAGGGTGCTTGTCAATCACGCCATCATTAAGTGCTTATTTCTGGGTGAAGTATTATCAGGCTAATGAATAAGAACTGACGAATCGATATTTTGTATATATTACAACGCATAAACAAAGTCTGAATTTTATATGGCGAGGCGTAAAAGAAGTACCAGGGCATATCATCATGATATTATTTTTTATTGCAGTTGATAAACACACTTTCAATTATCCAGGATATAGCCATTTTAAGGAATGAAATATGGTTTCGCTAAGCAAGAATCAGACGGTGTCACTCAGTAAAGAATCTTCATCATTAAGCCAGCTCCAGTTTGGTCTCGGCTGGGATCCGCTAAAGAAAAAGGGCTTTCTTAGCGGTCTATTGGGCGGCAATGCATCGATTGATCTTGATGCTGGCTGCGTATTGATGGATAGCGCCGGAAATACAATTGACACGATCTGGTTCCGCAAACTGGAATCTACCTGCGGAGCAATTGTTCACAGTGGCGATAACCTGGATGGTGTAGGTGACGGAGATGATGAAGTGATTAACGTGAACCTGACCCGCCTGCCTGCAAACGTTGAATACCTTGCATTTACCGTTAACAGCTTCCGTGGTCAGTCTTTCAATGACGTCGAAAATGCCTTCTGCCGCGTGGTCGATCAAACTGGCAAAGAACTGGCTCGTTACAAGCTGACTGAGCAGGGGGCACACACCGGGATCGTTATTTCTTCTCTACGTCGTAACCACGGCAACTGGGATTTCACCGCCCATGGCCATGCGTGTCGCGGCCGCACAATTGATGACATGCATTCCGATATCGTTTCGACGGTTATCCGCTAATGAATCTTACGCCGGGGGGGAACGCCCCCGTCCCAACCCAGGAGTTACGGATCCGGATTGCCTCGGGCGGCCAGGTAGATGCTTCTGCGTTTCGCCTGTACGCAGACGGGAAGGTGAAGGGTGATGCGGACATGGTGTTTTATGGCCAGCCTCGTAACGATGACGGTACCGTCAGCCTGGTCAGTGAGGGCCAGTTTTCAACCTTTACCGTTGCGCTCAGCCGGCTGAAAGCGGAGGTCCAGAAAATAGCGTTTACCGTGACCTGTGACGGTGGGCAGAAGGTGTCTGATCTTCATCATCTCTCCATCGACGTAGAGCAGGGGGCTGCCAGCCTGGCGAGCGGAGCAGTTGACCTGAGCGGCCGTCAGGAAGCAGCCTTAATTCTGGGCGAATTTTATCGTCGCAATAATGACTGGAAATTCCGCTTTGTTGCACAGGGGTTCAACGGTGGGCTTAAGCCGCTGGCTGAACATTTCGGTGTAAATGTGGCAGATGATCCTACTCCTGCAGCCCCGACGCCTGCGCCTGTAACCCCTCCGCCAGCAGAAACAAAAATCAGTCTGAGTAAAGTTTCCCTGACTAAAGAAAAGCCTGCCATAAGCCTGACCAAACGGGACAACTTCGGTGAAATCCGGATTAACCTGAACTGGCACCGGGGCAGCAGTCAATCCGGCTTTGCAGGCATGTTCGGCTCCCAGGGTATCGACCTGGATTTGGGGGCCTTTGTTGAGCTTAAGGACGGTTATAAGTCAGTCATTCAGGCGCTGGGTAATGCCTTCGGTGATTATCGCCATGAACCTTATGTTCAGCTCAAGGGCGATGACCGGACGGGGGATGCGTCAGATGGCGAATGGCTACATATCAATGGCCGTGAATGGAAGCATATCCGCGAAGTGCTGATATACGCCTTCATTTATGAAGGCGTTCCCAGCTGGGACAAGACTGATGGCGTGGTCACCATTCACGTTCCGGAACAACCCCCTATTGAGACCCGGCTAACCGAAGGTGAAAACCGTCGCACATTGTGTGCCATTGCCCGGCTCGTAAACGAAAACGACGCGATTAAAGTCGAGCGTATTAACCAGTACTTCAAAGGTCAGAGCGAAATGGACCGGGCGTTTGGCTGGGGATTTCGCTGGAGCTCCGGTTCTAAATAATACCGCAACAAAGGAAACAAGCATGAGCTTTTTCAACAAAGTTAAGGGGGCCATTAACTCCGGTCGGGACGAACTGACCCGTCAGGTTGGCCGCTATAAAACAAAAAATTTATGCAGGGCACCGTTGCTGTCTGCGCGCGTATTGCCGTATCCAGTGACGGCGTGAGCTCAGAAGAAAAGCAGAAAATGATGGGCTTTCTTCGCTCTTCTGAAGAGCTGAAGGTTTTCGATACGAATGAGGTGATCGAGTTCTTCAATAAACTGGTTTCAAGCTTCGATTTCGATATGGAGATTGGTAAAGGGGAAACCATGAAATACATCCTGGCACTGAAAGATCAGCCTGAGGCCGCCCAGTTGGCCTTACGTGTTGGTATTGCCGTTGCGAAAAGTGACGGTAACTTCGATCAGGATGAGAAACTTGCCTGCCGCGAGATTGCTATCGCGCTGGGCTTCGAACCGGCTGAATTTGGTCTCTGATCCACATCTCAAAGGGTAAAATAGAGTGTCAACACACATCGGCTTCCCGACTGAAACGGTCGCTGTTTTCATCGCGCTTTCAGTGGGTGCCATCTTTATTGACCTGTTTATGCACCGTGATGATAAGCCGGTTTCCCTGAAAAGCGCGGCGCTTTGGTCCGTGTTTTGGGTTGTCATCGCGATGGCATTTGCCGGTTTCCTCTACATCCATCACGGTGCTGAGGTGGCCAGTCTGTTTGTTACGGGTTATGCACTGGAGAAAGTTCTGTCGGTCGACAACCTGTTTGTCATGATGGCCATTTTCTCCTGGTTCGCGGTACCGGATCGTTATCGCCACCGCGTTTTGTACTGGGGTGTCATCGGTGCCGTTGTCTTCAGGGGCATCTTTGTTGCCATCGGCACCAGCCTGCTGAGCCTGGGACCGTACGTTGAAGTCGTTTTCGCCATCATCGTTGCCTGGACGGCGGTCATGATGCTTAAAAGCGGTGATGACGATGACGAAATCGAGGATTACTCCCAGCATCTGGCTTATCGCATGGTTAAACGTTTCTTCCCCATATGGCCAAAGCTGAGAGGTCATGCCTTCCTGCTGAATCAGAAAGAAGTGGATGGTGAACTGGCGAAGCCTGAAAACAGCGATGTAACCATTGGGCGGGGTAAAAAGGCGGCGCTGTATGCTACCCCACTTTTCCTCTGCGTGGCCGTGGTTGAGCTGTCGGATGTGATGTTTGCGTTTGACTCGGTACCGGCAATCATTGCCGTCAGCCGTGAACCGCTCATCGTCTATAGCGCAATGATGTTCGCTATCCTCGGCCTGCGTACCCTGTACTTTGTCCTTGAGGCTCTGAAACAGTATCTCGTTCACCTGGAGAAGGCCGTCATCGTGCTGCTGTTCTTCATTGCGGCAAAACTGGGCCTCAATGCGACCGACCACATCTGGCATCACGGTTTCAGCATCGCGGCTACAACTAGCCTGTATGTCGTATTAGGCGTTCTGGCGCTGGGTATTATCTCAAGCGTTATTTTCCCGGACCAGCCTGAACCGGAGGAAAAGGGGAGCTGATCCCCTTAACTGCCAACCTGACAATTACTAAGCTAAGAGGGTATTTTATGAGTGTTTCTCTTTCTAAAGGTGGGAACGTTTCCCTGAGTAAAGCCGCGCCGTCGATGAAAAACGTCCTGGTGGGGCTTGGCTGGGATGCGCGCTCGACTGACGGTCAGGATTTTGACCTTGATGCTTCAGCATTCCTGCTGGCCACTAACGGCAAAGTGCGCGGTGACGCTGATTTCATCTTCTATAACAACCTCACGTCTTCCGACGGATCTGTAACGCACACCGGCGATAATCGTACCGGTGAAGGCGATGGTGATGATGAATCGCTGAAAATCAAACTCGATGCCGTTCCGTCTGACGTAGACAAAATCATTTTCGTGGTGACGATCCATGATGCGGTGGCTCGTCGTCAGAGCTTTGGTCAGGTATCCGGTGCGTTTATCCGCCTGGTTAACGACGACAACCAGAATGAAGTCGCTCGCTACGATCTTACCGAAGATGCGTCAACGGAAACCGCCATGCTGTTTGGCGAGCTGTATCGCCACAACGGTGAGTGGAAATTCCGCGCAGTGGGCCAGGGTTATGCTGGGGGTCTTGCCTCTGTATGCGCCCAGTACGGCATTAATGCGTCTTAATAGAACGATATTTTTTCATATCAGGAGCTGGTGGTTCAGCCCTATTTTAACTGTTTGCAGGAGCTAAAAAAAATGGCAGTTTCTCTCGTAAAAGGCGGCAATGTATCCCTGACTAAAGAAGCGCCAACCATGAATATTGCGATGGTTGGCCTGGGCTGGGATGCTCGCGTAACTGACGGTCAGGGTTTTGACCTGGACGCTTCAGTATTCGCAGTAGGCGAAGATGGCAAAGTGCTGTCAGATGCCCATTTCATTTTCTTTAATAATAAAACCAGCCCGGATGGCGCGGTAGAGCACCAGGGGGACAACCGTACAGGTGAAGGCGACGGCGATGACGAGCAGGTCAAAATCGATCTGACCAAAGTCTCAGCAGATATCAAAAAACTGGTGTTTGCCGTTACCATCTATGATGCAGAAGCGCGTAAACAAAACTTCGGCATGGTGAGCAACAGCTTCATGCGCGTTTACAACAACGACAACGGCACGGAAATTGCCCGTTTCGATCTGTCTGAAGATGCCTCAACCGAAACCGCTATGGTCTTTGGTGAACTTTATCGCCACGGCGCTGAGTGGAAGTTTAAAGCTGTCGGTCAGGGCTTTGCCGGTGGCCTGGCGGCTCTTGCCTCTCAACACGGCGTCAATATCTAATTAAAGCGTCATTTAACCCCGGCATCATGCCGGGGTTTTTACTTGACGAAATATTATTGTGATTTAGTGAATGTATTCACAAAGCCTGGCTTTACGTCTGAGCTGATATAAACGCTGCACTTTCAAAATAATAAATCATGTGGAAAGTTAATGTGAATTTACAACCCGGACAAAACATTCCGCTTCATAAAATATTGATCAGGCTGAATCTCAATTACTCTGCCAAACCCGGTTTTAAGAGCGAAATAGATACCTGCCTGTTCCTGCTCAATGCTCAGGGAAAAGTAACGGGCGATGCCGGTTTTATTTTTTATAATAACCTGACTTCTCCAGAGGGAGCGGTAAAGCTTGTTTCCGAGCCCCACCAATCCAGCATCGATATAGCACTGTATCGTGTACCGCCTGATATCAGTAAAATTGCAATCACCGTCGTCATTGATGGTGATGAGACGATTAGCGGACTCAATTTGCTGAGCATTGAGATTCCAGGCATCTCCGAATTTCGGGCTGAGACACAGGCTCGGAGTGAAAAAGCGATCATTCTGGGTGAAGTATATCGTCATAATGGTGCCTGGAAATTTCGTGCGCTTGGGCAGGGTTTCAACGGCGGACTGGAGCCTCTGGCAACGAGTTATGGTGTCGATGTCCTGGCGGAACCAACAATGAACCTCCCGTAATGGAAGAAATTGTCGACTATCTTTGCAATGGATGATTTTGGTTCGATAAGCGATGAAAAGCTATATGATAATTTACTGGAAGAATTCCGGTCATGGATTGATGAAAGTAAAAAGCTAAATGTTCTTTAGCCTGTTTCAGAATTAAAATAGCTCTGCAGAAAACAACTGCTGTAGAGCTTAGATGAGACAGGAATAAATACCGACTTACTCGCACTGGAAAAAGCCACATCATAACGATGCACGCTAAGTTTAAAAGAAACGATATTCAGCCAACCAGGACCTGTAAACATCAATCCAGCGCCCTAACCATCCTGCCGCTCGCCACAAACGTTCCCGCGCCCAGATGATGCAGCGTATTAAGCCTATCCCCGTCAAACTGCCAGCGGCCTGCGGCAAACGCCCGAGCATCCGCGGCGGCGGACACCACCTCGCCAAACAGCGTGTCGTATTTCTCTGCCGCGGCGGTTGCGGGCAACAGCTGGCACTCCATCCACGCCAGGCACTTTTCTTCAATCACCGGCAGGCCCAGCGCCGGGCCGTTAATGACCGGAATACCGTAGCAATTAAATTTGTCTTCATCGCGTCCGCTGACGCTGCCGACGGCATAGGTCCAGTTTGCGGCCGCGACGCCGGGGATCACGATGCCAAATTTCTCGCTGCGCTCAATCAGCTCCCTCGTCCAGGCGCTTTTATCGACCACAATCGCGATGCGCGGCGGATCGAACTCGACGGGCATCGACCAGGCGGCCGCCATCACGTTGCGCCTGTCTATGGTTTCATCGCGGCTGGTGATCAGCACCGTGGGGCCGTGGTTCAGCAGGCGGCTGGCGTGGCGTAGCTCAACGGGGTGAAAGTGGCTCATAGGGTCTCCTCATGTATACGGATGAGTATGGCGAAAAAGCACTTTTGCGCATCTGGTTAAGCAAAAATAGTTTATAAACAGGGAATATCTTACTAAGGAATTAACCATGTCCCCATTTCTAAGTGCCTATTTTGCCCGCATCGGCTGGAAGCAACTGCCTTCTGTTGATATCGACACCCTGCGCGGACTGCATCTTCACCACAACAGCGCCATTCCTTTTGAAAATATTGATGTCGTCCTGCCGCGCGAGATCCACCTTGACGATCAAAGTCTGGTCGACAAGCTGGTGACGGCGCGACGCGGCGGCTACTGCTTTGAGCAAAACGGCCTGTTCGAACGGGCGCTGCGCGAAGTGGGCTTCACGGTGCGAAGCGTGTTGGGAAGGGTGGTTTTAGCGAATCCGCCGCAGATGCCGCCGCGCACGCACCGCCTGCTGCTGGTTGAGCTTAACGGCGAGCGCTGGATCGCGGACGTCGGCTTTGGCGGACAAACGCTGACGGCGCCGATTCGCCTGATTGCCAACGAGGAGCAGGCGACGCCGCACGGGCTTTATCGGCTGCTGAGCGAGGGCAACGACTGGGTGCTCCAGTTCCGTCATCACGAGCACTGGCAGTCGATGTACCACTTTGACCTGGCAACGCAGTATTTCAGCGATTACGTGATGGGCAACTTCTGGTCAGCGCACTGGCCGCAGTCCCACTTTCGCCACCACCTGCTGATGTGCCGCCATCTGCCGGACGGCGGCAAGCTGACGCTCACCAACTTCCACTTTACCCACTGGCAGAACGGCCACGTGGAGGAGCAAATTCATCTGCCGGACGCCGGGGCGCTCTATTCGCTGATGCAGGAGCGGTTTGGCCTGGGCGTTGACGATCCGAAACACGGATTTTCACTGGCGGAACTGACGGCGGTGATGGCGGGGTTTGATACGCATCCGCAGGCGGGGAAATAGCCCGGTAGCGGCTACGCTTTACCGGGCCTTGAACGTAGGTCGGGTAAGGCGTAGCCGCCACCCGACACATTTAGCGCCGCGAACGCACCACCTGATACCGCCGCGTTAAATACTCCAGCGGCGCGCTCCAGACGTGAACCAGACGCGTGAAGGGGAAGATCAGGAAGATGGTCATCCCCAGCACCAGATGGACGCGGAAGATAAACGCCACGCCGCTCAGATGCTCAGAAGAGCCGCCGCGGAACGTTACGACCGACTGCGCCCAGTCCACCAGCTTGAGCATTTCGCTCCCGTCCGGATACCGCGCGGAGAACGGAATGGTCGAGAGTCCCAGAATGCACTGCGCCAGCAGAATGCTGAGGATCAGAATATCTGCCGTCGTCGCGGTGGCGCGAACGCGCGGGTTGGTCAGGCGGCGGATCAATAGCCCCGCGCCCCCCACCAGCGTCAGCACGCCGCACACGCCGCCGAGGATCATCGCCATCAGCTGCTTTTGCGACATCGGCAGGAACCACGAGTAGACCCAGTGCGGCGTCAGCATGCCGAACAGGTGCCCGAAGAAAATGCCGAGAATGCCGACGTGGAACAGATTCGACCACAGCACCATGCCGCGCCTGTCCAGCATCTGGCTGGAGGAGGCGCGCCAGGTGTACTGGCCGTAATCGTAGCGCAGCCAGCTTCCGACGAGGAACACGGTACCGCACACGTAGGGGTAGATATCGAAGAAAAAGACGTTCAGATACGGCATCATTTTGGGCCTCCGGCGCTGACGTCGACGTACTGCGGGGCGACGTCCTGGCTAAAGCGTCGTTGATATTGCTGCATCGGCGAGCTGTCGCACGACGTAGCGTTGTCCTCAATAAACTTAACCTGTTCTTCTTCCCAGACCGCGTCCAGCGCCTGGCGGGTGTCGTCGCGCTTTTCGCCCGAGACCTGTTTAGTGACGCTGTCACTTGAGAGGCGGCTTCCTGCCAGGGCGAGCAGGGCGTCAAACAGCTGATAGTGCGCCACGCCGCGCTGCTTGAGGCGTCCGCCAATCAGCGCCAGGATCGGCGCGACGTTTTGCAGCCCGTCGCGCGCCTCGTCGTCCGTGACGATGCTGAGGTATTCCAGATACAGCGGCAGGTAGTCCGGCAGCTCGCGGCAGTCCAGCTGCAGGCCCGCTTTCTCGTACTGACTCATCAGATCGACCATCGCCTGGCCGCGATCGCGGGACTCGGCGTGAACGTGCTCGAACAGCAGCAGCGAGGTGGCGCGGCCCCGCTCGAACACCTCGCACCACTCCGCCTGCTTGTCCAGCAGGGCGGCGCTCAGGTGCTGGCGCGCGAACGGCAGCAGCATGGGCGCGTCCTGGGCAATCAGGGAAAGCGCTTCGTCACGGCTTTCCCACAGTGCCTCATCGGGATACTCGATCAGCAGCGCGATGATTTTGAGGATCTGCATTATTCTCCCTCCCCGTGTTCGCGCACCTCGGTGATGTTGATCGCGTCGATGCGGCTGCTGTTGAAGAGGTTGAATTTGGTGTCGGAGCCGTGGCAGCCGTCGCCGAAGGTAAAGCCGCAGCCGTTTTTCTCCGGGAAGGCGTCGCGCGCCATCTCGCGGTGGCTGGTGGGGATCACGAAGCGATCTTCGTAGTTGGCGATGGCGAGGTAGCGATACATCTCCTCAACCTGTTCTACCGTCAGGCCGACCTCTTCGATCGCGCGGGTGTCCGTTACGCCTTCTACGGTCTGGGAGCGCATGTAGTGGCGCATCGCCATCATGCGCTTCAGCGCGCGCAGCACCGGGCCGGTGTCGCCCGCGCTGAGCATGTTCGCCAGATACTGCACCGGTATGCGCAGGTTCTCAACCGCAGGAAGCACGCCGTCGTTCATCGGCAGGCCGCCGGCGTCGGCGTAGGACTGAATCGGCGACAGCGGCGGCACGTACCAGACCATCGGCAGGGTGCGGTATTCCGGGTGCAGCGGCAGGGCCAGCTTCCAGTCCATCGCCATTTTGTAGACCGGGGACTTTTGCGCGGCGTCGATCACGTTCTGCGGAATACCCTGCTTCAGCGCCTCTTCGATGACCGCCGGATCGTGCGGGTTAAGGAACACGTCGCACTGGCGCTCGTAGAGATCGGTTTCGTGCTCGGTGCTGGCCGCCTCCTCAATGCGATCCGCGTCGTACAGCAGCACCCCGAGATAGCGGATGCGCCCGACGCAGGTTTCCGAGCAGACGGTAGGCTGGCCGGATTCAATGCGCGGGTAGCAGAAGATGCATTTTTCCGACTTGCCGCTCTTCCAGTTGAAGTAGATTTTTTTTGTACGGACAGCCGCTGATGCACATGCGCCAGCCGCGGCATTTGTCCTGGTCGATCAGCACAATCCCGTCTTCTTCGCGCTTATAGATTGCGCCGCTCGGGCAGGTCGCCACGCAGCTTGGGTTCAGGCAGTGCTCGCACAGGCGCGGGAGATACATCATGAAGGTGTTCTCGAACTGGCCGTACATTTCCTTCTGAATTTTGTCGAAGTTGCGGTCGCGCGCGCGCTTTTCGAACTCGCCGCCGAGCAGCTCTTCCCAGTTCGGACCGCCGACGATTTTGTCCATGCGCTTGCCGGTCAGCAGCGAGCGGGGGCGGGCGGTCGGCAGATGATCGCCCTCCGGCGCGCGGTGCAGATCCTGGTAGTCAAAGGTGAACGGCTCGTAGTAATCGTCGATGCCCGGCAGCGACGGGTTGGCGAAGATTTTCGACAGCACGCCGACGCGGCCGCCGAGGCGCGGGGTCAGCTTGCCGGTAATGCCGCGCACCCAGCCGCCTTGCCACTCCTCCTGATCTTCCCAGTTTTTCGGATAGCCAATACCCGGCTTGGTCTCCACGTTGTTGAACCACGCGTACTCCATGCCTTCGCGCCCGGTCCAGACGTTTTTACAGGTGACCGAGCAGGTGTGGCAGCCGATGCACTTATCGAGATTCAGTACCATGCCAACCTGTGAGCGTATTTTCATTTTTTCGCCTCCTGAACCTGATCGCGACCTTCGCCGTCCAGCCAGTTAATGTTTTTCATTTTGCGGATCATGATGAACTCGTCGCGGTTGGAGCCGACGGTGCCGTAATAGTTAAAGCTGTAGGCGAGCTGCGCGTAGCCGCCGATCATGTGCGTCGGCTTCGGACAGACGCGCGTCACCGAATTGTGAATGCCGCCGCGCCGTCCGGTTACCTCTGAACCCGGAATGTTCAGGATGCGCTCCTGGGCGTGGTACATCATGGTCATGCCCGGCGGCACGCGCTGGCTCACCACCGCGCGGGCGGTGAGGGCGCCGTTGGCGTTGAAGGCTTCGATCCAGTCGTTATCCTCAATGCCCAGCTCGCGGGCGTCGGTTTCGCTGAGCCAGACGATCGGCCCGCCGCGCGACAGGGTCTGCATCAGCAGGTTTTCGCTGTAGGTGGAGTGAATGCCCCACTTCTGGTGCGGCGTCAGGAAGTTCAGCGCTTTTTCCGGGAAGCCGTTCGGCGGGATTTCGCGCATATGGGTCACGCTGCGGGTGTCAATCGGCGGACGATAGGCCACCAGGCTTTCGCCAAAGGCGCGCATCCACGCGTGATCCTGATAGAGCTGCTGGCGGCCGGAGAGGGTGCGCCACGGGATCAGCTCGTGGACATTGGTGTAGCCCGCGTTATACGAGACGTGCTCGCTCTCAAGGCCGGACCAGGTCGGGCTGGAGATGATTTTGCGCGGCTGCGCCTGAATGTCGCGGAAGCGGATTTTCTCGTCTTCCTTGTTAATCGCCAGATGGGTGTGGTCGCGCCCGGTTAACTCGCCGAGCGCCTGCCAGGCCTTCACCGCCACCTGGCCGTTGGTCTCCGGCGCGAGGGCGAGGATCACCTCCGAGGCGTCAATTGCCGTCTCGATCAGCGGGCGGCCTTTTGCCGGGCCGTCGAGCTTGACGTAGTTGAGCTTGCCGAGGAAATCGACCTCGTTCTGGGTGTTCCACGAAATGCCTTTTCCGCCGTTGCCGAGCTTGTCCATCAGCGGGCCCAGCGAGGTAAAGCGCTCGTAGGTTTCCGGGTAGTTACGCTCAACCACCGCAATGTTCGGCGCGGTTTTGCCGGGGATCAGGTCGCATTCGCCCTTGCGCCAGTCCTGAATATCAAACGGCTGGGAGAGCTCTGCCGGGGAGTCATGCTGCAGCGGCTGCAGCACCACGTCGGTTTCGGTGCCCAGGTGCCCCGCGCACACCTCGGAGAAGACTTTGGCGATGCCTTTGTAGATCTCCCAGTCGCTGCGCGATTCCCACGCCGGATCGACGGCGGCGGAGAGCGGGTGAATAAACGGATGCATATCCGAGGTATTCATGTCGTCTTTTTCGTACCAGGTGGCGGTCGGCAGGACGATATCCGAGAACAGGCAGGTGCTGGACATGCGGAAATCGAGCGTCACCAGCAGGTCCAGCTTGCCCTCGATGGCGGCGGTCTGCCACTCCACCTCTTCCGGCTTGACGTCGTCGGTCGAGCCCAGGTCCTCGCCCTGAATGCCGCTTTCGGTGCCGAGCAGGTATTTCAGCATGTACTCATGGCCTTTACCGGACGAGCCGAGCAGGTTCGAGCGCCAGACGAACAGGTTGCGCGGGTGGTTTTTGCCGCTGTCGGGCTGTTCGCAGGCGAAGCGGATATCGCCGGACTTCAGCGCCGCCGCGGTATAGTCCTGCGGCGTCATGCCCGCGGCTTCCGCGCGCGCCTTCACGTGCAGCGGGTTAAGGTTGAGCTGAGGCGCGGACGGCAGCCAGCCCATGCGCTCGGCGCGGACGTTGAAGTCGATCAGGTGGCCGCTGAACTTCGAGGCGTCGGCTAGCGGAGAGAGCAGCTCCTGCGCGGTCAGCTTTTCGTAACGCCACTGGCTGGCGTGATTATAGAAGAACGAGGTGCTGTTCATCTGGCGCGGCGGGCGGTTCCAGTCCAGCGCGAAGGCCAGCGGCAGCCAGCCGGTCTGCGGACGCAGCTTCTCCTGGCCGACGTAGTGCGACCAGCCGCCGCCGCTCTGCCCGACGCAGCCGCAGAAGACCAGCATGTTGATCATCCCGCGGTAGTTCATGTCCATGTGGTACCAGTGGTTCACCCCGGCACCGAGAATAATCATCGACCGGCCGTGCGTTTTGTGCGCGGTGTCGGCAAATTCGCGGGCAATTTTTTCGATCAGGTACGCCGGAACGCCGGTGATCTGCTCGCCCCAGGCCGGGGTATAGGCTTTCACGTCGGCATAGCTTGCCGCCGCGTTGCTGTCCTCCAGGCCGCGGTCGAGCCCGTAGTTGGCCAGCACCAGGTCGTACACGCTGGCCACGCGTTGCTGGCTGCCGTCGGCCAGCGTCAGGATCTTGCTCGGCACGCGGCGATACAATACCGGCTCCTGCTTGACGCTGCGGAAGTGCGGGTTTTCGTTACCGCCAAAGTAGGGGAACGCCACCTCGGCGATGCTGTCGTGGGTGATGAGCAGGGAGAGCGTTAGTTCGGTTTCGCTGCCCGCCGCCAGCGTTTCGAGGTTCCATTTGCCTTTTTCTCCCCAGCGGAAGCCAATCGATCCGTTTGGGACCACCAGATTGCCCGCGACGTCAAAGGCGATGGTTTTCCACTCCGGGTTATTGGCTTCGCCGAGGCCGTCGGCCAGATCGGACGCGCGCAGCATGCGCCCCGGCACCGTGCGTCCGTCGG
>AGFS01157465.1_pt1 | contig 23673 bp, 25 predicted proteins | sample 305828 | NCBI WGS metagenome assembly AGFS01 (sample SAMN02954281, study PRJNA62041) | ant fungus garden metagenome | biome: terrestrial; feature: Atta colombica fungus garden; material: fungus garden; isolation source: Atta colombica fungus garden top | host: Atta colombica | place: Panama: Gamboa...
TCGTATCTCCGGTCTCTTTATTTTCGTTAGTTATTGCGAATTCAGGTGAGCGAAAAACAACGGTGGACCGGATGGTTTTCAAAAAATTCTATCAGCATGATTCCGGTATATTACGCCAGTCCGAAGAGCAGGAAAAAGACTATGAACTTGAGCTTACTGTCTGGCGTGAAAAAGAAAAAGCGATACTGAGCCGTGTGCGTAAGGAGGCTGCAAAAGGGCAAAGCACAGAACAGTCTCTGCAACGCTTACGTCATTTACAGGTGGAAAAGCCAGTTCCCCCTAAAATCTGCAAATACATTTATAATAATGTCACGCCTGAGGCTCTTCAACTGCGTATTCCGAAACGGTGATCGATTCAGACGCGATTTTGCACTTCAACTTGCAATGTACAATCATTCGCTTCATACGGGGCTTTTGGCTGACGAAGGGGCCAATATTCTTGACCGGCAGGTCATGAATGATTTGAGTTTTATTAATTCAATGTGGGATGGAGGGGATTTTCGCGTTGAGCGTAAAACAGCTCAAAGCTTTACCATAGAGAATGGGCGTATCACATTGTCACTCATGGTGCAAAAGAAGCCATTTGATTTGTATTTAAGGCGTCAGGGGGATAAGGCACGGTGTTTGGTTTTGTTTATTGATGAAAGTCTGACGACGCAAGGGGGGCGATTTGTTCGTCATCGTTCAGGTGAAACGAAATATCTGGATGACTTTCATCAGCGTATAAGTGAACTGTTAGCAGAGAGCAAGACTCATGAGGGAGATGGATATCAGAGATGTCTGTCATTCGAGTCAGCAGCGCAGACAGGATGGCAACACCCATTCGTTTATCGTTACCCCTGCTGCCCAGAGTGTTTCAGCCAGATACGGAAATCCCCCAACAGCGGGGCGGCCAGCCATCGCCTTTTGCATTGCAGCCTGTAAATTCTCAATTGCTTTACCCATGATAGTTATTCTCTTTTTGAACGTATTCAGTATTGTCAGCAAAACGGCGTAATGAGCAACAGCGATTATGTTTCTGCCGCGATGATTTTGTTTCGGTATTTGAGATCTGTTTATGATTCAGTATGCTTGGTATCAATTCGCAGCTCGCAACTTCCAGTAAAATGCGCAAAGCCTTACTAAGGACACATCATCATGATGGTTATCAACTGTTCCGCTGCTGCGGCGGCACACCTTTATGCCAGATACAAGAAAGATCAGGATGAAGGATTCTTTGAACCCGCATCTTCAGTGCATGAATCTATTGTTGACCGGCAGAAAAGATTAACCCCTTCAGGCGCTATCCAATGGGTTGTGCATGCGGTCAAAATCGGGCGTTCTACTTGTCTGATTGCAATGGAATACAATACCCGTTGGGTACATGTGGTCCATCAGGTGCGAAAGGGGGATGTGAATGGCTTCGTTGAGCGACTCAATGGTCGGTTAATCAACGGTATCGAATGGCTGGGCAATGATTTTTCGCTGTTCACCACAGACCAGATGGAAGCCTCTATCAACCGCTTCTTCACCCGACATCGGGAATTACGTTTCTTCCAGCAGACAGACCGCAGCACAATAACGCATATCAATCAGGTCAGTATGTTTTACCAGAACATGTACCACAGCATTGGCGTTTTTCCCGATGATGAAGAAATAGCGCTTGAGTTCGATTTGCGATTAAACCATGACTGGCGTTGCCGTAAGGGCGAACGGTTCGACCTGATGGTGGATGAAAAAATGCTTGTGCTGTGGATGACTCAATATATGGATGACGATGGCAATAAAGCAGCGCAGACGATTGACAGAGTTAAGCATGCCAGACGTGAAATGCTGAAGACCCCTGCTGATATGTCGGAAGACGCGCAGCCATTCCTTACCGGCAATCATGAAAATGATGACAACGTTATCAGCATCGAAGAACATCTAAAGCGTCGCAAACTTCATTAATCGTAAGTTGCAATGGCGCATCTTAAAGACAAACTTCTGGCGTATTGTGCGCGTTAGAATTAGGTATTGTCACATTCAATTGACGGGCTGCTTTGTGCCAAAAGCGGAAGTTGAACATCCATCTGTGCGATCAAAATATAACAATATTTTGATGGTGGAGCGGGCATCACTACTTTTAACATGTTATGCAAGAGAGATTGATTGCTGCAAAGAACCCATACGGGATTTATCGTTGATGCGCACGAAAAAATCCTTGTGTTATCAGCTCATTAAATAAATGATGTGGTCGTCATGCATGGCATGAACAACATGTGACATCGCAACAACCCTCTCAGAGGTAGATAATGTCCGGTGGCGTATACGCCACCGGACATTATTTCAAATTTACTGACTTGTCGCATCTTTCTTCATGTTATCTTTGGACATGGAATCCTTTTTCATGGTCTCGTGCTTCATGGTGCCCTTACCCATGTGGTTCTTCTTCATGCAGTCCTTATCCATACATTCCTTTTTCATCTCGTCTTTCTTCATGCTATCTTTCGCCATCCCGTCATGGGACATTTTGCTCATGTCATCCTTTTTCATACTATCGTTACTCATGCTATCTGCCGCGTTGGCAACTGTGAAACCTGACATCAAAATGCTGCACACAATCATCGCGAATAACTTTTTCATTTCATTTTCCTTCTCTCGTTAGAAGAGCACGTAGGGCATCATAGGAACGTTTTTCAACTTCCACCAAACCAGTTGTAGCCTTGATCTTCCCTGTAACCTCCGGGAAAATGATTAGTAACTTCGATTACCTGAATATGTTTCGGATTCTTGTAGCCCAACTTGGTAGGCATACGCAGTTTCATGGGATAACCATATTGACGAGGGAGAATCTTTCCATCATAAGTGAGTGCCAAAATAGTTTGCGGATGTAATGCCGTGGCCATGTCTATACTTGTATAATAATTATCAGCGCATTTAAAACTGACATAGCGGGCGTTCAAATCGGCACCAATCGTCTTTAGAAAAGTTGAAAAAGGTACACCTCCCCATTTACCAATAGCACTCCAACCTTCAACACAGATATGGCGTGTAACCTGACTAATTTGTTTCATCTGATATAATTGCGCCAGAGTCCATGGTTGCCTATTTAACACCAACCCGCTAACTTCAAGTTTATAGTTGTCACCATTTATAACTGGTGCTTCCTCTTCAGAATAGAAAGCGTTAAATGGGAAAGGACGTGTCATCATAGACTCCGGGTATATTGGTGCCAAATGATCGGAATCGAATAACCAAGCTTGTACTCCGTCGTTGAAACGTGAGATCCGAGACAAAGCCAGCTCTACGTGCGTGTTATCACTGAGGTCACAACCTGACAGCATCGCAATACCTCCCAGGGTCAAACAATTACGAATAAAATGCCGACGTGATGAGGGTATTTGCTGGCTCGCCAACAGGCGTTGCGCTTCCTTAACAATGTCCTGACTTTCGCGAACACTGATCTGTTTATTTTCTTTTTTCACCATCCTCTCCTTAACGTCCACGCAGCATGGCCAGCAAGGTTTTAGGAACAATGGCCACCATAAGCAAATGAATTATCACAAAGCCAACCATGGCGACCATCGCGAAAAAATGGATATAACGTGCTGTGTCATACCCTCCAAGCAACACGCGCAACAGAGGAAATTGCACCGACTTCCACAACACCAGACCAGCAACTACGAGCAAAATACTGTCTGCTATGACAAAGAGATATGCTGCACGTTGAACCATATTGTATTGACTTAAATCTGAGTGTGTTAACTTACCACTCAGTGCTGCACCAATTTCGGTAAAGAATAGCCGTGGTTTGAGGGGCAAGAACTTGCGTTTAAAACGCCCGCTAAATAAATTGATAAGCAGATAACACAATCCATTTATAAAAAACAGCCACATACCGGCAAAATGCCATTGCAATGCCCCCCCAGCCATCCGCCAAGAGTCAACTGATCAAGGAAGGTAAAACTGAATAGGGGTGATGCATTATATATCCGCCATCCGCTGGTAACCATGATCAGAACTGCCAGAGCATTTATCCAATGTGTAAGTCTCAGCCATAATGGGTGAATTATCATTACGTTATGTTGAGTTACAGGCGTATTCATAAACTTATGCCAGATTTAGGATTGCGATGATGTTTGAATTGTAGTTCAGTTCAAAAAAAGACTCTGCCTATACTAGGAGATATTAAAAACCACAAAATTTCATCTAAAAGATGTATTGACGATGAGAGGAAGTTTGATACCGAGCTTGATCTGCCTAATCTGCTCCCCGTTGATTGACACAGAACGCTGTTAGCAATGTCCACTCATCGCTCACAGCGGAACAAGGTTCAATTATTTGATGCTGTTCTTCCTTTAAGGAAGGCGACTGAACTCACTCTGCCTCGTAAGGGCGTGAAGAACTTCGTAATAAGTGTCTATATTGCTATCTGCCGTTCAGCGAGAGCATGTCTTGCTGCGCTTGATGCCCATTCATCGGATTGGTCCAGATTTTGAATCTCGGCTTCTGCTATCGGCGTGACACGGATCAGCGGAACTGAGCCAAAAGGTAAATTATCAATCCTGCGGTCATCATGGCTGAGAATGATTCGGGTCAATGGGTGATACTCGTCTGTAAGCGTACAAAACAGGATTGCGCCATATTTTTCAACATCGTCAGCAACCTGATACCCATCTGCAACGAGATCGCCCAGACTAATCAAGAGAGAAGCCCAGTCATCCATCGGGTGGCTGATGGTAGTAGAAGCGCCTAATTCCATGAAAAGTTCGCAGCCTACGCCATTTTCCGGGTCAGCAATGCCGGCCCAGGGCGTCGAGAGGCCATCGGTGGCCAGCGTAAATGTCGTTTTGCTCTTAATGTTGAGCACTCGACGATGGGGCCCGAACCAGTTCGTCTGGTTGTATATGTTTGCGTCATCTCGTTCAGCTACAAAGTCATCTGAGACACAGCCATACCTTTCCCAAAAGGCTCGTCTTGCTATAGAGGCGGCCTCATAAATCGGGTCTTGAGGACCGCGCGGCACGATTGTCTTATCGAACAGTGTATCAACCGTAACGCGCCCGCGTATTAACGGTATTTTAGATCTTGTCCAGCGAACGATGACCTTATTAAAAGGCTGTAAATGTGATGCTTCAAGTTTCTCGACAACCTCCCGGACTGTTCGAAGGGCGTGGTTCCCCTCTGCAATGTGACTCCCATCTGCATACATGTAGCCTCCAGTTAGTGAGGAGACGCCAGCCTGTTTGGTTATAAAGAACCATTCTCCGTTCACAGCGCCAACGGGTGCCTTGCCTAAGGCCGGGCGCAAGTCTCTTGCCGCATCAGCGTTTGAATATGCTGTCATGTCTGTCCTTTAGCTTCACGTCTTAGGTATCTTTTGTAGTTTACATTCCAAGCCCTGCGCGCCAAAGTGGCGCGCAGGTAGTCGAGAACATGAATGAATGGAGACTGTTTATAAAAATACTCTCGTGGATGCAAAAGCTCTTCGCTCACAGCGGACCTTAAGCTCAGTATGTCAGCCCGCTTTGTGCCAACAGAAGACATTGGCTGAATTGAAAGTAGCTGTGATGTGTTTTCATTGATGCAGGTTACGTTAGAATAGCCTCTATTAGACGTCAACTAGTTTTGCCGACGTGTTATTGTCGTCTAATAAGCCTCGATGAAAACGAGATAGCTGGAGTAAAAATGTTTGCTGATTTTGGTATCGTGAATTTCTGGACGTATCTGCTTGGTGCGACACTGATAGTCCTTGCTCCTGGCCCGGATGTCAATGACGGTTTAAAACTGGGTCTTCCGCAACTTGGGTGGAAGAAAAAGTATGAAACTTTTTAGTTAACAAATATCTAAGTTGTTTTAAGTCATGGATAACGTTATGCCCTCACTGTCACCAACGGTGCAAAACTCTGATCCACCCTAGCGGTTGAAAACTGACCCAGGGTTTATTCTGCTCCTCTGAATTCAGGGGAGCTTATGATCACTTTTGAGAGTCGTATGGAAATACAGGTCCTGCATAAGCGGGGAATGAGTATCCGGGCCATAGCTAAGGAACTCGATATATCGCGAAATACGGTCCGCCGGCATCTGAAGGCAAAACCTGAAGCGCCACGTTATTCATCTCGTCCGCCTGCGGCGTCTGTGCTTGATGACTATAAAGACTATATTCGTCAACGCATTGCAGATGCTTACCCTTACAAAATACCTGGCACCGTTATCGCCAGAGAAATCATGGCTCAGGGCTACAACGGAGGAATGACTGTCCTCAGGGTGTTTATCCGCTCCCTCTCCACACCTCAGCCAGAAGAGCCGACTGTCCGCTTCGAGACTGAAGCCGGGCGACAGATGCAGGTTGACTGGGGGACGATGCGTGGCGGCAAATCACCGCTGCACGTCTTCGTTGCTGTTCTGGGATACAGCAGAATGTTGTATATCGAGTTCACCGATAATATGCGCTACGACACACTGGAGTGTTGCCATCGTAACGCCTTCCGCTTCTTCGGCGGTGTGCCGCAGGAAGTGTTATACGACAACATGAAAACGGTTGTGCTGCAGCGTGATGCCTACCAGCCGGGCCGCCACCGCTTTAACCCGTCGTTGTGGCAGTTCGGAAAAGAAATGGGCTTCTCACCCCGCCTGTGTCGTCCCTTCAGGGCCCAGACCAAAGGCAAGGTTGAGCGAATGGTGCAATACACCCGCAACAGCTTCTACATCCCGCTGATGACACGTCTGCGTCCTATGGGGATCGCTGTTGATGTTGAAACAGCAAACCGTTATGGCCTTCGCTGGCTACATGACGTCGCGAATCAACGCAAACATGAAACTATCCAGGCTCGCCCCTGCGATCGCTGGGTTGAGGAGCAACAGGCCATGCTGGCGCTCCCGCCCGAAAAGAAACAATACGATGTTCAGGTGAATGAAAACCTGCGGACCTTCGACCAGCAGCCTCTACATCACCCGCTGTCTATCTACGACTCGTTCTGCAGGGGGACGGCATAATGGTTGAGCTACAACATCAAAGGCTGATGGCGCTGGCGGAGCTGCTTCAACTCGACAGCCTTATTAGCGCCGCTCCGGGACTGTCGCAGCAGGCGGTGGAGCAGGAATGGAGCTACATGGACTTCCTGGAGCATCTGTTGCATGAAGAGAAGCTGGCCAGACATCAACGCAAACAGGCGATGTATACCCGGATGGCGGCCTTCCCGGCAGTGAAAACGTTCGAAGAATATGACTTTACCTTCGCAACCGGGGCACCCCAAAAGCAACTTCAGTCGCTGCGTTCCCTGAGCTTCATCGAGCGTAATGAAAATATCGTGTTGCTGGGACCGTCCGGTGTGGGGAAAACCCACCTTGCTATCGCCATGGGCTACGAAGCTGTTCGGGCTGGAATAAAGGTCCGCTTCACAACCGCGGCAGACCTGTTACTCCAGTTGTCGACAGCACAACGGCAGGGCCGTTATAAAACGATGCTGCAGCGGGGGATCATGGCCCCCAAACTGCTCATTATCGACGAGATAGGCTACCTGCCGTTCAGTCAGGAGGAAGCCAAGCTGTTCTTCCAGGTCATCGCCAAACGTTATGAGAAAAGTGCAATGATCCTGACCTCAAACCTGCCGTTCGGGCAGTGGGATCAGACGTTCGCGGGTGATACAGCGCTGACATCAGCGATGCTGGACCGGATCTTACATCACTCACACGTAGTTCAAATAAAAGGGGAAAGCTATCGGTTAAAGCAAAAGAGAAAGGCCGGGGTTATCGCTGAAGCTAATCCTGAGTAAATAAGGTGGGTCAATATTAGACCGTCGGTGTTGATGGTAAGTGGATCAGTTTTAAACCGTCATTGACACTCACTTAAGACACTTTTACAGCTACCTTGTGGATGGCAATCCAGCCGACAAGTTATTAATTCTGATGGAATAACCATCCAGCTCCGAAGCACACGCAAAACAGCTCAATGCCCTGAATGCCTTAAGCGCAGCAGTTCTGTTCATAGTTGTCGTCGGCGCCGGATACAGCATCTTCCATGTTCAGGCCAGGCGCTCTGGCTGGTATTTGCTGTCCGCCACTGGTACTGCCATAACCCGTCCTGCTCACGTAGAATATTCGCTGAATCGCTGGCTCCCTTTGCTGCCCCGCAACAGCAATCTTCGACGTTGCTTCAAAATCTGCAGCGCCAACTGGGATTAATCGCTGGCGGAGAGGCTGGAAAACGGGCGGCAATAGCCTCAGGGATACAGATCAGCGCAGATACCCTGCTGCGCAGGGTAGTTCAGGCTCCGGAGCCAACAGAGAACCGGACCCAACATGTTGGTATCGACGAATGGGCATGGCACCGGGGCCACAAGTACGGCACGCTGATTGTTAACCTGGATACTCATCGTCCACTGGTGCTGTTGCCAGGCCGGGAGCAACGTACACTTGCGGCATGGTTCAAGAAATACCCGGAGATACAGGTTATCTCACGCGATCGTGGCGGTAATCGCGTCATCAACAAATCAGTGTTCCTGGCGCTGGGCATCAACATCGAAGGTCAGAAAGAGCTACTGGGTATGTGGCTGGCTGAAACCGAAGGCGCAAAGTTCTGGCTCAACGTGCTGACTGAACTGAAAAATCGCGGTCTGAATGATATCCTCATCGCCTGCATAGATGGTCTGAAGGGCTTCCCGGATGCGATCAACACGGTGTACCCGGAAACCCGCATCCAGCTGTGCATCGTGCATATGGTGCGCAACAGCCTGCGGTTCGTCTCCTGGAAGGACTACAAAGCAGTGACACGCGATCTTAAGGCAGTATATCAGGCTCCAACGGAGGAGGCTGCGTTACAGGCACTTGAAGCGTTCTCAGCAGCATGGGACGGGCGTTATCCGCAGATAAGCCGGAGCTGGGAGTCCAACTGGCATAATCTGGCGACGTTCTTCGCTTATCCGACAGATATCCGTAAGGTGATCTATACCACGAATGCCATCGAGTCGCTGAACAGCGTGATCCGTCATGCAATCAAGAAGCGCAAGGTGTTCCCAACGGACGACTCAGTGAAAAAAGTGGTCTGGCTGGCGATCCAGTCGGCGTCGCAAAAATGGACGATGCCACTGAAGGACTGGCGGATGGCCATGAGTCGCTTTATCATCGAGTTCGGTGACCGCCTGGACGGTCACTTCTGAAAAAGGCATTTACACAGAATCCTAAACAGGCTCTTCTCATGAGTGACGTACTTCTGGTTCTGCTGGCATGGTGTGGGCTGGCTGCGGCCATAAGCTCAACCCCTGCCTTGTTTAACGCCATCAAATACGCAGGTGCTGCCTATCTTTTCTATCTCGGTGCCCAGACGATACGTGCTATTTTTAAGCCAGCTGTCGACACGAGTGAGGAAAAGAAATCTTCAGCAGACACCAGGGGAATCATCGGGCGCGGAATGCTGGTTACTCTACTGAATCCAAAGACGCTGCTGTTCTATATCTCTTTCTTCGCTCAGTTCATCAATGTTCAGGCTGAACACTCCTGGATGGCGTTTATCATTCTTGCTGCAGTAATGTTCGCCATTACTCTCGTTTATTTCGGCTTCCTCGTTTTCTGCGGTTCTTATCTGCTCAGCCGTCTGAAAGGCAACCGTAGGTTATCAACCATTGGAAACGCGCTAGTAGGTATGTTCTTCATTGGATTTGCAGCGCGACTCGCAAGCGCAACTTCCTAACAAGACAGCTAAACCGCCTCACGGCGGTTTTTTTTACGTTCTTACGCTGGATGGGACGGCCGCTTCGCTCACAACGGACCTTCAACGCAGTGAGTCCGTCTGAGCTGTGCCAGCGGACAATACGTCCGGGAAAAAACATTAGGATCGCGCTGAGGGCCTTCCAGTGGCTGCGCGAAAAATCTTGCTGGTCGTTGAACTACTGGATCAGGCTGTGCAGAGAAAAAACAATTATCAGTATGCCTCCCGCAATATTGACGTATTTTTTAAGCAATAACGGGTTGGTTTTTTTACTGAAAAGATCAGTGTTCGGCTGATAGCCAAAAGCCAGACACTCATAACTATTACATGCACCGATGCCAGTGCCAGATAGTTACTTACTCCTCCCTGTTGCCCTGCGAACTGTGAAACGACAGTCAGATAGAAAATGATGGTTTTAGGATTCAAGATATTAGCTACCCAGGCCTCTCTTAAAGTCACCGAACTCCTTGTGTCAGTGAACTCTCTGTGCCTTGCCTTCATCCCGCTGATGATAAGCATCATTCCTAACCAGAGCAGGTAGGCAATACCAGAAATTTTTAGCACTGTAAAAATTTCTGGAGACGAAATGAGTACAGCGGTTATACCAAGGCCGATAAGAACTGCATGGGTGTATATGCCTAAGGCTGTTCCTGCAAGGGTTCTGAAGAGCCCTTTGTGGCCGCCTGCCAGAGCACTGCTCATAACGAGAGTTGCATAGTCCAGAGATTCACCTGCACCGGGCAAATCGGCCAGCGTCATGCGGCATCCGCCCACATCGAACGAGAAGCGAAGCGGTTCACGGGTACAGCCCTGGACATCGCTGATCGGCTGCTGAAAGAGCGCATTACAGAGCGAACTTTTTCCACTCCCGGTTTTACCCATGATGCCAATCACCGGCTCGTAATGGATATGCTGGCGGATGCGGTTCAGTATTGTGCGGGAGAGTAGAGACATCTGTTGCTTCAGGGCATCAAGACCCTGTTCAGTTTTATCGGACATATTTACCTCCGTGAGTGGAATAATAAAACGGCAGCATTTCTGCTGCCGTTCTCACAGGGGTAATATAGATCTGAAATTTTTTTTCAATGTAATTTTTGAGGGAGGCCTGTTAAGAGGACCGTTTGGGAAATACAGAACAGGTGTAACAGACCAGTTTTTAGCTGGTTATTATATGTGAGTCGGATGTTAACTTGAGAGTAAAAATAATCGGTTATCTGATGTGAAAGTACGGCTTTTAAGCATTTTCTTCTTCTGTTGTATTTATCATTAAATATCTGTTGGCACTTGTCGGGTTGGTAATATACCAATATAGATACACTTATTAGTGACTGTGTAATTATATCAGTAAGTGTACTGGATATATGTAATGGTTATATGTGCAAAATTCAATAATAAACTCATTCAATAAATATGTTCAATCAACAAGACTATACCTGTCGTGACACCAATAATACACATTCGTGCCTAATCACTTCCTGATATTACTCCGCAGAACAGAAGGTGATTTATTACTGACTGTGTCTATCCTATTGAACAAACTCACTAACACAAGGTAATTTCCTCATGAGCATCAATACTAACAGCTACGGCACACTGAATAAAAACTACGTTAAACGTATCCAGGATACTATCACTAAAGCTCTGAATGAATATCCCCGCGTAATGGTCCTGAGGGTAGACCTTCGTTTGCCTGATATTGAAGCAGACTCATATAAGAACGACTCAGGAATAGTTACTCGTTTCATTGTTTCCCTTAAAGCTCAGATTGAAGCTGACTTACTGAAAAAAGAACATGCAGGTAAACGGATTCACCCTTGTCGTGTCCGTCATATCTGGGCAAGGGAGTTTAATGAGTACGGTAAAAAGCATTATCACGTGGCCTTACTCTTTAATCGTGAAGCGTATGCTTATCCAGGAAGCTATACCCACACGAATGGGGAATATACCCACAATCTGGCCATGATGATTATGGAGGCCTGGGTACGTGCACTGGATTTGAATTCGGCGGATAATCATCAGCAGTATTATCCCCTGGTGGAGTTTCCGTCGAATGGCTATTACCATCTGAGTAAAAACAGCAATGACTATACGGCTCAGTTATCCAGTGTCACTGACAGGATTAATTATCTGGCGAAGGATTACAGCAAAGACAATTCAGATGGTCAGCGTAACTTTGGCAGCAGTCAGTACTGATAAGGTCACCAGTATTTTTCTACTGACGAGAGGTATGTTATGGAGGAGTACCAGGTTAACAATAAATTAGTCTTTCCTGGCGCTCCTGTCTTTCATACCCTTAAGACAGAGAGAAATCATCATGACAGATACAACAACTCACAGCCTGCTCAGTGATAAGATGGTCGATATGGCATTCATTACGGAATTTACGGGGTTAAGTGATAAATGGTTCTACAAATTAATTCAGGAGGGTTTATTCCCAAAGCCAATTAAAATGGGGCGTAGTTCGCGCTGGCTTAAAAGTGAGGTTGAGGGCTGGGTTAAATTACGTATTGCCACCTCACGTAATCAGGAATGAATTCACAGATAATCCGATGTTAATTATACTTATCCGATTACAAATCCCTATAAAACGAAGGTTCAGCATCCGTCAGATGTTTTAGCCCGCACCATGCTATTGAGTTACTTAGCCTGCTTTGTGAGCCACTATACTTATGGTTGTTTTTTAAATCTGGATTTCGTTGCTACAGTAGCAACGAAATCCAGTGTTTTTTAGGTTATTGCCTTAAAGGTGATTGTATGTTAATCGCACATCGGATGAGTTAGATGGCTGTGGCATTGTTTCATATGAAAGTTATCTCTCTTTTGATGTTTTTTGCTTTCATCGCATGAAATAGCATTCAGGTATCACTGAGTAGTCAACTGATTGCAACATCATAAGGTCTTCCTGTTGTATTATTATATGACTGGATAATAGTGAAGCTAGAGTGCCACCAAAATCCTCTGGGGAATAGAACGTCGCCATTTTTATAGTGGGGGCTAACGTAAAGTGCGCGATGTGAATTCATCTGAATGATAACAAAGTAGCCCTGACTGATTAACTGATTCAGAACTGGCGTTAGTTTCTCAGTGCGTCTGAGGCGATGCGGTCCATATTTTTCCAGGTCGTTTTTTAAAATAGCACAGTTGTTATTTTGTCTGATTCTGTCCATAATCCATGAATCCAGTTCGCGAACATCCTGCTCAAACTGGAAACGCTCTGACATCGGGTAAAAAATCATGCAGGCTTGGTTCAGGTGCCATTCCATTAAGGTAATTGCACATTGAATTGTTTTGAGCGAAATTGTTTCGGAGTTCTCATCGTAAAAAAACTGGATGAGTGCGGATATCCTGAGTATGTTGGCGCTTGCTTTTGATGCTATATCACGGATATGTTCCCATTCACCATATGGTGCTATCTTTTTTTCAATTTCTGTATGGTTGTTTTTCCAGTATACCAGCGCTTCATTTTCCAGAGTTAACTGTTTCTTACTCGATGTGGGGTTGTTAATTAAGAGCTTGTTAAACTGGAGAAGCTCTTTTAGTCTCTGGTGGAAAATATTTAAATCATGGTTGGCATCTATTTTTTCGTTAGTTACCTGGCGAGAGCCAATTGAACTATTTACCCATGAGAAAAGAAAGCGGGACAGGAAACCGCTATCTCGTGCTGATACACCATTTTTATTTATGTAGTTCATAAACACTCCGGGTTGAGACATTAACGAAAATGTCAGGCGCGGAGTGATTTGATAAATCTCACCGTCTGCTCGACGAAAATCAAACATCTCTCCATCCCAGGCTTTGTTCAGTAGCCCCGTATTGTTTTTCAGATAACTTTTAAAAAAGGTAATCGCTTCATCAGAGATAAATCCTGCTTCAGGATGTTCATTCAGACCTTCAACTAGCGCCTTGAGTGAGGTATCTTCATAAATGAAATTAGGGCGGGCAGGACGCTGTGGTTGATTTTGAGCATGTTTGTTTATTTCTGCCTCTTCATTTTCTCCTGAATAGTTCTTTTTTATCGCCTGTCTTAAATTGCTTTCAAGAGCCTGTTGACGGATTTTCCAGAGTTTTAATTTTTTCTTATAGTCGATGACCTGCTGTTCGTATTGCTGAATAATCTCTGTTGCAAATGCGTAACAGGGTTTCATAACCTGCTTGTTAATGGTTGTTTTTCCTTCGCCCGATTCGGCGATAGTCATCAGGTAAAGTGAACAGGGCTCTGGCATATTCGTGTGGGGCTGAATAACCTCAATCAATGACTGGCAGGTTAATGACGTTGCTGCCAGTACCACATTGCCAATTAGCTCTACCGGGATCTGGGTATTGTTATGTAATGCCTGGATGACATTCCGGAGTACAGGGGGAAATTGCAGGACCGGATAGGGTTCTGAGGCTTTTTTCACAGGACTGTACTGCCGTGTCGGGAGATTTACCTGGCTGGCATTATATAATTCGGGGGATAAACTCATCGACCTTGTTCCTTCGTCATTCCGTAATGTAGTAACACAATTCAGACAGCATAAAACAGAACCTGAGGATGATGGTAGTGTTAGTGTCCATACCTGGCCTGTCTGCAGGCTGACATGACTGTATTACAAATAACATTGACGATTATTTTACCGTTATCGGCAGTTTTGCATTCGACAACGTGCAGGCAGGATACTGCGCCTGCTGCAAGGCTCCAGTTTTAGAAAAATCTCCCGAATGCCACCATTCAGATGAAATGGTGCGATGCATACTACAGATTCAGGGGTCAATGAGTCCTCAATCCACCTTCGGCTATTGAGAAATATCGTATGAATAATTCTTCACCCGTTGCATCTGGCGGCAGTATGGCCGATGTAGCTAAAACTCTCGCTTTCCTGCAGCAGGCCGTTGACCATTACCCGCGACTGGCGGTATTCAGCTTTACCGCGCTGTTACCGCGCAGTGGAACCATGACCGATAACCAGGCATTGATTCTGCTTTTCCATACCGAAGTCTGGCAGCGAATTGGTGAATATTCGTGGCAACGCCAGCAGGCCCGGCGACATTCGCCGCCAACTGTCCTGCGGTGGATGTGGGAGTCTGTCAGTGCACCAGAGTGCAAAATGGTGCTGCTGATGAATCTTGATACACTGGAGACAGTTCGGGAACCATCACTTATTGAGAGTGCGTTGCAGGAGATGAATGTTGCCATCAGTGATACGTGGCGGGCAGTGGCAGGGGTGGATAATAATGTTACCAGCATGTCATCTTTCATAATCAGCCGTTCAGATAAGAATGCTTTTAGCGTGCCGTTTGGCCGGTTGAAGGCCAGAATGGATAATATGCTACCTCCCGTGGCTACGGTCAGGACGGGGGTTATTTGCCCGTGAGCGTACTGGTTATCGTGATGATATTGCCTCTGTGTTTGCACCAATGATATAAGGCTGTAATTCACCATTTGAATTGTCCGCTCCACCCAACATGTTGTTTCCTTGAGGTTCTCACACCAGAAAGGACATCAACATGCTGAGCAGAGAAGACTTTTACATGATAAAGCAAATGCGTAAGCAAGGTGCGTATATTGTCGATATTGCGCCTCAAGTTGGTTGCTCTGAGCGTACTGTCAGGCAGTATCTTAAATACCCTGAACCACCGGCCAGAAAAACACGCCACAAAATGGCTAAACTGAAGCTGTTCATGGACTATATCGACACGCGTCTGGCTGAGGATGTCTGGAATGGCGAGGTTATGCGGCCTTCATCCTGCCAGAGCCGTAGCCATTGTTATCGTTAATGCCGATTTCGCGGGCAATCTGAGCAACTCAGGCACCGGGACGGGAAGCCAGTTCGACCATACGTAGCTTGAAGCCATTCGAATAATTTTTACGAGGTTCTTTTCGCCTGGATAGGGTTTCCATACTTAGATATCTGTCTGTAACAGGTGGGCGTCTAAGTTAGCAGCACTGGCTTAATGGCTACATACGGCGCAGGCTTTACGCTTACCCATCAATTGCGTGCGAGTGTGCGTTATCCGTACGCTATTTGTATCCGTAACGCTGAACCGGCTGAAGAACAGCTACGGCTGATACGCTGTGCTATATCTTTTCAGCAGCAACTTCAGTTAGTGGAACGGCATTTTCGTGTCCAGATTTATACACTGACAGTTCTACGCGACAACTCTGACGCCCTGGAGAATTATTGATGTCTATACCCGATTAATTCTGCGTGACAAAGTCCCGGCAATATCCTGTAATATTTCAGTAAAAAAGCGTCGTATTTCCGACCTGAACTCCGATGTGTTAATGAAGTAACGGTTATTTTTCACGGCTTCATGCATTACATTCCACAACCGTTCTATTGGGTTCAGTTTCGGGCTGTAAGGCGGCAGATAATGAAGCTCAATATTCATCACATAAGTCCAGTCCTTCACCAGTGATGAGTGGCAATCGTTCCTGAAATCACACGGACCGGAGGCCCGTATGAGCCGTCGTGGTAACTGTCACGACAATGCAGTTGCAAAAGTTTAAACGTGAACGGATAAAGAAAAAGATCTACAGAACGGGGGAAGAAGCCCGCCGCGATATTTTTGATTACATCGAAATGTTTTATAACAGTAAGCGTCGGCATGGTTCGAGTGATCAGATGCCACCGACGGAATATGAAAATCAATACTATCAACGACTCAGAAGTGTCTAGATTACCCGTGGCGATTCAATGCGCTTTTTGAGGCGGATAAACTAGTATTGCTGGGATGGGTGAAGGAAAACAAGACTACTCTTGAAGCGTTATGGGAAGAAAGTGTGAAAAGTTACCATCAGTTTCATGGCTGATGAGCTGTCTTTCTATTATCCAGAAACGCTCTAAAATTCAATAATAAACAATCAAAAATGCGTTGTGATTAACATAATTCACAATAAATAACTGTCTATTATGAGTCGGCATGAATGGCACCTCATGGGCTATATAATATATCTGATGCGGATAATATATGACTATGAGTGACGTGATGCTAAAGGAGTATGTTTGCTGATATCAATTATCATTTTTTATCTAAAAAGAGGATATTGAAATGGCTATACCGACACATATTGGACAGCGTGATCCCGGCGACGGTTCTTATAATCCCGGCCTACAGACCGACATTGAACCCGTCACACGCGATAACGCATTGTTCAATGATTTTATCGCCACCATCACCTCAGCGGATACGCTTGGCAGCGGGACGGAGAAATTAACGCAGGATTTGTACGGGCGTTCTCCCCTCAGTGCGGTATTTGGATTCTGGAATACCAGCCCGGATATTACAGTGACCGTTTCCTCAACCGGGGTACCTACAGCACCGGCCATCAGCAAAGTATACTCTGGTCTGGATACCGGGCAGGTTATCACACTGCCGGTTCTGGGGTTTGTTGCCCGACCGTCGGTTACAACCGACTGCCTGGTCAGTATCACTGATGGGACTAATACTTTTCAGATGACCGTCACGATAGCAGCCCTTCCTCCAACCGATGCTGAAGCAGGGGTGACAAACGGTTTCCCTGAGATTCAGGTCAGCCAGGTTGCTGATGAAAGCGATGTGGGGAATGAGCTGTATTTCTCAGTGGTGTCGCCGACACGCAGCTTCATCGCTTTTGACCGGCAGGCTAATGTCCGATGGTATATTCTGGCAGGTGATCCGGATGAGGCTCCGGAACTGTGCCTGCCAACGTATAATAACGTCCGTCTGTCGGACGGGACCTTTATCGGCTCCGACGATCACCTGCGCAATTATTACACACCACCTGATCTGGGGGCGAATGAGCCTCTCGGACAACGTGAACTCTGGCGCTTTGACGCCACTGGACGTGTTCTGGGGATTTATTTCATTCGTGACAGGGCACACCACTCGCTGATGGAGTTGCCGGGCGAGGACGCCCTGCTGTACGCGTCAGATTATATCAGCAATCGCACCAGCGGTGAGGGCCCTAATCCTGATAACGCCAATCAGGGGCCGACATCAGAGGATTGTATCGCAGTACTGGATCTGACGACAGGATTTGAAAAAGTCTACTACGATCTGCGCGTTATTCTCAATTTCTGGCGTACCCCGGTGCCACTGGACTTGTCCATCCCGAATACCTATGATTGGGTGCATCTGAATCAGGTGGACTGGGATCCGGTATCAAATCTGTTGCTGGCTTCCTGCCGCCATCAGGGCACCATCGCGGGGATAGACCGCGATACTGGTGCGCTGCGCTTTATCTGTGCAAATCACGATGACTGGCAGGCAACCGAGAGCGGTACACCAACAACTGACTGGTCTGATTTGCTGCTCACACCAGTTAATCCGGCTACTGGCCTTCCTTACGATCTGGATAACCCGGTACAAAAAGCGGAAGCAGACAGGCTATTCTGGACCTGGGGACAGCATAATGTTCAGGTCATTGCAGGAAGTGCATCGTCATCCACAGTTATTGAGTTTTCGGTCTACAACAATGGAAACTTCCGTACACGAACGATGGCCGCTGGTGTGGTGGCATCGGAAAATGCTTCCCGCTGTGCCCGTTACCGGGTGGATCTCAACAGTCGTGAAGTGAGCAAAATTGCAGAATACGGTGAAACGGAAGTCGGGGCAAAGGGATACAGCCCGTATGTTTCAACCGCGCATTTCTTTAATCACCAGGGGGACACTGCGTCTCCGCGCCTGTTTGCAAATTTTGGCGGTAGTAACTTCCAGGAGAATGCAGGTTATCCTGACGGACTGGCGTTGACGATTGAACCGGGGTACTCCGACCGGATTGATCCGGCCGAGGATTTGCTGGGGCAATTCCAGGGGCGGGTCATTCTGCGGGAGGTGGATTTAACTAACGGTATACCGTTGTTTGATATTCAGCTGACGTCAGGAACGTACAAAACACCAGCGGGTGATGAAAATGATATTCGCCGTATCGATCTGTATTCGTTCCGGGCGTATAAGATGCCGCTGTATGCCTGATTTGTGAAACCATTTTTCCCATCCTTGTGTAAAACGCCAGCTGATATCTGCTGGCGTTTATTATTCGGGGATCAGAACTGATCCCGTGAGGCCAGTAACGTGTTGATAAAGGCCTTTTTATGCGGATGTCTGAGTGCATCGTCAGTATACATGAGTCCACTCTGAAAGGTCATAAAGGTGTCAGCCACATCCAGTGCCACCAGACCTCGGGCCAGGGCTTCCTGTTCCAGTTGCAAAGGTAGCGCCAGCAGACAGTGATTTTGTTTTGCAAGCGTGAGCGCCGTGGAAACGGAATACACCTCAAACCGGACTCGTTCGGGAGAAATAGCACACAACAACGGATCGTCGGTTTCTTCCTCTCCGGTTTCATGGTGCAGTCGCACCCAGTTGCACTGATTGAGTTGTACTGTGGAGATGTTCCGGACGTCGGCCAGGGGGTGTTCACGGGAGCTGAACAACATAAAGCGGGTGGTGAACACCGGGTGGTAGCGAATGGAAGATATCTGTGCATCCGGCGGAGGAATAGCCCCCAGCGCCAGATCGCATTCGCCCTTCAGTAAATGTTGCTGGCCCAGCGTGCTGTTGCTGTTGCGGATCACCATCCTGATGTCGGGATAAGCCTGCATGTAGCTTTGCATCAGACTGAACAGTACACCATGACTCCAGGCATGGCCGCATTCGAGGACCAGGGTCTGGCGGTGGCTGCGTTTGAGGGCATCAATATCCTGCATTGCCTGCCGGTAATTTCTGTCGAGTAGACACCCATGCTGGTAGAGACGCTCACCATAGACCGTCAGTGAAAGGCCTTTGCCTTCCCGTATCACCAGAGACACTTCCAGCGCGGATTCCAGACGCTGAATATTCTGAGTCAGCGTCGGTTGTGAAATGCACAGTTTTTCAGCCGCGGCGGTAAAGGTTTTTTTATCTGCCAGTACCTTGAACTGGTAAATCAGCTTGTTTAAATGCATCTCTTCTCTGTGACTTTAATGCTGGCGGTACATGTTACCGCTCTGTTCAGTACAACGACAGCACACCCTGAATCACTACGGCAAGGGAATTCAGAAAAAGCGAAAGGCAAATCAGGCGCTTCGCACACCGTGAGGCTCGGGAAGCCGGGGGGCGGTCCAGGATGATAGCCTGCTGTCGCCACCGGGACAGGATAATCATTATGGCGGCAAAAATAATGGAGGCACACCCCAGACCGGTCAGCAGCGAATTGCCTTGATGATAACCGGAGCGTACCGTGACGAGCGCCAGTACCAGCGACGAAAACGCCGTTCGCTGCCAGGATAATGCGGTACGTTCGGGCTGAAGACCGGGATCCCGTTCCCGCAATGCCGCGGTCATGCTGTGACCATAAAGGCCAGCATACAGACGATGCCGGCGGACAGACCGCCGCTCAGCCACAGTAACAGACGGGGGAAGGGCAGAGCGCGGTCCTTCCGGATGGCCTGCTCATTGCGATGCCAGCGGTGGTAGCCATAAAAAGACAGCCCGGCAGCAGTCAGCCCCAGCACAACAACCAGCACACCACGCAGCATAGTTGGCGCAAGGTCAATGGCAAGTTGATCAACGGCGATAGCCGTCGCCATGAACGCCAGCGCGGTGCGTATCCAGGCGAGGAACGTTCGTTCGTTCGCCAGTGTAAACCGGTAATCCGGAAACTTTTCCTCGTCTTCAAGGGACATCCTGGTTCTCCGTGTATTTGGGCCCCTCTGCCAGAGGGGCGGGTATCAGTAAGGTTTGTTAAACAGCGCCGCGAGGGTGCTGTCAAAATAGCCATTCTCATAACACTGGACGACATCCTGGCGGGTGAGTGCATTACCGCTACATTGTTGAATCAGCGCGTGAATGAACGCTTTTCCTCCCGAACAGGCGGCAATCTCCAGTAACAGCGTCCGCGTGTCGGGATGCATTTTCAGCGTGTGGAGCGGCCCCAGGATTTGTTCCATACAGGCCGTGCGTTGTTGGTGCTCTTCCACAACCCAGGCCTCGGTAATCTGTTCCAAATTAGTCGGGATCCCGAGGCGTAACCATTCGTCTGAAGGGACTTCGGCTGCGCTGAGAGCCAGTGAGAGCTTGCGGATAAACGCCGCTTCAAGTGCCGGTGCGTATAACGGATACTCCTGATATTGATCCTGCTCCAGATCGAACAGCAGATTGCCGTGGGCATAGGAGCTGTAAAATCCGGCAGAGCCCGGTATTTTCAGCACCGGAACGTGTCGGGTAAAGGTAAACCCCGGGGACAGAGTGGCGTCGCGCAGTTCCGCGTCATTAAACAATCGGCGCATGCGGGTGGGCATCAGCGTGTATTCGTACAGCGGGGTATTTTCCGGTGACTGGCTGCCGCGCATATAAACATAGCGCCCGTCAGTAATGGAAACATGTGCACCGAAATAACCAAACACAGCCTCTTCCTTAACAGCGCGGTTGTCGGCCAGTGCGGGCAATAGCGAATGCCCGGTCATCTGTGGCGTTTTTTCAACGCCAAACGCATCCAGCAGCGTCACTGCCACATCATGCATCTGAGCCAGAGCGTCATGGCTTTCATTCGCCCGTTTACTGCGGGGATCCCAGATGAAAAACGGGACATGTGCAATCTCGTTGTAAACCGGCATCACGCTTTTACCCGACCACTCTTTTTCCCCGAACAGGAAACCGTGGTCGGTGTTCACAATGAGCAGCGTATCCTGCCACATGTTGTGTGCATCAAAGAAATCCAGCACCTTGCCCAGGTACTCATCGCACATCATCATCAGGGCCTGATAATGTTTCTGCCCGTTGGCTATCTTGTCCGGATTGTTGATTCGCTCGGTTGAACTGTATTCCGGCCAGTCGTCAGCGTTGTTAACCAGCACGGGGTCCACCATCCGTTTAAACCGCTCGGGCACGAAAAACGGCTCATGGGGATCAAAACTTTCTATCTGCAACAGCCAGTTATCTTCGGTGTGGTTTTCGGCAAGAAACTCAAGACCGGCTTGATAACAACGGGCCTGAGGATAGTCCTGTTCATCCACCATATAGCTGCGGTTGATCTGATCGTGGCGGATCATGTTCCGGCGCAGCGGCTCCGCTTTTTTCCACGAATCCAGGTGTTCTTCTCCGCGAAAGCCGAGCTTTGCCTTCCACAAATCCCCTTCCTGTCCCCGGATAAATTCATAGCTGCTGTAACGGTTATGGTAGGTTGCGCCACCATCTTCCCAGTAATGCTGATGATCGGTGATGAGATGCGAGTACACGCCATTTTTCTTCAGGATCTCAAACACCGAATCATCAAACGGCTCCAGCGGCCCCCAACTGCGGTGCAGAAAATTAAGCCTGCCGGTATGCAAATCCCGGCGGGCCGGCATACAGGGCATTGAGCCGACATAAAAGTTATCAAACCGGACGGTATGTTCGCCAAGGCGGCGGAAATTCGGCATGCCACTGATATCCGGGTTGTAGTTAGGGAGTTTGTTCCGGGTCAGGGTGTCAAACATCAGGATCACCGCTTTCATTTCATTTCCTTATTAAGCTCAAGCACAATTTTCTGGTGATAGCGATTATTCAGCGGGTAAAAACACATACTCAGCAGGGCAAGCAGCTTGCCGATAACCGGGGTCATAATCATTAATAAGGCCAGACCACTTATGGTTACTGCACTCTGGGCGGTTGCCCCCGGGGCATAACCGATCGCATTGAGGGTGTAGCCAAGGATGAAGGCCCCGATAGCTGAGCCAAACTTGTTGGAAAAGGTGAGAGTGGATGACGCGATACCGGCAGCATTTTGTTTTGTCCGCCACTGAATTTCATCGGCGCAGTCGGTGACCATCATCCAGGTCAGTAGTGAAGCCCCCTGGGTGAAGCACATAATCAATCCCAGCATCACCATCACATAGAGGGGAGATGCCGGGTCAAAGGATAAATACAGCACCATCGAGGAGAGAATGGTCAGCACACACATGGTGATAAAGCTGGTTTTGTTGCCGAACCAGGTGACGAGTATTTTCACCACTAAATAAGCCGCCGCACCGAAGCAGACATTGAACAGTGCGCTGGATTTAACGTAGCCCGCATCGCCCAGTACATAGGTGAAAAACTGGACGGTGATCCCTGATGACATAGCCAACACCAGAGTATTCGCCACTGACATCGCGGCCAGAGAAATCAGAGAGCGGCTTTTAAAGGCCAGCGCCATCTGGCTGAAAATGCCGTATACAGAAACTGATTCTGAGTTCGTTTCATGCGAAAGACGTTCACGGGTATCGTTGTTTCTGGCACCCCACGCACACACCAGGAAACCAGCGGTTATCAGTACGCCGAATACCACGCCCAGCATTTGATAGCCTGAAGTATCAATAATCACTTTTCCGGCCCCATCGCGGCTGCGGCTGTAACTTTCGAGAATATAAACCCCACCGGCACTGACCACAAATTGTGTCAGCAGCCCTGTGAACTGCTTAATGAGCACGATATTCGAACGCTCTTTGACATCACTGGTCAGATACGCTGTTAACGAGTGATAGGGAATATTGGCAGCCGTAGAAATAATGGAGTACAGGATATAGGCGGCATACATATAAATAATCTTAGTGAGTCCACCGAGTTCCGGAGAAGAAAACACCATCCAGGTGGTAAGACCCACAAAGGGGGCGCTCATCATGACCCAAAAGCGGTATTTACCGAAGCGCGTCCGGGTTTTGTCGCCAATAGCGCCCATTAACGGGTCGGTAAAGGTGTCAATCAGGCGGGAGACCAGCGTAATCACCCCGACAGTGACAGGATTAATACCATAGACATCGGTGGCAAACGTAATGAAGAAAATCAGCATTACGTAGAAACCTAAATTGGATGAGAATCCACCACCGATTGCATAAGCGAGACGATCTGTTGTTGTCAGTTTTTTCATCTTATTCTCTGCAGGGTTATTTTACTGAATGCTCACAGTATCGGCAGAAGGATTGTGCTGATAATTGAATTAACCTTTAATGCTATAGGGTAAACCTATACCTCGTTGAGGGATGAGAGAATACCTTTGTAAAAACAAATGAATATCAATTCCCGTATTGGCCAGGGGCTGGTGAGTGAAT